>Ga0207657_10004274_pt1 | contig 15134 bp, 16 predicted proteins | sample KBSC33metaG_FD_184316 | JGI IMG/M metagenome (GOLD analysis project Ga0207657, IMG submission 184316) | Corn rhizosphere microbial communities from Kellogg Biological Station, Michigan, USA - KBS C3-3 metaG (SPAdes) (version 2) | ecosystem: Host-associated > Plants > Roots > Rhizosphere > Soil ... | reverse complement strand
CGGCGTTTTGCTGGAGCAGTTTACGAAGCCAGCTGCGTTCGGCAATAAGCCGGGCTTGCGGTATCGCATCTATCTTGATTGATGGTGTGCCTCACCTACCAATGAGTCGGCCAATCCTTGAATCGAAGGGCTTCGATTACATCTGCGATACCTGTCCGATGCAATTCAGTACCCGTAACTTTCCAGCGGCCACCGGACCTTACGGTGACGCTTTCTACCTTCGACGACAGACGTCATAGCTGCCGCCGCGACCAGGCCCTATATGCCAACTACTGAAGAACGCTTGGCCGCCCTTGGCTACGCGCTGCCGGAGCCGCTCAAGCTTCCGCACGGTGTCACCCTGCCATTTCCATGGGTGCGCGTCGTGGGCTCGCGCGCCCTTATCTCCGGCCACGGACCCACCAACGCCGACGGCAGCCTCGCGCTCCCTCTCGGCAAGGTTGGCACCGAAGTCACCGAGGAACAGGCGTACATTGCCGCCCGCCTCACCGGGCTTGCCATCCTCGGAAGCCTGAAGCGAGAACTTGGCAGCCTGGACCGGATCGCTTGCTGGTCGCGCGTATTCGGGATGGTCAACTCGGCCCCCGGTTTCAATCGCCAGCCCGCAGTCATCAATGGGTTCACCGACCTCATCGTTTCCGTTTTCGGCTCTGAGCGCGGGTCGCACGCACGCAGTGCTGTGGGGCTCGCGGAGCTGCCGTTTCGTATTCCGGTGGAGATTGAGGGCGAAGTCGAGCTGCATCAAAGCGGCGCATCCGGATGAACGTATCGCAATTGAGGCAGTTCTGCCGGAAATTCCCACAGACAACCGAAACACCGTACGGTGAGCCCTACAATTTTCTCGTCTATTCGGTCGGCCGCAAGAAGTTCGCATACTTCAAGACGAGCGAGCCGGAGCGATGGCGCTTCAGTACCCGCGTTTCATCCGACCGGTTCCTTGAGCTCACGGACATCCCCGGTGTAAAACCGGCCCGATATCGCGGACGGTTCGGCTGGATTACCATCGTGAACGTGTCCGACTTTCCGCCGGGTTATCTCAAGGAGCTCGTCGAATGGTCGTATCAACGCGCATTCACTTCATTGAGCAAAACCAGGCAGCGCGCGATTCGCGGTGCGTGAGCCCTGTGCCGCCTATCGACGCGAAGTCAGGGCGCTAATACCCTAAATCGCTCCACATAGACGAGGTGAGATCCGATGGCCTGGTTGCTCCTGATGCTCGCTGGACTGTTCGAAGTGGGTTGGGCTATCGGTTTGAAGTACACGAACGGCTTTACCCGGCTGTGGCCCACGATCGGAACGGTTCTGGCGATGGTCGTCAGCCTCTGGTTGCTCGGCATCGCGATGAAGTCGCTCCCTGTCGGAACCTCGTACGCGGTGTGGGTCGGCGTCGGCGCGGTGGGAACGGCCATCATGGGCATCGTGCTTCTCGGCGAAGTTGCCAATGCGGGCCGGCTCATCAGTCTCGGTCTCATCATCGCCGGCATCGTCGGACTCAAGATTGCCACGCCGGCCTAGGCTGGCGCCATGCTCGTCGACAATGTCGAACATGAAAGTGCGCCGTCTCGTGCCGGCCGAAGCTCCCGCATACCGCGAGCTGATGCTCAAAGCGTACGCCGAGCACCCCGATGCGTTCACTTCGAGCCATGCGGAACGAGCGAGCCTTCCGCTCGAATGGTGGCAATCGCGTCTTGGCGTTGTGTCCGAGCCGCGTGACGTCGTCCTCGGTGCGTTCGCAGACGACCGCCTCGCGGGAGTTGCCGGCATTTCTTTCGAATCACGCGAGAAGGCCCGCCACAAGGCGACGCTCTTCGGCATGTACGTGCTGCCGGCGTACCGGCAGAAGGGCTGTGGTCGCGCGCTCGTGCTTGCCGCGCTGGCGCATGCACGTTCGCGCGACGGCGTCATGCTCGTCCAACTCACGGTGACCGACGGCAACGACAGCGCGCGGTTGCTCTACGAAGATTGCGGCTTCGTGCGCTTCGGGCTCGAACCGTTTGCCGTGGCCGTGGGCTCGACGTTCGTGTCCAAGATCCACATGTGGCGCAAACTGGACTCGATATCGCAGTAACGGCGGCCTCGTCCCGAGCGCGCTACAGGCTCGCGATGAACGACACCATTCGCTTGCGCTGCGCCTGGTCGGGCAGCGGACCGCGCATCGCGCCCAGGTTGTCGGCCATGTGCGCGGCGCTGGTGGTACCCGGGATCACCGCCGTCACCCGCTCGTCGCCGAGCAGGTATTTGAGGAAGAACACCGCCCAGCTCCCGGCGAACGGCTGCGCCCAGTCGGGGATCGGCTTGTCGCGCACGGCACGGAACAGCCGGCCGCGTCCGAACGGCAGCGCGGTGAGCACCGCCGCGCCGACATCCGCGGCGAGCGGCAGGATGCGCGCTTCCACCAGACGGTTGTCGATCGAATAGTCGATCTGCACGAAATCGGGCTTCTCTCGTTTGAGCACCGCGAGCACGGCATCGAAATCGCTGTGATATGTCGACGTGATGCCCACGTAGCGGCAGATACCTTGCCGCTTCCAGGCAAAAAACTGCGCAAGTGATTGGCGCGGGTCGCGCACGTTGTGCAGCTGCAGCAGGTCGAGCTTGCGCGTCCGCAGGCGCGTGAGCGAGCGCTCGAGCTCGGCTTCGTCGGGCTCCTCCAGCTTCGTCGCGATGAAGATCCTGTCGCGCACGCCCTCGGCTGCAAGCACCTTGCCAAGCACGAGCTCGGCATCGGCATAAGTCGATGCGGTATCGATAAGGCGCGCGCCGCCATCGAGCAGCGTATGCACGACCGCTGCCGCCGAGCGCCGCGTTTCTTCGGTGTCGCGGTCGAACACGCTAGCGGTGCCGAGCCCGACAGCAGGCAATCGTTCACCCGAATGGGGAATGGGACGCATGATGATCGGCGAAGGGGTCGCGTCACCCACGGCACGCGGCGTGAAAAGCGACGATGCGACGAGCGCGACGAATTCACGGCGGGTGAGCCCGATCATCGTCAATCTCCCTGTGCGACCGCGACGTCCTGCGCGGCACGCCGTTCCTGCGTTCGCCCGAGCGCGACCGATAGTACGAGCCATCCGGCGACGACGGGGAGCGACCACAAAGCGATGCCGGCGAGCTTCAGTCCGAGAACCTGCAGGCTGTCGAACACCCAGCCGTACAACGCGTCGGAGCCGCGGTAGATGACGACGTCGATGAGGTTTTTCGCCTTGTACTTGTCCTCGCGTCCCATGACGGTGAAGAACACCTGCCGCGCGGGATTGGCGATGGCGAAGTTCATCCAGCGCTGGACGACCTGGAAAACGAGCACGACAGCGAGGCTGGGGACAGCGGCGAGCACCGCGAAGCCGGCCACGTACACGGCGGGCAGGGCGGCTGCCGCCGCGCCCACGCCGAAGCGCTCGAGCACGCGGCCGGTGGCGAACACCTGCGTCGCGAGCGTCAGCAGTCCCACGGCGAGATCGATCGACGCGAAAATGCGCGTCTGCGCGCCGGCGCCGTGCACCGTGGCGGAGACGATGTTCGCCTGCTCGAAATACAGGATCGTTGCGCCAAACGAAAGCAGGCTGACCCACGCGCCGACACCCAGCAGATAGGGTGAGCGGAACAGTGCAGGCAACGCCGCGAACGCGCTCCCGCCAAGTCGCCGTTCGCGCACCGACGATGCCGGGTGCGATGCAGTCGCACGCTCGAGTCGATGCGCGCAGAGCACCGCGAGCTCGAGGAACACGATGGCCACGACGAGCAGGTTCGCCGGGCCCAGCGGAACGGAGAGCCCGATCGTGATCACCGGACCGAGCAGCGCACCGGCCGTGCCGCCGGCTCCGATGAAGCCGAACAGCCGCTTCCCCTGCTCGCTCGTGAAAAGGTCCGCCATGAACGACCAGAACACGGCGACGGCGAAGAGGTTGAACACGCTCACCCAAACGAAGAACACCCGTGCGACGATCGCCGTGGAGATGCCCAACGTGAGCAGCAGCCAGAAGATCGCCAGATTCAGCGCGAAGAAGTGATAGACGATCGGGATGAATCGCGTGCGCGGCAGGCGCGCGACCAGCGCACCGTACAGCGGTTGGGCGACCAGCAGCGCGACGAACGTCGCGGTGAAAAGCCACGGCAACGTCTTGACGCCGCCGGCAATGCCCATCTGGTCGCGCAGCGGGCGCAGCACGTAATAGCCGGCGAGCAGCGTGAAGAAATACGCGAACGACCACAGCGCCGCCGCGCGCTCGGCCGGTGTGGCCGGCAACGCAAAACGTCCCCAGCCGCGCAACATCACGGTGCGAGCGACAGCGTTCGCTTGAGTTCCGCCGCGCTCACGTTCTGCCCGTAGCCCGGACCGCCGCGCTGGAAGCGCGACGCATCGGCCAGCTTGCCGACGACCACCGGATCGAACCCGGCGTCGCGAACGAGGGCTTCGGCCGTGCGCACGGCGGCAGCATCGTCACCGGCAATGGGAATGGCAAGCCGCGGATCGGCGCGATGCGCCTCGCGCGCGAGGATCATGTACGACAGCGTATTGAAAGCGCGGACGACGTGCGTGCCGGGCAGGTACTTCTGCGACGTGATGCCGATGCCGTTGCGCTCGACCTCGGCGGCGATGTCGCCATCGCGCGACGCCACGGCGTTGCAGGCGTCGAGCACGACCTTGCCCTTCAGCGCATCGCGATTGGCTTCGCCGATCTTCGGCAGCGCGCCATAGGGGACGGCGATGAGCAGTGCATCGCCGAAGGCGATGGCCTCTGCCACCGTGCCCGCCTTCGCCAGCGGGCCGAGCTTTTCGACCATGTCCTTCAATTCGTCCGGGTGCCGGGACGAAAACAGCACGGGATGGCCGGCCTTGACCCACAAGCCGCCGACGGTGCCGCCTATGTGACCCGAGCCAATGACGCCGATCGGCGTCTTCGCTCCCGCGTTCGCTTGCGCCAACGCAGCACACGGGCGCACCAGTGCGCCAAGGGCGAAGGCGGTGCCTCCAACGACCACGCTGCGCCGCCGCGGATCGGGACGTTGCCGTGCTGCCATGATGCCTCCTCGCTGTTGTCGTATTGCGACGCGCCGACCGGCACGCTGGAACAACGGGTGAACAGTGCGCATTGGACTGCCATTTCACCGGACCGTTTCTTGGCCTGTCGATCCGGGACGTTGCCCACCGACCATGGCTGCGGACAGGGCGGTCCGGCACCGGGCACCGGCAATGGGATCGACCCTTCTGCCCCTCCCGCTATCAAGTCCATGAGTGCGGGCCCGCTCGACCCGTTCAATCATGCGGTATCGTTCGTCGTTGATTGTGTGGATCAGGGGCAAAGCGTGTGTCTGATGCGATGATGAAGATGGTGAAAATCGACATCGGGGCGCTCGAGGCGGCGTTCACGGGAAGCGGGGCGGGTTAGCCACTCGAACCGATGCAGCATCCGTTCGACAACATCGTATGGAACGCCCTCGCCGGTCCGCACGCGAACCACGCGGCGGGCACCGACGAGGCGCGCCGGTACGCGGCCGGATTTTCGCCGATCGTCGGCTTCGCCGATCCCGAGCACCCGAACGTCGATGCGCTGGCGCCGTTTTGTGAATCCGGCGAATCGTTCTACTGCGATGGCTGGTCGGGCGCGGCACCGTCGAGCTGGCACATCCACGCCGAGGAGATCATGCTGAAGATGATCTTCGACGCATCGATGCCCGCGAGCGACGACGCACCTGAAGCCGTCGCGCTGCGCACCGGGCACCGGGAGCAGGTGCTGGAGCTCGTCGCGCTGACACGCCCCGGTCCGTTCGGCCCGCGCACGCCCGAGCTCGGCGAATATTTCGGGTGCTTCGAAGGTGGCCGCCTCGTCGCGATGGCTGGCGAGCGAATGCGCGCCGGCAGGCTGCGCGAGATCAGCGGCGTGTGCACGCACCCCGATTTTCGCGGGCGCGGTCTTGCACGGCGGCTGATGACGAAGCTCATCCGGCGCGAGATGCAGCGGGGTGAAACGCCGTGCCTGCATGTGATGCGCGACAACCGTCGCGCGGCGCGGCTCTATCAGCACATGGGATTTCGTCTGCATCGCGAGTCGGTCGTTCGCGTCATTTCGAAAGGTTGAAACACATGAGCGCATCGGGAATCGACACCGCATTCGCAGGCTCCATCCCGCAGTTCTACGAACGCCACCTGGTCCCGCTGATCTTCGCGCCCTATGCGTCCGATCTCGCCGCGCGCGTCGCGTCGCGCGCGCCGTCGCGTGTCCTCGAGATCGCCGCCGGGACCGGCGTCGTCACGCGCGCGCTCGCGTCGCTTCTTCCGGCGAGCACGGTCATCGTCGCGACCGATCTAAACCAGGCGATGCTCGACCAGGCGAAATCGATCGGAACGAGCCGGCCCGTCGAATGGCGGCAGGCGGACGCAATGCAGTTGCCGTTTCCCGACGCATCGTTCGACATCGTCGTTTGCCAGTTCGGCGCAATGTTCTTTCCCGACAAGCCGGCCGCCTTCGCCCAGGCGAGGCGAGTGCTGCGCAACGGCGGGGCGTTCCTGTTCAACGTGTGGGATCGCCTCGAGGAGAACGAATTCGCCGATGACGTGACGCAGGCACTCGCTGCGTGCTTTCCCGACGACCCGCCGCGATTCCTTGCGCGCGTGCCGCACGGCTACCACGACGCTTCCCGCATCGCGCAAGACGTCGCATCGGGCGGCTTCGACAGGCCGCCGCAAATCGACACCGTTACGCAACGCAGCCGGGCCGATTCGGCGGAGGTCCCCGCGATCGCGTATTGCCAGGGGACCCCGTTGCGCAGCGAGATCGAGGCGCGCGATCCATCACGTCTCGCCGAAGCGACCGCCGCCGCCGCCGCGGCGATCGAGAAACGCTTCGGACCGGGCGTCGTCGACGGAAAGATCCAGGCGCTGGTCGTCGCGGCGGAGCGCTAGCTACACGCCCGCTTTCGCCAGCACGACGATCGAAACCCCGGCCGCGCTCGCGGTGGCGTCGAGGTTCCGATACGAATGCGGCACGTTGCCGGGGAAACCGAGCACGTCGCCGGCATCGAGCTCGTAGCGCTCGCCGGCAACGAAGATCGTCACGTGCCCCTCGAGGCACGAAAAGAATTCGCGCGTACCCGGCAGGTGCGGTGTCCCGGCCATCACCGCGTCCGGCGCGAACTGCATCAACTCCATCACCTCTTCGGGAACAGGCTCGGGAACGAGCGCGCGCGTCGTGACGCCGCGTCCGCGGCGGCGCGATGCCACGTCGCTTGCCGCCCAGCGCCGAACCTTCGCGCGCGGAGACGCCAGCAGTTCGTCGATCGACGTCGCAAGCGCCTCGGCCACCTTCACGAGCACCGTGAGCGAGGGATTGCCCTCACCCGATTCGAGGTTCGCGATCGTCGAGCGCGGCACGCCGGCCGCCTTCGCAAGCGCTTCCTGCGTAAGCGAGCGGACCTGGCGCAGCGCCGCGAGGTTTCGCGCGAGATGCGCCGATACGAGCGGCGGTTTGTCCATCAGGATGACCTTTCGCCAAGCGCGTGGACAGCCGGCTTGGAAAGCGCGGCCGCGCCCGTATTGTCACAGACATGCCACCGGAGAAGCGACCATGAACCGAACCAACGAACGCAGCAACGATCTCGCAGCACTGCGCATCGCGATCACGGGCGGAACGGCGGGCCTCGGGCTCGCACTCGTGCGTGAATGGAGCGCGCGCGGCGCCGCCGTCGCCTTCGTCGCGCGCACGCCCGGCAGCGTGGAGCGAATCGCAGGCGAGATCCCGGGTGCGACCGGCATCGTCGGCGATGTTTCGAAGAAGACCGATATTCATCCGATCGCGCTGCAGATCCTCGGGCGCCTCGGCGGGCTCGACGTGCTCGTCAACAATGCGTCGAGCCTCGGCCCGGTGCCGCTGGCATTGCTCGCCGACACCGACTGCGAAGACTTCGAAGCGGCGCTCGCGACGAACCTGCTCGGGCCGTTTCGGCTGACCCGGGCACTGCTCGGCGCATTGCGCGCCTCCGCCGCCGAGGATCGCGGCGCGGTCGTGCTCAACGTATCGAGCGACGCCGCGCTGACCCCGTACCCGCATTGGGGCGCGTACGGCGCGTCCAAGGCGGCGCTGCACCACATGAGCGCCATCTGGCGCGAAGAGCTGCACGACGAAGGGATTGGCGTGCTTTCGCTCGACCCCGGCGACATGGACACCGCACTGCACGCGCTCGCGATCCCGGACGCCGATCGGACGACACTGCGTAAGCCCGAGGCATCGGCACGCGAGCTGACACGCGCGATCGTTGCCGAACTGCACGAGCTCGCTCAGCAGCGCAAGCGCAGCCACGAAACCCGCCGCCAGGCATGATCGCCGCGCACGAACCCATCCAGCGACCGCCGGACGCGAAGCTCCTCGCGATCGATGCGACCGGCAGGATCACCCACTGGCCGCGGCGCGCGTTCCCGGCGCTGCTTTCACGTGGCGATCTCGTCGTCGCCAACGATGCGGCGACGTTGCCCGCGAGCCTTCGCGGCGTGCATGTCGCGAGTGGACGGAATATCGAAGTGCGCCTCGCACAGCGAGGCTCGCTCGATCCCGAAGACGTTCGGGACTTTGCCGCGCTGATCTTCGGCGAAGGCGACTACCGCACGCCCACCGAGGCTCGCCCCCTGCCACCTGTGCTCGCGGCGGGCGATGTGCTCGCGCTGGGGCCGCTGCGCGCAACGGTGCGCCACCTGTGCGGGCATCCGCGCTTCGTGGCGCTGCGCTTCGACGGCACGGCACAAGCGATATGGCGCGGGCTCGCGTTGCACGGTCGAGCCATCCAGTACGCCTACATGCGCCCTGCGCTCGAGCTGTGGGACGTATGGACGCCGTTCGCCGGAGCGGCCGCGGCATTCGAGGCGCCGTCGGCGGGCTTCGCGCTCGACTGGGCATTGCTTGCGAAGATGCGCCGGCGCGGCGTCGAATTCGCGACGATCACGCATGCGGCCGGCATTTCGTCAACCGGCGACGAAGCGCTCGATGCGCTGCTTCCGCTCGACGAGCCCTATCGCATTCCTTCCTCGACCGCCGACGCGGTTGCCCGCGCGCGCGAACGCCACGGTCGCATCATCGCTGTCGGTACCACGGTCGTTCGTGCGCTGGAGGCGGCCGCCGCGCCGCGTGGTCTCGTCCACGCGGGCGCCGGCATTGCGGCGACGCGGATCGTCCCGTCGACTCAGCTTCGCGTTGTCGACGCCGTACTGTCAGGCACCCACGAGCCCGGGACGAGTCATTACGCGCTGCTGGGCGCTTTTGTGTCCGCCGCGACACTGCGTGAAGCCGATCGCGAGCTGGAAACGCACCGCTACCGGACGCACGAATTCGGCGATTCGGTGCTGGTGGAGCGGGCCGCTTTGCCAATCAGGCCGAGACCTGCGCAGCGCCACGCAGCTTGAACGCTATCGCTTGAAGTCGCGGAAGCCGGCGGCGCGCGCGAGGTCGGCCTTCACCTGCTCGCGCGTGCGCTCGTACACGATCTCGCGCCCCCGGGCATTGCCGACGTACGCGAGCCCGTTGCGAGTCGGCGTCAGGTCGCAGCGCACGCTGTGCACGCCTTCTCCGAGCACCACCTGGATCACGTCGAGCCGCTTGTCGAAGACGACCACATCGAGCGTCTGCCCGCTGCTCGTTATGCGAACCTGAATCTTTTCGTCGTTCATGCAATCTCCTGTCGCTCGACACCCGCCTTCGCCACTGCGCGACGCCGGGAAGAGCACTGCGTTGTAGAGGTGCAGGTAGTTGCCCATGATGCACGCTTTCCGGGGGAAAGCGTGGAACACGACAACCGGCGACGGGCGCCGATCTTATCGGCCCGGCCGATGGATTGCGGCTCGCGAACATCGCCGATCAGGGCGGTCGGGTGAGCGTCGCGGGTCGCGGAGTCGACGGAAAAATCGCTTGACATCGAGGGGGAACCCTCCACAATGCGCCACCCCAGCCCGGGTAACCAGGAGTGCTGCGCATGAACCGGTCACCCGTCGTTGCGTTCTGCCTTGCGTTGCTCGCCGCGCTGTTCGCGTCCCCCGCCCTCGCAGCAACATTCACTGTCAGCAACACGAACGACTCGGGTGCCGGCAGCTTCCGCCAGGCGCTGCTCGACGCCAATCTCGGCGCGGGCGCCGACACGATTGCGTTCGCCATCCCGGGTGCCGGCCTCCATACGATCACGCTGACGTCGCTGTTGCCGATCATCACGAGCCCGGTGGTCATCGACGGTTACACGCAGGCCGGGTCGAGCGCCAACACGAATCCGATGAATGCCGGCATCAACACGGTGCTTCAGGTCGAGCTGACCGGCGCGCAGGTGTCACTGTTCTTCTCAGCCGGTAGCGACGGATCGACGGTTCGCGGCCTCGTCATCAACGGCTCGTCCAACGACAAGATCGAGAGCCAGGTGAGCAATTTCACGGTGACGGGCAACTTCCTCGGCACGAACGCGACGGGTACGGCGGCAGCATCCGGTTCGTTTGGAGGTTTCGGCGTGCGCATCGACCCGCCCGCCATAAACGCGAGGATCGGTGGGCCCAATCCGGCCGACCGCAACCTGATCGCCGGCAATTCGCAGGGTGGCATCATCCTGCCGTTTCCGAGCACGACCGGCCATCTGATCCAGGGAAACTATGTCGGCACCGACGTTACGGGCACCAGCCCGCTCAACCTGGGAACACCGCTTGGCCTCGCCAACATCGGCGGCGCGATCGTGCTGGGGAACCTCATCTCCGGCAACGTGGGTGGCGGCATGGGGCTGTTCGACAATAACATTGTGCAGGGGAACCTGATCGGCACGCAGCGCGACGGCGTGAGCGCGCTGGCGAACGGCAATTTCGGCGGCATCATCCTGCAGGGCAGTGGCTCGACGATCGGCGGCGCCGGGGCGGGCCAGGGCAACGTGATCGCCTTCAATGTCAACAACGGGATCGATTCGCAGATTCAGGTCAACGGCAACCGCATCACGCAGAACTCGATTCACTCGAACACCTCGATCGGGATCTCGCTGGTGAACAGCGGCACGCCGCTCGCCAACGACGCCGGCGACGCGGACACCGTGCCGGGCAACCACGGCCAGAATTATCCGGTGATCACGTCAGTGGCCATCGCGGCGGGAACCGCCACGATATCGGGCACCATCAACAGCAATGCGAACACGCCGTTGCATCTCGAGTTCTTCGCCAACACAGCATGCGATGCCTCCGGGAACGGCGAAGGCCAGAGCTTCATCGGCGCCACTGACGTAACGACCGACGGCAGCGGCAATGCGAGTTTCGCGGCGCTGGCGTTCGCCGTACCGCTTGGCCAGGGCGTGATCACGTCCACCGCGACAAGCTCGACGGGCGACACGTCGGAATTCTCGGTGTGTGCCGCCGCCGCATCGGGCGCCACGTCGACGAGCCTCGCGTCGTCAGTGAATCCGTCGACGGTCGGTCAGTCGGTGACGTTCACGGCAACGGTCACGGGCGCGTCGCCAACGGGCACCGTGCAGTTCAAGAACGGCGCCGCGAATCTTGGCAGCCCGGTAACGTTGAACGGAAGCGGCATGGCTGCCCTCGCAACGGCCGCGTTGACGCAGGGCTCGCATGCGATCACGGTCGTGTATGGCGGCGATCTGAACAATGCGTCGAGCACGTCGCCCGTGCTGACCCAGGTCGTCAACGCATTGCCGGTAGGTGCCACCACAACGGCGCTCGCGTCGTCGCTGAATCCGTCGACGCTCGGCCAGGCCGTCACCTTCACGGCGACCGTGACCGGCGCGAGCCCCACCGGCAGTGTGCAGTTCTTCAACGGGGCGAGCAGTCTCGGGACGAGCGCATTGGCCGGCAGCGTGGCAACCCGGACGACGTCCGCACTTACGCAAGGCAGCCACACGATTACCGCGGTCTACTCGGGTGACGCCAGCAATGCCACAAGCACCTCGCCCGCGGTGCAGCAGGTGGTCAACGCGGGTGGCGGCGGCCCACCCCCTCCCCCGGAAACCGTGGTGCCCATCCCGACGATGAGCGAGCTTGCACTGCTGCTGCTGGCTGCGCTCGTTGCGGCAGGCGGCGTCGCCGGCGTCCGTCGTTACCGGCGTTGACGGCGCGGGTCGTCAACGCTTGTCGACGACCCGCTTCGCCTTGCCGAGCGAGCGTTCGATGCCGCCGCTCGGCATCACGCGCACGCTGCACGTCACGCCGACGAGATCCTTGATTCGCACTGCCAGGCGCTCGCCGGCGGCATCTGCATCCGCACCCGCGGCGCTGGACGCCCGCTCGACGAGCACGGTCATCTCGTCGAGCGCGTGCGGGCGCGTGACCTCGACCTGGTAGTGCGGTGCGAGCATCGGGTCACGCAGGATCAGCTCCTCGATCTGCGTCGGAAACACGTTGACGCCGCGGATGATCATCATGTCGTCGCAGCGCCCGGTGATCTTCTCGACGCGCCGCATCGTGCGCGCGGTGCCGGGCAACAAGCGCGTGAGGTCACGCGTGCGATAACGCACGACCGGCATCGCTTCCTTGGTGAGCGACGTGAACACGAGCTCGCCCTTCTCGCCTTCGGGCAGCACGGCGCCCGTTTCCGGATCGACGATCTCGGGGTAGAAGTGGTCCTCCCAGACCGTGAGCCCGTCCTTCGTCTCGATGCATTCCTGCGCCACACCCGGTCCGATCACTTCGGACAGCCCGTAGATGTCGATCGCGTCCATGTCGAGCATCGTTTCGAGCGCCGCACGCATCGTCGGCGTCCACGGCTCGGCGCCGAAGATGCCGATCGCGAGCGACGATGCACGCGGATCGAGCCCCTGCCGCTGCATCTCCTCGGCGATCGCGAGCATGTACGACGGCGTCACCATGATGATGTCGGGCCGGAAATCGTTGATGAGCTGTACCTGCTTCGCGGTCTGTCCGCCCGACATCGGCACGACGGTGCATCCGAGCTTCTCCGCCCCGTAGTGCGCGCCGAGTCCGCCGGTGAAAAGCCCGTAGCCGTACGCGATGTGCACGACATCGCCGGCGCGTCCGCCCGCGGCGCGGATCGAGCGCGCCATCACTGCCGCCCAGGTCTCGATATCGTTGCGCGTATAGCCGACGACCGTCGGCTTGCCCGTCGTTCCGGACGATGCGTGCACGCGAACGACGTCGGTGCGCGGCACGGCAAACATGCCGAACGGATAGTTGTCCCGAAGGTCGGCCTTGGACGTGAATGGAAACCGGGCGAGATCGCCGAGGTTGCGCAAATCGTCGGGATGCACGCCCGCGCGCTCGAACGCCGTGCGGTAATGCGGCACATTGTCGTAGGCGTGGCGCAGCGACCAGCGCATCCGTGACAGCTGCAGCGCGGCGAGCTCGTCGCGGCTCGCGGTTTCGATCGGTTCGAGTTCGTTCTCGCGCGGGGACTTCGCCGGCATTGCCGTCCTTTCCGGCCGACGCTCAGCGTTCGTCGACGATGTTGCCGTCGACGCGATAGCTCTTTCCACGGAAGAGCGCGATCGTCGTGCCCTGCTGGTTCGTGACGTCGATATCGTAGACGCCCGTGCGTCCCGTCCGGCTGCGCTCGACGCCGGCCGCGCGCAACACGTCACCGGCACGCGCCGGCGCGAGATAGTCGATCGTGCAGCCTTGAGCGACGGTGTTGCGGTTGTAACTGTTGCATGCGAATGCGAATGTGCTGTCGGCGAGCAGGAAGATGTAGCCGCCGTGGCATATCGCGTGGCCGTTCAGCATGTCGTCGCGCACGGTCATCGTCATTTCGGCGCGTCCCGGTGCGACGCTTTCAATGCGCATGCCGAGGGCACGCGACGCGCGATCGGCGTCGAACATGCGCGCGGCAACGCGCTCCGCGAGCGATTGCGCAAACGCGTCGATCGCATCGGTGTCATCGTTCATCGCGCGTGCCTCACCCGGCGCTTGCAAGCGGCGCGCCCGCGGCGTAACGACGCGCGATCAGCGGCGACAGGCGATAGCGATCCTCGCCGTAGTGTGCCGCGAGGTTGACGAGCACGCTGCGGACCCGTCCGAGGCCGACGTCGTCGGCCCATTGCAGCGGCCCGCGCGGGTAGTTGACGCCCTTCTGCATCGCCACGTCGACGTCATGCGCGGATGCCACGCCGTGCGTGACCGCGTCGGCCGCCTCGTTGGCGAGCGCTGCGACCGTTCGCAACACGACCAGTCCGGCCACATCGTCGAGTGGCGAAACCGCGATGCCGGCCGCCTGCAATGCCCCCGCCGCCATCTCGAAGGCGCCGGGCGCGCAGGCGTCGGCGCGCGTAAGCCCGATGCGGTTGCAGCGTGCGTAGTCGAGCGCGAGATCGATCAGCACCAGGTTCTTCACACCGGTGGCGGCCGCGCGCGCCGTGGCCGTGCGTCCATCGGATAATGCGAGCAGACCATCGCCGACGTCGATTGCGCCGCCGTCGAGCGCCTCGTGCGCCGGCGCCTGCTCGACGGCAATGCCGGCCTGCTCGAAACGGCGCACGAGGGGTGCAAGAGCGCCGGGATCGCCGTGCGCGACCAAGCGCTTCGGCGCTGGTTGCGTCGCGACGCTCGCCGGTGCCGGCCGGCTCGCCCCTTCCGCGTAGTCGTAGAATCCGCGTCCGCTTTTGCGGCCGAGATACCCCGCCGCGACCCGCTCCTCCTGCAGGATCGACGGCGCATAGCGCGGATCGTGATAGCAGGCTTCCCACACGCCGCGCGTGACCGCGAAGTTGACGTCGTTGCCGATCAGGTCCATCAATTCGAATGCGCCCATGCGGAAGCCGCCGGCGTCGCGCAGCAGCGCATCGAGCGTCGGAACGTCGGCGGCGCGCTCGGCAAGCAGTCGCAATGCCTCGCCGTAGAATGGACGTGCACACCGGTTGACGATGAAGCCGGGTGTCGATGTCGCGCGTACCGGCTGCTTTCCCCAGGCGGCGGCGATTGCTGCGACGGAATCGGCCACGACGTCGTCGGTGGCAAGGCCGCTCACGACTTCGACGAGCTGCATCCGCGGCACCGGGTTGAAGAAGTGCATGCCGACGACGCGTCCCGGCGACCGCAGCCCGGACGCGAGCGCCGTGATCGACAGCGCCGACGTGTTCGAGGCGAGAATGGCCGACGCGGTGACGACCTTCTCGAGCTCGCGCAGCAGCGAGCGCTTCTCGGCGAGATCCTCGACGATCGCCTCGATGAC
>Ga0207657_10004272_pt1 | contig 15135 bp, 9 predicted proteins | sample KBSC33metaG_FD_184316 | JGI IMG/M metagenome (GOLD analysis project Ga0207657, IMG submission 184316) | Corn rhizosphere microbial communities from Kellogg Biological Station, Michigan, USA - KBS C3-3 metaG (SPAdes) (version 2) | ecosystem: Host-associated > Plants > Roots > Rhizosphere > Soil ... | reverse complement strand
AAAAGATGCCATGCAAGCACCGGAGCCTACGACGTTTATCATCTTCGGCGTTACGGGTAACCTGGCGCGGACACGGCTATTGCCGGCGCTCTACCACTTGCTGAAAGACAACTTGCTTCACAAAGATACGGTAATTATCGGTATCAGCCGGCGCGAGCTGTCAGCCGACGAACTCATCAACGAAGTTGAGCTGTGCGTGCTGGAAAACGATAAAGCATGCGACCCTGTTGTCCTACAAGAATTTAAACAGCACTTACGCACATTCCGGCTCGACCCGCTCAAAGCAACCGACTACCGCCGCCTCGGCAGTGAATTGGATAGTATCGAGACAGAGAAGGGCATGTGCATGAGCCGACTATTCTACCTGTCGATTCCTCCCCAGGTATACGAGCCGGTCATCGAGAACCTAGGGCGATCAGGCCTGAGTAAAGGCTGCAACCACCCGGGTGGCCAGACACGACTCCTTGTCGAGAAGCCGTTCGGCTACGACCTCAGCTCGGCGACGGAGCTTATAGAATCCACGAAGCGCTATTTTATGGAGGAGCAGCTGTTCCGAATCGACCACTACCTGGCCAAGGAAACCGTCCAAAATATCCTTGTATTCCGCAAGCATAACCCGCTGTTTGCTGATCTATGGAGTAGCCGCTGCGTTAGCGCCATCAATCTAATATTCCATGAGCAAATCGGCATCAACGGGCGCGGCGAGTTCTACGATAATATCGGCGCGCTTCGCGATGTTGTACAGAACCACCTCATGCAGCTACTTACCCTTGCAACACTAGAGCTGCCCGCCTCACTGCACGACAGCAATGCATTACATAGGGCTAAGGAACAACTTCTGACTAGCATCAAACCAGTTGATCTGCGTACTGCCGGTGTCCAGCGCGGCCAATACCGTGGTTACCGTGATGAAGTTAGCAAGCCGCGTTCGACTACTGAGACATTCACCAGTCTTTCACTTGCTATCGATAATAAGCGCTGGCAAGGCGTGCCAGTCCATATCAGCGCTGGCAAGGCACTAAAGGCTAAGCAAGTATCACTCACCATGGTGTTCGGCTCCGAATCGGCAGGTACGAACGCTCTCACGTTCCGCATTCAGCCAAATGAAGGTATCGATGTAGAGGTAGCTGCAAAGCGCCCCGGCTTCGAAAGTGCCATCGAGCGCGTGCATATGGATTTCAGCTACCGCGGCGTTTTTGCCGAGCCGGAGCATCCCGATGCCTACGAACGCGTGCTCGTCGACGCCATCAAGGGCGACCATACCTTGTTCGCAACGAGTCGGGAAGTACTCGAATCCTGGCGCATCTTGCAGCCGATCCTCGACGCCTGGGAGATCCGTGCCAACGACCTCTTCACATACGAGCGGGGAACGGACGATCCGGTAGTGGAAAGCACGGAGCAAGCAGACGTAAAGACAAAAACGTAAGCGATTCCTTATCCAAGATACCTTATAATACAGAACGATGGATCTGCTTGACATCGTGATTGTCGTGCTGGTCATCGGCGCGCTGCTGCGCGGCCATGAACTGGGATTTATCCGGCAATTATTTTCGACCGGCGGCTTCTTCGCTGGCCTTGTTCTAGGAGCAGTCATCGAGCCACATGTCATCGGCTTCGCGCACTCGCCAACAAGCCGTATCATCATTACGTTCATCTCGACACTCGGCCTCGGCTTATTGCTGTTGATGGTAGGAGAGGTTATCGGCGTGCTCATCAAGCGGCGGCTGCAACTCGAGAATAAGCTAAATCGTGCGGACAATTCGCTGGGTGCAGCGCTCTCTGGCTTGTCAATCCTCGCCATCGTTTGGCTATGTGTGGCCGTGCTAGTCCTTTTGCCGTACACAGGTTTACAATCAAGTATTCGCGGGTCGAAGATTGTCTCAATCATGAACCAGTACCTGCCGCCGGCGCCAGGCGTCATCGCCGACATCGGCCGACTGATCGCACCGAACGGCTTCCCGAACGTCTTTATCGGCGCCGAGCCGGAACCGGCACCCGCCGATCTTCCGACACCGGCTGAGCTGGCAGCGGCCGTAGCCAAGGATCGCGCATCTGTCGTGAAGGTACAGGGCCAAGGTTGCGGCGGCATTGTCACCGGTTCCGGCTTCATCGTCGGTAACGGATTGGTGGCAACAAACGCCCATGTCGTCGCTGGTATTCATCACCCCGATGTCGAAGACGCAAATGGCATACATGCGGCTAGCGCCATCTGGTTCGATCCCGACCTCGACTTTGCTGTGTTACAGACGAGTAGACTCGCTGGGTCACCTTTGAACTTGGACAACGCAACCGTCGCCCGCGGCACGGCCAGTGGCGTCCTGGGCTACCCAGGTGGCGGCCCATTTAGCGCCGGCACAGCAGCGGTCATCGACGAGTTTACTGCCGTTGGACGTAACATCTACAATCAAGGCAACGTCCGGCGCGACGTCTACTCGGTAAAAGCAACGGTCGTTCCAGGCAATTCCGGAGGCCCGTTAGTTAACACGCAAGGTACTGTCATCGGTGTCGTTTTTGCTACCTCGACAACGTACAATAACGTCGGCTACGCACTCAGCATGCCCGAAATCGTCAGCGCTATTAACCAGGCACGAGCAAGCAACCAACCTGTCAATACTGGCAGCTGCGCCGACTAACGCCATGGTATACTGCTGCTAGATATATAATGATGCCTAACATGCCGACAAAACCGAGACCAAAATTAACACTCACGTGCGTCATACCGTACATCCTCATTGGTGCTGGCATTGTCGGCCTTATCAGCTCGTTCGTGCTTACCTACGACAAGATGGCACTGCTGAAAAACCCGAGTTTCGTGCCTAACTGCAACCTCGACCCCGTTCTGAGTTGCGGCAGTGTTATGCATACCGCGCAAAGCTCGGCCTTCGGTTTCCCGAACCCATGGATTGGCCTGGCCGGATTTGCGGTTGTACTTACCATTGGCGTATCGCTGTTGGCCAGCGCCACTTTCAAGCGCTGGTTCTGGGTTGCATTCGAAGCAATCATGGTGCTGGCATTGGCGTTCGCCGGATGGCTGCTCTTTGAGAGCATCTATCGAATCGGGGCGCTGTGCCCGTACTGCTTAGCGGTCGATGTCGCGCTCATCATCTCAGTCTGGTATCTCACCTTGTATGTCCTCCAGGAGAAGTTCTTGCGTCTACCGGCACGGTTTAATGCGGGGGCCACCTTCGCGCGGCGCCACCACGGGGAAGTGCTCGTTGTTGTCTTCCTAATCATTATCGGGCTCATCTTGCAACATTTCTGGTACTATTACGGGCAGCACATCTAAACAAGACGGGCAAAACAAGAAACGAAAACCAAAATGCGCAAAGACATTGTTACCAGGACCCTAGATGCACCGGCCGAATTACTCGACAAGACGATCGAGACCGGCGGAGCGATTAGCCATCAACTCAACGGTGACAAAACGCTGCAAAAAACCAAAGACTATTGGCATACGCTCGGACCCGGCCTAACGGCCGGCGCCGCCGACGACGACCCATCCGGTATCGCCACATACTCGCAAACTGGTGCCCAATACGGTTTCCGGTTACTCTGGCTCGCACTGTTTGTATATCCGCTGGCGGCAGTTATCCAGGAGATGTGCGGCCGCATTGGCATGGTTACTGGCCGCGGGCTAGCGGGCAACATCCGACTCGCATTCTCTCACCGCATCCTTTATACCTGTACAATTCTTCTCTTTAGCGCTAACGCTATCAATATCGGCGCCGACCTGGGTGCGATGGCCCAGGGCGTCCAGCTGCTCCTGCCGCGCGCGAGTTTCATCCTGCTTGTTACCATCTTCACAGTTATCACTTTGGGGCTACAGATATTCACGCCCTATGAGCGCTATGCGAAATACCTGAAGTGGCTCGCGATGGTGCTGTTTGCTTATGTTCTATCGGCGCTCTTTGCGCATCTAGATTGGGGAAATGTGCTCCAGCACGCCGTCATCCCGAACCTGTCATTCGATAAGGGACAACTATTACTCATATGCGCCATCCTCGGGACGACCATCTCGCCCTACTTATTCTTCTGGCAGACATCTCAAGAGGTCGAGGAACAAATCGTACACGGCAACACGACCATCCGTATGCGTCAGCAAGCAAAGAGTAAGCCTGAGATCCACGGTATGCGGATCGACGTATGGTCCGGTATGCTGCTATCAGAGTTGATCATGTTCTTTATCATCGCTGCCTGTGGCGCCTTATTATTCCCGCACGGTATCACGAATATCGAGAGTTCTGCTCAGGCCGCTGAAGCACTCCGGCCGTTCGCCGGCAATGCAGCCTACTTCCTCTTCGCTGTCGGTATAATCGGGACCGGCATGCTCGGCATTCCCGTCCTGGCCGGCTCTAGTTCGTATGCCATAACTGAGAGCCTGAAAAAACAAGAAGGACTCAGTAAGAAGCTGCGCCAGGCACACACGTTCTACGGCGTAATCATTATCTCTATGCTCGTCGGCCTGGCTATGAACTTCTTCGGCATCAATCCTATTAAGGCGCTGATTGCCTCGGCGGTCGTCAACGGCATCGTCGCGCCAATCATCATGGTATTCATCATGCTCATCAGCAGCAACCGCAAGATCATGGGCGAGTGGACCAACAAGCCGCTCAGCAATGTTATCGGTTGGGGTACGACCGGCCTCATGGCCATCGCCGGAATAGCCGCCATCGCCTCATTGTTATAGCAACATGAAATACCCAGGCGGCCAGAGCTGCCCTTGAGCTTTTGCTTCTTTTCTCTCAAGATAAAGGAAGAAGCCAACTATTCGTTTCTAAGGGCTTCGATCGGGTCTTTGCGTGCCGCCTTCAGGGCAGGTGCTGAGCCGAAGAGCATGCCAACCATAGTAGAAACAGCCATGGCGATAAGCGCAATCTGCCAGCTGACGACTGGCTCAAACGGCGTAACAATGCGTAACGCCAGAATGACGAAGCTAGCGACGACGATACCGACGACGGCGCCCGCAATGCTCAATACTGCTGCTTCCATGAGAAATTGCTCGAGTATCTGCCGATTTGTCGCGCCGACAGCCTTGCGTACACCAACTTCATGCATCCGCTCCGTTACCGAGACGAGCATGACGTTCATGATACCGATGCCGCCGATGAGCAACGAGATAACCGCCACGCCCGCGGTGAGTGCCGTCAACAGCGACAAGGCGCGACCGGTCACCGCTACCACCTGGCTTTGCTTGAGCACCGTAAAATCCTGCTGGCCTCCATGCGCCGCGAGCAGTCGTGCGTTCAACTGTGCCGCCACCTCATCCGTCTTGCCAACGGATACGGCACGGGCAAGCAACTCATAGAGAGGTGTATTGTTATTGGTAATTGCTCGCGCTGCAGCGTACTGGATAAGCACGGCGCTGTTCAGGTCAACTTCAGGCGACAGGGGAGCCGTCACATAGTCGTTCAGAATGCCAACAACAATGAATTGATGGCCGAGCACCGACAGCGTCTGGCCAAGCGGTACATTCTCGTCATACAGCGACTGGGCAATGCGCTGGCCGATAACCACTTTATCGACACCAGTTGGACCATCATCGAAGAAAGCACCGAACGCCAACCCTTCATTCAGCAAAACGGGCAACTGGCTCGTCGTGCCGATAACCGGCGCGTCGAAGTGCCGCTTGTTTTCGTTGGAGGTGACACCACCACTTACCACGCTGAGTGGTGCGCTTGCCGTGACACCCGGCGTTTTACCGACCACCGCGACGTCGTCTGCGTTGAGCTGGCCACCAAAGCTCGTCCACGGGCCGCCCAAGCCGCTAAGGCCACCGGCATTCAACAATTGCCCGGGACGAACCGTTATGAGGTCCTTGCCGAGGCGATTTGTCTGAGCACCCACCTGATTCTGCACTCCCTGGCTAATACTCACGACTATAACAACAGATGCAACACTGATGACAATCCCGAACATCGTCAGCAAGCTGCGCCAACGGTTGCGATGCAATGATTTTATAGCAGCACGGGTGTTGCCCTTGGGGTGCCAGAAGATCACTTCTTGCTCCTAGTGGTTCGCTTGGCAACCTTTCGGATTGTCTTACGCGATTTCTTCGCCCGGTTTGGCTTCGGTAACAAATCTGGCTGCGGGATGGCATTCATCAACATGGACACGCCGGCAATATCGTCTTCCTCAGTCTTCTTCGCCTGGGTATACATGTTCTTACGGGCGCCTGGTGCCACCTGGCCGATCGCTGTCTGCTCACTGCTGAGGATGGCGCCGTCGCGCATATATATGACGCGGCTTGCGTAGCGGGTCAGCTCCGGGTTGTGTGTTACAAAGATAACTGTGTTGCCCATACGGTGAATCTCACTGAGCAGTTCCATGACAAGACGGGAGCCAGCGCTGTCGAGATTGCCGGTTGGTTCGTCAGCGATAATCAGCTTCGGGTCGTTCACGAGCGCCCGCGCGATTGCCGCGCACTGGATCTGGCCTCCACTCAACTGCGAGGGCAGGAAATATTCGCGACTCTTCATACCGACGCGTTCCAGGATACCGCTCGCGCGCTCCAGCCGCTTTGTCTGCGACATACCTTTATATGTCAAAGGAAGAGCGACATTTTCCAGGATAGTCATGCGGGGAATAAGATTATATGCCTGAAAGATAAAGCCGATCGTATCGCGCCGGATCTTGGCCGCCTGGTTGGGCCGCAGACGAGCGATGCGTTTGCCATGCAGCAAATAGTCGCCGTGCGTCGGCCGGTCGAGTAGACCGATGACATGTAGCATCGTGCTCTTACCGCAGCCGCTTGGGCCCATGACCGCCACGAATTCACCGTTCTCGATCGAGAGGTTGACTTCGTCCAGAGCAAGTGTCGTAGCGTCGCCAAAGCCGTACAACTTGCTCACATCTCGCAGTTCGATGATGGGCATTACTATCTAGTGTACATTTGCAATTACAGCGCCGACAAGGCGTGGGATCTGTTTTCACAACATTTTCCGGCCGCTGCAACTTCTCCGCCTAAATAATCACTGCAATCTTTTGTATAATAGGGTTCGTTATTCGTATCTTGATATGCTCCGGAATCACAAACAGTCCTTTTGTCGGCTGTTTACCGTTTTCCGGGGGTTCCCCTTGGAAACTTGTTTCTAAGGGGTGTACGGAGAGGTGCAAGAGTGGTTTAATTGGCACGCCTGGAACGCGTGTATACGGGCAACCGTATCCAGGGTTCGAATCCCTGCCTCTCCGCCAAGATAAAAGAGGCTCGTTTGAGCCTCTTTTATCTTGGCGAAGTAAGTATTTGAGCCCTGGAAACGACGACTTCGGCCGGCACGAATCCAGGATTCGGAAGCCAAGCAGCCTCGCGCAGCGAGCTACTGCGAGCAAGATTACTGCTTGTTGCCGCGAGTAGCTGCTCTCACCTCCTAGCGCTATTGACTTGAGCATTTTGTTACGCAATGATTGGGTATGATGTTACACGGGGCCCCCGTCCAGGCACTACACCAACACTCTAAGCAAGAAGACCGGCCGACAAATGCAATATAAGCACCGCTCGCGGATCATCTCTACAACAACAATGAAGATCAGCAGTTTCTCGAAAGGACATTTGCTGTCGTTTATCCTGGTGTTCGGCTTTCTAGGTGGTGTCTACGCACTGCGCAACAGCTTTGCCGCCTCGCTTCCTATTACCGTTTCACAGCCAGGACAGGGTGCCGCCACCTGCAGTACGCGTTTCAGCAGTGAAGACGTATGGCCAGGCTATTTCTATGAAAATTCAGCCCCAGCGGGCAGTCCAACCCTCACTCAGCGCATCGACGCACTCGGCTTAGACGTCTGGCGCGTACAGGCGGTCAGCGGTTACAACGACGCCAACAACTCGAAGCCGTTTCCGCAAGCTTACACCGGAACGGACGGCCACAGCGTGACCGCCTGGAACTTTACTACACTTGATAAAGTATTGTCCGACGGAACGGCCAGTGCAGCGCGGCTCCTAGACATCACCAGCCCGCCGGACTCATTGTGGAGCACCACAGGACCGCTCCCTGCCGATGCGAGCGGACCAGGCACACTAAGCGACCAGACGTACGGGGCGCTAGCGCAGTATTATGCGAACATTGCCAAGTATATGCGGACCGGCATCCTGCAGACCAATTCCGGCGCGACCGTTACCTATACAAGCGCTAGCCTAACTGATACCAGCAAGGATTTCACCGCTTATGGCGCCGGGGGATACGCGGTAACGGCGACAGTGCTGGATGCCAACGGATTCCCCGACTGGGTAACTGGGACCATCTCAAGTGTTACAAACTCCGGCCATACAGTAAATCTGAGCGCCACATGGTCCACAACGACAAGCGTCGGTACAATTAGCAATAAAACACCCGTCACAGGCGCTGCCTACAACCTCGCGTCGAGCACGCCTCCGATCACGAGCCCGGCCAACGCAAAACCATGGCCCCGGCCGCCGTCAGTAGGTAATGTGCAATACTTCGAGCTCTTCAATGAGTCGGACCTATCGAACTCGTTCTTCCCACGCTCGTCGCCAACTCTGCTCGCGCCAACGCCAACGCTTACCCCCGTCAACGTAGCTGGTGGCACACTCACGCCGGGGACAACCTACGCATACCGTCTCACGGCAGTGGCCATCAATACAGGCGAATCCGTTCCGGGGACGGAAGCAAGCGTAACACTGCCATCCGGCATGAATGCCATTCAGGTCACCTGGTCGGCAACAACCAACCTCGGCCTTTCGCCGTTCGCGTATCGCATTTACGGACGCAGCGCCGGCGCAGAGAAGGCAATGGTCGTCGTCGGGCGCGACGCCAGTACTGGGTTCACGTGGACGGACAAGGGAAGTGTCACGCCATCCGGAGCACTTCCTACCTCTGACCATACGGCCGGGCTTCAGCTTTGGCGCGCCCGCGAATATACCAAAATGTGGAATGCCGTTGCGCCGGCGATTAAAACGGTGGATCCCACGGTCAAGCTCGTCGGTCCGGTCATCAGTAACCCGCAGTCGCTTGCGGTACTGAATACCAACACCACCGCTGTCACGACAGGGCCAAGCGATACGTCGTGGAAAGATTCAACTGATTATGTGCCGTTCCTCATGGCAAACGGCAACCCGAAGCCGGATGTCGTCAGCTACCATAGTTACGGCAATTCAAACGGCAGCGGCAGCTCGGACGCCAGCTACTTTAGCGGTCTACTCTCCGCCATAAGCGACTACAAGAGCACCGATGAGTCATCCGTCGGGTCATTGCCAGCCTGGAATACAGAAACAAACATCGATGCCGGCTTCCTGGACAATACCGACTTCCGCGCTATAACTCAGCTCGGCTCAGCATGGCTAGCAGACGAAATGATCCAGTACTGCCAGCAAGCGCCTTCCGTCCAAGAGCTCTTCCAGTTCGAGGTTGCCAACACCAATACATGGAATCTGTTCGGTGAGAATCCCCCTGCAGGCTGTTATCCACAGCCAAACTGCCTGAACATGAAAGCGGGTGAGCCGAATCTCGAGTACTGGATGATCTACTGGGCCAGCCGGTATTTCCCGGCAGGCAGTACTATCGCGCCGATCACTAACGTACCAGCCGGGTTTGTAGCTTTGGCTGCCCAGGCCCCAGGCTCGACCAAGATCTCAGTAATCGTGGCCAACATCCAAGTTGGCTCCAGCGCAGGCGTTGGCGTCGCCGGCAGCACTAGCGTACAGTTATCTGGCATCACTTCAACTGACACAAAACAAGTTATCGTTGATGGCAACACCGACGTTACGAGCGGACCAACAGAAACGGACCTTGGCGCCGTTAGCTCAGTCAACCTCAGCATGAACGGCTATGGCGTAGCACTCTTGAGCTTCGATACCGGCTCCGGCGTTGCCGACAGCACGGCGCCCTCTGTGCCCACCAATCTCCATACGACGAGCGTTGGCAACACTAGCGTATCGCTCGCCTGGAATGCCAGCACCGACAATGCCGGTGGCTCGGGCGTAGCAGGATACAGGCTGTATCGTGGGGGTACACTCGTAGCAACTATCCCGGTCGCCAACGGCACAACGTACACAGACTCAGGCCTTAGCCCAAGTACCGCATACTCGTATTCCGTCAGCGCATACGACTACGCCAATAATGAAAGTGCACAGAGTACTGCCGTCAACACAACAACTAGTAGCAGTGCGCCCGCGCCTGGTGATTGTAATGCCGACGGTCACGTGACCATTATTGACCTCAGTATACTGCTGACTCACTACGGTATCACATATGCAGCCTGCGACTTCAACAGTGATAATACGGTCAATATCTTTGACCTCAGTATACTGCTGACTCACTACGGTACATAAAGCAAGCCCTTTCAATGAAACATACGCTCAAGCGGCTGCGCGGCAAGAAAGTACTCTCGAAGCGTTCGTTAGTACTATTCGCTCTTTTGTTCGGCCTAATCGGCTCGTATATCGTTTTTCACAGCTTTGCATTGACCACGCCGCCCGCCAACTCAATCATTAGCCAAGGATTACCTGTCTCTACCAACGGCTACAACTATTCGGGCGGCACACAAAGTGCCATCAACGACAATGACTATGGCACGCAGCTCTGCTCGCCGACAGAGCCAGTCACCGCCAGTAGCCCATTCTATGCAGCCTACAACCTCTCGAGCGTGCCCACAGCCAAACGCGGACAGGTGATATGGGCAATGTTCAGCAACACGTATGCGTTTGACCTCTCGTACTTCAACGATGTTGCCTACAGCGTTCCGGCCGCCTGGACTATCGATGCCAACTCAGCGACCGGCAGCACGTATCCGACCACCGGCTGGACTACGCTGGCAACCGTCACGAATAATACCTGGGGAACACGGCAGGGGATTATCAACCTCACCGGCTACAACTGGGTCCGTATCAACGTCACGGCCAATCTAGGCAGCAGTGGGAATAATGGCGCCTGCATCAACAGCTTCGACCTCCACGACGCTTCCGATGGCGTCAATGACGACTGGATGCTCTTTGGCGACTCCATCACTGCCAATACAATGGATCCAAGTGGCAACTCCACGGTGGCTCAGCTCATCAATCAATCGGATCCGACCTATTTTCCAGTCATTGAGCCGGGCGGTATACCGTTTCTCATGGCTTCGGACGGTGCAGCCCATATAGCCACATGGCTGCAGGGTTTCCCGGGCAAGTATGTCGGCCTCAGCTATGGCACGAACGACGCCGCCGGCAACGTTACCGCAACGGCTTTCAAGAACAATTACATCACCATGATCCAGGCTGTTCTGAACGCGGGCAAGATACCTATCATACCGACAGTACCCTGGCGCTGCAGCGGCGATTCGCTTATCCAGCAGTACAACCAACAGATTCAAAGCCTCTATACAACATACCCGCAAATTATCCACGGCCCTGATCTCTATGCCTTCTTCTCGGCGAACCAAAGCTATATATCTGGCAACGACTGTATCCACCCCAATAGCGCCGGAGAAGACCAGTACCGGCTGCTATGGGCTAATGCCATGTTGGCCAACTTCTACAACGTAACACCTTCCGATACGACGCCGCCTTCCGTACCCGCCAATCTCAGCGTTACCTCCACATCATCCAACTCTGTATCGCTAAGCTGGAGCGCCAGCACAGACAACAGCGGCGGGTCGGGCGTAGCAGGATACAGGCTGTACATAGGGGGTACACTGGCAGCAACTGTTACGGGACCCAGCACTGTGACATACACGGATACAGGGCTTGGCTCAAATACGAGCTATACATACAAGGTCAGTGCGTACGACGTAGCAGGAAATGAGAGTGTACAAAGTACCGGAGTAAGCGCCACTACCACTGCCGGCTCAGCTGTACCCGGCGACTGCAATGCCGATAGTCACGTCAACGTATTTGACCTTAGTATGCTCCTCACCCATTACGGCACGTCCTATGCCGCATGTGATTTCAATAGTGACAATACGGTCAGCATTCTGGATCTCAGCATTTTACTGACGCATTACGGGACCTAAAATGATGTGAAGGATAAGCGTTTCAGATGAGGGTGACAGATTGTCTTGCAATATACTTGACTTAAGCACGCTACTCAGTAATTATGATAGGTAATTAAGAAAGCAGGTAACAGAAAAACGATGAAACGATTCCTGAAAACCTTTTCCGCCTCGATCGTGGCAGCACTGACGCTTGTTCCGTTTGTCAGTGGTATTGCATTTGCCGCCTCGGCATCGCTATATTTTGCTCCAAGCGCAACATCTATCACCAATGGCAATAACGTTACTGTTTATGTCCATGAAAGCGTTACAGGAGATACTACAAATGCCGTTCAGGCAAACTTCAGCTATCCCTCTAGCCTACTTCAGTACGTTAGCACTAGCGAAGGTTCAGCCTTTCCGGTCGCCGCACAAACCTCGGTAAGCGGTGGAACAGCTCAAATAGCACGCGCCTCGTATTCTGGGGTAAGCGGCGACAATGTGGTTATCGCCGTACAGTTCAAGGCTATTGCGACCGGAACAGCTACTCTATCATTCACGGGCGGCTCGGCCGTAGTCAGTAGTACCTCTAACAAAGCTATCACACCGCTTAGCACACCAGGAACGTCTATTACGATAAATGCACCGTCTCCGTCTCCGTCTCCTTCGCCTAAGCCGAGTCCCAAGCCCTCTCCCACGCCAACACCAACAAAGGACACCACCCCACCGACCATCACCGCGGTAAGCGTCCACGACATCACGGCATCTTCGGTTACGATTACTTGGACGACTTCTGAAGCAGCTACATCCGAGGTAGATTATGGTCTGAGCAAGACATACGACCTCTCGAGCGTAGATAGTAAGCTCGTCACCTCACACAGCGTTACGCTCAACTCAAAGCTTATCGTTTCGGGCACGACATATCACTTTGCTGTCAAGAGCGCCGATGCAGCAGGCAATGTCGCTACCGGTACAGATAATACCTTCACGACCAAGGGTGTCAGCCTGCAGGTAACTGTGCTCGATGAGAAAACCGGCAATCCAATCGCGGGTGCCACTGTCAGCTACAATGGCCAATCCGTCACGACCGACAGCCAAGGCCAGGCGACCCTTACAAACCTCCCCTCAACAAAGATTGCCCTGACGGTAACAGTTTCCGGCAAGGCAACCTCTGAAACAGTCCAGGTCGCAAACGATACCAGCAAACTCCAGAACGCTTCATTCAAGGTAGCTGTTCCGGCAAGCCAGATACCATGGACACTTATCGCTATCCCTGCAGTAATAATTGTTGTCGGCGCAGCACTCTTTGCGATCGTTCGCTCTCGTACGAACAACTCACTCGGCAGCAATGGCGGAGCGGGAGGCTCACCAGTGGTCGTTACTTCTGACAACTACGGCACTACGCCTCCAGGAGCAACGGTTGTCAGCCCGACGAATCCGCCAGACAATACCAATCATTTGATGCAATAGCCTACAAACGGCCGCCACCAGGCGGCCGTTTAAAATGGTACAATAGCGGCATGCTGGCTCGTGAACTTGTGACGTGGTGGTACGGCCGCGGTTGGATGGGCGTATGGAAATACACACTGGAAACTACCAGCAATGTATCGCGAGCATTTTCCATAACACTCCTCATGCGTACCTTGTTCGCGCCCTGGCGACAGATCGTCACCTATCCAGGCGCCAGTCTTGACGCTAAGGTCCATGCCACGATAGACAATACCGTCAGCCGGCTTGTCGGCTTTGCTGTACGCGTCATCGTCCTTATCGCCGCATTAGCGACGGTAGGGATAACAACCGCGGTCGGCTTCATTGCCGGCATCCTGTGGCCACTTATGCCGCTCGCCGCGGTCGCGCTTATCATCAAGGGAATCGTGGGATGAACGACCACACTATCAACCTCCGTAGCCGCCGCGCCCGCATGGCGCGTCTTGCCCAAAAAGGCAAAAGTCTATTCACCATGAGCCTATGGGGCACTGCATTTCTAGCTGTTGGTGCTGTTGGTGTTTATTTCACGCCCTATCGACGCGTAGCCTACTTACTCGCCGGAGCAGCGTTACTTCTGCTGATGGTCGGTGCCTGGTACATCGGCGACTTGCGCAAGATACCTCCTGAGGGCAAAACGCTCGACGACCGATTGTCGAGTGACATTCTAAGCCGCTTTAGCACCCGTACGCCACTATCGCCGCAATCCGCCTGGCACGACCTCAAGCGCCACTGGCAGGTCATATTCTTCACTAACCACTTGCTGATACCCGCCGACACAATCGAAGGGCAGCTTAGCCCTAATGAGGCCGATATGGCCGGCGTTTGGCAGGAAGCAAGCCGCTTGGCGGACGCCCACGGATCGATCGAGATCGAGCCCGGACATATCGCCGCCGCGATCTTGCGCACCTCACCGGCAATCGCCCTTATCCTGAAGCACCTGAAGTCGTCGACAGACGATATCACGCAGATCCTGGAGTGGCTGGAGCGCGTACTCGACGCCATCCATACCCCCAAACCGTACTTCGGTGGCATCGCCCGTGATTGGACGAACGGCTTCACGCCGCAACTTAACCAGTTCGGGGAAAATGTGTCCCTCAGTATTGAACGCCACGGTGCACACTTCGGTTCGCTCGTAGAATCACCTGGTGTGCAAGGAATAAAGAACGCCTTCGCCCAAGGATCCCCGGCCGTCGCGCTCATCGGGGAACCTGGCGTCGGCAAAACAAGCCATATCTACGCGCTCGCGCAACTCCTGCTCCAGGAAGAACACGACCGCAACCTCGAGCACCGCCAGATCGTTAGCCTGAACCCGTCGCTCATTCTCTCCAGTAGTAACCGTTCCGGCGGCATCGAACACGTAATCCTGTCGCTACTATCCGAGACCGTACACGCCAAGAATATCGTCCTGTTCCTCGACGACGCCCAACTATTCTTCAAGAATGGTATCGGCTCGTTCGACATTACTCAGGTACTCTTGCCGATCCTCCAGGGCCGCGCCATACAGATCATCCTGGCTATGACACCGCGTGACTACCAACAACTCAAGGCGAACAACGCTGCCTTCGCCGGGCTATTAACGCCCGTCATCTTGCAGGAGCCGGACGAAGCAAGCGTTATGCGTGTGCTCGAAGATAACGCCAGTGGTCTGGAAAGCCGCAGCCGGCGTACGATTATCACCTATGAAGCACTACGCGAAGCCTACCGCCTCAGCGCCCGCTACGAACAGGACATGGCGATGCCAGGGAAAGC
>Ga0207657_10004271_pt1 | contig 15135 bp, 7 predicted proteins | sample KBSC33metaG_FD_184316 | JGI IMG/M metagenome (GOLD analysis project Ga0207657, IMG submission 184316) | Corn rhizosphere microbial communities from Kellogg Biological Station, Michigan, USA - KBS C3-3 metaG (SPAdes) (version 2) | ecosystem: Host-associated > Plants > Roots > Rhizosphere > Soil ... | reverse complement strand
CCAGGCGGTTTGCGGATTCTGCGCAGTCCATGCCCCGGCGATAGCGACGCCGGCGATGAATGCAGCACTGGTAAGCAGGGTCGTCAGCGGACTCCTGTCGAAGCTTGATTTGACAACCGGGGCGGGAGATTGCGCAGGTATGTCCTGAATATGCCCGCCTTCTTCGGCGAGCGCGACATCCTGTTGCGTCAACCGCTCCATCAACTCGTGTGCCGCTACCTGTGCCTGTCCGTATTCGCCCGCATGACGTTCGCACAGGCGCTCGGCTTTGGCTGCTTCGCGTGCGACAGCGGCACGTTTTTCGGCATCGATCCAGGCTGTTTTTTCGGCACGTATCTTTTCCCTGATTGCGGCCAGCGCCTCTTGCTCGGCTTTGGCACGGGCATATTCAATACGCGCCAGTTCGATTGATTCGCGCGTCTTCGCTTGTGCGGCCTCAAGAGCCTTGCGCTGTGCCGCCGCCTGTTCGCCAGCGAGTTTTTGCTGGATGACGCCAAGCGCCTGCTGTTTGGCGGCCATCCGTTCGCGCTCGGCCTTGGCCTGCTTCATCGCTTCATGCACTTGCTGCAGGGCGGCATGAGCGGCGCGGCGTTCCATTTCCGCGCGTTCCGCTACTTGTTGCTGCAACTGTTTTTCCGCCATGAGCTTGACTTCAATTGCCTTGCGGGCGGCCTGCTCGGCCTGTTCACGCTCACGCAGCACGGCAGCCTGCTCTTCCTCGGCCCGTGCACGAGCGAGAGCTTCCGCTTGTGCTGCCTGCTCTGCGGCGAGCCTTTCCTGCAATGCTTTGAGAGCGCGCTGTTCGGCTTGCGCGCGCTCCTGTTCGACACGAACCGGGTCAAGCATCTCCCGCGCTTTCTTTTCGGCGATTTCGGCCACCTCGCGGGCCAGTTGGGCATGATGAGCCGCATGTTCGAGCTGCTCACGCTCTGCGGCACATTTGGCTTCGATCGCTTCAAGAGCCGCTTTTTCGGCTTCCTCGCGCTCGCGCATCAGGCGTGCATGCTCGCTCTCCGTGCGTGCACGCGCTTGTGCATATTCCTTCATGGCCTGCTCCGATGCGTGCTTTTCGCAGATCGCGTCGAACGCCTGCTGTTCGGCAGCGGCGCGTTCTTGCGCGGTCTGCGCCAGCTCCATCGCTTCCCGAGCCTTGGCTTCCTCGGCTTCGGCACGCTGCCTGTCGAGTTCGGCCTGGCGAGCCGCCTGTTCCAGACGCTGCTTTTCGGCAGCGCATTGCGCCTCGATCGCGCGCCGCACTTGAATTTCCTCCTCGTGGCGCGCACGCAGCAATTCGGCATGCTCCTGTTCGCCTCGCACGCGTGCCTCGGCTTCGGCACGCACCCTCTCCTCGATCTCGCGACGTTCCTGCGCCGCCTGCAATGCTCGGGATTCAGCATCGACCCGCTCGCGTTCAACGCGCGCCAGCTCCGTCGCTTCCCGTGCCTTCTGCAAGGCTGTCTGCGCGGCCTTGCGCTGCAATTCCGCTGCGATACGGGCTTGCTCGGTCTTATAACGGTCTGCCTTCGCTTGCGCTTCGTGCGCCAGCCGCAATTCGTGTTCCGCCTGGGCAGCCGCCTGCATCGCCTCGGTACGATCCTGCTCGGCTTTCAAGCGGGCCTGGGCTTCGGCCAAAGCGGCCTCTTCCGCCGCCAGCTTGTCTTGTGCAGCTTGCAACGTCTGTTGCGCCACTTCGGCGCGTTGGCGTTCGAGCTGCACCTTCTGCTGCATCGACACCAGCATCTTCTGTTCAGCCTGGGCACGCTGACGTTCTAGCCGCGCCAGTTGAACTGCTTCGCGCGCCTTGGCCTGCGCCGCATGTGCAGCAATGCGCTGCGATTTGGCTCGTTCGATTGCCTTGATCAGCGTAAGCTTGGCGGCGGCAGCCTCCAATTCCTTGCTCGCGCGCTCGGCCTGTTCAGCTTCTTCCGTCTTGCGTAACGTTTCGGCGTGCTCGTTTTCGATCGCAGCCCGGGCTGTGGCCGCAGCTACCGCAGCAGCTTCCGCCTCGATCTTTCTCTGCAGCGCGATGACAGCCTGCTGTTCAGCTTCGGCACGCTCCTGTTCCAACTTGGCCAGTTCGACGGCTTCGTGCGCTTTGGTTGCTGCAGCCTCGGCGCTCTTTTTCTGCCATTGGGCATGCTCAAGCGCGCGGGCGTAAGCGGCCTCCTCGGCGGCGACCTGTTCCTCGGCGATGCGAGCGGAGGCGCGCTCGATTTCGACGCGCTTTTGCGCGGCTTCTCGCGCACGCTGCTCTTCAGCCGTACGTGTCAGCAGGGCTTCGGCGACCAGGCGCTCCGTTTCCATCCGCTGACAAGCTTCCTCAATGGCACGCGCTTCGGCATCGGCGCGCGCACGTGCCTGCTGCTCCGCCTTCTGCTCGGCCTCAGCACGTGCCAAAGCAGTTTCCTGCAGTTCACGCTCAGCACGAATGCGCGCCTCTGTCGCGATGCAGATGCGTTCTTCCGCTTCACGACGTGCATCGGCAGCAGCAGTGGCCACGACTTCGGCATGTTCGCGGCGGGCAGCCGCCTCGCGCATTTCGGTTTCGGCCTGCAACCGCAGACGCAGGGCTTCGGCCGCCTTCTGTTCAAGTTCGATCCGTGCCTGGGTAACGGCTTCCTTTTCCTGTTCGGCCTGGGCACAGGCCTCCTCGAACTCGCGTGCGACTTCGAGGGCTTCGCTGCGCGCCTTTGCAAGCATTTCGGCGACTTGGCGAGCTTCCCGCTCACGGCGCTCCTTCTCGCGTGCCAGTTCACTCATGCGCGCTTCGAGACGCGCCCGTGCTTCTGTTTCCTGCCTGCTGGCGGTTTGGATGACGGGAGTACGCTGATCTGTCTGCCAGCGTGTCAATTCCGTTTCCTGAGCAAGCTCTTCGATGGCAGTAGCACGCGCCATCAGCTTTGCCTCGGCCTCAAGCTGCACCACGGTCCGCTGATGCATTTCCTGTTCGCTAGGAGCGCACTTTTCGGCGATGCGTTTAGCTTGCGCCTCGACACAAGCTTGCGATTCGGCGTTTTCCTCGTGTGCAGCGGCTTCACATGCCTGACGCTCCCCTTCAAAACGTGTTCGATCTACGGCAATCGCCTTCTCGGCTGCCTTGGCATTTTGATAAGCCTCAGCGGCAGCGGCGGCTTCGATGCACGCCCGTTCTTCCGCAAGCGCGCGGGCTCTGGCTTCAGCAATGGCGCGGTTTTCTGCGGCAAGGGTGGCCTTGGCTTCGGCTTCGACGCGCGCGATTGCTTCACGAATCGCTTGCAGGTCGATAGTGCCGCGCGCGCCGGAGGTTGTGGCAAGGTCGTCCTCCTCGAGCGGCTTCCCCTTGAGATCGTTGCGCATGGATTGATTTGTTTCCATCGTCGGACTCCCGCCTCAGTATTCGCGCTGACACCGCCACATGGAGTTGGTCAGGTCGGACTTTTCTTACGCTAGGTGGACATTATCCGCAGCGGTCAGTCAATCCAGCCTCTGAAAAGAGAGGAAAATGCTATCCATTTCGGATCTGCTTGTGCCTGGCTCATCCCATGCCAAACACAATCGGTATACTTCGCAGACGATATCGTGCATCGAAATGAGGAAAGCATAGGCGACGCCATGCAAGCACCCGACAGGAAAAATGCGGCACCGCCCGTCAGCGCGGATGCCTCTTCCGAAGCAGGCAGTCCAACAGCGCCCCCCAGGAGCGCCTTGCTGGTTGAACTGAACCATGAGATCCGCACTGCGATGAATGGTGTCGTCGGGATGCTCGACGCACTGCTGGACTCCGATCTTCCCTCATCACAACAACATCTTGCATCCACCGCACAGCACAGCGCTGAAAACCTGCTTGGCTTCATCGAGACAGTCGTCGATCTGGCGCTGATCGGAGATAGCCAATTCGTTCTGGAATCGTATCCCTTCGAACTGTCCGCCGAAATCGAAACCGCCGCTGCAGCCGTTTACGGTCCGGACTTCCGCACGCCGCAGCCTTTGCCCGCAGTGCTGTTGGAAGGCGATCGCCTGCGCGTACGACAAATCGTCATGAACCTGCTGCACGTGGTGTCCGGCTTCGGCTGTGCCGCCCCTCCTACGGTCAAGGCCGCTTGCCTTGACCGTCATTGCAATATCAGGATTGAAGTCGATGCGGCGAGTCTTGCCGGGACTTCGCCGCAATTAATTGAGCTGGTCGAGCATCCCGCCAGCAAGGGTGTCGAGGTTCTCCTTGCCTTCGGGCGCTCTGGACTCCATATCGAATTGAGCAAGCAGCTTGCCCGCCTGATGGGTGGGCGCATATTTATCGAGCAGCATGAAGATGCGAAGTGTGTGCTCTGTTTCGAAGCAACGCTGCCGCTCGCCACATCGGCACTTGCTGATGAAGCAACCGAAGCGGATTTCACCGGCCGTCGCATTCTCATTGCGGACGACAACCCCGTGAACCGGCAAGTGGCGCAGCACATGCTGGAGAGGCTCGGCTGCCATGTTGACCTTGCCACCAATGGCAAGCAGGCGCTCGCCATGCACGAAGCCCATCCTTACGATCTGATCCTGATGGATTGCCAGATGCCGGTCATGGATGGCCGGGAAGCGGCGGCTCGCCTGCGCGCGCTCGAAGGCACAATCGCACATACGCCTGTGGTCGCATTGACGGCATCTGCTACGCAACAAGAGCGCATGCGTTGCCTGGCGGCCGGGATGGATGATTTTCTTGCAAAGCCGCTCCGGCCGCGCGCACTGAGCGCAGTTCTGGCGAAATGGCTCGCACAGACAGCCTCGTTCCCGGCTGTAGAAGAATCCGGATGCGAGGACGAACTAGAACAGGTACGCGACATATTCGACGCCGGTTTTGCCGAACTCGCGTCGCTCTACCAGACCGACAATTCAGCACGCATCGTGAAGCTGCGTGCGGCAGGCAATGCCGGAGATTGCGCCATGGTCGAACGTATCGCTCATGCATTCAGTGGCAGCAGTGCATCGATCGGTGCAATCCGCTTGTCGGCCTTGTGCAAGGAGCTGGAACAGCGTGCCAAAGCGAATGCGCTGGTGGACATCGAGCAGCAACTAGCGATAATCGAAACCGAATACGGCAGAATTTGCAGCAGGATACAGTCTCTGGCCAAGCAATCATGACGAACGAGGGCAAACAACATGGCAAGAAATGCAAGCAACAACCGCCTGGGGCAACATAGAGGATGTGATGACAAATGAAATCGCACCCATAAAGACAGCCCTTGTGGTGGATGACGGCCCGGTGGAAAGATTGACCGGCAAGACAATGCTGGAAAAACTGGGTTTTTCGACTCGTACCGCCGCCAGCGGCGAAGAGGCTTTGGCTCTCCTCGAACAGCAGCCGGTCAGACTGGTACTGTGCGATGTCTCGATGCCTGGAATGAGCGGCATGGCGTTGATGAAAGCAGTCCAGAGTCATCCGCATCCGCCCTTGTTCATCATGGTCACCAGTCACGATGACGCAGTACATGCACAAGCCGCGTTCGATCAGGGTGCATATGCTTACCTGATCAAGCCCTTGCGCCTCGATACGCTGTGCGACATCGTTGACGACATATCAATCTGAAAACACACATATCTAGGACTTACGCAAAATTGTCCCAGCAAGGCGCGCCGACGCAGACAGTACGAGTTGTACGGCAAGACGGCGCAACGCCGCTGGGGCGGTTTTGCGTAAGTCCTGGTATCAAGCGATACGTACTACCAGCAGACCTGCACGCAAGCCCGGACGCACATTCGGATTCGGGAACACCACATACTCGGCCTCGTCTCCGACACGGTAGACGAGGTCGCCATCTTCGGCGATCACTGTCCCCGGTTCCTGGGCGGTGAAATTCCATGTGTCCTCATTACAGGACATACGGAAAGCATCGCTGCGCTTGACCAGTTCCTGCGTCACTCTAAAGAGATGCGGCGCGTTGCCGCCTGCCGACGGCGTGCCGGTGCGGATGAAGTCATCGAGAGCTGAGCGCGTGGCGGCAAGCTGGCTGAGGTCATTCTCCCCCAACCTGCCGATTTGCCCCAACTCGATGGTGGAGCTCGCCGCGCCAAAAGTGGCAGCGGTGTAGGCGCTGAAAGTGGCTGCTAGTTTATCGTTGAGAATGGTCGCGCCAATACCCGCCTTGCCCAGCCAGCCAAGCAGAACCTGCTTGCGGGCGGACGCGATGATGTCGGGCACGACTGCGAAAGTCGGATAGTGCGAAGGCCGGATGGCGGTATGCAAGTCGAGATGCCATTTCCCAGCATCCTGATTGTCAAAAAATTCAGCTGTCGCCTGCATGATGGCATCGGCCCGCTTGGCTTCTGCGGTCGATTGCAATGCACCTCGTTCCGCAGTGAACATGCGGTTGAGATCGCCGTCGAGAAAACGTTTGCCCTGAGCGACAGCAGCCGGGTTGCCGACCACTACCATCAGGTCGAGTGCCAGAGCGGATGGCGTGTTTGCGAGTCCGTCGAGCAGATGCGCCATCATTTCGATTGGCGCCGTCTCATCGCCGTGCACCCCGACAGAAACCAAAAGACGAGGACGATGCGGGAAACTACCTGGGAGACTTAGCTGCAGGATGCCGTGCACCGGCTGGCGCACGGCAAAACCCGCATTGATGAACCTGTCGGCCAGTTGCGTAAAGTCGGCTTCCGCCAAGACACGCACCGGTTCCGACAGGCATTGCTTCATTGCTATCCTCGTCCGACGGTATCGGCGGATGAGGCAGCTTCGGACAGAGCCCAGACATCAAGCACTGCATGCTCGATGTTCTGCACCGCTGCACTACGTGCCGTGCGTGTGCCGACCTTCAGCTTGGCTATCAACGCTTCAACCATCGCGGCCGAATCATCAACCTGCTTGCTGCCGACAGGCGTCTGTTGCAGCACACGCATCAGCAGGCGCTGCTGAGTGCGTCGCAGGGCCTGCAATGCATGGTCACGCAATGGTTCTTGCGTCGCATTGGCAGGAGCGCGCATCAGCACGCGTTCGAGGCTGTCGATGCCGGCCAGTCGGCGCAGCGTCATGCCCAGTTGCAGGAATTGCGGCAGGCTCATGCCTTCAGGACGCGGTACCGACAAGCCTGCGAACAGGAAATCGGCAATACCTTCGATCGCTTCCACCGCTTCGCATGCTTGCGCGAATTCTGCCGGTTGCCCTTGCAGGGGGATGGTGGACGCTGCGGCAGGCGCAAGCCGGCGCGCCGCTTCCGATTGGGAAAAGAGCACCGTCAGTTCTTGCAACGCACTCGATTCGCGCAACTGCTGCTCCGGCACCGAGAGCACGCCCTCGACCACAGCTTTCTGTAGCGAACGGGTATGCTGGTCGACGAGCTTGGACACTTCGCGTGGCACTTGCAGCGCATAGGCATCAAGCGTGACGAAGATCGGCGCAAGATTCAGCGCAGCCCATGCCTGGGCCCAGGCGCAGACCACTTCGGTTTCCTGCACGCCGCGAGCGCGAGCGATGCCTGCAATCATGAGCGGGCCGCAACGGTTGACCGCTTCGTTGGCAAGCACGGTGGCAAGGATGGCATTGGACAGAGGATGTTCCAATGCATCGCGCGTGGCCACCAAGGCCTGCGGGAAGTAAGGCGTGAGCAGGCTCTTCGCCCACGGTTGCTGTGTCAACGGCAGTTCGGCCAGCAAGCGCTTGTAGCGGTTCTTGACGTGTGCCACGACAACGGCGAGTTCGGGTGCCGTCAGTCCGCCGCCATTTGCCTTGCGGGCAGCCAACGTAGCGGCATCCGGCAACTGCTCAAGCTTGCGGGACAAGACGCCTTCGGCTTCCAGATTGGCGATCAGCTCGGCATAGCTGTCCAGCACCGCCGGCTCGACCTGCGCTTGCGTCTCGCGCACTAGCAGATGTGTCTGCAGCGCGTTGTCGCGCAGGACCAAGCGCTCGATGTCCGAGGTGATCTCGGTCAGCAGGCTGTTGCGGTCGTCCTGGTTCAGCTTGCCGGCGTTGACTTCGGTGTCGAGCCAGATCTTGACGTTCACTTCGTGGTCGGAGCAGTCCACACCGGCGGAATTGTCGATCGCATCGGTGAAGATATGTCCGCCCTTCAGCGCGAACTCGATACGGCCGGCCTGGGTCGCGCCAAGGTTGCCGCCTTCGGCAACGACCTTGCAACGCAGTTCGCTGCCGTTGACGCGGATGTTGTCATTGGCACGATCCTTCACCTGCTCGTTGGTCTCGGTGGAGGCCTTGATATAGGTGCCGATGCCGCCGTTGTAGAACAAATCGACTTGTGCCAACAGGATGGCATGCATCAATTCCTCCGGCGTCATGCTAGTCGCCTCGATGTTCAGCGCGGCGCGCACTTCCGGCGACAGCTCGATCGTGCGTGCAGTGCGCGGCCAGACGCCGCCACCCTTGGAAATCAGGCTCTTGTCGTAATCGTCCCAGGACGAGCGCGGCAAGGCGAACATGCGTTGACGTTCCTTGAACGACACTTCGGTATCGGGCGTCGGATCGAGGAAGATGTGACGATGGTCGAATGCGGCGAGCAGCTTGATCTTGCGCGAGAGCAGCAAGCCGTTGCCGAACACGTCGCCCGACATATCGCCCACGCCGACAACAGTGATGGGCGTGGTGTTGAGGTCGTGGCCGATTTCATAGAAGTGGCGTTTGACCGCTTCCCACGCGCCCTTGGCGGTGATGCCCAGCTTCTTGTGGTCGTAACCGTTAGAACCGCCGGAGGCGAACGCATCGCCCAGCCAGAAGCCGCGCTTGACGGCGATGCCGTTGGCGATGTCGGAGAAGGTAGCCGTGCCCTTGTCCGCTGCCACCACCAGATAGGGATCGGGCTCGTCGTAGCAAACCGTTTCCGCCGGATGCACGACTTCGCCGCGCACACGGTTATCGGTCACGTCCAGCAGGCCGGAGATGAAGAGACGGTAGACCGATTCGCCTTCCACCGAGATGATATCTCGCGTAGCATCCTTGGGAATCATCTTGCAGACGAAACCGCCCTTGGCGCCGGCGGGCACAATGACGGCGTTCTTCACCATCTGTGCCTTGACCAGGCCAAGCACCTCGGTGCGGTAGTCTTCCATGCGGTCCGACCAGCGCAAGCCGCCGCGTGCCACAGGGCCGCCGCGCAGATGCACGCCCTCGAAGCGACGCGAGAACACGTAAATCTCGCGATACGGACGCGGCTGCGGCAGCAGTGCAAGCTGACTGCTATCGAACTTGAAGATGATGGTGTCGCTGCCCGCCTGTGCACTTTGGAAATAGGAAGTGCGCAGAGTCGCCAGCATGAGGTCGGCGATGCTTTGCAGAATGGCTTCGGTATCGGCGTGATTGACTTCGGCCACGCGCTGCTTGAACGAAGACAGCGAGGCCGTGCCGAAAGCGCGCTGCTCTTCGCTTAGAGCCGGGTCGAAGCGCGCGATAAAGCCATCCACCAGCATACGCACCAGCACAGGTTGCGTCTTCAGGCGTTCAGCCATGTAGCGCAGGCTGAAACGGCATCCGGCCTGACGCCAATAGCAGGCATAGGCACGGATCAACTGGATTTCGCGCATGCGCAGACCGGCTTCGATTGCCAGCGCATTCATGCGGCCATCTTCGACTTCGTCATTGAACAACGCTTCGAACAATTCTTGCGCTGCCTGTGCAACCTGCGGCTGCGCCAGCTTGACCGCGCACTCCTTGTCCACTGACAGGCTGGACACGAAGTAACGCGAACCATCCGCTGACGGGATCGAATGCGTCCGCTCGCGCAGGATGGCAACACCGGCGTTCTGCAGCGCCGGCAGGATAGCCGACAGCGGCGGGACGCTGTCGATGGAATGCAGGCGGATCGTTACCGCGTCGCCATCGGCGATTTCGATGCGCACTTTCACGCGCGACGGCTGCGGATTGGAGAGCAGCGTGACGAGGTCACGATAAGCAACCTGGGGCGAAACGCCGTTGATGTAGTCGGTCGGCAGATTGGCCCGCAGCTTGCGCAGCGCATGGCGCAGGCTGACGTCGCCGGTGCCATCGACCAGGCTATCGTAGATGTTGTGCCAGCCTTCCAGCTCGGCCAGCAAAGGCTGTTGGATGCCGGCATCGAGGTCGAGCGCCATGTTGGCACCATTGGCGATCAGATAGACACGGGCCAGCGGGCCGTCGGCCAAGTGAGTCTGCACTCGCACATCGTGCGCGCCGGAGATCTCGCGCAGGGTTTTGGCCAGCCTTTCGGTGGAATGCGTGCCGTAGCGCTCGCGCGGCACGTACAACAGTACATTCAGGTGGCGTCCGTAGACATCGCGGCGAGCGAAGACGCGCGCACGCGGCTGCTTGTACAGCGCAACCACGGAACCGCACACATTTGCCAGCCATGCAGGCTCGGCTTCCAGCACTTCGGTACGGGGCAGGGATTCAAGGATTTCGAGGAATTTCTCAGCGCGGAAACCTTCGGAGCGCACGCCGGCAATCGACAGCGTCTGCTTGACCTTGCCGCGCGCGAACGGGATCTGCTGCAGGTTGCTGGCAGCAGCGGCGCGGGAGAACAGACCGACGAAGCAATGCTCGCCGACAATATTGCCGCGGCTGTCGATGTCGCGCACGCCGATGAAGTCGAGCTGCTGATCGCGATGCAGCGTGGATTGTGTGTCGGCCTTCACGACCGACAGGGTTTCCTTGCGTGCGGCAAGGGTGTCGAAATCGCCCGGAATGCCGGCCAGGCAGGTGCCGTAGACGGGGTGCGAAAGGTCGGCCAGCACGCCGAGCGAAGTGTTTGCTTCATGCACCAGTTCACGCTGGCCAGGCTGGACTTCATAACGCACGTAACCGAAGACTTCGAAACCGCCGGCACGCGCCCATTCGAGGAAAGCGGCGACTTCCTGGCCATCCGCATCGCGCTCGGCGGCTGCGGCGCCGACTTCCGTCATCTTCTGCTGCAAGGCTGCGGCGTCGCGGTTCAACACGGCGGCATCCGCTGCAGCCATGCCAATGTTGAAGACCAGCGCATCCTTGTCATCTTCGGCGAGTTGCTCGGACAGCAGAATCAAGACATAGGATTCACGCCCATCGTCGCCATTACTAGCCTTCCTGGCCTTGACGACGCTGCCGCCACCGTCGCGCTCCACCGACAGCACGGCATTGAGCACCGCGCGTGAGGGCACGCGCATCTTGCGCAGCGCCATCACGATGGAATCGACGAGGAAAGGCATGTCCGGGTTCAGGATCAGCAAGGCTGCCGCATTACCGCCGTGGCCGTCGGCGTAAGAAAGCGCCTCGATATGGCACCCCTCTTCCGGCTTCCATGCCGCCAGGCGGGAGAAGCCTTCCCACAGCGGGGACGCGAGATTTTCGACGGTCAGACTGGCAAGATCCTCCTCTTCCAGCGATTCCAGCCAGGCCCTGATCAGACCTTCCACCTGGCCACGGTTGGCGCCGGCCGGTGCATTCGACAGCGCCTCTGCAAGTGCCTGTACACGCAGTTCCTGCGATTGTTGTGTCATTTCGTTTTTCCCTTGAGTTGAATGTAATTAATTAATCTACTACCTCAATTTTACCGTTGAAAATCGTATAGCCCCGGCAAACCAAGGATTGCAGTCAATTCGTCCAACGCGAATTGATGCTCTACTGCAAGTTGGGGGTCGGCGAGGTCAGCAGGCGCCAGGCGGTCGCGATAGTGTTTCTCGACCCAGGCGACGAGCCGGGCGTACAACGCTTCCGTCACGATCACGCCCTGATGCATTGCCTCGGCCTCGGCTTGCGTCAGCACGAGACGCAGGCGCAGACAGGCCGGACCGCCACCGTTGCGCATACTCTGTCGCAGATCGAAAACCATCAGTTCGTCGAGCGGGCCACCGGCAGCGATCATACCATCAAGATAGCGTCCTACCGCTTCGTTCTCCCGGCATTCCTGCGGCACCACCAAGGCCATTTTGCCGTCCGGCTTGGACAACAACTGGCTATTGAACAGGTAGCTCGATACCGCGTCAGCCACTGTCACCGTATCGACCCGGATCGTGTGCAATTCGGTCTGCACCGCTGCCATCGCCTGTCGCAGTGCAGCAATGCTGCCGGCCTCATCGACAAAGGCCTGCTGGTGGTAGAAAAGCACGTTGCCGTTGCCGACGGCGATCACGTCATTGTGGAAGACGCCCTGGTCGATCGCTTCCGGATTCTGCTGAATATAGACCGTGCGTTTGTCATCGAGACCGTGCAGGCGGGCGACAGCCTGGCTGGCTTCGAGCGTCTGGCGCGCCGGGAAACGCTTCGGCGCCGGTGCGGCAGGATCGAATGCGATACGACCATAGACGAACATCTCGACACCGGGCGCGTTGCAGGAAGCACACAGCCGGGTATGGTTGGCCGCGCCTTCGTCACCGAAAGCCGGTGTCGATGGCAGAGCGTCGTGTACCGCGAAGTGCCTTTCGTCGGCAAACAGCATGCGCAAGGTACGGACGGTCTGCGTGTGTTCGTAGGAGCGATGCAGCTTGTTGTTCAGATTGGCGACGGTGAAATGCACGCGCCCGTCGGCAGTATCGGCCGAGGGGCTGACGGTGGCGGCATTGGCAGTCCACATCGGCGATGCGGAATAGGCACTGGCGATGATGGCCGGTGCTTCTCTGGAAGCGCGGGCAAGCACGTCGGCGTCGCCACCGGCAAAACCGAGGCTGCGCAGCAGCGAGAAGTTCGGGCGCGGATGCGGGGGAAGCAGCGCCTGGGCAAAGCCGCGCGCGGCCAGCGTCCGCATTTTCGCCAAACCCTGCAACGCCGCTTGCTTCGGGTTGGAGACGCTTTTGATGTTGTTGAAAGAGGCGACATTGCCGAAAGACAGGCCGGCATAGTTGTGCGACGGGCCGACCAGACCGTCGAAATTGAACTCGCGCGCAATTGCCATGACGCTCCCATTCCATTCTGTTGTGAATCCCATCCCCTTCAAGGGGAGGGTTAGGGTGGGGATGGGTTGCCTTTCGACATAAGCGCTACAGAAACCCATCCCCCCCCAACCTCCCCCTTGAAGAGGGAGGAGTAAACACAGACACGCTAAAACACCAGCCCCGGCGACAACTGCTTCGGCATTTCAAGCACTTCATTCTCAATCGATGCCACCGGATACGCACAATAATCCGCCGCGTACCAGGCGCTCGGACGATGGTTGCCCGACTTGCCGATGCCGCCGAAAGGCGCGGTGCTGGCAGCGCCGGTTGTCGAGCGGTTCCAGTTCACGATGCCGGCGCGTGCGAAAGCCAGGAACTTCCGCCACAACGTTTCGTCGTCGCTGAGCAAACCTGCCGCCAAGCCGTAAGCAGTCGCGTTCGCGGCGCGAACCGCTGCATCGAAATCCGTCACACGCACCACCTGCAGCAACGGACCGAACCATTCCTCGTCAGGAATGTCGTCGGCACTCGTGACATCGACGATACCGGGCGACAGAAAACCCGTGTTGTCCTGCAGACTGCGCATTTCCAACAAAGGCTTGCCGCCACGCGAAATCAGTTCGGTTTGGGCCTGCAGCAACTTGTCTGCGACCGCAGCCGATACCACCGGCCCCATGAAAGGCTGCGGTTCCTGATCGTAGCGGCCGACCGCGATCCTTCCCGCAACCTCGACCAAACGTGCAAGCAAGGCCTGTCCGCGTGGCGAATCTTCGACGATCAGGCGGCGCGCACAGGTGCAACGCTGTCCCGCGCTGACGAAGGCGGAAAAGATAATGTGATGAACCGCCGCATCCACATTGCGCACATCCCAGGCGACGAGCGCATTGTTCCCCCCCATTTCGAGCGCCAGCATCTTGCCCGGCTGACCGGCGAACTGGCGATGCAGCATGGCGCCGGTCTGGTAGCTGCCGGTAAACAGGATGCCGTCCAACCCGGCATGTTGCGCCAGCGCGGCACCGGTATCGCGCCCGCCGTTGACGAGGTTGATCACTCCGACGGGCAAGCCTGCCTTCTCCCACAGTTCAACCGTCTTGATCGCTGTCTGTGGTGCATATTCGCTTGGCTTGAAGACGATGGTATTGCCCGCTATCAGAGCCGGCACGATATGCCCGTTCGGCAGATGTCCCGGGAAGTTGTAGGGTCCGAAGACACCGAACACACCGTGCGGACGGTGCCGCAGCACGGTCTCACCGTCCGCTGTCTTGCCGTGCGACTCACCAGTGCGTGCATGATAGGCCTGTATCGAGATATCGATTTTGTTCGCCATCGATGCCACTTCGGTACGCGCCTCCCACAGCGGTTTTCCGACTTCGGTGGAAATCAGCAAGGCCAATGCTTCCGCCTGCTCCTTGAGCAGGTCGCGAAACCGCTGGCAGATGCCGATCCGTTGTTCGAGCGCGGTCATGGCCCATAAGCCGAAGGCGTCACGCGCCGCCTTGCAGGCAAGATCGACTTCGCCGGCGGTCGCCGCGCTGCCGGTCCAGACGGTACGACCGGTGGAGGGATCGACGACAGCGAGAGACTGGCCCTCGCCCGCCGCCCATTTTCCGTTGATGTAATGGCTATGCATGATGCTTCTTCGGGTTCAGGGACATGATACGGACCGGCTCGCCGGCATGGCAGTGCAACAAAGCTTGCCGATCGTTGGAAAGCGCCAGGAGGCCGCGTTCGGCGCGCACGGGAACGGCGGTCACGCGGAAATCGCGCAAGACCGTGTTGGAGACCAGCGCCGACGCTTCTTCCACCGCTTCCTTTTCCTCCGCCTGGACGCTCGCCAGCCGGCTTTCACGCAAGGCACGCAGCTCGCTCACACGCGCCTGCAGCACCGGACCGGCATCGAAAATATCGACATAGCCTTCATAGTGCATGCCCTCCTGCTCCAAGAGACGGCGCGCAGGCGCGGTATCGACATGCACCACGCCGATCACTTCCTGCGCTTCCTGCGGCAGGTAGGCGACGTACAGCGGATGGCGCGGCATGAGTTCGGCGATGAAGGATTTCTTGCCTGGTATGTATATGCATCATGAAATGGTCAACGGGAAGGGGTATCCGCAGGGCCTTAAGGATGAAGAGATTCCACTCCAGGCAAAGATCGTTTCTGTTGCTGATACTTTTGACGCCATGACGATCGATCGCCCCTATCAAAAGGCCCTGCCGCTTGAAAAAGCTCTTGAGGTAATTTCCGGGTTCATCGGCACGCGATATGACAAGCAAGTTGTTCTTGCGCTCGTCGAAGCCTGCCCGCGCGTCGTCGAGCGTGCGCAGAACCGAGAACGGCACCGT
>Ga0207657_10004270_pt1 | contig 15137 bp, 19 predicted proteins | sample KBSC33metaG_FD_184316 | JGI IMG/M metagenome (GOLD analysis project Ga0207657, IMG submission 184316) | Corn rhizosphere microbial communities from Kellogg Biological Station, Michigan, USA - KBS C3-3 metaG (SPAdes) (version 2) | ecosystem: Host-associated > Plants > Roots > Rhizosphere > Soil ... | reverse complement strand
GCGTAGCGCACCTGCCACTCGCTCGACGGCTCCTTCGCGCCCGCCTCGATCTCGGCCAGCGCGTCGTCGAGCGCGCGTCGGCGCGCCGTGCCGGGTGCGAGGACCGCCTCCGGATCGTCGTCGGTCCGGAGGAAGGGCTCGCCGGCCCATGCTTCTGCGCGGAGCGCGTTGGCCCGTATGGCCGACGCCGCCTCCGACTCGCTCGGAGAGTACGTGGTGGTCTCTGACAATGCCTGCGGCACGCCTGCGGTGCCGACTCCTGAAAGGTTGCGCCAGCGGGGTGTGTTCCCGTTCGCGTAGCGCTCGCTCACAATAGCCGATCAGGACGACGGATGGGACGATTCGAGTCGACAGCCCCGTGGTATGCCCGCTACCGGCCGAGGTACCCGGCCGAGCTGATCGAGCGCCTCGTGGCCGCAGCGGGGCTGGACGGGGCCTCGCGCGTCCTCGATCTCGGGGCCGGTCCCGGGCACGTGGCGAGCGCGATCGCCGGCCACGTCGGCGAGGTCGTCGCGGTCGACGTCGAGGCCGGGATGCTCGCGCAGATCGGCGAGCCCAACGTCCGCACCGTCGTCGGCCCCGTCGAGGACGTCGATGCCTCGTGGGGCCGCTTCGACCTCGTGACCGCCGGTCGCTCGTTCCACTGGTTCGACGCCGACGTGATGTTCGCGCGCCTGCCGCTCGTCACCGATCAGCTGGCGCTGCTCGGCGACTCGATCACGCAGAGCGACGCCCAGTCGCGCGTGCTCGCGATCGCGACGGAGCTCCTCGGTGAGGAGCCGCCGAAGCCGCGGCGCAGGTTCTACCGTGAACTGCTCGCCGGCTCGCCGTTCTCGGACGTCGAGGAGATCGACGTGACGGCCGAGCGAACGTGGACGGCGGATTCGCTGATCGGTCTCGCCTACTCGACGTCCGTCGCCTCGCCCGAGCGCCTCGGTGCGCTGCAGGAAGCGTTCGAGCGTCGTGTGCGCGAGACGTTCGGCGACGCCGAGTACCGCGACCGCGTGAGCGTCAGTGCGGTCCTAGGCCGCCGCGGCGACCAAGGACTCGAGCCGTGAGCGCAGCCAGGGCAGCTCGCTTCGCTCGGCTTCGAGCACTTCGCCGTCGAACTGGATGACGATGCCGCCGCTTCGCGCCAGGTGGTCGGCCGCGGCGGCGAACAGGCGGCGGTAGTGGTCGAGCCCGTCGCCGGTCGAGAAGACGGCCTTCGCGGGCTCGTCGTCGTACCCCGGTGTCTCCGGGGAGAGGTACGGCAGGTTCGCGACGATCAGGTCGAGGTCGTGGGGAATCCCTTCGAGCAGGTCGCCGTGCACGAGATGGACCTGCGCGCCGAGGCGATCGGCGTTCGCCGAGGCGAGCGCCAACGCATTGCCGCACGTGTCGGTCGCCCAGACCTCGACCGTCGGCGCGCGCAGCGCGAGCGTGATCGCGATCGCGCCGGAACCGGTCCCGACGTCGGCGATGCGCGCGGGCCCCGTGCCGATGCGGTCGAGCGCCGCGTCGACGAGCCGCTCCGTCGCCGGCCGCGGCGAGAAGACCCGCCCGGGGTCGGTGAGGAACGTCAGTCCGTGGAAGCGCGTCGTCATCTGTCGTAGTACAACGTAGCCAGATGGATTGGATTCCCTTCGTACGGGAGCGCCAATCTCGCTTCGCCGAGCAGCACGGGGAGCTAGACGAGCGCTCGCTCGTGCGCAAGGGGAACGTCGCGTACGCCGCCGCCCTCGGGCTGCTGATGGCGCGAGACCCGGATGCGGCGGAGTGGTTCGGCCGCGCGGCCGCCACCTGGCGCGAAAGCTGGCAGGGCGGCGAGTCCTGGGGCAGGCCGATCGGCGCGATCAAGGCGTCGCTCCTGGCGCGCGACGAGCCGGCCGCGGAGCAGTACTCGCAGTGGGCGCTCGACGCAGGAGCCGCTCGCGCGGAATCGCCGATCGGCCGCTACGCCGCCACGCTCGCGCTGCTCGTGCTCGCTCGCTGGGCGGACGCTCGTCAGGTCGCCGACACGCTCCGCGGGCGCGACGACTTCCCGCAGGATGTCGCCGGCGCGCTCGCGTACATCTCCGCGCACGACGTCGTCGGCTACGCCGAGGCGATCGAGTCGGTCGTCGAGAGCTTCGAGACACGCACCGAGTACCTCGAGGACGCGCGCGTCGCCGACACCGCGCTCGTGCTCGATCTCCTCGCGCGCCGGCGCGGCATCGAGCTCGACCTGCCAGACTCCGACGTGCTGCCGTGATTCCGCGTCTGACCGTGATCGCCGCCGTCGCCGCACTCCTGGTTCCGGCTGCGGCTGGAGGTGCCGATACCTGGGCCTCTCTGCGCCGGCCGCTTCATCTGCCCACGGTCGCGCCGGGAGCTGCGTGCCCGGTCAGCACGATCGATCGGCGCATCAACTGGAGCAGGATGCACATCTTCGGCGGCTTCGGCATCGGCCGCGGGCCGGTGTATCCGGGACTGCCGAACGGCTTCTTCATGGCGACGCGCGACGAGCAGTACGGGAGCAAGTGGTACGGCGAGAAGGTGTTCTGGTTTGCGCTGCCGAGCTACCGCGGTCGCTTCCTGATTCGCGGGCGTCAGCTCGATGGCCCGAACCCGGTCGGGTTCGACGGCGGGCGGCGCCCGCACGACGAGCTCAGGGTCGAGCCGTACGACTCGGTCGGCTGGACCGGCCAGCCGTATCGCAGCCGCGGGATCCCCTCGAGCGTCCGGATCCTCGCCAAGGGGTGCTACGCGTTCCAGATCGACGGCACGACGTTCAGCAGAATCGTCGTCGTCAGCGCCGACGTCGCGAACTAGTCGGTTTCGCCCTGCTCGATCGCCGGATGGAACGCGAACGTCACCGTCTGCAACGGCTCCGACTCGTCCTCGAGCTCCGTGAGCTCGCTGACGAGACGGCGGAGCAGGTCGCGGACCGTCTCCGGAGCAAGACGCGTGTGCACCTGGGCGCTGCGGAACTGACCTTGCGCTGCGTGCGTCTCGAAGCCGCGCTCCAATTCGCGGAGCTGCGCCGCTTGCAACTCGCTCGCGCCGCCGGCCGCGCGGATCTCGCTGCCGACCTTCAGGTGCTTCGCGACCGCGCGGTACGGCTTCTCGCGTCCGGCGGCTTCGGCGCGCTCGATCAGCCCGGCGCGGTGGAGCATCCGCACGTGGAAGTGGAGATGCCCGGGATCGACCGCGAGCCGCGCGGCAAGCTCGCGGTTGGTCAGCGGCTCGTCCGACTGGCCGAGGGCCTGCAGCACCTTGAGCCGGAGCGGGTGGCCGAGGGCCTTCAGCTGCTCCGGACGGTCGAGCTGGAGGACGTCGGAGGGAGTCGGCTGGGGCTGCGGCGTGGTCATCTCCCGACCAACTTATCCCCTGCGGCGCGATCGAGGAAGACCTCGACGCGCGGTGCCAGCCTGGAAAGGCTGGCCGGGACGCCGGGCGTGATATCAGCGCCGAACGCGCGGGCAGCCGCATCTGCTTTCGCAGCGCCGGCGACGAGGAACACGACACGCCTCGCCGCCTGGATCGTCGGGACGGTGAACGTGATCCGGTGGACCCACGGCTCGAGACCCGCGGGGCCGTCGGTCGCGCGGCGGCCGGTCACCTCGAGCTGAGGCGAGCCGGGGAAGAGCGACGCCATGTGCCCGTCGGGGCCGAGCCCGAGCAGGAGGAAGTCCAGCGTGACGCCCGCGAGCGCCGTGTCGAGCTCGTCCGCCGCCTCGGCCGGCGGCGCCTCGCCGCGGATGCGGTGGATCGCGCTCGGCGGTGTGTCGAGGAGGTCGAGCAGCGTCTCCTTGGCGAGCCGGTAGTTCGAGCGCTCGTCGTCGGGCGGCACGCAGCGCTCGTCGCCCCACCAGAGCGTGACGTCGCTCCAGTCGGGCTGGAGCTCCGCCGCGTGCCGGTACGCGGCGGCGGGCGTCGAGCCGCCGGTCAGGACGATCGAGCCGCCGGCGCGCGCCTGCTCGGCGAGCAGCTCGCCGACCGCGGCCGCGGGGTCGTCGACGATGTGCAGGTCAGGCCGCAAGCGGCAAGGGTACGAAACCGCGCGCGTAGCCCGCGAGCAGGTACACGCTCGCAAGCCCGGACCATTCGCCGTACGGCGCGAGCAGCTCGTCGCTCTCCTCCGCCTCGACCCAGCGGCCCCACAGCGCCGACGCGAGCTTCGCGAGCCCGAGGTCGCGGTACAGGCCGAACTCGTAGCGGCCGAGGCCTTCGACGCAGACGACACCGACCGACCACGGACCGAGCCCGCGCTCGCGAGTCAGACGCGCGACCACCTTCGCTGTCGGCACCGACTTGAGCCGCTCGAGCTCGAGCGTTCGACACAGCCGGATCAGCGCGCCCGCGCGTCGTGCGCCGAGCCCGAGCCGCGCGAGCTCGGCCGGTGAGTAGCGCGCGAAGTCCGCGCACGTCGGCGGCGCGTGCAGGCCGCCGAGCTCCGGCGTCGTCGCCCGCACGATCGTCCGCTCGATCTGCCGCGCCCGGCTCGCCTGGATCAGCTGGCCCGCGACGGCGCGCAGGAGCGCCTGCGCGACCGTGCCGGTGCGCATCGGCCGCAGACCGCGCAGCTGCCTGATGCTCCCGCCGAGGAGCGGGTCGTTCGCGTACCGCTCGAGGAACTCCGAGTGGTCGTCGTCGAGCCCCAGGGCGAACCGCACGTGGTCGATGCCGGCGTCGCTCCCGGCCGCGACGACGATCGCGCCGTCCGGGCGCTGCAGGGCGTGGACGCGCTCCAGCTCGTCGCCGACGCGGACGGTCGCCCGATACGTGCCGGCGCTGACGACCCTGGTCGCGTCGCTCGCATGCCGGCCCGAGAGGCGCAGGGAATACGGCCCCTTCGGGCGGAGCTCGGCGCGGACCACCACCCGAGTCTAGAAGTACGCTCAGCCGATGCTGCGCCGGGTCGCGTCGCAGGTGTCGCTGCGAAGCCGCGAGCGGAAGCTCCGTCTGTTTCTCGACCTGCTCGCGCCGGGGCCCGAGACGACCGTGGTCGACGTCGGCGTCACCGACGCGCCGTTCGGCGCCGGGTCGAGCGACAACTTCTTCGAGGCGATGTACCCCTGGCCCGACCGGATCACCGCGGTCGGCAACACGGAGCTCGATCGCTTCACGGCTGCGTTTCCCCGCGTCCACGCCGTGCGCGCCGACGGCCGGGACCTGCCGTTCCGCGACGGCACTTTCGATCTCGGGTTCTCGAATGCCGTCGTCGAGCACGTCGCCGGCGGACGGGACGGACAGCGGCGGTTCGTCCACGAGCTCTGCCGCGTCGCACGACGCGTCTTCGTCACGACGCCGAACCGGTGGTTCCCGCTCGAGGTCCACACGTTGCTTCCCTTGGTTCATTGGCTGCCTGAGAGCGCTCGCGAGCGCGTGATCCCGTTCGACGACGTCCTCGATCCGCTCGGCCCGAAGGCGTTCGCGTCGCTCTTTCCTTACGAGGTGCGTGTACTGAATCGCGGCATGACGCTCGTCGCCGTCGGCCCCGCATGACACTGCGCCGCCCTGTCTGGGCGCTGTACGCGCTGGTCGTCGGGCTCGCGCTCCACAACGTCGCGATGGCGATGCTCTGGCGCGCCGGTGTGCGCGGCGGCGCACTCAGCGCAATCTCCGCATGGAAAGAGGTGCTGCTGGTCGTCGCGCTCGCGCTCGTCATCGCAGAACGGCGTGCGCTGCCGATCTCGTGGTCGTTCGTGCCGGACGTTCTGGCGCTCGTGTTCGCGGCGTTCGTCGTCGTATATGCGCTCATCCCGCAGTCGGCGCTCGGCGGCGGCGCGACACACAAGGGGATCGCCTACGCGCTGCGCCACGATCTCCTGATCGTCGGCGCGTACTTCCTCGGCCGCGGCCTCGAGCTCACCGACGAGGAGCGTGGGCGGCTGTGCCGGTTCGTGCTCGGGACGGCTGTGTTCGTCGCCGTCTTCGGCCTCGTCGACGTGTATGCCGTGTCGCTCGCCTGGTGGCGGCTGTCGGCCGGCTGGTTCCAGCACCAGCTCGGCCTGGACTACGGCCCCGGCCTGTCGCACCTACCGGAGAACTTCGTCTACAACGCTGGTCAGAACGTCGTCTTCCGCCGGCTCACCTCGACGTTCCTCTCGCCGCTCGCGACTGCGTACCTGCTCGTCGCCGCGATGTTCTTCATCCCGCTGCGCCGGTGGTGGGGCATCGTGGTCGGCGCGCTGCTGTTCGCCGCCATCCTCTGGACGCACACGCGCGCCGCGGTGATCGCGCTCGCCGCCGGCCTGATCCTGCTCGCGCTCGTTCGCCGGCGGATGCAGCTGCTCGGGTGGGCGGCGGCGGTCGTGGTGATCGCGTTCGTCTTCGTGAAGGGCTACGACCACTTCGCGCCGCGAACCCACTTCACGGCGGCGGAGAAGGTCGTGCAGGAACGCAACGGGTCGAAGACGCCGACCGTCTCGCACGATCCGACGTCGGTGGGCGAGTCGTCGACGAGCGAGCACCTGACGAGCCTGCGCGACGGTACGAAGACCGTGCTGAAGCATCCGTGGGGATTCGGGCTCGGCAACTCCGGGGTGACGGCGATGCGCACCAAGGTTCGGATCGAGGCGGGGGAGTCGACGTACACCGAGCTCGGCGTCGAGACCGGCCTCGTCGGCGGGCTCGTGTTCATCGCGTGGTGCATCGCGCTGCTGCGCGCGACCCTTCGGCGCTACGCGTGGCTCGGCGCCGCGTTCTTCGCAGTGCTCGTGCTCGGGTTGCAGACCGACGTGATCGGCGTCCCGTGGATCGCCGTCGTCGTGTGGGCTGCCGTCGGTGACGCCGTCTACCGCAGGCAGATCCAGAGCCCGCGGCCCATCAGCCCGTCGGCGTCGTAGTCGACGTCGAGCCCGGCTGTCTCGAACGCTCGTCGCATCTCGTCGTTCGTGAAGAGGTAGAGGTCGTGCTGCTCGACGAAGTGCTCGACGCGGGCGGGCGTCGCGACGACATAGTGCATCTCCGTCGTCGAGACCCGCTCGTCCCGGAGACCGCTGAGCGTCGCGCGCGCGAGCACGAGGTCCGGCTCTTCGTGCGTGAGGAGATGCGGGCGGTTCGGCATCCAGACGTCCGGCGTGAGCCACGGCTCGACGAGCGCGAGGCCGCCGGGGTTCAGGTGGCGTGCGAACGCGCGGGCAGTCGCGGCCAGCCCGTCCGGGCCGCCGACGAAGCCGATCGCGCTGAAGAGACAGGTGACGACGTCGAACTGACGGCCGAGGTCGAAGTCGCGCATGTCGGCTTGCTGCAGCGGCACCCCGGGCACTCGTCGCCGCGCCACCTCGAGCAGGCCGCCGTCGAGATCCGCACCTTCGCACTCGAACCGCGTGCGCAGGTGCTCGAGGTGCCGGCCGGTGCCGCACGCGACGTCGAGCAGCGTCCTCGCGGTCGGGTTCCGCTCGGCGACGATCCGCTCGAGCGTCGCGACCTCGCCCGCGTAGTCCTTGAACGAGTACTCGAGGTCGTAGAGCTCGGGGCGCGAGGTGTACCGCATCGCACACGTGAGTGTGACGATTTCGTGCCGATCACTTTTGGACAATTGCGCTCGAGCGCGCCATTCGTACCGTTGGACGCATGCGCCTCTCCCTGGTCGAGATCGTGCTGTTCCTCGCCGCCGCGGTCGTCGCTGCGACAGCCCTGCCGCGCTGCTCGGGCGGAGGCCCTGCCGCTCGTCTCGTGCGCGCGAGCTGGACGCTCACGCCGGGCGTGCTCAACCCCGCGGTCACGCAGGCCGACATCGCCTCGACGATCTGCCGTCACGGCTGGACGCGCACCGTCCGGCCGCCCGTCTCGTACACGAACGCCCTGAAGGCGAAGGGGCTGCGCCAGTACCGGCTCCGCGGCCCTCCCTCTGCGTTCCAGGAGGATCACCTGATCAGCCTCGAGCTGGGCGGCGACCCGGTCGATCCGCGCAACCTCTGGCCGGAGCCGTACCCGCGCGCCTCTGCGGTCGACCAGATCGAGAACGACCTCAACCACCGTGTGTGCACGGGGTCGCTCTCGCTCGACGATGCGCAGCGCCGCGAGTCCGCGCTCAAGCACCGCGACGGGTAGCTCGCGCTAGGTCGTGGCGCGGAGGGCGTCGGTCATCCGGCGCAGCAGTGCCACCAGCTCGCGGCGGTCGGCGGCGGACAGCGTCGCGGCGGCCGGCTCGAAGGCCTCCGCCGCGCGACGGAGCCGCTCGTCCAGCAGGTCGCGTCCCCGCGCACTCACATCGATGCTGAGCGCACGGCGATCGCTCGACTCCGGGGCGCGCGTCACGAGGCCCAGTGCTTCGAGCGCGTCGACCGACCGGCTGGCCGTGGGGGTGCTCGTGCCCATCCGCTTCGCCAGGTCGTTCAGTCGCAGCGGCCCGTCGTCGCCGAGCTCGACGAGCGCGATCCGCTGCGTGGCCGTCATCGGCGGCCCGTCGTCGGCGCCGCCGACGAGCCGGGTCAACTGACGGATCAGATGGCCCAATTCGCGGAGGACGAGCTCGACGTCGGGTGTGCCGGCCACCCCCGAATGATTGCATATCGAAATAGTTGCGTTATGTCTGCTATTCTCGGGTGGTGCCGAACGAGCAGCCCCGCGTCCGCCTGATCTTCACCGCGCTCCTCTTCGTGCTGCTGCTGGCCTCGCTCGACCAGACGATCGTCTCGACCGCGCTGCCGACGATCGTCGGCGACCTCGGCGGGATCTCCCATCTCTCGTGGGTCGTGACCGCGTACCTGCTCGCGGCGACGATCACCGGGCCGCTGTACGGGAAGTTGGGCGACCTCTACGGACGTAAGAAGGTGCTGCAGTCGGCGATCGTCGTCTTTCTCGTCGGCTCCGTGCTCTGCGGTCTCGCGCAGTCGATGGCGCAGCTGATTGCGTTCCGCGCGTTGCAGGGGTTGGGCGCGGGCGGCCTGATGGTCGTGACGCTCGCCGTGGTCGGCGACATCATCCCGCCGCGCGAGCGGGGGCGGTACCAGGGCTACTTCGGCGCGGTGTTCGGCGTCTCGACGGTGGTCGGGCCCCTGCTCGGCGGGTTCTTCGTCGACAACCTCTCGTGGCGGTGGATCTTCTATGTGAATCTGCCGGTCGGCGCGATCGCGCTCTCGATCATCGCCGTCGCATTCCATACGCGCGAGGTGCACACCCGGCATGCGATGGACTATCTCGGTGCTGCATTGCTCGCCGGGTCGCTCGCGTCCGTTGTTCTCTTCACGAGCCTCGGCGGCACGACGTGGGCGTGGGGGTCGCCGCAGATCATCGCGCTGATCGTCGCGAGCATCGTGCTCACACCGCTGTTCGTCCTCGCCGAGGCACGCGCGGCGGAACCGATCCTGCCGCTCTCGCTCTTTCGCAACCACACGTTCTCCGTCACGAGCGCGGTCGGGTTCATCGTCGGGTTCGCGCTGTTCGGCGCCATCACGTACCTGCCGCTCTACCTGCAGGTGACGAAGGGCTCGAGCCCGACCGTGTCGGGCTTGCAGCTCGTGCCGCTGATGGCGGGCGTGCTCGTCACGTCGATCCTGAGCGGGCAGCTGATCACGAAGCTCGGCCGTTACCGCGTGTTCCCGATCGTGGGAACGGCGCTGGTCGCGGTCGCGATGCTGCTGCTCTCGCGGCTCGAGGTCGGCACGAGCGTCTGGGTCGCGGCCGGCTTCGCGGTCGTGCTCGGTCTCGGGCTCGGCATGGTCATGCAGGTGCTCGTGCTGGCCGTGCAGAACGCCGTGGACCGCTCGGTGATGGGCGTCGCGACGAGCGGCTCGACGATGTTCCGCCAGATCGGCGGCTCGATCGGCGTCGCGCTCTTCGGGACGATCTTCGCGAGCCGTGTCCACGTCGAGTTGGCGCAACGCCTGCCGGCCGGTACCCGCGTCCCGAAGGTGATCAACCCGGAGGGCATCAAGCATCTGCCGCCGAGGGCGCACGTCGCGTTCCAGGAAGCGTTTGCCGCGGCGTTGCACCCGGTGTTCCTGACCGCCGCGGGCGTCTCGGTGCTCGCGTTCGTGCTCACGTGGTTGCTGCGCGAGGTACCCCTCAAGATCGGCGCCCAGCCCGAGGTCATGACGCCGCCGGGCGATCCCGAGTCCGTCGCCGCGTAACAGATCGTTCCTCTCGCGCCATCTCCCTGGTGAGGCGACCATGGAGGTGGAATGAAGAGCGACGCAGACCTCATCCGGGCGGCGCGCACCGATGCCGGCGCGTTCCGCGAGCTGTACGAGCGCTATGCGGAGCAGGTCCACGGCTACCACCTGCGCCGCACGCGGGACTCGCACGCGGCGCACGACCTGACCGCGGAGACGTTCGCGCAGGCGTGGCTTGCACGCCGGCGGTTCCGCGACCGTGCAGGCGGTTCGGCCGGGCCGTGGCTCTTCGGGATCGCGAGGAACCTGCTCTCGCAATCGGTCCGCCGGCGGCGGATCGAGCTGAAGGCGTGTGCGCGCATCGGGCTGCTCGAGCGGCTCGACGAGCCGCGTGCGACGACCGAGCCGGACGACGTCTGGCTCGAGGGACTCGACGAGGCGATGGCGGAGTTGCCCTCGGGCGAGCGCGATGCAGTCGAGCTCCGCGTGATCGACGGCCTGCCGTACGACGCGGTCGCGGCCGGTCTTGCCACCTCCGAAGGCGCGGCGCGCGTGCGCGTCGCGCGCGGCCTCGGCCGCCTCAGGCAACGGCTCATCGGAGACGAACGGGAGGCAGTGTGATGGAACAGATGGGGACGCTCGACCGGCTCGGCGCTGCGCTCGAGGCGGCGACCAAGCGCAACATGGCAGCTCAAAAGCGGCGGAGGCGCGGGATCGTCGCCGCGGCGGTCGCAGCCGTGGTGCTCGTGCCGGCAGCGGCGATCGCCGGCGCGAAGCTGATCTCGAACGACGACGTGGCCAGCAGCTTGCCGGCGGGGACGCTCTCGCTCGCGGGCACGGAGCCGACCTGCACCACGGTGGAAGGCGGCGTCGAGTACCGCTGCGTGCTGGCGAAGGCGCCCGCACCCGAGGTGTCGGACTGGAAGGGCACGGTCGAGCCGACCGTCGACAAGACCAAGCACGTGAACGGCGGGTGCCGCTCGCTGACGAGCGCCGGCACGACGTGGGAGTGCTACATCGGCCAGGCGGCGGTCGACCAGCGGATCATCGGCGCCGGCTTCCTGGGCGAGTTCGCTCCGAGCCCGGGCCAGGGCTAATCCCTCCTACGCGGCATGCAGGGTTGCCCTCGATCCGGACGAAGGATTGAGGGCAACCCAGGCGACGACCTTAAGGAGGTCAGCGATGCCACGTAAGGCCACCGAGGCCGCCGCGACGAAGAAGCCGGCAGCCAAGAAGGCGACGACCACGCGCCGCACGAAGAAGGCGACGGAGCCGATCGTGCTCAGCTGGGAGCACGTCGCGGAGCGTGCGTACTACATCCACCTCGAAGAGGGTGGAGACCCGACCGCCAACTGGCTGCGCGCCGAGCAGGAGCTCGTCGCGGTCTGAGCGAACGCGACGTTCGTACCTATGAGCCTAGGCTCGACGAAGCTCAGCAGATAGCGCAGGCGGCGGCTCTGCCGCCGCCGGAGCGGAGCAGCGCGGGGCGGCGAAAGCCGCCCCGCGAGGTTTCTCCGAGTTCCTGAGCTTTCTTAGGTTGTTTCTTATGGATCTCTGAGGAACCGCAGGTTCGATTGGAGATCGATGTTCTACCTCCGGTATCTCCGCAACGAGCTGGTCCGCCGCCGGACGCGCACGATCGTCACGGTCATCGGCCTCGGTCTCGGCGTGGCCCTCGTCGTCGCGATCGCGAGCCTGTCGAAGGGCCTCGATCGTGCGCAGCACAAGACGCTCGACCCGCTCTCCGGCATCGGCACCGACCTGACCGTCACGCTGCAGCCGCAGCAGCAACAGGATCAAGGGTTCGGCGGCGGCTTCGGTCCGGGCGGTGGCGGCGGGGGCAATCGCGACCTGATCCGGGCGAACCAGTCCGTCCTCACCGACCTCTCCAAGCTCGGCAAGCCGGGCGCGCACTTCGTGCACGACTTCTTCCTTCCGGGTACGCAGCTGACGTTCCAGCAGAGCGCGGCCGGTCAGATCGCGTCGCTCGACGGCGTCGCGAAGACGACCACCGGCCTGACGCTCCTCGCGGAGCATCAGGAAGGCATCGTCCCGAAGATCGTCGCGACGCTGAAGACGCAGGCGAAGACGCAGACGATCACGAGGAACCTGCCGCGGCCGAGCGCGCAGGACTTCGCCAAGATGCAGGCCTGCCTGCAGAAGCTGGGCGTCACGCTCGGCCGGAACAACAACGGTGGTAACGGCGGCTTCGGCGGCGGCCGCGGCGCGCAGGGCACCGGTGCGAACCGCGACGCGTTCCAGAAGTGCCTGCCGGCTTCGCTGCGCCGCTTCCGCACCCGCTTCACGACGCCGAGCCAGACGCTGAAGCAGGTGCTGAACCCGCCGCAGACGAACATCACGACGACCGCCTACACGATCGGCGGTGTCGACCAGACGAGCCCGACGATGGGCGTCGTCACCACTGCGCAGCTGACGAAGGGCACGTTCCTCTCACCAGCCGGAGGCACGGAGGCGCTCGTCGCGACCAGCTACGCCGCGAAGCACTCGCTGAAGGTCGGCTCGAAGCTCGATCTCAACGGCACTTCCTTCACGGTCGTCGGGCTCGTCAGCCCGCCGCTCGGTGGCCAGAGCGCCGACGTCTATCTCCCGCTGAAGCAGCTGCAGACGCTCGCGAGCGAGAAGAACCTCGCGAACGTGATCCTCGTGCACGCGAAGTCGTCGAGTGACGTCGCGAAGGTGAAGCAGGAGATCCAGGCGGCGCTGCCGCAGGCGCAGGTCGCGAGCTCGAAGGATGTCGCGGACACGATCAGCGGCTCGCTCGTCGACGCGTCGAATCTCTCGCACGACCTGGGGCTCGCGCTCTCGGTCGTTGCCGCGGTCGCCGCGTTCCTGCTCGCCGCGCTGATGGCGTTCTCGTCGGTCGGCAAGCGCGTCCGTGAGCTCGGGACGCTGAAGGCGCTCGGGTGGACTCAGCGCATGGTCGTCCGCCAGATCGCCGGTGAGTCGCTCGCGACGGGGATCCTCGGCGGCATCTTCGGCATCGGGCTCGGCGTCCTCGTCGCGGTCGCGGTCGACGCGTTCGGCCCGTCGCTGACGGCGAGCTCGACGACCGGCAGCGACCTCGCAAATCTCGGTGTCAGCACTGTTCGGACCGCGACGCACAGCGTGTCGCTGACAGCGCCGGTGGGGATGACCGTCCTCGCGATCGGCTTTGGGTTGGCTCTCCTTGGGGGGCTGATCGCGGGGACGGCCGGCGCTCTCCGGGCCGCGCGGCTGCGGCCGGCCGACGCGCTGAGGCAGGTCGAATGAGCCTCTACGAGCTGAGCGGCGTCGCGCGGTACTTCCAGCGCGGGCCGACCACCGTCCGGGCGCTCGACGACGTGAGCCTCGAGATCGAACCAGGCGCCTTCGTCGCGCTCGAAGGCCCGAGCGGCTCCGGCAAGACGACGCTGCTCCAGATCCTCGGCGCGCTCGATCGCCCGAGCGCGGGGACGGTGACGTTCGACGGCAGCGACCTCGTCAAGCAGCCCGACTCGGCGCTCGCCGCTCTTCGCCTCCGTTCGTTCGGCTTCGTCTTCCAGCAGTTCAACCTGATCCCGACGCTCACCGCCGTGGAGAACGTCGAGGCGAAGCTCGCTCCGGTAGGGGGGACGCGAGAACGCGCGCTCGAGCTGCTCGCCGAGGTCGGGCTGGCCGAGCGCGCGGATCATTTGCCGGCGCACCTGTCCGGCGGCGAGCAGCAGCGCGTCGCGATCGCGCGCGCGTTGTCGGTCGAGCCGCGTGTCGTGCTCGCCGACGAGCCGACCGGCAACCTCGACTCGGCGACGGGCGGCGAGATCATCGACCTGCTCGCGAATCTCGCGGCGGAGCACGGGTCGACCGTGATCGTCGCCACGCACGACGCGAGCCTCGCTGCACGTGCGCCGCGCCGGGTGACGATGCGCGACGGCAAGATCACGGGCAACGTCAGCGCCGTTCCGGCTTAACAAGATTCGCCTACGCTGTCGGGATGCGCGCCCGCGTCTGGCTCCCGGTCGTCGCCCTCTTCGCCGCATCGGTGTGGTGTCTCGTTCTCGTGGCGGCGCGGCATCACGCGTATGGGCCGACCGGCTTCCGCTACATGGTCTGGAACCTCTTCCTCGCGTGGCTGCCGCTCGTGTTCGCGCTGCTGCTCTACGCCGCCTACCGGCGCCGGCACACGACCGCGGAGCTGCTCGCGCTCGGAGCGGCGTGGCTCGTCTTCCTGCCGAACGCGCCGTACGTGCTCACCGACTTCGTGCACCTCGGCGAGCGCCACCGGCTCCTCGACGCACTGATCCTCGCGTCGTTCGCGTTCACAGCGCTCGCACTCGGGTTCGCGTCATTGCTGCTCGTGCAAATCGTTGTCACCCGCAAGGCAGGCGCGCTTGTCGGGTGGCTCGTCGCGCTCTCGGCGCTGTTCCTTGCGAGTGTCGGCGTGTACCTCGGACGCGTCCACCGGTTCAACAGCTGGGACGTCGTCGCGCGGCCGAGGCTCGTCGCGTGGACGATGTGGCAGGCCCTCGACAACCCGTTCGCGCATCTGCACGTCCTCTTCTTCATCGGTGCCGGAGGCGGCTTCCTGGTGTTCGCCTACGTCGGTCTCTACGGGGTCGCCGGGCTCGTCGCGGCGCTGGACGAGGGGGGTCGGCGCCCGGTGCTACTGTCGAAACGACAGTGGCCAAGCCGGTCGTCGAGCTCGAATCAGTCGTAATCCGGTTCGCCGGGGACTCCGGCGACGGCATGCAGCTGACCGGAGGGCGCTTCACCTCCGAGACCGCGCTGTCGGGCAACGACCTCGCCACGTACCCGGACTTCCCGGCCGAGATCCGCGCGCCGGCCGGGTCGCTGCCGGGCGTGTCCGGCTTCCAGCTCCACTTCGCCGACCACGACATCCTGACGCCGGGCGACCGGCCGGACGTGCTCGTGGCGATGAACCCCGCGGCGTTGAAGACAAACCTGCGCGACCTGCCGAAGGGCGCGACGCTGATCCTCGACACCGACGCGTTCACCGACCGCAACCTGAAGAAGGCCGGCTACGAGTCGAACCCGCTCGAGGACGGCTCGCTCGAGGACTACCAGCTGCACGCCGTCCCGCTTACGTCGCTGACGGTCGGGGCGCTGAAGGAGATC
>Ga0207657_10004269_pt1 | contig 15139 bp, 9 predicted proteins | sample KBSC33metaG_FD_184316 | JGI IMG/M metagenome (GOLD analysis project Ga0207657, IMG submission 184316) | Corn rhizosphere microbial communities from Kellogg Biological Station, Michigan, USA - KBS C3-3 metaG (SPAdes) (version 2) | ecosystem: Host-associated > Plants > Roots > Rhizosphere > Soil ... | reverse complement strand
CCAGTATCCCGTCCGGGGTCAGGGCGAGGTGGTCGTCGTCGTAGGTGATCAGCCCGCGATCCTGGAGCGACCGCAACTCCTCCCGATAGACCTCGCCGGCGTCGCGCTTGAACTTCGCCTCGAACAGCGAAAAGGGGTATTCGCGCAGGCGAATCCCGTACAGGAAGGCGAAGTTCATCTCGTCCGCCTCGCCGAGCGACTGGATCGTCCCGGTGTTCATGATTCCGCGCTCTATCTTCTCGATGTAGGTGCGGATGCTGCCCTCGTTCATGTAGATTCGACCGTCCAGGTAACTCATCGCCGCCATCCCGAAGCCGATCCATTGCTGCGCGCGCATCTGCCAAAGGCCATATTGGTGGCGATGTTCCTTCGACGCCGCATAATGAAACGCGGTGTAGCGTTCGTAGCCGTGCTTCTCCAGCCTCGCGAGCCCGGTGAACATCTGGTCGCGCAGGTTCTGATAATCCGGCGGAGGCAAGGTGCCGACGCGGATCTTTCGGCCGATCGCGGTGTCGCCGTAAACCCACAAGGGGTAGAAAGCGAGGTGATCGACTCCGAGTTCGGCGACCGTGTCGGCGTCGTTGAGGACGTTCTTCGTGCTGCTGAACGGAAGTCCGAAGATAATGTCCGCTCCGACGGATCGGATTCCGGCCGACTTCGCGGTGCGGACGGCGTTCAGCGCATCGTTCAACGAGTGACGACGCCCCGCTTCGTCCAGATTCTGGTCACTGAACGTCTGAATGCCAATATTGAACTTGAGCTGCTCGAACTGAACGAGGACATCGACCTTGTCGGCGGTAATAGTGGTCGGAAACCCCTCCATGATGATTTCGCGCAGAGCGCTGGTGTCGACGGTGTCGAAAAGAAATACAAGTAAATCCTTCAATTGCTGGGCATCCAGCATCGTCGGGGTGCCGCCGCCAATCTGAATTGTTTCGATTGGCACGCGCTGCTCTCGCAATTGCCTTGCGTAGAAAGAGATTTCCTTCTTGAGCGCCTTAAGATAGTTCTCGACCAGTTCATCTTTGACGCTTTTGCCCGTTACGATGGCAAAGGTGCAGAAGTGGCAGCGAGTGGCGCAAAAGGGTATATGAATATATAGAGCAATTGGGTCGGAGCCGACTATGGATCTTTCACCAGGTTTTCTATCGGCACCATATTGCGGATGATAGTGAACAGAACTTACGTCAACATCAAGGTCGGCCATGCGTTCACTCCGCAACCAGTAAGCTCCATGATAGGACGGACGACAGACGATCCATCCTTCGAGCTGTATAATGCTTTGCACGATGGCAGACGGCGAAGCACGGATCAAGATAGATTCCACAAGTCCAGGTGGCGGAGTGGCGCCAGTCTTTGCTTCTGGAGCATTAGCACCTGCGAGTACCACCGTTTGTCCCCGGGGCTTGTGCAATACTCCGCCCCGGCTATCATAGTGGCCGACGAGGAGGTGCGTTGATGTCGGTGTGGACTGAGCTGGCGCAGGCGAGTCTGCCGGGCGGCGACCTGCTCACGCTTCGCCGGCGCGGTCGCGAGTTCGAGATCCGCCTCAATCTCTACGAGTTGATGTCGAGTCGCAATCCGGCGTCGGAGCGGGCGTTGGCGCGGCTGGCCCGCGATCGGATCGAAACGGCCGGGCCGCGGATTCTGATCGGCGGGCTCGGCCTCGGCTACACCGCGCGCGCCGTGCTCGACGAATTCGGTCAGGACGCCCGGATCGTCGTCGCAGAGCTTGTGGACGAGGTGATCGCCTGGAATCGCGGCGAGGTCGGCGAGGCCGCCGACCGCCCCCTCGACGATCCGAGGCTGGAGGTCTTCGCTGGCGACGTCGCCCAACTTCTGCTCGCCCGCCCGGCGAGCTTCGACGCGATCCTCATGGACGTCGACAATGGCCCCGAGGCGGTCATGTTTCCGGGGAACCGGGCTCTGTACACGCCGGCCGGGCTGCGCCTGATGCTGTCGGGCCTGCGTCCAGGCGGTTTGCTCGCCTTGTGGGCGGCGGAGCCCTCGCCCGAATTCGAGGCGGTCCTCGCCGAAATTGGAGGCGGCGACCGCGCCTCCGTCCCCGTCAGCGGCGCTGCGGGCCCGGTCGAGCATTTCATCTACCTCGTCCGGAGCGACCGTCTCCCCGGCGATCGTCTGACGCACATGGTCGGTCATGCCGGGTGAGCCGGTGGCGGACGCGTCGGCGCTCTCGCCGGTCCAGCAGGGAATGTACTTCCATCACCTGAAGCGGAAGAACAGCGTCTATCTGGAGCAGATGATCTGCGAAATCGTCGGAGCGCTCGATCCCGACGTCGCCGAACGGACGCTCGACCAGTTGGTGATGCGGCACGAGGCGCTCCGCACCGTCTTCATATCGGACCCCCGTGAGGGCGCCCGCCAGCGGACCCTGCCTTATCGGCCGAAGCGGCTTCGCTACAGCGAACTCGGCGGCGACGGACAAGGCCCCGATTTCGTCCACTCCCGCATCGGCAGCGAGATGCGCCGGAATTTCGATCTCACCCGCGAGGCGACGCGCTGCGAGCTGATCCGAGTGGCCGACGACCGGTACGTGTTCCTGTGGACCTACCACCACCTCATCATGGACGCGCTGTCGATCCGCCTCCTCCAGGCCGAGTTTTGCCGGATCTACCGCGACCTTTCCGAAGAGCGGGAGCCTTCGCCGCCGCCGGCTTTGCCCTATCGGCAATATGTGGAGTGGCTCGGCGCGCAATCGAAGGAAGAGGCGCTCGCTTACTGGTCGCGATATCTCAAAGGCTACGAATCGTCCGCGCTGGCCTGGCCGGCGGCCGAGGAGATCGAGGCGCGAACCTCCCGCGTCGACTTTGGCGCCGAAACGGCGTCATTGCTAAGGCAGATCGGCCGCCGGTCGAGGGCGACGGCCAACGCAGTGTTCCTCGCGGCCTGGGGCTCCTACCTGCTTCACCGTCTCGATCGCTCGGAGGTCCTGTTCGGCTGCGTCGTCTCCGGCCGGATGATCCGGCTTCGCGATGTCGACAGGATCTGCGGGCTGTTCGTCAACGCCGTCCCCGTTCGCCTTGCCCATGGCGCGAGCGTTACGCAGGCGGTGACCTCCGTCCAGCACCATCTCCTGAACGCCGGCCCCTACGCTCATGTCGCGCTCAGCGACGTGATGAGATCCGGCGGCCTCGGCGTAGGGAACGTCATCACGGTGGTGAACTTCTCGGTGGACGACGTGAGCCTCGACAACGAGGATATCCGGCGGCTGCCTTTCTCGATCGAGAACATCCGTTACAACGAGCGGGCGCATTATCCGGTCTACCTCGACGTCTACCTGACCGGCGAGGACCTGTCCGTCGCGATCCATCACGATCCCGCTCTTTTCGAGGTGGACACCGACGAGGTCCGCCAGACGATCGGGCATATTCTCGATCTCTTCGCCAGTTCGGGCGAACTCGCCTTGAGTGAAATCCTCGCCGACCGTTCGCAGTCGCCCATCTCGGCCGACTCCGTGCTGCATTTCTAGTGTAAGGGAGCGTCTCAATGGCGTCGCAGATCGATTGCCTCGTTATTGGTCATAACCAGATGAGCTTCGTCGAATATGTCGCCGACCTGCGGCGGATGGGCGAGAGATCGGGAGCGTTCCGCGACGTCAACCTCAGCTTCTATGAGGATGGCGACGAGATCGTCTCATGCCGCGATCACTTCAACAAGCATTGCCTAAGGCCGGGCGAGCCGGAGCTGAGCTACGACAACATCTTCAGCGCGACGGTCTCCTACCTGTGCAGCTTCCTCCACCGCGCCGGCCTGAGCTACGATTACGTCAACTCGTACCAAGAGGCGCGGGACGCGCTGATCCGTACGCTTCGCGAGAAGCAGGTCCGGACCGTCGCCATCACCACCACATATTACGTCGTCCCGCTGCCCATCACCGACATCGTCCAAACCATCCGCTGCTATTCGCCGGAGACGAAGATCATCATCGGCGGCCCCTACGTCCAGACGCAGTACAAGATCCATGAGCAGGACTCCTTCCTCTACCTGCTCCAGCAGATCGGCGCCGACCAATATGTGGTCAGCTCGCAAGGCGAGCAGGCACTGATCGCGGTGGTCGAGGCGGAGCGGGCGGGGCGCTCGTGCGAGGGGATCAACAACGTCGTCTACCGCGACGGCGCCGGCTACCGGCTCAATCCGATCACCGACGAGTCGAACGATCTGAAGGACAATCCCGTCGACTTCCGCCTGTTCGCCGACGACCTCGGCGCCGCGCGGCGCAAGATGGTGATGGTGCGCACCGTCAATTCCTGTCCCTTCGCCTGCGCCTTCTGCAGCTTTCCCGCTCATGCGGGACCTTATCGTTACCTGGAGCCGGGCGATATCTGCCGCGAGCTCGACCAGCTCGAGGAGCTCGGAGTCACCAGCGTCACCTTCATCGACGACACGTTCAACGTGCCGATCAGCCGCTTCCGCGCCATCCTCGAGGTGCTGCGCAAGCGCAAGTACAGCTTCCGCTGGAACTGCAATTTCCGATCGCAACATTCCGACGAGGAAGCCATCGCGCTGATGAAGGAATGCGGCTGCGAGGGCGTATTCCTCGGCATCGAGTCGGGCAGCGACACGATCTTGAGGAACATGAACAAGAAGTCGCGGGTGGCCAATTACCGCCAGGGCGTCTCCTGGCTGAAGAAGCACGGAATCATGACCTATGCGTCCTTCATCGTCGGCTTTCCCGGCGAGACGGAGGAGACCATCGCCGAGACGGTCGACTTCATCGAGACGGCACAGCCGGACTTCTTCCGTGCCCAGCTCTGGTATTACGACACGATGACTCCGATTCACCGTCAGGCCGCCGCCTACGGGTTGAGGAACTCGCAGTTCGAATGGGCGCATGACACGATGACCGCGCCGGAGGCGGCGGACTGGATCGATCACATGCATTCGAATATCCGAAACTCGGTATGGCTGCCGCAAAACGACTTCGATTATCCAAGCCTCTTCAACCTGCTTAGCCGCTCGTGGACGGTCGGGGAGATCAAGGCGTTCCTTCGCGACTTCAACGAAAAGGTCAGCGCCAAGCTGGCGCGCGGACCGGGGCTCGCGCCGGAATTCTCATCCAGCCTGCTCGCGGACGCGGCCTTCAATTTCTGATCGGGTTCTGGCGGGACCGGCAATCTAAAAAATTTGGGAGAGGTGGCCGATGGCCGATGCGGACGATCGAGGCGGCAAGCTCACCTACTGGCAGAATCGGGAGATGGACTTCGACACGAGCAAGACGCTCGTGCGCCTGTTCCGCAAGGGACCGGGAGTCGCGGGGACGACCGCCCGCGCAGGGGCGGAGGTGCCGATCGGCGGCGAGGTCGCCGAGGCGTTCCTGCGCATCTCGAACGGCGCGGACCTGGCGCTCTTCATCCTCTTCGCCACGGCGTTCAAGGCGGTCGTCGCCCGCTACACCGGCGAGACCCTGGTGTCGTTCATGGCGCCGCCGCTCAAGGCCGCGGCCGGGGGCGGGGGCGGGGGCGACGGACGCAGCCTCCTGATCCAGGACCGCTTCGTTCCCTCGGGAGACCTTCGGGCCAACGCTCAGGTCAGCCGAAGGACCTTGATCGGCGCTTATTCGAACCAGGAGGCCTTCGCGTCCACGGTCGCCGACGCCAGGTTGCGCGAGCGGCTCGAAGCCGATCACGTGCTTTTGACCATGCCGTCGCTCCACGGCGCAAGCCCCGGCGCGGGCGCGGCGCTCGTCGAGGTCCAGCTGCGCCGCGAGGGCTCGAAGCTCTCGGCCGTGATCCGCTTCGACCCGGGTCGAGTCGAGGCGCAGCTGGTCGAGCAATTCGCGGGCCATCTGGGCGAGCTGTTGCGGCAAAGCTGCGGGGACGTCGCGCGGCCGCTTGGACTGATCGAGGTCGCGGGCGCCGAGGAACTGGGCCGGCTCGACGCTCTGGCGAAAGGCCGCTCGATCGCTCGTCCGGGTTGCGGATTGCACGACCTCTTCGTGGAACAGGCGCGCCGCACCCCCCACGCCCCCGCCTTGCTGCACGACGGCGAGACGCTCGATTACGCCGCGCTCGACGCACTCAGCGACCGCGCCGCCCGCGGCCTCCTTTCCCTCGGGGTCGGGAGCGGCGATTTCGTCGCTCTTCGGATGAGCCGGAGCGTCGCCATGATCGTCGCCATGCTGGCGGTAAACAAAGCGGGCGCCGCCTTCGTGCCGATCAGCACGACCGAGCCTGCCGCGCGCCTCGCGCGGATCCTGGATCAGGCCAATCCGAAGCTGATCCTGTCGAACCTCGCCGAGTCCGACCTGCCGCCGGAGCGCCCGGTCATGACCGTCGAAGCGGTCGTCGCCCGCGCCGACGAGTCGGGCGGGCCCGGCGTGAAGGTGGATCCGGCGGCGCCCGCCTACATGATCTTCACCTCCGGCTCGACCGGTACGCCCAAGGGCGTGGTCGTGGAGCATCGCGGCATCGTCAATTCTATCCTGTGGTGGCGAGATGCCCACGGTTTCACGGCCCGGGACCGCAACCTGCTGCTTTTCCCCTACAATTTCGACGGCTTCATCACCGGCTTCTATGCTCCGCTCGCCGCCGGTGCGGTGACGGTACTCGTCAGGGACGAGGAGGCGTGGAGCGCCGCGGCGCTTGCGGCGAAGATAGCGGAGCAGCGCATCACCTATACGTCGCTCACTCCGGCGCTCTACCAGGGGATTCTCGAAGAGGCGAAGTCGGGCGAGTTGTCGACGCTGACGCTCGTGACTCTTGCCGGCGACACGGTGCGAGCTTCGACGATCACGCTCAGTGAGTCACTCAACCCGGCACTCCGGCTCAGCAACGCCTATGGCCCCACCGAAGGGTCGGTCGTGGTGACCTGGAAAGACCGGGTCACCGCCTCTGCGCCCACCTCCATCGGCCGCCCGATCGACAATATGGACGTCCACATCCTCGATTCCGAGATGCGGCCGGCGCCGGTCGGGGTCTACGGACAGATCGTCCTTAGCGGCGTGGGCCTCGCCCGCGGCTACCTCGGAATCGACGCCGACGCCCGATTCACCCAGTGGAACGGACGGCGTGTCTACCTGACCGGAGATGTCGCCCGCTGGACTCCCGACGGAGAGATCGACTTCCGCGGCCGGATGAACGACTTCGCGAAGGTGCGCGGCTACCGGGTGGACCTCGAGGAGGTGCGCCAGGCGGTCCTCGAATTCCCGGGCATCAAGGACGCGGTCGTTGTAATGGCGCCGGTGAACGGGGACGAGATCATCGCCGCCGCCGTCAGCTCGGCTGAACCGTTCGAGCGGGGCGACATGATCGCGCACCTGCGGCTACTGCTCCAGTCCTACATGATCCCCAGCCAGATCCTGCCGCTGCGGGAGCTGCCTCTCACCCCGACGGGCAAGTTCGACCTTGCCCGGATCAAGTCCGAGATAGCGCGCCAGGCGGCGCCGGAGGGGGGCGACGGCGCTGCGACGGAGACGGAGCGGCGGCTGGCGGCGATATGGCGCGACGTGCTCGCCCTTCCCAGCGTCGGAGTGGATTCGAATTTCTTCGCGCTCGGCGGACATTCGCTCAAGGCGACGAGGCTGCTGGCGAGGGTTCGGGCGGAATTTAACGTCGATCTGCCGCTCGAGGACATCCTGCGCGAGAACACCGTTAGGCGTCTTTCCGCGGTGATCGACGGCAAGAAGGGGAGCGGCCGCGACGTCATCGCCAAGGCCCCGGCGGGCGACCGGCACGTCCTCGCCTCCGCGCAGGAAAGGATGCTCGTCCTCGCCGGAGAGGAGACGCTGGCCGGAAGCTACAATGTGACGATCCTGCTGGCCGTCGACGGTGCGCTGGACGTTCAGCGTCTGGAAGCGACGCTCAGCGCGATGGCGCGGAGGCATGGGAGCCTGCGAACGGCATTCCGCTACGAGCGCGATCGGGCCGTTCAAGTCATCGAGCCGGCCTTCGCGGTCACAGTTGAGCACCGCAGCCTGTCAGGCGCGACTCCCGATGAAGTGGTTCGCGCCTGCCGCCGCGCCTTCGATGTCGGGCAAGCGCCGCTGTGGGGCGTCACCTTGATCGACGCCGCGGCGGCGGGGCGCTTCCTCTTCTTCGAATTCCACCACATCATCGTCGACGAGGCGAGCCTCGCCATCTTTTTCGAGGAATTGGTCGAGCTTTACGGCGGCAATGCGCTCGAAGATCCGCCTGCCGCCACCTACGTCGATTACGCCGCCTGGCAGCGGGGCCAGCAAGCCTCGCCGGCCTATCGCCAGAAGCTCGGCTATTGGCGGGACAAGCTGTCCGGGGCGCGTCTCGAGCCGATCCGGCTGCCCGGCGCGAAGCCCGGCGACGGCGAGAGGCGCGGTGCGCAGGTCCCGATCGAGCTCCGGCCGGAGCTTTCGAGCGCGATCGACGCGTTGTGCCGGGCCGGAGAAGTGACCTTGTTCACCTTTTTCGCCTCGACGCTCGCGGCGCTTCTCCACCGCATTTCCGGCCAGGGGGAAATCGTCCTGGCTACTCCCGTCTCCGGCCGCTCGGCGCGGGAGACGGAGCGGATGATCGGCCTGTTTCTGAACACGATCCTGCTACACTACCCGATCGACGAGGCGGAAAAGTTCAGCACGTTCCTGCAGGCGGCCCGCGGCCGGCTGATCGACGACCTGGCACACGCGGACGCGCAGCTCGAGGACGTCCTGAAGGAGGTCGGGGCGGAGCGCTCGTCACGTAACGGCGACTTTTTCAACGTGATGATCACCGTGCTCGACAACGAGATCGGGCCGCTCGACTTCGACACTTTCTCGGCGGTGCCGAGCAAGCACCACAACGGGACCGCGAAGTTCGATCTCCTGCTCGAGGTCGGCGCCGCCGAGGACCGGATCGAGCTTATGCTTGAATATGACGAAGCGGTTCTTGATCGTGACTTCGTCTCAGCGCTGGGGGAGGGACTGGTGCGGATGTTGGAGGCCGTAACCCGTGATCCGGAGGCGACTATCGGTTCCTTGCCGTCGCCCGGGCTCGCCCCGCCGCCTCCGCCGGGTGCGGAAAACACCGCTCCGAGGCCCGCACCGGCTCCGGGTCATGCCGGGCCGCCGGCGACGCCGCTCGAGCGAAAGCTCGCCGAAGCCTGGTCCGAGATCCTTGCGGTCGACCTTTCCGGCATAGGGGCTTCCGACAGCTTCTTCATGCTCGGCGGAGACTCCATCGCGGCGAACCTGCTGGCCCAGCGGATTCGCGGCTGGGGCTATTCCGTCCGGCTCGCCGACGTCTTCCGCAACGATACCGTGGGGCAGCAGGCGCTCCTCCTCGGGGACGCCGTCCCGGCGACCGGCGGGCAACCGCAAACGTCACAATGATCGAGCAAGGGAGACCAAGAGGATGACCGAGTCCGTCGCCAGCGGCCTGGAAGAGATTTGGTGCCGGATCGTTCAGACCGACTCCGTCGATCCGTCGAGCAACTTCTTCCTCGAAGGGGGCGATTCCCGAGCGCTCATCGCTATGGCGATGGAGATACGCAGCCGCTTCGGGATCGAGTTGCCGCTGACCGCGATTTTTGACGCGCAGACGTTTGGCAACCTGCGCACGGAGGTGGAGACCCGTCTGGCGCGCCGCTGAGCCGGCCGCTCAGGGCGGCGGCAGGATCATCCCCTCGTACAGATAGAGGTCGGGGCGCCGGATCGAGCCCGCCCGGATCCGCGCCAGGCTGTAGCGGGACAGCCGGATCCGCCGCGGCGGCGCGAAGACGGTGCCCGGAACCGCGGCGATCGCCTCGGCCGCCGGCTCGCCTTCCTCGTCCACCAGTCGGGCGACCGCGTAGGTCACTCCCCCGCCTTCGAGCGGAAGCGGGATCACGACCAGGGATTCGTCGGACATCGTCTCTCCTTGCCCCGCGCCGGAGCGGGTTGCCGGCGGCGGTTCAGCTTGCCGTGGCCGCCGCCGCCGCAGGGGGGCCGCCCTGCATCTTGGCGACGAATTCCCCGACTTGGCGGAATGCGTCGCCCACCCGTGCCTGGAACAGTTCCACGTCGGACTCGTCGACACTGATGTTGCCGTAGAGCCGGTTGGCATTGGAGACGAGGATGCCGTGCTCGGTCATCGCCTCGCCGATCATCTTGCCGAGATACTGGGCGATCATCCCGGCGCGCGGGCCGTCCGCCGACGACGGTGCGGGGCTGAACACGCCGGCCCCGGGAACGCCGCTCATCCGAAGCGCGAGTCCGTTCTTCTCCGCCTCGCCGAGAAGGGCCGAATGGATCCGGCCCATTCCTTCGCCCATCCGCTCGTAGGCGCGGCCGCCGTCGCGGGCGAGGAGGTCGATCGTCGCTTTCACCGCCGCGAGGCCGAGCAGATAGCCGTTGAACGTACCGCCGTGGACAACCTTGCGGTTCTCGTACAGCTTCATGATCTCGCGCCGGCCGGCAATGGCCGAGACCGGCAGGGCCCCGCCCGCCATCGCCTTGCCGAGAGTGGTGAGGTCGGGGAGGACTCCGAGCAGGCGCTGGGCGCCGCCCAGGCCGACGCGGAAGCCGGTTATGACCTCGTCGAAGATGAGGACGACCCCGTAGCGATCGCACAGGGCGCGCACCCGCTCGAGATAGCCGGCCGCCGGCATCAGGCCGCCGCCGTTGATGCAGATGGGCTCCATCAGCAGCGCCGCAATCTCCTCGTGACTGCGCTCGAGGAGCGATTCCAGCAGGTCGGCATCGTTCCACGGGATGAGGAAGCTCTGGTCCTTCAGGACCCCGGCGGCCTTGCCTTCGGTCGAGTAGAGGTCGCCGGGATCCTCTTCGGGGACGGGATGGTCCAGATCGCCCACCCGGCCGCCCAGTGTGTTGTCGGCGTTGCCGTGGTAATGGCCCTGGAAGCGGACGAAGCGGTTGCGCCCGGTATAGCCGCGCGCCAGGCGAAGGGCATTCTGCACCGCCTCGGTGCCGCTCAGCGAGAAGCGCACCATGTCGGCGCTGTCGATATGGGCGCAGACCGCTTCCGCCGCCTCGGCGTCGATGTCGCCGAGATTGGCCGACGAGACGCGCTGCAGCGTGTCGATCAGCGCCTGGTTATATTCGGGATTGTTGTGGCCGAGGATGTTCGCCCCGAACTTCGCGAAGAAATCGAGATATTCGTTGCCATCCAGGTCCCAGACCCGGCTGCCGCGGCCACGCACGAGGCTGATCTGCTTGCTCTCCCACGGCATTCGGAAGCTGTAGTGGACCCCGCCGGGCAGAACGTTCTTGAGGTTGCGATTGTAGGCGACGGACTGCGAGATACTCAGCTTCACCACGGTTCAACTCCCGACATTCGGCGTGCAGGACATTCGAGACGCTCGGCGATTCCGAAAGCCGGGCAGGCCGCCGACTCCGCTCGGGCTCCAACAGGAGCGATCGCGAAGATCGGATCCGGCGGCGCCGCAGGCGACGATCGCCAGTGCGAAGCGGCCCGGCGTGCCGCAGCGGCCGCGATAGACTTGCGGCGGCGCCTCCGCCGCGATCGGCCGCACCGACGCCTCGAAACCGCCGAGGCCGGGCGCGAGCGCCACCGTGACGTCGGCGAATTCGAGAAAGCGCCGGGTGAGCGGCCAGTGCGCCTTGAACACCGCCTCCTTGATCGAGAAGATCAGGGTCGCGGTTCGCCGCCGCTCGGCCCCGGCGAGCGCTTCGAAGCCGGCCCGCTCCGACGGCGCCAGCACCATCGGCGCGATCCGGTCGATCTCCGGCCTCACCTCCTCGACGTCGAGGCCGAGCGAGGCGAAGGCCGTTGCCGGGGCAACCGCGGCGGCGGCGATCGATCGCGTGTGGGTGATGCTGCCGACGAATCCTAACGGCCAGAGCGGGGCGCGATCGGCTCCGGCCGGTATCGGCCCCGGCGCGGCGCCGAGCGCCGCCAGGGCACTCCGTGCCTGGCTCCGGCCCGCGGCAAACTCGATCCGGCGGCCGGCGACGGCGGCGGCGACGGTTTCCTCCTCTTCGGGGAAGAGGCGGTCCGCCGTCTCGCGAAGGGGACCGAGGGACCAGGCGGCGCCGACCGGCACGGCGGCGGCCAAGGCGGCTTCCAGCATCGCCAGGTCGGCCGAGTCGGCTCCGGTCATTTGAAGTCCACCGCGAGCGATGCATAGCCGACCCGGCCGGGGATGAGGTCGAAGGCACCGGAGCCGCGAAGATCGAAGCCGTAGACGTTGAAGACGTTGCTCACCCGCACTCGCGCGGTCATGTCGGCGCCGCCCAGCCGGAACCGGTAGCGTGCGCCGATGTCGGCGAGGGTTCGGGCGGGCAGGTAAAGGCTGTTGTCGGATCTCGCCGGCCGCCGCGAGAGATGCTGCACGCCGGTTTCGAGCGACAGGCCCGCGAGCCAGGGCGGCCGCCAGTCGAGGTTGAGCTGGAGGTTGCGCGCCGGCTGGCCAAGCGGGTGCGAGCCGACGCGTCCCAGGCTGACGCTTTCGCCGGTCACCCGCGCCCGCAGGAAGACTCCGCCGGCGACGATGTCGAGCCTCGGCGTAATCGCGCCGGTGATCGAAGTCTCGATGCCTTGGTGACGGACGTTGCCGAGCAGCCGGTAGAGGTCGTGTTCATCGAGGTCGAAATAGGGCTTTCTGACGTCGAACACGCCGAGGATCAGCTTGAGCGACGGAGCGAGCGACCAATGCAGCCCGGCGTCGCGCTGGCTGGTCCTGATCGCCGGAACGGCCGCGTTGCGATTGACGGCATTGTCCGGCGCCACGCCGGATTCCTCGAGCCCCCTCGAATAGCCGGCATAGGCGATCAGCCGCTTGCCGAGCGGGACCGCCGCGCCGGCATTGTACAGCCACGGCCGCTCCCGGTTGAAGGCGGCCGGGAGGCCGGGCTGGCGAATGCGCTTCTCGTAATCCGTCTTCTGCAGGCCGAGGTTGAGCGTGCCCACGCCGTTCCAGCGCCCCTCGTAGGCGAGCCCCGCCACCCACTGGCGGATTCGGTCGTGGGTCTGCGGGCTGAAGGCGAAGGGACCGTCGATGGGCGCGATCGGGCGGCCGATGAAGCTCGGCCCGAGGTCGACCGGGGCGAAGCCGCCATATTCGTCCTGCCGGATCCGGCCTCGGACGTTGGCGTGAAACGTGTGCTGGCGCGGCCCTTCGGCGAAGGAGCGGCTGAGCCGGGCCTCCCCGCTGGTGGAGGCGAGCCGGTTCGGGGGGTCGACCAGCAGGATTTGGCGGCCCGTGCCCTGCGGCGTCAGATCGGTGAACAGATTGGTGAGCGTGCTCAAATCGTCTATCCGCGAGCGGAACAGTCCGACCTGCAGCCGCCAGTCGCTCGCGACGGCCATGTCGCCGACCACGCCTTCGATCATCGCGTTGCTTCGGTAATGCGGTCGCTGCGGGCCGAAGAAGCGGCGGCGTGGCGGGCTGGGCGGCAGGTAGGCGCCCGCCGGAACGTAGATGGGGCCGAACTCGTCGTCGTAGACGTGCGACTGGCTCCAGAAGGGCAGCAAGCGGATCCCGGGCGCGGGCTCCCACCGCGCGGTCACGCCCTCGACATGCTGCTTCCCCGCCGTGCCGTTGTAGAAAGCATTGCGATAGAGGCCCACGCCGCCCCCGACCGACAGCGTAGGACCGAGCGGAAGCACGGCGTCCGCCTCCAGCGCCGCCGACCCATAGGTGTCGAGGGAGGTGAATCCGGTGAGCACCGGCTCGCGTCCCGGGGTCCGGAGCGCGTAGTCGACGACTCCGGTCGGGGCGGGAAACGCAAAGCCCTGTGCCGACAGGCCGACCCGGATATCCGTCGAGGAACGAATTCGCGGCGGCGGGGTCCAGACCGGATCGTAGTAGAGCCCGTTGATCCGTGCATTCCCCGCCGCATTGGCCGAAAAGCCGCGCACGGAGCCGGCGGAATACAGTCCGATCGTCTCCCTGCCGATGCTCGTTCCGAACGCGTCCCCGGCGCGGCGGACGGCATTTTCGGACGCTCGGCCCGGATCCGCGTTGGGCGCCGGAGCCGGGGCCTGCGCCGCCTTGGTCTCGTCTCCGGCCGGCGCCGGCGCCTGGGCCAAGGCGGGCGGCGCTCCCGCGGCGAGCGAAGCGCCGAGCAACAGCCGCACGAATCGTTTCGCGTCCGCCACCGAACGGGGACCGCATAGCGACAGTTCGAAGCCAGGCGTGGAGCGATTCCCGGCGGCCGACGCGTTCGAGCACTTTATGCGGGCTACGTTAGCAAAGATTAACGGCAAGTCGCAGCCCATCGTCGATCATCTTGACAGGCCCTTATAGGAGTGCTCCATAGCTTTGCAAGCTGCCTAGGGGGTTTTGGGCGTGTCGATTACCAGTTGGTGCCGCTTTAAGCCTGTGCGCGGGGAGGGAGAGGCGGAGTGGGCCGCTTATTCCTAATAATCGCCAGCTTTTTCCTAGTAAGTACGCCAGCCTTCTCTAAAGATGGCGGCGTCATTTCAGGAGAGGTTCGCGACCCATCTGGAAAATTACTTGCAAAGTACCCCGTACGCGCTCGCATTCCTGGTGCGGAGGTCGATGCGCGAACCTTTACGGATGAGGCGGGCCATTACGAGCTGACCGGACTGCCTGATGGGGTTTATCAGGTCACGGTCACTCCACTTTGCTGTTTCGACGGTTTCGAGGCCCAGGACGTGGCGGTGTCTGGCGGAACGCCGGTGACGCTGCAGATCAAGCTTGCCCCGTCGAGTTTTCTTGATCCGCCGAGCGATGCGGGTCCTGAGCTGAGCCTCGAAATCCTGCAGAGGCGCGTTCTGCCGGCGGACCGGACAACGCCCCGCCGCCCCGATGGGAAGCCGGACCTGACGGGCCTCTGGCTGTGGCGCGCGCCGCTGTTCCCGGACAAGCCCGTCCTGACTCCTGCCGCCGCACAGATCATGGCGAAGCGGAAGGCGAACGACTTCGTCAATTCCCCGACCACAGCCTGCCTTCCGTCGCCGGCGTGGGTCGGCTTCGCCCAGTCGGTCGAGATGAACCGGTTCGTCCAGTCCGATGACGTTCTTGCCATCCTCTTCGAGGGGACGCCCGGCTTCAGGCAGGTGTTTCTGAAGGCGCCGAAGGGGGAGGGTGGCCCGGCGTGGATGGGGCACTCCGTCGGCCACTGGGAAGGCGACACCCTGGTCGTGGAGAGCACCGGCTTCAACGCGCGCGGCTGGAACTGGACCTATCCGCGGTCCGAGAAAATGAAGATGGTCGAAGAGCATAAGCGAGTTTCGTTGAGCACGAT
>Ga0207657_10004268_pt1 | contig 15143 bp, 17 predicted proteins | sample KBSC33metaG_FD_184316 | JGI IMG/M metagenome (GOLD analysis project Ga0207657, IMG submission 184316) | Corn rhizosphere microbial communities from Kellogg Biological Station, Michigan, USA - KBS C3-3 metaG (SPAdes) (version 2) | ecosystem: Host-associated > Plants > Roots > Rhizosphere > Soil ... | reverse complement strand
TTCTCGGTGTGCTCCATGACCACGACCACGCGCTTGACGCCGGCCACCAGGTCCATGGCCCCGCCCATGCCCTTGACCATCTTGCCGGGCACCATCCAGTTGGCGAGGTCGCCGTTGGCCGCCACCTGCATCGCCCCCAGGACGCTGAGGTCGATGTGCCCGCCGCGGATCATGGCGAAGCTGTCGGCCGAGCTGAAATAGGACGAGCTCGGCAGCTCGGTGATCGTCTGCTTGCCGGCGTTGATCAGGTCCGGGTCGGCCTCGCCCTCGTAGGGGAACGGCCCCATGCCCAGCATGCCGTTCTCGCTCTGCAGCGTCACCTGCACCCCGGTCGGGATGTAGTTGGCGACCAGGGTCGGGATGCCGATGCCGAGGTTGACGTAGAAGCCGTCGCGAAGCTCCGCGGCGGCGCGCGCGGCGATCTGCTCGCGGGTCCATCCTTGCTTGAGTTCAAGGGACATCAGGCGGCCGCCTCTTTCGCGCGGGTGGTCATCTGCTCGATCCGCTTCTCGAAGTGCGCGCCCTGGAAGATGCGGTCCACATAGATGCCGGGGGTGTGGATGTTGTCCTTGTCCAGGGTCCCGGTCTCCACCAGGTGTTCGACCTCGGCGATCGTCACCTTGCCGGCCGTCGCCATCATCGGGTTGAAGTTGCGCGCCGTGCGCCGGTAGACGAGGTTGCCCTCGTGGTCGCCCTTCCAGGCCCGCACGATGGCGAGGTCGGCGGTCAGGCCGCGCTCCATCACATACTTCTCGCCGTCGAACTCGCGGACCTCCTTGCCTTCCGCCACCAGGGTGCCGACGCCGGTCCGGGTGAAGAAGGCCGGGATGCCCGCCCCGCCCGCGCGGATGCGCTCGGCGAGCGTGCCCTGCGGGTTGAATTCCAGCTCCAGCTTGCCGGAGAGGTAGAGCTCGGCGAACAGCTTGTTCTCGCCCACGTAGCTGGAGATCATCTTCCGGATCTGGCCGCCGGCCAGCAGGATGCCCAGCCCGAAGTCGTCGACCCCGCAGTTGTTGGAGACGACGGTCAGGTCCTTGACGCCCGCCTCGCGGATCGCCGCGATCAGGTTCTCGGGGATTCCGCAGAGGCCGAAGCCGCCCGCCATGATGGTCATGCCGTCGAAGAGCACGCCCGCGAGCGCCTGGGCGGCGCCGTCCACTGTCTTTCTGGCCATGCCCGCCGTGTTACGCCGCGATGCAGCATTTGAGAACCGCCGGCATCAGAAAAATCGCGTGCAAGGCGGCCAAAGGCGCCCTCCATTGAGGGCATGCACGCCAACACCCTGTTGATCCAGGCCCTGGTCTACCTGGCCGCCGGCGTGGTCTCGGTGCCGATCGCCAAGCGGCTGGGGCTGGGCTCGGTGTTGGGCTACCTGCTCGCCGGCGTGCTGATCGGGCCGTTCCTGCTGAACCTGGTGGGCGCGCCGGGGGAAGTGCAGCGCTTCGCCGAGTTCGGCGTGGTCATCCTGCTGTTCCTGATCGGGCTGGAGGTCCGCCCGGCCCTGCTGTGGAAGATGCGGACGTCGATCTTCGGCGTGGGCCTGGCGCAGGTGGCCGGGACCGGGGCGCTGATCGGGGCGGCCTCGCTCGCCTTCGGCCTCGACTGGCGGGTGGGCGCGGCGGTGGGCCTGATCCTGGCCATGTCGTCGACCGCCATCGTCCTGCAGAGCCTGGAGGAAAAGGGCCTGCGCCAGGGGCCCGTCGGCGAGGTCTCGTTCGCCGTCCTGCTGTTCCAGGACCTGGCGGTGATCCCGCTCTTCGCCCTGTTGCCGCTGCTGACGCCAATCGGCGTGACGGCGCCCGCGGTCAGCCACGCCACCGGCCTGCTTTCCTCCCTGCCGGGGTGGGCCAAGGCCCTGGCCCAATTGGCCGCGGTGGTCGTCGTGGTGGTGGGCGGGCGCTATCTGACCCGCCCGATGTTCCGCTTCATCGCCGCGGCGCGGCTGCGGGAGATCTTCACCGCCTCGGCCCTGCTGCTGGTGATCGCGGTCGCCGCCCTGATGGAGCTGGTCGGCCTGTCGCCGGCGCTGGGCGCCTTCCTGGCCGGCGTGGTGCTGGCCGAAAGCGAGTTCCGCCGCGAGCTGGAAACCGACATCGAGCCGTTCCGCGGCCTGCTGCTCGGCCTCTTCTTCATCACCGTCGGCGCGGGCTTAGACCTTGGGCTGGTGCGCGACCACTTCCTGCTGATCGCAGGCCTGGTGCTGGGGCTGATGGCCCTGAAGATCGTGGCCATGTACGGCGCGGCCCGACTGTTCCGCACGCCCCACCGCACGGCGCTCACCACCGGCGTCGCGCTGGCGCAGGGCGGCGAGTTCGCCTTCGTCCTCCTGGGCTTCGTGCTGGGCGCGCGGGTGCTGAGCGCCGAACTCGCCCACCTGCTCACCGCGGTCGTCGCCGTCTCGATGGCCGCCACGCCGCTGCTCTCCGCCGGCTACGACCGCCTCGTGCTCAGCCGGACGGAGGACCGCGAAGAGCCGGACGAGCTGCCTTTCGACGAGGGCGCGCCCGACGTCATCGTCGCGGGCTTCGGCCGCTTCGGCCAGATCGCCACGCGCCTGCTGCTCGCCAACAACTTCAAGGTGGTGCTGCTGGACAGCTCCATCGAGCAGATCGAGGTCATCCGCCGCTTCGGCTGGACCGTCCACTACGGCGACGCCAGCCGCATGGACCTCCTGCGGACCGCCGGGGCCGACAAGGCGAAGCTGCTGATCGTGGCCATCGACGACCGCGACAAGGCCTCCGAGATGGTCGCGGCGGCCCACGAGCTGTTCCCCAACCTGAAGATCCTGGCCCGCGCCTGGGACCGGCGCCACGCCTACGAACTGCTCAAGACGCCGAATGTGTCGGTGGAGCGCGAAACCTTTGAGAGCGCGCTCAGCCTGGGCCGCAAGGCGCTGCTGAAGCTGGGCCTGAGCGAACGCCGCGCCGGCCGCGCGGCGACCCTGTTCCGCGAACAGGACGACAAGTTCTTCCGCCAGCTCGCCCCGGTCGCCGGCGAGGAGGAGAACTACATCATGGCCGCCCGCGACAGCCGCGAGACCACCGAGCGCCTGCTGCGCGCCGAAATGAAGCGCATCGCCGAGGAGGAGGACCTGGAGGACGCGCCGCAGTTCGCCGCGCCCCGCAGCGACGAATCCGAGCGGTTGGAAGCCGAGACGGAGCGGGTGTAAACCTCGCTCCATGAGCCAGGCCCAGACCCTTCCGCCCCGCATCGCGCCGGTCTCGTTCACGGAGTTCGGGCGCGACTTTTCCCACTTCTCCGACCAGCTCGGCGGCTCCTTCGCCCGCTTCGGCTTCGCGGTGATCTGCGACCACGGCATTCCGCAGGCGCGCATCGACGCGGCGCTGGCCTCCGCCAAGAGGTTCTTCGCCCTGCCGGAAGCCGAGAAGCTGAAATACAAGCTGCCGGTCGGCGGCCAGCGCGGCTACACGCCGTTCGGGGTCGAGACCGCCAAGGGCGAGACGAACTACGACCTGAAGGAATTCTGGCACGTGGGCCGCGACCTGCCGCCCGGCCATCCCTTCCGCAGCCACATGGCCGACAACGTCTGGCCGGACGCCGACGTCCCGGCGTTCCACGAGACCGTCGGCTGGCTCTACGGCGCGCTCGACGCCATGGGCCTGAAGGTGCTGGAGGCGATCGCCGCGTACCTGGGCCTGGAGCGCCACTTCTTCGAGCCGACCGTCGACTTCGGCAACTCGATCCTGCGCCTGCTGCACTACCCGCCGGTGCCGTTCGACGGCCCGCACATCCGCGCCGCCGCCCACGAGGACATCAACGTCATCACCCTTTTGCTGGGCGCCGAGGAGGCCGGGCTGGAGGTGCTGGACCGCGACGGCCAGTGGCTGGCGATCAACCCGCCGCCCGGCTCGCTGGTCTGCAACATCGGCGACATGCTGCAGCGGCTGACCAACAACCGCCTGCCCTCCACCACCCACCGCGTGGTCAACCCGGCGCCGGAGCGCAGGGGCGTGCCGCGCTACTCGACGCCGTTCTTCCTGCACTTCAACTCGGACTACGAGATCAGGACCCTGCCCGGCTGCATCGACCCGGCGCACCCGGACAACTACCCGGTCCCGATCACCGCCGACGCCTTCCTCCAGGAACGCCTGCGCGAGATCAAGCTCGCCTGAGCGCGCGACGAAAACCCCTCCCCGCGAGGCGAGGAGGGGTCCGGCGTTCTCTCGACCGAGGGGCCTAGTGTGAGAGCCTCAGCCTCTGAAGGTCCGCGGCGATCTGCTTGAAGGCGGTCTGCAACGATGCGCCGTCCGCCGGGAAGTAGACGTGGCTGGCGTCGGTGGCGCACCCGGTCAGCAGGCTGTTGGCGGACGGATTGCTGCCGACGTTGAAGCCGACGGTGTAGATGATGATCGGCGTCGGCAGGTGCTTCATGTTGTAGCAAAGCGTCGCCGCCTGGGTGAATGCGTCGCCGTTGGTCGCGTTGCAGTTGATGTGGTTCGACTTACTGCCGCTCTGCGACCCCGAATCCTTGGCGATGACGCCGTTGCAGTAGCCGGTGTTGAAGGCGCCATCGGTCATCAACACGACGGCCTTGATCAGGTGCGACTTGCCGTAGGCGGCTGGCTGGCTCGCCGTCGGGACCAGATCCGCCCAGTTCGGCGACACCATGTACCAACCCCAGGCCAGGCCGATTTGACCTGCGGTGGACCCGTCCGCAGTCAGCGCGGTGATCGTGTTCTTGAGCGCCGTCTTGTCGCTGGTCAGCGGCTGGATCGCCGGCATATTGCAATAGTTCTCGTTGCCGGGGGGATAGACCAGGCCCACCAGAGCTGTCTTGTAGGACGCGTCCGTATAGGCTTCGGCGCCGGTTCGCTCGCTTACGCAACTGCTCACCGTGAAGGTCTGCGTGCCGCCCGACGCGCTCGTGAACTTGAACTTCGTGCTGGGCGGGGTGGTGTTGGCGCCGGTCGTGCTGTTGGCGCCGCCCTGCGTGACGCCGCGCACCGTAGCCGCATAGGAGCCCACGTTGACCGAGCTCGAGTAGGGCACGATCGCCACCTTGGAGTAGTAGGGCGCCTGGGTGTCGGAAACCACCAGGTCGATGAGCTGGTTGGCGGCCGACTGCAGGTCCGTCAACGGCGTCCCCTTCATCGAACCGGTGATGTCCAGCACCATGGCGACTTCCAGGTCGTTGCCTGCGCGCGTGACCTCGGTGTTCACGGTCACCGGATTGTGCACGAAGGCGTCGGGCGCGAGCGCCGGCACCCGCACCGAGGCGGCGGCCACCACCTTGGCGTCGCCGTCGGTGTTGAGCACGAAGTTCGACGATTGCAGCGTGGCGCCCGGGATCAGCTTCAGGTTCGCGGCCAGCGCCTTGTCGCCGATCGCGTCGATTTCCGCGGTGTTGGTGGCGGTGGAGCGCGCCGCGTAGAGCGCCGCGGCGTCCAGGGCGTCCTGCAGTTTCCCGCGCTGGCCGTTGATCTGATAGATATCGAAGATACCCATCGTCATCGGCGCAAGAACCGAGAAGGAAATGGCGAAGGTCACGGCGCTGACGCCGGCCTTGTTCGCCGCGAAACGCCCCAAACGACTGTTAGCCAGAAGGGACCGCCACACGCTGACTGGGTCGAAACGATTTCGCATCCGGACACCCGATTCCTAAGAATTCGGGTAGAAAATCGCCCATCAGCGTAAATGAATAAGTTACGAAGGACGGTAAATCTTTGATTCACCGATTCTATACTTAATCGCGCGGAAACCGTGCTGTTGCCGCGATGCTATATCTCCCGCCGCGTCGCCGGGGGAGGTAAGGGCGCCGCGCCCTACCCCAGCGTCTCCAGCTCCGCCAGCCCGCCGACGGTGACGCCCAGGTCCTTCACGATGCCTGTAGACAGCGAATAGACCCAGCCGTGGACGCAGACCGGCTGGCCGCGGGCCCAGGCGTCCTGCACGAAGACGTCCGACGCGACGTTCTTCACCTGCCGGATGACGTTCAGCTCGCAGAGCCGGTCCAGCCGGGCGCTCTCCTGCGGCAGGGCGTCGAGCTCGTGGCGGTGCTCGTGGCTGAGCTCGCGGATCGGGTGCAGCCAGTGGTCGATCAGCCCGCGCCGCCCGCCGTCCACCGCCGCGGCGATGCCGCCGCAGCCGTAGTGGCCCACGACCAGCACGTGCTTGACCTTGATCACGTCGATCGCGAACTGCAGCACCGACAGGTAGTTGGCGTCCTGCGGCGGGGCGAGGTTGCCGACGTTGCGGTGCACGAACATCTCGCCGGGATCGAGGTCCACGATCTCGGTGGCCGGCACCCGGCTGTCGGAACAGCCGATCCACAGGTATTCCGGCGCCTGCTGGCCGGCGAGCCGCTGGAAGAAGCCGGGGTCGGCGGCGATCTTGCGCGCCGCCCAGGCGCGGTTGCTGGCTTTCAGGTCGTCGAGCATGTCAGGGCGTCACCGCGTCAGGCTGTTTCGTGGGATGCGCGGCCTGGAAGGCCGGGTGCTCGGCGGCCCGCTCGGCCACCGCGCGGATCGAGGGATAGGGGCCTAGGTCCACCTCGTAGCGGTTGGCCGAATAGACCTGCGGGATCAGGCAGCAGTCGGCCAGCGTCGGCGTCTTGCCGAAGGCGAAGCCCTGCCCGTACCGCTCGACCATCGGCTCCAGCGCATCGAAGCCGTCCTTGATCCAGCCCTGCGTCCATTCGAGGATCCCGGCCTGGTCGATCCCCATCTTGTTCAGCTTGCGCCCCACGCGCGTGTTGTTCAGCGGGTGGATGTCGCAGGCCACGATCAGCGCCATGGTCCGCACCACCTGCCGGTCGAGCGCCGACGCGGGCAGGATCGGGGGGGCTGGATATTCCTCCTCCAGCCACTCCAGGATCGCGACGCTCTGGGTCAGCACCATCTCGCCGATGTCGAGCGCGGGCGTCAGGCCTTGCCGGTTCACCTGGGCGTATTGCGGCGTGCGCTGGTCGCCGCGGATCAGGTCGACCGGAGAATAGTCATAGGGCACGCCCTTGAGCGCGAGGCCGATCCGCACGCGATAGGGCGCCGTGGCGCGCCAGGCGCTGTAGAGGGTGAAGCCCATCAGACCACCTCGAAGCTGAGCGCGCCCACGCCCTCGACCGCGCCCTCGACACGGTCGCCGCGCACCAGGGGCCCGACGCCTTCCGGCGTGCCGGTGTAGATCAGGTCGCCAGGCGCGAGCGTCCAGAGCTTCGAGGCCTCGGCGACGATCTCCGCGGTAGCCCAGATCATGTCGGCGACCGTCGCATCCTGGCGCAGTTGGCCGTTCACCGACAGCGTGATGCGGCCCTGCGGCGGCGGCCCCGTCCAAGGCTTGATCGCCGAGATCGGCGCCGAGCCGTCGAAGCCCTTCGAGGCCTCCCAGGGCTGGCCCTTGTCCTTGGCGGCGTTCTGCAGGTCGCGCCGGGTCAGGTCGACGCCCACGGCGTAGCCGAAGACAAGGTCCAGCGCCTTGTCGGCCGGCACGTCCTGGCCGCCGGCCTTCAGCGCCACGACCAGCTCGATCTCGTGATGCAGGTTGGCGGTCTTGGACGGATAGGCGACGTTCCTGCCCGGCGGCACGATGGCGTCGGCCGGCTTGGCGAAGAAGAACGGCGGATCACGGTCGTCGCCGCCCATCTCGCGCCGGTGGGCGGCATAGTTGCGCCCGACGCACAGGATGCGGCGCACGGGGAAAGCTTCGCGGCGGCCCTCGACAGGGACGGTGGTCACGACCGGCGGGTCGAAGACATAGGCGTTCATGGCCTGCGCTTACGCCGCACGGCGCGAAGCGTCCACCCCGGCCGCCGCTCCCACGCGCAACGAGGAGGAGTTGACACGAAGCGCCTGCGCCGGCTCTCCCTCCGCGCATGAGCACTCAATCCCAAGGCCCCCTCGCCGATCTCGTGGTGATCGAGATGGGCACCCTGATCGCGGGGCCGTTCGCCGGTCAGATCCTGGGCGATTTCGGCGCCGAGGTGATCAAGGTCGAGGATCCCAGGGTCGGCGACCCGATGCGCCAGTGGGGCCGCAGCCTGCCAAAGGGCCACTCGCCCTGGTGGCCGGTGATCGGACGCAACAAGAAGTCCGTGGGCCTGGACCTGCGCACGCCGGAAGGCCAGGCGATCGCCAAGGCGCTGATCGCCCAGGCCGACGTGGTGATCGAGAACTTCCGCCCCGGCGCCATGGAGAAATGGGGCCTCTCGTACGCTGAGCTCAGCGCCGAGAACCCCAGGCTGGTGATGGCCCGCGTCTCCGGCTTCGGCCAGACCGGCCCCTACGCCGAGCGCGCCGGCTACGGCCTGATCGGCGAGGCCATGGGCGGCCTGCGCTACGTCACGGGCGAGCCCGACCGGCCGCCGGCGCGGGCCGGCATCTCCATCGGCGACAGCCTGGCGGCCATGCACGCGGTGATGGGGATCACCATGGCCCTGCACGAGCGCGAGCGCACCGGCCGCGGCCAGGTGATCGACGCGGCGCTCTACGAGAGCGTCCTGGCGGTGATGGAGAACCTCGTCACCGAGTACGACATCACCGGCTATGTCCGCGAGCGCTCCGGCTCGGTGCTGCCCGGCATCGCGCCGTCCAACGCCTATCCCTGCGCCGGCGGCGAACTGATCCTGATCGGCGGCAACGGCGACACGGTCTACGCCCGCCTGACCGAGGCCATGGGCCGGCCGGACCTGAAGACCGACCCGAAGTTCGTGAGCCACGCGGCCCGCGGCGTGAACCAGCACGAACTCGACGCGATCATCGCCGACTGGACCTCGACCTTCGCGCTGGGAGACCTGCTGGCCCTGCTGGAAGCCAAGGGCGTGCCGGCCAGCCGGGTTTTCCGGGCGCCGGACATGCTGGCCGACCCGCAGTTCCAGGCCCGTGAGGCCATCGTCACCACCGAGCATCCGGTGTTCGGCCCGATCCGCATGCAGAACGCGTTTCCCAGGCTGTCGCGCACGCCCGGCGCCGTGCGCTGGCCAGGCCCCGCGCTGGGCGCGCATACGGAGGAGGTTCTGAAAGCCCGCGCGGGCTGCTCGGACGAACGCCTGGCGGAGTTGCGGGCGAAGGGCGTCATCTGACGAGGGCGGTCGGTCCGCGACCTCTGCCGCGGACCGTTCGAGGAAGCTGGGGGTCGCCTGACTCGGGCGAGGTCCCTTGGCCGCCGGTCCGGCCCCTGCGAAGGCCGCAAGCCCTCCTGCCGACAGCTTTTACTGCCCAGGTTGGCGCGGGCCGAGGCGACGCCTTGTCTCAGGGGCGGTTTCAGGGTGCGGCGTCTTGACCTGCAGCAGTTCCGCCACCGCGGCGGCGACCTGGGTCACGTCGTAGGGCTTGCGGATCACCGGCGCGTCGAAGTCGCCGGGCGCGCCGCCCGCATCGCCATAGCCGGTCGCGAAGACGAAGGGCACGCCGCGCGCCGCCAGCGCCTGGGCGACCGGCGTCACCGAATGGCCGTTGAGGTTGGCGTCGAGCACGGCCGCGTCGATCGGCTGGTCCAGCAGGGCCAGAGCCTCCTCCAGCTCATAGGCCGGGCCGATGATCTGCGCGCCGGCGTCCGAGAGGCCGTTCTCCAGCTCCATGGCGAGCAGCACCGCGTCCTCGACGATCAGCACGCGGGCGCCGCGCAGGCTGGTCGGGCCGGCGGAAGTCGCCACCGTCTCGACGACCCGGGGGGCCTCGGGGGTCTTCTCCGGGCGCGGAGCCACCGCGGCGGGGCCGGCCCGCAGCCGCGCCTGCACGCCGCTGGGGCGGAAGTCGATGGCGGTCTCGCCGTTCAGTTCGCGGCTGGTCACCTGCTCGAGCAGGGTGGAGCCGAAGCCGCGCCGCCCAGGGGCCGCAACCGTAGGGCCGCCGGTCTCCGTCCAGGTGAGCTCGAACCCGCCGTCGCCTCGCCTCGCCCAGCGCAGGTCCACCCGGCCGGTCTCCACCGACAGCGCCCCGAACTTCACGGCGTTGGCGGCCAGTTCGTGCAGACCGAGCGCCAGCGCATTGGCGGCCCGCGGCGTCAGGAACAGCTCCGGTCCCTCCCAAGCCGTCTGGCCGGGGGCCAGCGCCCCGAGTTCGGCGGCCGCGAGGTGGTCGATCGCCGCGCCGCGCCAGCGGGCGGCGGTGAGCAGTTCGTTGGCCGAGGCCATCGCCTTCAACCGGCCGCCGAAGGTCTGCAAGAACCCCTCCAGCGAAGTCGTGCGCCGTGCGGTCTGGACGGCCAGCGACTGCACGGTCGCCAACACGTTCTTCACCCGGTGGTCGAGCTCGGCCATCAGCGTGTGGCGCTGAGCCTCCTCGGTCTTGCGTTGGGTGATGTCCTCGACGATCCCCGTGGCGCTGAGCGGGCGCCCGGCGGCGTCGCGCGCCAGGACGCTGGCCACCCGGACCCAGACGGTGCGCCCGTCGTCGGGCCGCACATGGCGGAACTCGAACTCATACTGGCCGCCCGCCCCGCGCTGCTCCTCCTTACGCGCGCGGAACTCCGCCCGGTCCTCAGGGTGGATAAAGGGCTCGAGCGCCTTGGTGCCCGCGGCGGGCATGGGGCCGGGCGGGAAGCCGGTGATCGCCGCCATCCGCTGGCTGACGACGAAGACCCCGCCGGCCATGTCCCACTCGAACTCGCCAAGGCCCGCGACCTGGAGGGCAAGCTCCAGCCGCCGATGCTCCTCGCTGTGGCTGTGGTCGCCAGGCGTCATGCGGCGAACATAGGGCCCCGCGGCGCGGTTCGCGACAGGAACCGTGCGGAACCGCCGGCGTTTGGGCCAGCGGGCGGGACCATGGCCACGCCTTTGCGGGTAAGGCGGGAACCGGCTAGGGTGGGCGACGTTCAGGCCTACGCCTTCCCCCGTCGCCCGGCCGGGGCAAACCCTTCGGAGACCTCCCAATGCCCGCGAACGCCGTTGACAGCACAGCCGACGAAGCCAGGACCGCGGTGAACTCCGCCGCCGACTCGGCGACCCGGATGTCGAGCGAGGCGCAACGCTCCTTCGCCGACGCCGCCAAGCGCATCGAACGCGCCGTCGCCGAAGGGATCGAGCAGCTTCGCGCCCAGACCCGCGCCTATTCCGACACCGCCGGCCAGCAGATCGATCAAGCCCAGCAGTACGTCACCGAGCGCGTCAAGGAACGGCCGCTGGCCGCCACGGGCGCAGCCCTCGGCGTGGGCGTCCTGATCGGCCTGCTGCTCTCCGCCGCGTCCTCGCGCCGCTGATCGCGCCCGCCACCGACCGCTAGCGACGGGGGGCCGCCATTTTCAGGAAGTTCGTAGGCCTGGTCGCGGCCTTCGCCGCCATCGCCGCGGCCGCCGCGATCTGCATGGTGGCGCTCGCCTTCGCGCTGTACGCGGCCTTGCGCGACGTCGTGGGGCCAGCCTGGGCGTCGGCCGCGGTGGCCGGCGCCGTGGCGCTGATCGCGCTGGTGCTGGCCTTCCTGCTGACCCGCAAGGTGCGGCCCAAGCCGGCCAGGGGCGACAGCAAGAACCTGACCGCCCAGTTCGTCGAGCTGGCCCGCGAACGCCCGCTGGTGGCGGTGGGCGTGGTCGGCGCCGCCGCGGCGGTGGTGATCCGCAATCCTCGCGTCCTCGGCGCGGTGATCGCGGGCCTGTTCGCGTCGCGGGCCACGACCCCGAAACGTTAGGTTCGGAACGGCCGCGCTGCCGCCGGCGTTGACTCTGTCAATAGCGCCATAGAGGCGCGGATGGAGAAAACCCCATGCTCGGTTGGGCTCTTACATTTCTGGTGATCGCGCTCATCGCCGGCGTGCTCGGCTTCACCACCATCGCCGGCGCCGCCATCGGCATCGCCAAGATCGCCTTCTACGTCTTCCTGGTGCTGTTCGTGGTCTCGCTGATCATGAACTTCGTGCGCGGCGGCCGAGGCACGTCGCTCTAGTTCGCGCAACAAGCGCAGGCGAACTTCGGAATCGGGACACTAGCGGCGGTCCAGGGACCAGGTCCGATAGGGTTCGTAATGCGAGCCCGTCCAGGCGAGGGCGGCGATACGCATCGTCGCCTCGTCGACCTCGATCACATTGAATCCCGCCGGCGTCCCGCGCTCGCGCATCGACAGGGTGCCGGCCCCGACCGCATAGGTCCTCCGATCGCCGAAGGGGTAGGGCCAGGCGAAGGGCGCGTGGATGTGCCCCGACAGCACCAGGTCCACGCCGGCCTCGGCGAAGTCCCGCGCCGCCGCCTCGCCGCCCCAGACCCGCGCCGTCATCGGTCCGCCGATCATCTCGGTCAGCGGATGGTGGCAGGCCACGACCCGCAAGCGCTGCGGGCCTGAACCCCCGAACCAGTCCACGGCCGCCTGCACCTGGCGCCTGGAGATCTGGCCTTTCGACCAGTTGAGCCTGGGCTGGGCGCCGCGCGCGGTGTTGAGGCCTCGGACCGCAAATTCACCGCCGAGGCAGGCCTGGGTCGCCGCCGGACCGATGGCGCGCTCGTAACGCCGAAAGGGGGCGAACACGCGCTCCGCCCACGCGAGATAGGGCGCGTCATGGTTGCCGGGCGTCACCAGCTTCGGCGCCGCGATCCGCTCCAGCCAGGCGGCCGCAGCCTGGAACTCGTCCACCTCGGCGTAGCGGGTGAGATCGCCGGTCACCACCACGAGGTCGAAGGCCTGGCCGTTCAGCAGCTCCGTCGCCGCCGCCACGGCCGGCGCGTTCTCGCCGCCGAAATGGATGTCCGAAAGATGGGCGAGGCGAAGGGGCATGCTGCCTCAGACGTCCTTCGGTATCGCCAGGATGCGGGCGACCTTCGCTGTGTAGCGAACCTGCGTCAGGGTCTTCAGCCGCACGGCTTCGCCGTCGAGCAGGGCCGGGATGCCGTGCGCCGACCAGACCCGGGCGAGCTGGCAGCGCTCGACCTCGACGCCGGGGGCCTCGCGCCAGTCGCCGGTCAGGGCGTGGAAGCCCAGCCGGAACGCGTCGCGCACGTCCTGCACGTCGAGCGCCGCGCATTCCAGGGCGGTCTCGTCGTTGTTCATCACCCGCGAGGTGAGCGGGCACATAAACACCAGAGCCTCCGCCTTCCGCCGCGGCCCGTCGTCCAGCAGGTAGCGCAGCCGCCCGGTGAAGGCCCGCCGCATCGCCCGGCGCGCCGCCGTCCAGGCCTGCTTGACCTGCCCGGCCCGCGCCGCCTCCCGCGCGGTCGCCCACAGGGCCGGCGGGCCCAGGATCGCGGCCACCAGGAAGCTGTGGCCGTCGACCTCGCCGCCGCCGATCGGCCGCTCGAAACCCTGATCCAGGGCGATGCTGAGCGCCGTCTGCCAGGACCGAACGCCATAGATGGCGTGCGGCAGCATGTTCATCGTGCCGCCCGGCAAGGGCGCGATCACCGGGCCGTCGGGACCGGCGAGCTCGGCCGCAGCCCGCGCCGTGCCGTCGCCGGCGAGGATGATCAGGAGGTCGGGCGCGGCGTCGACGGCGGCGCGCAGCGCGTGCTCCAGGTCGCCGGCTTCCGGCGCCCAGACGTGCGGCGCCAGGCCATAGTCGGAGAGGATCTTCTCGATTTCCGCCGGCGCGTCCTTGCCGACGCTGCCCGAGGCGATGTTGGCCACCACCTCGACGGTCTTCACGCCCTTCATCGCCCCCAATTGCTGGATCCTAGTTGGCGGCCCCGCCGGCCCTGGCTTTGGCAGCCTGGCCGGCGTCGCGCAAGGACTGGCCGGCCTGGCCCGCGGCGTCGCGCACCTGCGGTTCGGCCCGATTGACCGCCATCTGCAGGTTCTGGTCGGCCACGGCGCCGCCACGGGTGAAGGAGCCGGTCGCCGCCGCCAGGGCCACCAGCACGACCCCGCAGATCGCGGCGACAAACAGGAAGGTCATGAAAATCGGGTGCCGGCGGCGGCTGGCCCGCTCGTCGCGGCGGCCGCGCTCGTAGGCTTCGCGGATGTCGGCGCGGACCTCCTGGGCATCCAGGGCGGCGCTGCGGTTCAGCGCTGCGGTTCGGTCATCAATGTCAGCGCGTGCGTCCACCATCGGAGAGCTCCCGTTCAAGCTTGCGCCTGTGCAACGGCGGGGGATGACGGCGGTTCCTGAAAGCCACACTATGGGCGCGCTGGGAGTGCTTCGCGGAACTGCCCCGCTGGCGCAGCGTTTGGGCCGGCAGGGGACAAGCAAGGAGAGCCTGACCTATGATGCTCAAGCCATTGATCGCCCTCGCAGGCGCCGGCGCGCTGCTTTGCGCCTGCGCCGACGACCCCCACACCACCAACACCACGCTTGGCGGCGCCGCGCTCGGCGCCGTGGCCGGTGCGGTGATCGGCAACAACACCGGTTCCGGCAACGCCGCGACCGGCGCCCTGATCGGCGGCGCGGTGGGCGCGGCCGCGGGCGCCGTGAAGGGGTGCCATGACCAGGGCGGCTGCGGCGCCTCGCCGGGCGGCCACCGCCAGTACTATGACGAGCGCGCCGGGCGGTACTATTACTACGACTCCGCCACCGGCCGGTATTTCTGGGAAGACGGCAGCCCTCGCTGAGGCGATCTGCCAATCCAGGATCGGCGAGGGCGGTCGGATTGTCCGGCCGCCCTTGTCATGTGGGGGAAGGCATGCGGGGAGGTTCTAAGATGACCATTCGCGGGACGGCTGGCGCGGCGATGATCCTGGCGCTCGGGCTCGCAGCCTGCTCCACCCTGCACACGGCCCGCGAGCGGATCGTGAAGGCCGACGGGCCGCGGTGCGCGGATCGGACGGTGCAGATCTACTTCGAAGCCTTTTCGGCCGAGGTTACCCGGGAAGGCCGCGCGGTGATCGCCGCGGCGGCCGGCGACAGCCGGCCGTGCAAGGTCGTCAGCGTCGACGTGCTTGGCCTGTCCGACAGCATCGGCGGCGACGCCAGTTCCAACCTCGAGCTCTCCAAGCGCCGCGCCCAGTCGGTGACGGCGGCGCTTTCCGCCGCAGGCCTGCCGGCGGGCGAGTTCAAGCTTTCCGCGGCCGGCGAGGCCGGGGCCGTCACCTCCAGCGGCAAGGCCCGCCCGCTGCGCCGCCGCGTCGACGTCGTCCTGCACCTCGCCCCCGCTTGATGGGCTGATGGGTTCCGGCGCGGCTCCGGCGCCTGAACATCCCGCAAGCTCGCGCGCAAAAAGGATGGGCGGGACCCGAAGGACCCGCCCAGTTGTGCATCATCGAGAAAAGGGTGCGGAGACGGCAGACCGGCATGGTCGCCGGTCTCAAGTCGGGGGGGGCGTCGCCGCCTCCGCAC
>Ga0207657_10004267_pt1 | contig 15147 bp, 15 predicted proteins | sample KBSC33metaG_FD_184316 | JGI IMG/M metagenome (GOLD analysis project Ga0207657, IMG submission 184316) | Corn rhizosphere microbial communities from Kellogg Biological Station, Michigan, USA - KBS C3-3 metaG (SPAdes) (version 2) | ecosystem: Host-associated > Plants > Roots > Rhizosphere > Soil ... | reverse complement strand
CAGCACGAGCAGCGCGAGACCCTCGCCGCGGGTCAGTGCCGCCAGGCCGACAAGCAGCCCGAACAGCAGCGCGGGGCGCGGCCCCGGCTTCCGCGCGAGCCACACCGCCGCCAGCAGCGCGCAGAGGATGAAGGTGCCGTAGAGCGTCTCGCTCATCAGCGCGCCGTCGGCCGTCCACAGCAGCGGGTAGAGCGCCGCGATCGCCGCCGCGACCAGCCCGGTGCGCCAGTTCGCCAGCGCGCGGCCGAGCAGGCCGATGAGCGCGACGTTGACCGTGCCGACCGCGCCGAGGATCAGCCGGTGGGCCTCGTAGCTGTTGGCGCCGAGCTTGTCGACCACGGCGAGGAACAGCTCGAACAAGGGCGGGTGCTCGGCGGTCGGCCCGAACGGCGGGAGCACCTCCTTGAAGCCAAAGCCGTCGGCGAGCTCCTGGCCCACCTGGTGGAAGGTCAGCGCGTCGCCGCCGACGAGAAAGTGCTTCTGGTGCAGGGCGTAGGCGATCCGCACGCCCAGCGCGCCGAGGCAGATCAGGCCCAGCAGCGGGCCGAAGCGAAGCGTGCGGGACACGAAGAGGCGACTCTAAGCTGTCGTGCCGCATGGCCGCCGCCGCGCCCGACGCCCTCCGCCCGCCGCCCGGCAACCCGCGGTTCCCGCTCCTGGACTCCATGCGCGCGATCGCCGCGCTGACGATCCTCGCGACGCACGCGTCGGGCGTCTCAAACTTCAACCTCGCCAACGCGCTCGGCGCCTACACCGCGCGGCTGGACTTCGGCGTGACGATGTTCTTCCTGCTGTCGGGGTTCCTGCTGTACCGCCCGTTCGTCGCCGCCCGCCGCGAGGGCCGCCCGCCGATCGGCATCCGGGCGTTCTTCCGCCGCCGCGTGCTGCGCATCCTGCCGGCCTACTGGGTCGCGCTGGCCGTCCTCGCGGTGTACCCCGGCCTGCTCGGCTTCGGCCCGCACTGGTGGCGGTTCTTCAGCCTCACGCAGATCTACTGGCAGCAGAGCACCGTGCAGGGCATCGGCCCCGCGTGGTCGCTGTGCATCGAGGCGACCTTCTACCTCGCGCTGCCGTTCCTGGCGGCGGTCATCGGACGCCTGCGCCCGTCGGTCCGGGGCGAGCTCGGGCTCATCGCGATCCCGGCCCTCGGCGCCTGGGCGCTGCGCACCGTCCTGCAGGCCAACGGCGGCTACAGCGTCATGCAGAACACGATCCTCTGCTTCTTCGACTGGTTCGCCTACGGGATGATCCTCGCCGTCCTCAGCGTCGCCTGGCACGGCCGCGAGGCCGACTCGCGCGCGCTGCGCGTGATCGTCCGGCGGCCGTGGGTGCCCTGGCTCGCCGCGGCTGTCGTCTACTGGTTCATGTCGACGCAGATGTCGCTCTCGCGCGGCTTCTTCATCGTCTACACGAACTGGAACTACTTCGGCGAGCACGCGTGCTACGCCCTGTGCGCGTTCCTGCTGCTGCTGCCTGCCGTCTTCGGCGACTGGGCGGGCGGCTGGCCGCGGCGCCTGCTCGCACTGCGGCCGCTGCCGTGGCTGGGCCTCGTCTCCTACGGGATCTTCCTGTGGCACGCGCCGCTGATGCTCAAGCTCAACGGCCACGGCGCCCAGGGCTGGATCCCGGGCTCGGGCTTCCTGTCGCTGCTGCTGGTCACCGCGGCCGTGACGATTCCGATCGCGGCGGCCAGCTACTACTTCGTCGAGCGGCCCGCGCTGCGGTTCAAGGACCGCCGTCGGGGCCGCCCGGACTCCGGCCTGGCGCCGACGGCAGCTGCTGGCCCAGCGGGCTGAGCTTCTCGGCCTGGGCGGCGGCGCGCGCCGCCACGCCCCGGCGCCCCGCGGCCTGCGCCGCCGTGGCCAGCGCGTTCCAGGCGGTCGCCGAGCGCGGCTCGCGCACAGCGGCGCGGTAGGCGTAGGCGAGCGCGTCGCGCAGACGCCCCTGACGCTCCAGCGCCGCAGACGCGGCGACGAGGCCGTCGGTCCCGCGGCAGCGATCCTGGAGGTCGCGCAGGGCGGGCGCCTCGAGGCGGGCCGGGAACTTCCCGATGACCGCACCGAACAGGTTCGTCCGGGCCTGCTCGCAGGCGCGGCTGTCGCTGAGGGTCAGCGAGAGCATGACCACCACCGCAGCGCAGGCCGCGAGCACGATCGAGCGCACGAGCACGGCGGGTACGATGCCACGCCCTGTGGCCAGGGTGTCCCTCATCGTCCCCGCGCTCAACGAGGCGGCGACCGTCGAGCACGTGCTGCGCCGGCTCTCCGAGCTGCCATGGGAGCTCGAGGTGCTCGTCGTCGACGACGGCTCGGAGGACGACACGGCGGCCATCGTCGAGCGGCTCTCCGGTGAGTTGAAGGGTGTGCGGCTGCTGCGCCACGAGACCAACCGCGGCAAGGGAGCGGCCGTCCGGACCGGCATCGACGCGTCGACCGGCGACGTCGTCGCGATCCAGGACGCCGACCTCGAGTACGACCCGGTCGACCTGCCGCGGCTGCTCGCGCCGCTGCTCGCCGGCCACGCCGACGTCGTGTACGGCACACGGCTGCGCGGCGGCGAACCGCAGCGCGCCCACCTGTTCTGGCACTACATGGGCAACCGCTTCCTCTCGCTGATGACCAACGTGCTCTACAACACGACGTTGAGCGACATGGAGGTGGGCTACAAGGCGTTTCGGGGCGACCTCATCCGCGGGATCCGCCTGCGCAGCAACTCGTTCGCGTTCGAGCCCGAGGTCACCGCGAAGGTGCTGCGCATCGACGGCGTGCGGCTCTACGAGGTCCCGATCAGCTACTACGGCCGCACGTATGCCGAGGGCAAGAAGATCACCTGGCGCGACGGGATCAAGGCTGTCGCGGCGCTGCTGTGGTTCCGCTTCGCCCGCTGACCGCGCTGGCCATCGCCTCCGCGCTCGTCGGGTGCGGCGCGGCGAGCACGGACGCAACGGCGCCCGCCCGCTCGCGCACGCTGCGCGTGGCGTTCGACCGGCCGAACGGGCTGATCACCAACGAGTACGCGATCTACTCCAGCGGCCCGGGCCGGCACGTCTCACCGACGTGGATCGCCACGTCGGGCTCGCTGTTCGCCCACGACCACCAGGGCTGGACCGGGCATCCGGACGCGGTCTCCCCGGACGCCTGCTCGTGCCGCTCGACCGACTCGTCGATCTTCCGCATCGTCACGCGCCGCCACGACTTCGCCGACGTCGCGGTCTCGTTCGCGCTGACCAACCAGCGGCTCGTCGCGACGCACAAGACGCCCGCGATCCCACTCGATGGCGTCCACGTCTTCCTGCGCTACCGCTCCCCGCAGGAGCTCTACGTCGTGTCGGTCAACCGCCGCGACCACACGGTGATCGTCAAGAAGAAGCTGCCCGGCGGGCACAGCAACGGCGGCCACTACGTCCAGATCGGGCAGCCGGCGCACTGGAACTGGCGCTTCGGCGCCGTTCAGCACGTGCGCGTCGGGGTGCGCACGCTCGGGCCCCAGCGCGTCGTGCTGACGCTGGCCATCGACGGGAAGAAGCTCCTCGACGTCGTCGATACCCACGACCCGCTCGTCGCCCCGGGCCGCGTGGGCCTGCGCGGCGACAACGACCAGTTCCTGTTCGACGACTTCACCGCGCGACCGCTCTAGCCACCTCTAGGGTCCCGGGCATGGCCCGTCTTCCGTACGTCGACCCCGCCACCGCGCCCGACAGCGTCCGCGAGGCGCTCGAGGCCGCGCCGCAGCTCAACGTCTTCCGCATGGTCGCCCACGCCGAGACGGCCTTCCGGCCGTGGCTGCGCTTCGGCGGCGCGCTGCTGCGCTCCGCCGAGCTCGACGCCCGCCTGCGCGAGCTGGCCATTCTGCGCGTGTCGAAGCTCACGCCCGGCGCCGAGTACGAGTGGGTCCAGCACGTGCCGATCGCGCTGGCGGTCGACTGCACGGAGGATCAGGTCGCCGCGCTCGAGGCCGGCGACGACGCGGCCGACTGCTTCTCCGAAGAGGAGCAGCTCGTGCTGCGCTTCACCAACGAGGTCGTCCGCGACGCCACGCCGACCGACGCCGTCTGGAACGCCGCCGTGACGCGCTGGTCGCCGCGCGAGATCATCGAGCTGCTGCTGACGATCGGGCAGTACATGATGCTCGGGCGGGTGATGGCGACCACGCGGATCGACATCGACGGCATCGGCGGGACCGCCGCCGTGTCACTGCTGCCGAAGCAGTAACGCGTAAGTGCCCCAGCGCCCGGCGGGCGCGAAGTGGCCTGCGATGTAGCGGTCGAGGATGTGCACGCCGCTCGACCGGCTCGAGCCGTTGGGCTCGCGGTGCTCCGCGCGCCAGTCGAGCCAGCGGACGATCAGGTTCGTGTGATCGAGATCGGACACGATCTCGCGCTGGACCTTCGCGGTCGTGATCACGCCGGGCTGCATGACGTCGTAGCGCGTGGGGTTGCGGCGGCCGAGCAGGATGTAGAGCAGCGGGTCGCCGGCGGTGACCCGGTCATGGCGGGGATTCGCGACGAACAGCGGCCCGGGCGGCTGGGCCGCCACCGCGCGCTCGAGCCCGCGCAGCGCGTTCGCGTCGGGCGCGCCGGTCTCGACACCGTCGGCCCCCTTGCCGGGGAGCCCGACGAGCGTCGGGGGACTGAACAGGTCGTCCGCCCGCTGCTGGAGCCCGTGCAGCGCGATCAGCCCGAGCAGCGTCACGAACGCGACGCGCGGGAGGCGGGCGTGTTCGGCGGCGGCCGTTCGCGCCAGCACGATCGCGAGCGCGACGCTCAGCGGCACGAGGTGCGAGACGTCGGCGCGCCCGAGCAGGTAGAGCAGCCCGACGAGCACGAGCGCCAGCAGCGGGTCGAAGCGCCGCCGCCAGGCGCTGCACACCGCGACGGCTGCCGTGCCGACGACCAGCGTCAGGTAGATCAGCCCCGCGGGGAACGGCAGCCGCTGGAGGTCCTGCTTGCCCAGGAACCCGACGACGTCGTGCCACATGTCGCCGCCCGCGGCGATCGCGAACGGCGCCAGGCCGAGCGCCGCCACGCCTGCGGCCACGCCCGCCGCGGTCCACGAGAGGCAGCCGATCGCCGCGGCGGCGCCGATCTCGGGGCGGAAGACGAACGCGAGGCCCGCCAGCGCGCCCGCCAGGCGCGGGCGGTCGCGGGCGGCGAGCAGCGCCCCGAGGCCGAGCGCCAGCGCGGGCGGGTTCGGGCCCGGGCCGGTGGGGAACGCCATCGCGGCCGCGACCGCGATCCAGGCGAGCAGCGCGAGCCATTCCGGCGCGCCTCGGCGGACGAGCCGGTAGGCGAGGTAGGCGACGACCGCGTCGGTCGCGACGCGGATGATCCGCCACACGAGCAGCGACGGCCCGAAGACCTTCCACAGCGCGGCGAGGACGACCGTCTGGCCGGGCGCGTAGTTGCTCCAGAAGTCGCGGTACGGCCACTGTCCGTGGGCGACACGCGACGCCCAGGCCAGCATCAGGCCCTCGTCGTGCGGCCCGTAGCTGCGCAGGATCGTGAAGCCCGACAGCAGGGCGGCGCCCGCGAGGAGCAGCCCCGCGCGCCTCACCCGCGCACCCCGCGGATCGGGCCCGCCGGCACGACCTCCTCGATCCGCACCGCGCCCCGGGAACGCTCGCGCCACATCGCCGGCAGCAGCGGGAGCGCACTCGCCACGCCGCGCGCCCAGCCGCGCAGGTCGTGCGCCGCCCACCCGGCCTGGCGGTAGAGCACGAGCGGCAGCCAGCGCCACGGGAAGTGCCTGGCCACGAGCAGCAGCGTGTTGCGAAACGCCCACGCCGCGACGGGCCGGTCGAGCTGGTCCGAGGACCCGCCGCCGGCGTGGCGGGCGACCGCCCGCGGCTCCCACGCGCACCCCCAGCCGGCCAATCGCAGGCGCAGGCCGAGCTCGACGTCCTCGATGTAGGCGAAGAAGCGCTCGTCGAAGCCGCCCACGGCGAGGACGGCGGCGCGGCGGTAGACCGCGGCGCCGGCGCAGGCCGCGAACACCTGCCCCGGCTCGTCCCACCGGCCCTCGTCGCGCAGGAAGCGGCCGCGCTGCTCGCACACGCCGTCGCGGCGCAGCACGTCGCCGGCGTCGTAGATCACGCTCGGGTCGGCGAGCTCGACCATCTTGGTCGCCACCGCGGCGTCGCGGTCGCCGAGCGCCCCCACGGCTCGCTCGAGCCATGCCGGCTCGAGCTCCACGTCGGTGTTGACGAGCGCGACGAGCTCGTGCTCCGCGGCCTCGATGCCCCGGTTGCACGCCGCAGCGAACCCGGTGTTCGTCCCGAGCGCCAGCACGCGCACCTCGGGCGCCTCGGCGGCAAGCCACTCGCGCGAGCCGTCGGTCGAGCCGTTGTCGACGGCGACGATCTCGTCGGGGGCGAGCGTCTGCGCGCGCAGCGACGCCAGCAGCCCGGGCAGCCAGCGCCGGCCGTTCCACACCGGCACCACGACGGTCGCGCCCACGGCGCGTCAGGAGGCGAGCGCGAGCCCGCGGGCGCGCCGCGGCCGGCGGCGCACTCCGCGCGTGCTGCGGTCGCCGGCCAGCTGCTCGTCGACGACCCGCTTCATCGCCTGGCGGAACTTCGCCACGTCGAAGCGCTCCGCGTTGCTCACGCAGGCGAGCGGGTCGATCGCCATGGCGTCGAAGCCGTCGACCGCCGCGCACAGCGCCTCGACGGTGGGCTCGTCGTAGAAGACGCCGGTCTCCCCCTCGATCACCGTCTCGCGCACCCCGCCCTCGGACAGCGCGATCACCGGCCGGCCGGCCGCCTGGGCCTCGACCGCGGCGATGCCGAACTCCTCGGTCGCCGTGACGACGAGCGCACGCGCACGCGACAGCAGCTCGGCCGCGCGCCGGTCGCTGACCCGGCCCTCGAAGCGGATCGTCGGACCGGCGATGCGGCGCAGGTGGCGCGCGTCGGGTCCGTTGCCGATGACCGTCAGCGGCAGCCGCAGGCGGCTGAACGCCCGCACGGCGAGGTCGATCCGCTTGTGCGGCATCAGCTCGCTGAGGACCACGTAGGACTCGCCGGGGTCGGCCGGCACGAAGCGCGCGGTGTCGACCGGCGGGTAGACGACCTCGGCCTCGCGGTTGAAGTAGCGCGCGATCCGCCGCTCGGTCGTCTGCGAGTTGGCGACGTAGCAGTCGACCCGCTGCGCGGCGATCCAGTCCCACTGGCGCCAGCGCTGGAAGATCACGCTCAGCGCCGCGCGCGTGAGCGGCCCGCGATTGGCCAGCGTCGCCTCGCGCGCGTTCCACGCATAGCGGAACGGGTTGTGGCAGTAGCAGACGTGGACGGCCTCGTCGTCGGGGATGACGCCGTGCGCCCACGCGCTCGAGCTCGACACCACGAGGTCGTAGCCGCGCAGGTCCATCGCCTCGATCGCGTAGGGGTAGAGCGGCAGCAGCGCGCGGAAGCTGCTCGCGGTCGCGTGGGTGCGCTGCAGGAACGACGTGTGCACGCGGCGATCGGCAAAGCGCCCGTCGGTTCCCTCCTCGTCGTAGACCGCCGTGAACAGGTCCGCGTCCGGAAACAGATCGCAGAGCGCCATGAACACGCGTTCGGCCCCGCGCACGTCGAGCAGGAAGTCGTGCACGAGGGCCACTCGGGGCGTCGGGGAACGCACCGGCCGAGTCTATGGAACTAGGGTCGCGGAATGCGGATTTCGGTCGACGGCCGCCATCTTGGTGCCGGCCGCGGCGTCGCCCGCTATGTCCACGAGCTGCTGCCGCGGATGCGCGCGCTGGGCGGCGAGTGGGACGTTGCCGAGCTCGGACGGCTCGGGCATGCGGCGGGGGCGCTGGCCGGGCGGCCGCGGCTGGGCGTGGGCGCCGACGTGGTCTGGCTGCCCGCGCCCGCGCCTGTGGCGGCCGGCGCGCCGTACGTGCTGACCGTGCACGACCTGTCGTGGGTGGAGCGGCCGCAGGACTTCACGCGCTACGAACGCCTTTGGCATCTGGGCGGCCGGCTGCGGCGCCTCGCGGAGGGCGCCCGGGCATTGATCGCGGTCTCGGCGACGACCCGCGACGCCCTGGCAGCGCATTGGGGCATAGAGGGGGACCGGGTTCGGGTCGTCCGCTCGGGCCCGGGGCTCGCAAGGAACGAAACCGGCGCCACACGCCAGTTTCGTTCCACACGGCCGTACTTCTTGTTCGTCGGCGCGCTCGAGCCGCGAAAGGATCCCGTGACGGCGGCGCGGGCGTTCGCGATGGCGCGGGAGCGCGGGCTCGACGCCGAGCTGTGGTTCGCGGGCGACGGGCGGCTCGCCATCGAGCTCTCCGGCGAGGGCGTCCGCCTGCTCGGCGCGCAGAGCGAGGAGCAGCTGCGCGAGCTCTACGCGAACGCCATCGCGCTGGTACAGCCCGCGCTGCTCGAGGGGTTCTCGTTCCCACCCGTCGAAGCGCTGACCCTCGGCACGCCCGCGATCGTCTCGGACATCCCGGTCCACCGCGAGATCCTGGGCAACGGCGCGCAGCGCTTCACCCCCGGCGACCCCGCCTCCCTCGCTGAGCAGTTGTTGAACCTCGAGCCCGCGGGCCCCGCACCCGACCTCTCCTGGGACCGCGCAGCCAAAGAGACCTACGAAGTCCTCACCGCGTGCTGAGCATCGTCACCGTCATCCACCGCAGCGCGCCGCACCTCCGCAACCTGCTCGCCTCCCTCGATGAAAACCTCGGAGACCACGAGCTCATCGTGGTCGACACGGGCCCCGACGACGGCGGAGCCCAGCTCGCCAGAGACGCAGGCGCCACCGTGATCGCGCTCCCCGACAACCCCGGCTTCGGCGCCGCCAACAACGCCGGCGTCGAACGAGCGACCAAAGCGCACACGGCACTGCTCAACCCCGACGTCGCCCTCCTCGATGATCGACTCGCGACCCTCACCGGCCCCGGCCTCCACGCCCCCCGCCTCCTCGGCGAGGACTCCGTCCACCCCCTTCCCGGCAGCCCACGCAACCTCCTCCGGGCGATCACTCCGGGCCCGCTGCGCAGCGCGATCGGCGAAGCGAGGCCCGCGTGGGCCACGGCGGCCGCCCTCGTCGCCCCCACCGAGACCCTGCGGCGCCTCGGCCCCTTCGACCCCGCGATCTTCCTCTTCTCCGAGGACCTCGACCTCTGCCTGCGCGCCCGCGAGCAGGGGATCCCGCTCGTCTTCCACCGCGATGTGGTGCTCGCCCACGCGGGTGGCCACTCGACCACGGAGGATCCGGCCGAGCGCATCAGGCAGCACCTCGCCGTCGTCGAACGGCGCCTCGGAGCGAAAGCCGCCCGCCGCGAGCGCCGCACGCTGCTGCTCGAGCACGCCCTGCGCGCCTTCCGGGCCCGCGACCGTGCCTATGTGCGCGCGATCCGGGTAGGCCGGAAGCCATGACCCAGTACTGGTTCGCCGCTTCCACCGAGGAGTTCCCTCCCTCGCAGATGCTCGAGCAGGCCCGGCTGGCCGAGGTCTGCGGCTTCGACGGCCTCGGCGCGTCCGATCACTTCGCGCCCTGGTGGCCCGAGGGCCAGGCCTCGCAGGCCTGGGTCTTCCTCGGGGCGCTCGGGCAGGTCACGAGCCTGCCGCTGGGCACCGGCGTCACGCCGGTCATCCACCACTACCACCCGGGCCACATCGCCCAGGCGTGGACGTCGCTCGCCGAGCTCTACCCCGGCCGCGTGTGGCTGGGGGTCGGCTCCGGCGAGGCGCTCAACGAGGTGCCGCTCGGCCTCGACTGGCCCGAGCCGGCCGAGATGCTCGACCGCTTCGACAAGGGCCTCGAGGCGATCACCCGCCTGTGGGACGGCGAGACGGTGACGATGGACGGCGGCTGGTTCCGGCTGAAGAACGCGAAGCTCTACACGCGTGCCGCCGAGCGGCCCAGGCTCTACGTCTCGGCGTTCGGGCCGAAGGCCGCCAAGATCGCCGCGAAGTACGCCGACGGCCTGTGGACGCTCGGCGATCCTGAGAAGGCACCGAAGATCATCGAGGCCTACCGCGCCGCCGGCGGCGGGGGCGAGATCATCCTGCAGTCGGGCTTCCACCTCGCCGAGGACGAGGCGGGCGCCATCGCCGCGACCAAGAAGTGGAAGGCGACGCAGCTGCCCGAGTCCTACCTGCGCGACTTCCACGACCCGGCCGAGATGCTTGCGAAGGCCGACGCCGAGGTCTCCGACGAGGAGTTCGCCAAGCAGGGCTTCATCGTCGGCGCCGACGCCGCCGAGCATGTCGAGCGCATCCGGGAGATCGAGGGGCTCGGCGCGACGATCGTCTGCCTGCAGCTGATCGGCGACCTCGACCCGATGGGCTCGATCGAGCGCTACGGGTCAGACGTGCTGCCCGCGCTCAGGCAGGGTCGGCAGCCCCCCAGATTCCAGGTCCCCGCTGATGCTCGTAGATGAGCGACGTCTCGGCGTGAGCCACGCTCGGATGCGTGGCGAGGTGGTCGACGACGAACTCGCGCAGGTCCTGCGCGTCTGACGCCGCCACCCAGACCAGGTAGTCGGTGACACCGGTCAGGTGGAAGACCATCAGCACGCCGGGCAGCGCGCGCACGGCAGCCGTGAACGCGTCGATCTGCTCACGCGCGTGGACGGCGAGCCGCACGGCGATCATCGCCTGCAGCGGCCGGCCGAGCGCGGCGAGGTCGACCTCGGCGTGGAAGCCCTTGACCACGCCGCGGGCGATCAGCGAGCGCAGGCGGGCGAGCGCCGTCGAGGGCGCCACGCCGACCTGCTCGGCGAGGCGCTGGTTGGTCACGCGCGCGTCGGCGGAGAGGACGCCGAGGATCGCGTGGTCGGTGGCATCCAGAAGCGGCTGTGGATCGTTCGGCACAGCCCGCAGGATCGCACATCTGTCGGCAGATCATGCGGTATCGGAACTATTTGCCGCAGATCCTGCGGTTGTTGGAGATTCTCTCCGCAGAATTGGTTCACTACGGCCATGCTCACGACGACGACCCCCGCGATCAAGAGCTCGATCCTCGACGCGATCGGCGACACCCCGCTCGTGCGCCTCTCGCGCCTCGGCGCCGGGCTGGCGCCGCAGATCGTGGCCAAGGCCGAGATGCTCAACCCCGGCGGCTCGATCAAGGACCGGGTCGCGGTCGCGCTGATCGAGGCGGCCGAGCGCGACGGCCTGCTCGAGCCCGGCGGCACGATCGTCGAGCCGACGTCGGGCAACACCGGCACCGGGCTGGCCATCGCCGCGCGGCTGAAGGGCTACCGCGTGATCGCGGTGATGCCCGACAAGATGTCCAAGGAGAAGATCGACCTCCTGCGCGCCTACGGCGCCGAGGTCGTCGTCGCCCCCACCGACGTTCCGGCGGACTCCCCGCGCTCGTACTACCGCGTCGCCGACCGGCTCACCGCGGAGATCCCCGGCGCGTTCCAGCCCAACCAGTACTTCAACCAGGCCAACCCACAGGCCCACTACGAGTCGACGGGCCCGGAGATCTGGGAGCAGACCGACGGGCGGATCACGCACCTCGTCGTCGGCGTCGGCACCGGCGGCACCGTCACCGGGACCGCGCGCTACCTGCGCGAGCGCAACCCGGACCTGGTCGTCATCGGCGCCGATCCCGAGGGCTCGATCTACTCCGGCGGCGAGGAGCACATGCACCCGTACCTCGTCGAGGGCGTCGGCGAGGACTTCTGGCCCGAGACGTTCGACCGGACGGTCGTCGACCGCTGGATCACGGTCTCCGATCGCGACGCGTTCCTGACGACCCGCCGCCTCGCGCTCGAAGAGGCGATCCTCGCCGGCGGATCGAGCGGCATGGCCGTCCACGCCGCGCTGCAGGCCGCCGCCGAGATCGACGACCCCGAGGCGCTGATGGTCGTGATCCTGCCCGACGGCGGGCGCTCCTACCTCTCGAAGGTCTACAACGACGGCTGGCTGCAGCAGCACGGCATGCTCGAGCGCCCCGGCGGCTCGCTGTCGGTCGGCGACGTCCTGCGTCGCAAGTCCGACGCCGGCGAGATCCCGCCGCTCGTCACCGTCGAGACCCACCAGCGCGTGCGCGACGCGATCGCGCTGCTGCACGAGCACCGCGTCTCGCAGCTGCCGGTCGTCAGCCCGCAGGACCCGGGCACCGTCGTCGGCTCGATCGGCGAGCGCGGCCTGCTCAAGCGCGCCGCCGACGACCCCGCACTGCTGGACGCCGAGATCATCCACGTGATGGAGCCGCCGTTCCCCGCCGTGGCGAGCGACGATCCCGTCCGCGAGGCGGTCACGCTGCTCGTCGGCGAGGGCGAGGCGCTGCTCGTCACCGAGCACGGCCGCGCGGCCGGCCTGGTGACTCGGGCGGACATGCTCGAAGCTCTCGCCGTATGAGGTTCCAGACCAGGGCGGTCCACGCGGGCCTCTCCCCCGATCCGCACTACGGGTCGGTGATCCCCGCGATCCACCAGACCTCGACCTACGCGCAGCGCGCGCCCGGCGAGTTCGTCGAGGACTACGACTACTCGCGCAGCGCGAACCCGACGCGCGCCGCGCTCGAGACCGCGCTGGGCGAGCTCGAGGGCGGCCTCGGCGTCGCCTTCTCGAGCGGGCTCGCCGCCGAGCACGCCGTCATCACCATGGCCGCCGAGGCCGGTGCGCACGTGGTCCTGCCGGCCGACCTCTACGGCGGCACCTACCGCCTCGTCGACAAGGTCCTCACGCGCTGGGGGCTCGAGTACGACCTCGTGGACCAGACCGACCTCGACGCGGTCGAGCGCGCGGTGCGGCCGGAGACGAAGCTGATCTGGGTCGAGACCCCGACCAACCCGCTGCTCAACGTCGTCGACGTCGCCGGTGTGGTGGCGCGCAAAGGCGACGCCCTCGTCGCCGTCGACAACACGTTCGCGACGCCCGTCAACCAGCGCCCACTCGAGGACGGCGCCGACATCGTCGTCCACTCGACGACGAAGTACCTCGGCGGCCACTCCGACGTCGTCGGCGGCGCGGCGATCGCCCGCGACCCCGCCCACCACGAGCGGCTGCGCTTCGTGCAGAACGCGATCGGCGCCGTGCCCGGGCCGGTCGACTGCTTCCTCGTCCACCGCGGCCTGCGCACGCTGCCGCTGCGGATGGCCGCCCACGCGCGCAGCGCCGAGGCGGTCGCCGAGCTGCTGCGCGGCGCCGACGGCGTCTCCGACGTCCGCTGGCCGGGCTTCAGCGGCATGGTCAGCTTCCGCCATCCCGACGCGACGGGGATCGCCACGCGGACGAAGCTCTTCACGCTCGCCGAGTCGCTCGGCGGCGTCGAGTCGCTGATCGAGGTTCCCCAGGCGATGACCCACCAGTCGGTCGAGGGCTCGGATGCCGCCGTCCCGGCCGACCTCGTGCGGCTCAGCTGCGGCATCGAGGACCCCGAGGACCTCGTCGACGACCTGCGCGCCGCGCTCGCGGGCTAGCTCGCTCGCCGCCGGCGCGGGTCGAGCACCTCGCCGCCGAGATGGTCGAGCAGCCCGACGGCGCGCGGGGTGCCGTTCTCGATCAGCAGCGCGCCGCCGGGCCAGTACGGGTGCGGCGGCTCGGCGCGATGCAGCAGCCGGCGCTCGTAGACCCACGAGCCGGTGTTCGCGATCCGCGGGCGGCCGGTCAGCGCCGCCCACTCCTCGGGGTCGTCGTCGGCGATCGGCCCTAGGCGGTGGACGTGGCCGAAGATCACCCAGTCGGCGTCGACGCCGAGCCGGTGCACGACGCGACCGAGGGCGGGGATCGCCGCACGGCGCATCTGCGCGCCCAGCAGCCGGCGCAGCATCGGCGCGGTGCTCGGCCGCACGAGCCTCGGCATGGTCCGGGCGCGCAGCCCCACCAGCGCCGCCTCGAACACCCGCGCGAGCGGGACCGGAAGCCCGCGGCTCATGACGCCCTCCAGCCGGGTGACCGAAGGGCCGCCGGCCGACTCGTACTCGTCGGGCGTCGCGCCGTCACGCGGCAACCGGCCGAGCAGGCCGCGGGCCATCCCGTAGGCCGACTCGGGGAGCAGGTGGCGGTCGAGGTAGTGGCCGTGCGTGGCGTAGATGCCGTCGGCCAGCCACACGCCGGGATAGTGCACGCGCACGCGGGCGGGCGCCAGGAGGTCGACGACGCGCGCCAGCCACGACGTCGCGTCGAGCGGGACCGCGGCGTCGACCGCCAGGCCGGCACCGACCCGCCTGACCCACGGCCGGATCAGCAGCCGGTCGTGGTTGCCGGGCACGAGGACGACCTCGCGCTGACCGCCGACCCGGGCGCCGATCGCGCGCAGCACGTCCTCGGCCCGGGTCATGGCGCGGTGGGGCGACGGCTCGAGGAGCTCGACCACGTCGCCGAGCAGCACGAGCCGGTCAGCGCCGTCGATCGCGGTCAGCAGCGCGTCGAGCGCCGCCGGCACGCGCAGCACGTCGCGGCCGAGGCGGCTGCCCAGGTGCAGGTCCGAGACGACGAGGTCCATCAGGCGGCCGGAGGCCTGCCTGCCACATCAGGGTGCGGGCAGGATGCCCGCACGGGCACTCTCAAAACAGGCCCAGTTGGCCGGCAGCGACTGGTTCCGTCTCCACGGCGCTCTCGGGCTCCGGCGCCGCGACGGGCTCGGGCTCCGGTTCGGGCTCCGGCCTCCCGGGCTGCTCCGGCAGCGGCATCTCCAGCAGCTCGGGGATCCGCGCGAAGTCGGCGCGCAGGAGCTCGACGTTGGAGGGCGTGTAGAGCGCGGCGGCCGGGTGGAACAGCGGGTAGAGCCGGACCGCCCGCTCGCCGATCTGGCGGATCTCGGCCTGGCCGTGCAGCCGCGTGATCCCGGTCGGCTCGCCGCGCAGCAACTTCGTGGCGAAGTTGCCGAGCGTGCAGATGATGCGCGGCTCGATCAGCGCGACCTGGGCCAGCAGGTACTCCTGGCAGTTCTCGATCTCGGCCGGCAGCGGATCGCGGTTGCCCGGCGGCCGGCACTTGAGGACGTTCGCGATGAAGACGTCCTCACGATGCAGCCCGATCTCGCCGAGCAGCTTGTCGAGCAGCTTGCCCGCCTGCCCGACGAACGGCAGCCCCTGGCGGTCCTCGTTCGCGCCGGGCGCCTCGCCGACGAACATGAGGTCCGCGTCGGCGTTGCCGTTGCCGAACACGACCGTGGTGCGGGTCGCGGCGAGCTGGGGGCAGTTCGTGCACCCCTTCGCCTGGTGGTAGACGGCCTTGAGCGCCTCGCGGCGCTCCTCC
>Ga0207657_10004265_pt1 | contig 15153 bp, 11 predicted proteins | sample KBSC33metaG_FD_184316 | JGI IMG/M metagenome (GOLD analysis project Ga0207657, IMG submission 184316) | Corn rhizosphere microbial communities from Kellogg Biological Station, Michigan, USA - KBS C3-3 metaG (SPAdes) (version 2) | ecosystem: Host-associated > Plants > Roots > Rhizosphere > Soil ... | reverse complement strand
TTGCGTTGGACTCACCACAAAAATACCCTGGAATAAAAATAAGCAATGGATGGAATTAGTTGCCAAAAGCGGAACAACACTTTTTATTTCTGCACAGCCTGAAGCAACAGGGCCGGAACAAAAAAGTGCCATCAAAGAATGCTTCCGCCTGGCTTCTGAAAATTTACCTTTAGGGGAACCATTAGACTGGATGCAAAACCCTGTTCCCAAAAAATGGAAACTAAACGGAGAGGTTGTCAACTTTGATTGGGATTGAAAACAAACTGCTTCGGGAAATTTAATGTTTTATAGTAAAGCAACAAATAATTCAAATTCTTATTTTACTAACGCTAATCTATACCCGGAAATAATATTGTCAGATCATTTTTCATTAAAATCACAAACGGATCTCCGGTAATTCAAATTGAGTGTTAACTCTTTTTACATTTTTAAACAGGCTTATCAAATTCCGTTTAATACTTTTTTATCAGATTGTTGTACTGATTCTTGATTTGTGATAGCGACAGTGGGAAGTCTCAATGTTTATTGGTAAAATTGTAATATTATTCAAATCGTTCAAAATGAAGACAATTATTTTTGCTGTTTTTTTCTTTGCAACTTCAGCGCTGGCTGTAGCCCAGCCGGTGAAAATTCACGGGCAATTACACGTGGACAAAACACAACTAAAAGATGTGCATGGGAATGATGTGGTATTGCGAGGGATGAGTTTTGGATGGCATAATTTCTGGCCACGTTTTTATAACGCCGGCCCTGTAAAAACGTTGCATGAAGATTGGGGCGCTACCGTACTTCGTGCAGCTATGGGAGTAGAACCAAAAAATGGATACATTGATAATCCTGCGGGATCCAAAGAAAAAATAGAAGCCGTGATAGACGCCGCGATCAAAGAAGGAATTTATGTGATCATTGACTGGCACAGCCATCACATAAAGCTTAATGAAGCCAAAACTTTCTTTGCAGAAATGGCAAAGAAATACGGAAAATATCCAAACATCATTTATGAAATTTTCAACGAACCGGAATATGACACCTGGGCCGATGTGAAAGCATATTCCGTTGAAGTGATTGCTACAATAAGGTCAATAGATAAAAATAATGTCATTTTGGTTGGCTGTCCTCATTGGGATCAGGATGTAAATCTTCCTGCCGATGATCCTATCACCGGCTATAACAATCTTATGTACACGCTGCATTTTTATGCTGGCACACACAAACAGCAATTACGCGACAGAGGCGATTACGCTCTGAAAAAAGGATTGCCCATTTTCATTTCAGAATCAGCGGGCATGGAAGCCAGTGGCGATGGAAATATTAACAGGGATGAATGGCAAAAATGGATTGACTGGGCTGAGAAAAATAAAATAAGCTGGATTACCTGGTCCGTGTCTGATAAAGACGAAACATGCTCTGTATTGAAATCCGGCGCCGCTTCTGATGGCGGGTGGAAAACAAGCGACCTGAAAGAATCCGGTATCCTGGCAAGGCAATATTTAAGAAAGTATGCAGGATTAAAAGATGATGAGCATTAAAGAAAATTTCTTTCCAATATCTCTACAGCATAAATAAGTGAATCCAGCAAACAAACAAATTTCCCCGATTCATATTTCACAAATATTTTTCAATAACAAGAATTAACTCACAACAATTTCTTTGCCTTCAAAATATATCTTGATACGGAATACAATACGGCTGTGTTCCAATCTTCAAGGTAGTAAAGGGCTTTATAATTGTTGCGATTTTCTTTTGAAAAAATAGCGTAATACCTGGAATAGTTTTTTGTCCCTAAATCTTCCCATGGGATGATTTGGCTTTTCTTGTCAAGAAGAATTCCTTCCTGTGTAAATGTAATGCCGAGTATATCAAAATCAACCTGGTTTTCAAAAAGATTTATAAAACTTTGGGTAACAAAATTGAAATAATTTTCAAATAATGCATTAACAATGGCACGATATTTTTCACCCAATATCTTTTTCCTGATGCCATAAACAGATTTCAGTTTTATCCTCAGAACAGTTCCCGAAAGACTTTTTACATCAATACAGTATATTCTCCCGATCCTGAACCTGTAGCCATCTATGGCTTTTACTCCGTATCGTATTTCGTCAATCTCAAATTTAGAAAAACTGATATTTTGATATTCTAATAATTCCGGAGTGATATTAATAGTGCTTTCCTTATTAAATATAGTTTCCTTTAAAGTTAATGTGAGAGATTGAGCCATAAATGATCCTCGTGGATTTTACTAATCGAAAATAGATGAAAATTCAATACAGGCAGCAGCATAAATAAGTGAATCCAGTAAACAAACCTACCTGTCCGGCAGGCAGGCAATTTTACTCAATTCTTATTTAATAGGCTCCAGGAACTTTGTTTCATCGATTTGATGCTCATAAAAAAGAAAATTTTCTCCCCATATACTAAATGGAAAGCTCCTCTTACCGTAGAAAACACGCCAAGTATTTATTATTACAGGTTGGCTATATTAAACAATCAGTATCTAAGAAAATAACCTTTAGCTTTGATCAATGAATCTATAAAAGAGTTTAGTTTATTGAATTGATATCTTATCAATAAATCATTTGTCTGTTATAGCTGCCGCCCCTTGATAACCCAGGATTTATTTGGATAGTATTATTGCATTTCTTTTAATGTATTCATCACTCAAATTCCATTTATGAAAAAGGTAATTGTGTTTGTGTTTCTACTTATCCCTTGTGTTTCATTATTTGCACAGTGGAATTACCCTGCTACAAAAACTGTAGATAGCAGCGATACTTATTTTGGTGTTAATTATAAAGACCCTTACCGTTGGTTGGAAAATTTTAAAGATACTGCGGTGGTGGCATGGTTTAAAGGCCAGGCTGACCTAAGTAATTCAGTTTTAAATAAAATATCTGGAAGGGATGAATTGATTGCTGAATGGAAAATGTTGGATAAGCTGCAGCCTCCGTCTATACATGGCCGTAAGTATGAAAATGGAAGAATATTTTACCTTAAAACAATGCCCGGAGAAAATGTAGCGAAGGTTTATTACCGGCAGGGAATGTATGGCAAAGAAATCCTATTGTTTGATCCAACTACTTATATCAAGGGTAAGACGCTTTCTGTGCAAAGTGCGTTGCCAAGCTATGATGGCAAAAAAATAATCATTGGTTACTCGGAAGGAGGGGCAGAAATATCAACTATAAAAGTGATGAACGTGGATACCAAAACATTTCTTCCTGAAACAATTTATCCAAGTTGGTTTGGCCCTACAAGCTGGATGTTTGATAATAACTCATTTACCTATTTCTCACAAAAAACCTCAGATAACACAAGCCCGGAATTTGAACTAAATACAAAGTCTAAACTTCACAAACTCGGGACAGATGTAAAAGATGATATTGATTTCTTTAGCGATGAAAGTTATCCTGATATGAATATAAAACCCAACGATCTTCCTTTCGCATCAGTAGATAAAAATTCAAAAAAATATATTTTTGCTTCTCTCTCTAATGTTCGCCCGGAATTATTTATGTATTATGCTCCTATCGCACAGTTGAATCAGAAAAAAATACATTGGAAAGTATTGTGTAAGCCGGAAGATAAAATAGTCAGAGGTATGGAATTGATCGGTGACAAAGTCTTTGCAATTACTTATAACAATGCTAAAAACTATAAATTAATTTCCACAGATTTAAGGAATCCTGATTGGCAAAATGCCAAAACAATTGCTGAAGAAAAAAATGATCAAACACTTGAGTCTATTACGCATTCCAGGGATTTTCTATTCCTGACTTATAGTGATGGCATCAATTCTCATCTATTCAAATACAATTTAAACACGGGAAAAACACAGGAAATAAAAACCCCTTATTCAGGCACTGCCTTTATCTTTTGCCTCGACAATAAAACCAATAATTGTTTTGTAGTCCTTACTTCATGGAATAAGCCTACCACTGAATTTAGTTTTAATGCAGAGACTGATCATTTCAGCCCGAGTACATTTAATAAACCTCCTGTGTATCCTGATGCCTACAAAGATTTACAAGTGAAGGAAGTGGAAGTGAAAGGACATGATGGGGTAATGATCCCTCTTTCTATTATTTATAAGAAAGGGATAAAATTAGATGGATCAAGTGTTTGTTTAATGGATAGTTACGGGGCTTATGGAATCAGCATGGTACCTTATTTTAATGAGATGGAAAACTCATTGGCTGTTAAGGGAGTCGTTATTGCAATTCCTCATGTAAGAGGAGGTAGCGAAAAGGGCGAGGCCTGGTACAAAGCCGGATATAAAACTACCAAACCCAATACCTGGAAAGATTTTAATAGTTGCGCAGAATATTTAATTAATAAAGGCTATACATCGGCAAAAAGATTAGCAGGTACAGGAACAAGCGCCGGAGGAATTTTAATTAGCAGAGCAATAACTGAACGCCCGGATCTTTATGCAGCGGCTATTTGTAATGTCGGTTGCGCCGACGTGATGCGCATGGAATTTGCGCCTAATGGCCCGGCTAATATTCCAGAATTTGGCACGGTAAAAGACAGCATTCAATGCAAGGCATTGCATGAAATGGATGGTGTGCAGCATGTAGTACAAGGCATCAGATATCCTGCTGTAATTTGCGTTGGCGGCTGGAATGATCCGCGTGTGATAGCATGGCAACCGGGGAAATTTGCAGCGGCTTTGCAGAATGCCTCTGCTTCAGGCAAACCGGTTCTAATGAAAGTGAATTATGATAATGGTCATTTTACAGAAGATAAAAGTGTAACCTTCGCCAATTTTGCCGACCAGTTTGCTTTTGCGATGTGGCAATGCGGGCATCCGGATTTTCAAATGAAACAGTAGATGATTTTCCTAATGATATGCGCTGGAAAGTATTTTTATTTCCATTTTAATATTTTTAGAGATGAATTAATATCATAAAATAATTCAAATGTTCATCTTCACCGATTGGTTACTCGCCCCGCTACTAAACTTCAGGGGTTTTACTGATTTAGATATATCACTTGCAAACACAGTTATATCCTTGCTTGCACTTCCTTCTACCTGCATAAATACGGATGATTCTGTCAACCCTCTTACCGTATTAAAAAGAATAGATTTGCTTTCGATACATCGTACAACTGATTCAGCAGCCTTATCTCCCTGCACACTTAAACCATTTACTGACACGTCTTCCAGGTGGTCAAATACGACAGCGGGCCTTGCATCCGTTGCTGTTTTTTCAAATCGAATATTTTGAAGGGTCAGACCTTTTACGTTCCTTGCATATAGTGCATAAGAAGGCGGAACGCCCATGTCAAAATATTCTTCTGCCACCTGCGGCACATCGCGCACGGCGCCCTGTTCTGCTGTGCCGCCTCCGGGGAAAGTAACATGCACATCGCTTAAAGAAATATTTTCAAGATATACATCTTCTATCGCGTTTAGTGTTATGCAGGAAAACAGTTCGGGAGTGTGGAAATCATTTCCTTCAGCATAGGATGGTGTGACCGGTTTTACCACAGTAGCTCTTATATTGCTAAAGGAAATGTTACGTACAATCCCGGGCACATCAGTCAATGGTTCGGCGCCATCATTTCCTGTGGTCAGTCCAATAGAAATCGGGCCGGTAACATCTTTCATAATAATATTAGAGAATAGAATGTTTTCAATACGGGAACCTCTCCCGCATAACATTTTAATGGGACATCCATACGTTTCGTAAATGATGCAATTAGATACCGTGATATTTTCCGCGATGCCACCGCCGAAGCGAAATATTGACCACCGCGTACTGAAAGATGAATCACTTATCGTAAAAAACTGGCAACTACCGAACAACGCGCAGGCATCATCTTCCACTTGCACATCACATTTACTTACATGTACATATTTGCAACTGATAAAATGGAACCCATCGTTATTGTGAATAACGCGGCTATGAATGCGCAATTCTTCAAACCTTGCATACTCACATTGCACCACTCTGAGAGAATGATAAGCACAGTCTTTCAAAAAAATATCGTTGACGGCAATGTTTTTACATTGATAGAATAAAAGATGATAAGGGCGTTGCGAATCGCTGATACCTGCCGGTGACGGAACTCCTTTCGCAGGACTTCTAAACCGTCCCCCGTTTCCGTCTATGGTTCCGGCTCCTTCGATGCTGAAATTCTCTGCCCTTACTGCATATATCAATCCTACATTACCATCATCCATCGTTGTGTCTCCGGTGAGAGGTATGTTATTATCTGCATAATATTGCATGCCATCATCGGTACCTAACAATACGCCCTTCGCCGCAATGTGCAGGGTAACATTGCTTTTTAGTTGCACCGTGCCTATTACAAAAATCCCCGCCGTCACCAACACAATGCCTCCTTCATCATTGGTGCAGGCATCAATAGCTTTTTGCAATGCAAGTGTATCCAGCGTTTTCCCATCGCCTGCTGCTCCATAATCGCGTATGTTATAAACGCGCGTCCCCGAGTTTTTATCCTTCGTGGGCATATCAGCGTCATTACCTCCTGCGAAAGCTTTTGTTGGCGAAGCCAGTAAACCGGTCGTAGCTATGGAAGCTGTGGCGAGGTAGCCAAGTAATTTTCTTCTTGAAAGTGAATTGTCACCAGGGTGGGTCATTTTTTATTTAATTTATATTTTTTAAAAGACATATCCAGACAGGTTAGCAGTAAATCAACAAATTCCCACGATTCTTATTTTGCAAAAAATATTTCGGCATCGACAATGTTCCCTTTATGTGAAAGCTATGCAATCTTGAATTAACACCGCAATTCATTTCTATCATTGATTTCTTACAAACACAATTTTTGAAAGGATGAATTTATTGCGTTCTGCCATTGTTTTGAATCTGAAAGAAATGGTTTGATTCAATTGATTTATATGGACGATACCTGCTTTCTGTGTTTGAAATTTTTGAGTTGAAGAAGCATAAGCGTCTATCCAATTTGATACTTGTGTTTGTGTCTGCCAAACTGAAAACGATGCTGCGTCAATTCCCTTGTCGTAATTTATGTAAACAGTATAGTTTCCGTCAGGTATGTCTTTGAAATAAAATTTTAATAACGAAGCATCGCTTATGGAGTAAAACATTTTCTTCGCAGGCCCATCCCACTTTGCTTCCACACACATATTGCCATCCATAGCCGAAGGTGTTATCTGCGGATAAAATTCTAATGTATCGGGCTTGTATATTGTTGTGTTATTGTTATCAGGAAAAATAGTTTGAGCATTGTTCCTATCGCAATAATAATAACTTACCGAAGTGTAATCAGAAGGGAATAAATTATACTCTGGCCCATGCTCTATTGTTTGCAGCAAAGATGAATTGAAAGAAATTTTATCGGTCAGGAAATAACGGTAACCTCCTGTTCTTGATAAAGCCGTTGAATAATACAAACAACCGGAAAGCGGCAAACTCATCGCATCATTCCAGCGATCGAGCAAAGCATACCATCCGCCATTAAAAAAATCCTCTGAACCGGTGCCGTGAAAACGGGTTTCGCCATCAACAACCGTTGAATCGTCTCCTTCAAAAAATAAAGTCATTCCCGGTTTTAAACCTTGTGCCTGTAAAACAACACCTGCCAAATGACCTTTGCCTTTTATATCAAGCATCGTATAAGGACTGCCTGTTGCAACCGGATTTTGGGTATTCCATGCAGCATAAAATTTGCCTTCTGTTGCGGCATCTCTCTTTTTATTTTGAGAATATACTTTTACTAAAAGTGTGACACCATTCAGTAATGCATCAATACTTGTCTTTCGATAGATCAATTCAATTTTGGCTGATTTATCGTACGGCATTGGGAACCATGAATAATGTTTTTTCCCATCGCTGCCTGCCATTAATCCTATCATGGATGATTTGCCAAAAGCATAGCCAAAATAATCGGCAAGCGGGCAATAAATGGCAGGTTGCTTATCGTCATCCCATGTTATTTTTAAATCAATATTTTTTGCAATAGTATCTAACGTTGCCTGGGATATAATTTCAAAACCTGCAATGCGGCCAGGTTTGTTAGATTGAAAAACAACGGATGTTTGACCGGGTTTTAGTGTGATTATTTTTTTCGATTTGGTAACGCTTTTTATATTTTCTATAATACCTTTAGGATTTTGCCAAACACTTTTTATCTTTTCCAATGCGGCTTTTTCATTTTCATTAAGCGATAATGAAAAACTTTTTACGGCTACATCGCTTTTATATAAACGATATCCTATTTGGTGGAACTGTGTCTTCTTTCCTCTGAAAACAATCTTACAAAATTTATTGAATGGTATCGGCAGATAAGAATAATAGCCGCCTAACTGGTTGTTGCATAAAGGCGCCACAAAGGGATATACTTTTCCTGAAAACAGATCCATGTAACAAATAGAAAAGGCTTTGTGCAAAGTGTCATCAATATAAAAATCCAATGTGTCTGCGGATGGTGTTGGCGTCCAGATACGATTGATAACACCCGGGCCTTTTTGTTCAAAGATTACCAACGAACTATCTGCATTTTTTCTTACAAAAGAATAAGCGCCGCTAAAGCCATCATCGTTTCCACCTGTCCGGTCGTAAGTTGAAACCTGGGCAGAATAGGTATTTTCTTCATACTGTGGCAAAGAAGAAAAATCGTAAAACTGTTTAAGGAAATGAGTGAGGTCAATCGTACTTTTTTGTGAAAAACATATCGCTGGCAGCAATAATAAAAGATATGGCAAACTCTTTTTGATGATCATCATATTTAAAAGTTGTTGTGTTAGTAATTCCCTCGGTCTTTATAAAATTGGTTAAAAGTTGAAAGGTATTGAATTTAAGGCTTCGTCTTTTCTTTTCTGGTTACTGAAGGCATAAACCACAGCGCTAATCAAAATGACACTATATGCTTCGTTAAAAATACCTTATTAATTTAAACAGCGTAATTTCGTGACCAGTATGAAAAAATTAAACGCGTCAAATTCAGCAGGACTTCGTTTCCGTGAAGCTTTGAAAAAAGAAAAGCCGCTGCAAATTGTAGGAGCAATTAATGCACAACATGCATTAATTGCTGAACAGGCCGGGTTCCAGGCTATCTATCTTTCAGGTGGGGGTGTGGCTGCCGGCTCTTTAGGCATTCCTGATTTGGGAATTACTACTTTGGAAGATGTGTTAATTGATATCAACCGGATTACTAATGTAACGGATTGTCCTTTAATGGTAGATGTGGATACCGGTTTTGGTCCTTCGGCTTTTAATGTGGCGCGTACGGTAAAATCATTAATTAAAGCAGGCGCAGCAGCACTGCACATTGAAGACCAGGTAGGCGCAAAACGCTGTGGCCATCGCCCGGGAAAAGAAGTGGTAAGCAAAGAAGAAATGTCAGACAGATTAAAAGCGGCAGTGGATGCAAGAACAGACGAACATTTTGTAATTGGCGCAAGGACCGATGCTTTTGCCAGCGAAGGTTTGGATAAAACTTTGGAAAGAGCGGTTGCTTATAAAGATGCAGGCGCCGATTTCATTTTTGCTGAAGCCGTGCCTGATTTATCCTTCTATCAGAAATTTGTGGATGCTACCGGAATCCCTGTGTTAGCGAACATTACAGAGTTTGGAATGATTCCGATGTACACGGTTGACGAACTTAGCAAAGCAGGTGTTGGTCTAATTTTATATCCTCTTTCTGCTTTTCGTGCGGCCAATAAAGCGGCTGAAAATGTATATCAACATATTCGAAAAGATGGTACGCAAAAAAACGTACTGAGTACCATGCAAACCAGGGAGGAACTCTACCAAACAATTGGCTACCACGATTACGAACAAAAATTAGATAAACTTTTTAAAGAAAATAAAAATGGCTGATAATACAGAAACCCCACCATTCAAGCCCAAGAAAAGCGTGGCGCTTTCAGGCGTTGTAGCTGGCAACACTGCTTTATGCACCGTTGGCAAAAGCGGCAATGATTTACATTACCGTGGTTATAATATCCTTGACCTTGCAGAGAAAGCTCAATTTGAAGAGGTAGCTTACCTGCTCATTTATGGTGCTTTACCCACGAAGTCTGAATTATCAAATTATAAAACCAAATTAAAATCTTTACGCGGACTGTCCAATCCGGTTAAAAATATTTTACAACAGATTCCAGCTACCGCGCATCCAATGGATGTTTTGCGCACTTATGTTTCAGCCCTCGGTTGCGTTGAACCGGAAAAAGAAGACCATAATGTTTCCGGTGCAAGAAATATTGCAGATAAATTATTAGCCAGTTTCAGTTCTGCATTATTATATTGGTACCATTATTCTCACAATGGAAAAGAGATTGAAGTAGAAACGGATGATGATACAATAGGTGGTCATTTTTTACACTTGCTGCATGGAAAAAAACCTTCTGATTCGTGGGTAAGTGCAATGCAAATTTCATTGAACCTTTATGCAGAACATGAGTTCAATGCTTCTACATTTACGGGCAGAGTTATTGCAGGCACAGGTTCTGATATGTATTCAGCCATAACAGGAGCCATCGGTGCACTGCGTGGGCCAAAACATGGCGGCGCAAATGAAGTGGCTTACGATATTCAAAGCAGGTACCATTCTCCCGAAGAAGCAGAACAGGATATTCGCAAACGTTTAGAAAAGAAAGAAGTCATTATTGGTTTTGGTCACCCGGTTTACACCATCTCCGACCCACGCAATGTGGTGATAAAAAAAGTATCGAAAGAACTTTCAGAAGAAGCAGGCGATATGCATTTATACAATATTGCCGAACGCCTGGAAACCGTGATGTGGAATGAGAAAAAAATGTTCCCGAATCTCGATTGGTTTTCCGCAGTTTCCTATCATCTAATGGGCGTGCCCACTTTGATGTTTACGCCTCTCTTTGTTGTAGCAAGAGTTACAGGATGGAGCGCCCACGTGATAGAACAAAGAGAAGATGGAAAAATAATTCGTCCGAGCGCCAATTATATTGGTCCGGAGAATAGGGAATTTGTTAGCATTGAAAAACGATGATTAATTAAAATGGCAAAGAATAAAAAAATACAGGTGGAGGGCAGAGAAATAACTATTATTCTTAACAACAAACAGGAATACATTTCGCTGACTGATATGTTAAAAGCCAAAGACGGAGATTTTTTTATTTCCGATTGGTTGCGCAATAGAAATACAGTAGAATATTTAGGTATTTGGGAATCCGTCTACAACCCCGATTTTAATTATGGCGAATTCGCCATAATTAAAAGTCAGGCAGGTTTGAACAACTATAAATTAAGCGTAAAAGATTGGGTTGAAAAAACAAATGCAATCGGGCTGAAAGCTACAGCAGGACGATATGGAGGCACTTACGCTCATCCTGATATTGCCTTTGAATTCGGAATGTGGATTAGTCCGCAATTTAAAATTTATCTAATCAAAGAATTTCAGCGCCTGAAAGACGAGGAAAACAACCGTTTGAAATTAGAATGGAACCTGCAAAGAACTATTTCTAAAATCAATTATCAAATCCATACAGATGCAATAAAAGAAAATTTAATCCCAAAAGAAATTACGAAACAACAGGCAAGTTTCGTTTATGCCAACGAAGCTGATTTGCTGAATGTAGCTCTTTTTGGTACTACAGCGAAAGAATGGCGCGAAAAAAATTCCGGAAAAGATGGAAACATCAGGGATTACGCAACCCTGGAGCAGTTGGTTGTATTGAGCAATATGGAAAGTATTAACGCATTGCTTATTCAATAGGGGTTATCACAAAACCAACGGCTTATTCATCTCAACAAGACGGCCATAACGCAAATGAAATCTTTACTCGAAAACAAAACAATCAAAAATTTAAAATAATCAATTGCAAAAATGAGTGCATCTATTTCAAATGAAAGACCGAAACCGGATAAAGTATTAACGGACATCGTGGATTATGTATTGGATTATAAAATCAAAAACGACCTCGCCTGGAAAACAGCACACTACTGTTTATTAGATACATTAGGCTGTGGACTGGAAGCGCTCACCTATCCGGCATGTACAAAATTATTAGGTCCAATCGTACAGGGAACCATCGTTCCGAATGGCGCCAAAGTTCCGGGAACACAATTCCAGTTAGACCCGGTACAAGCGGCTTTTAATATCGGAGCGATTATTCGCTGGCTCGATTTTAACGATACCTGGTTAGCTGCTGAATGGGGACATCCTTCTGATAATCTGGGCGGAATTCTCGCCACTGCAGACTGGCTTTCAAGAACTGCAATTGCAAATGGAAAACCTGCGTTGACCATGAAAGAGGTTTTGGAAGCAATGATAAAAGCACATGAAATTCAGGGTGTGCTGGCATTGGAAAATTCATTTAACAAAGTTGGTTTAGACCATGTCATTTTAGTGAAAGTGGCTTCTACGGCTGTAGTTGGAAAACTAATCGGGCTTACCCGCGATGAATTAATCAATGCGGTTTCATTGGCTTTTGTGGACGGACAATCTCTAAGAACCTATCGCCATTCTCCGAATACAGGTAGCCGTAAGTCGTGGGCTGCAGGAGATGCTACTTCGCGTGCTGTTCGTTTGGCATTGATTGCAAAAACTGGCGAGATGGGTTATCCATCTGTATTAACTGCAAAAACCTGGGGTTTTTATGATGTGTCGTTCAAAGGAAATGAATTCAAATTCCAGCGTGATTATGGTTCTTACGTAATGGAAAATGTATTGTTCAAGATTTCTTTTCCTGCGGAATTTCATTCACAAACTGCGGTGGAAGCGGCAATGACACTTCATAAAAAATTAAAAGCCTTAGGTAAGACAACGGGCGATATCAAGAAAATAACCATTCGCACACACGAAGCGGCTATCCGCATTATTGATAAAAAAGGCGCGTTGAACAATCCGGCAGACAGGGACCATTGCATTCAATATATGATTGCCGTGCCATTGATTTTTGGAAGGTTAACTGCTGCTGATTATGAAGATAATATTGCTTCTGACGCAAGAATTGATGTGTTGCGCGATAAAATGATTTGTGTAGAAGACAAACAATTTACCAAAGATTATCACGACCCGGAAAAGCGTTCTATTGCTAATGCATTGACAGTTGAATTAAATGATGGAACTATTTTGGATGAAGTAGTGGTGGAGTATCCTATCGGTCATAAGCGCCGGAGAGAAGAAGGAATCCCCGAGTTGGTGAAAAAATTTAAAATTAATCTTGCAAGAAAGTTTCCTGAAAAACAACAGAAAGCAATTTTAGATGCTTCGCTGGATTACAGTGAACTAATAAATATACCTGTAAATGAATTTGTGGATTTGATGGTGATTTGATTGAATCGTGAATGGTGAATGGTGAATAGTGAATAGTGAATGGTGAGTGGTGAATTATCAATTTTCAATTATTAATTTTCAACTCTCAATTATAAAAAATGGATTTACAACTTAAAGATAAAATTGCATTTATAAGTGGCTCTACTGCCGGAATTGGATATGCTATCGCTCAAAGATTTTTGATGGAAGAAGCGCAGGTTATTATTAATGGCAGAACACAGGAAAGCGTTGATAATGCTATCAAGGAATTGAAAAAGTCGGTTCCGGAATCCAAAGTGTCCGGCATCTTTGCTGATTTTTCAAAAGTGGAAGAGGTTAACAATTTAATCAAAAAATTACCCGACGTTGACATTCTTGTAAATAATGTGGGCATTTTTGAACCAAAGGATTTTAAAGATATTCCGGATGAAGATTGGTTCCGGTTTTTTGAGGTAAATGTAATGAGTGGTGTTCGTTTATCAAGGCATTTTCTTCCTAAAATGCTGCAAAAAAATGAGGGAAGAATACTATTTATTTCCAGTGAATCTGCAGTCTTTATTCCTGATGAAATGATACATTACGGAATGACCAAAACCGCTATGTTGGCCGTCAGTAGGGGATTGGCACAATTAACTAAAGGAACCAACGTGACGGTAAATACAATTTTGCCCGGGCCTACAAAATCAAGAGGTGTTGGCGGTTTTATTAATGACTTATCCAAAGCCAATGATAAGCCCGTCGATGAAGTTGAAAAAGATTTTTTCAAAAATATGCGCCCCACTTCTCTCATCCAGCGTTTCGCTTCTATTGACGAGATTGCGAATACAGTGGTTTATTTTGCAAGCCCGCTTTCTTCTGCAACCAATGGCGCTTCTATTCGGGCCGAAGGTGGATTAATAAAATCCATTTTATAATTTTTAGAAATTGCCCCATAATTAATTATTTGGTTAAAGTCATGAAGGTTGCCGGTCGTGTAGAATTTATTCCTCAATATAATTCACGGTTTATGAAGCGGCGAGCAGGAGCCCGTTAATATTACCCTATTGAAAAAAAGGGCATAAAACTTTCATATAATAAATTTCACCACTTAAAATAAATTGTATGAGGCCAATATGGACAGGCGCAATAGGTTTCGGACTGGTAAACATTCCGGTAAAAATGTATAGTGCTACAGAAACAAGTAATCTTGACCTGGAGATGCTTGATAAGAAAGATCATGCACACATAAAATATATGCGCATAAATGAAAACACAGGCAAAGAAGTAGATTGGGAAAATATTGTAAAAGGTTACAAATACAATGACGATTACGTAGTGCTTGATGATAAGGATTTTGAGGCTGCCAGTGCGAAAAAAACCAAGACGATAGAGATATCTGATTTTGTAAAGGAAGAGGAAATCAGCAGCCTGTATTATGAAACGCCTTATTACCTGGAACCGGATAAATCGGGTACACGTCCTTATAAATTGTTATTAGATGCATTAAAAAAGACAAAGAAAGTAGGCGTGTCCACATTTGTAATGCGCAATAAAGAAGCACTCGCTATTTTAAGACCGGATAAGAATGTTATTGTTTTGAATAAAATAAGATTTGAAGAAGAAATAAGAAATCCTGAAGAACTAACCCTTCCTAAAAACACAGAAGTGAAGCCTGCAGAATTGAAAATGGCCATCACACTAATTGACCAGCTTACAGGAAAATTTGATATCTCAAAATACAAAGACACTTATAATGGCGAACTTTTGAAACTGATAAAAGCAAAAGCAAGCGGTAAAAAGATTAAGGCGCCACAAATGAAAGTGGTACATAATAAGGCAAAAGATCTCATGGATCAGTTGAAGGCAAGCCTTGATGTAAAGCGAAAAAAATCTGCATAAAATGGCATTAACAACTTATAATAAAAAAAGAAATTTTAAAGAAAC
>Ga0207657_10004260_pt1 | contig 15160 bp, 13 predicted proteins | sample KBSC33metaG_FD_184316 | JGI IMG/M metagenome (GOLD analysis project Ga0207657, IMG submission 184316) | Corn rhizosphere microbial communities from Kellogg Biological Station, Michigan, USA - KBS C3-3 metaG (SPAdes) (version 2) | ecosystem: Host-associated > Plants > Roots > Rhizosphere > Soil ... | reverse complement strand
GTGCCGATGACCGCGATCACCAACGAGACGAGCGATCCGGCGATCGCGAAGAGCGGGATGCCGCCTGGAGAGCCGGTGACGCCGACCGCGACGGCGAGCGCACCCAGCAGCAGGGCGACCCAGGTGATGACGATGGATGGCCGCATCCCGAGCCGGTGCGGCAGGCCGCGCACGCCTGTCTTGCGGTCGTCGTCGAGATCGGGCAGCACGTTCGCGAAGTGCGCGGCGATGCCCAGCAGCGCGCCGGCCGCGAACACCCACCAACCGGGGAGCGCCGGAGCCGGCCGCGCGAGGCTCGCGATCGCGGGCAGCAGTCCGAAGCTGACCACGTAGGGCAGCACCGAGAGCGCCGAGTTCTTGAGCGCGGCGTTGTAGGTCCAGGCCGAGGCCAGAGTGATCGCGTGCACCGCCGCAGCCGCCAGGCCGAGGGGAAGGGCGAGCACCAGCGAGGCGGCCGCCGAGATCCACGCGACGGCGCGCACCACCCTCACGTCGATCTGCCCGAGGGCGACCGGCTTGTCGGCGCGCCCGACGGCACGATCGCGGTCGGCGTCGATCCAGTCGTTCGACAGCCCCACCGAGATCTGGTCGAGCAGGATGACGAGCCCAAGCAGCGCGACCCGCCAGGGCTCCAGGCCGACGGCGATGCCCAGCAGCACCGCGACGGCCGTGACCGCAAGGCCGGGGCCGGGATGAGTGGAGCGCGCCAGAGCGCTCGCGTGACGGAGCATGAGCACAGGCTATTCGCGCCCGGCTCTGCAGCCGTCGTGCACCCGCCCGGCCGCACGGAACGGCACCTCGGCATCCGTTATCGTAAGGGGTTGCACCTAAAGAGGGATTCGTCACTTGGTCAAGCAGATCCGCCTGAATCTGATCTTCCATACGTCGGGGCGACACGACGCCGGCTGGAAGGCATTCGACGACGCGACCACCCTCGTCGACGATGTCGACCACCAGATCATGCTCGCCAGGCTGGCTGAAGAGGCCACGTTCGACGCCATCTTCCTGCCCGACACCCACGCGGTGCTCGGCACCAGCTTTCTGCGCAAGCCGAGGCGTGGGCTCGACCCCATCATCCTGCTCTCGGCGATCGCGCGCGAGACGCAGCATCTCGGTCTGATCGGCACTCGGTCGGCGCTGACCGGTCACCCCTATGTCGTGGCTCGAGACCTCGCCACCCTGCAGCAGATCAGCAAGGGCAGAGCGGGCTGGAACATCGTGACGAGCCAGGAGGATCAGGCCCTGCAGGCATTGGGGCTGCCGATCGACCAGAAGCTCGACCGCCCGACCCGCTACGAGCGAGCGGCCGAGTTCGTCGAGATCGTGACGGCGTTCTGGGATTCCTTCCCCCGGGAGGCCATCACCGCCGACAAGGAGAACGACGTCTACATCGACACCTCGCTCACCCGGGGGGTCGACTATCACGGCAAGCACTTCAGCTCATCCGGCATCCTGCAGCTGCCGGGCCGGTATGAGGGCGAGCGCCCGGTGATGTTCCAGGCGGGCGTCTCGAAGCAGAGTCGGGAGTTCGGGGCGAAGTACGCCGACGTGCTCTTCACCTCGCAACCCGATCTCGATCACGATCGGATCTTCTACGCCGAGGCGAAGGCGCATGCGGCGAAGTTCGGCCGCAATCCCGACCATCTGGTGGTGTGCCCGGGCCTCTATGCGGTCGTCGGCGACACCGAGGCGGATGCGCGCAAACGCAAAGCGCAGTTCGACGAGATGCTCGACCTGAACTTCCTGGTCAACAACCTGGCCAAGCAGCTCGGGCTGCCGGTCGAAGAACTCGATCCGAACAAAGAGCTTCCCTACGAACTCTTCGACAAGATCCCGACCGAGGACGAGATCATCAACTATCGCCGAGGTGACATCGGCGGGGTGGCGAAGGCCAACGACTTCACCGTCAAGCAGCTGGTCCACCACAATGTCAACCGCGGCCAGCGCGCGATCTTCGGCACCCCGGAGCAGATCGCCGACCGGATCATCGAGTGGATCGACACCGACGTCGCCGATGGATTCAACATCAATGTCGACGTGCAGCCCGACGGTTTGGAGCGCTTCAAGCGGGTGATCACCGAGCTGCAGAGTCGCGGGCGGTACCACACCGAGTACGAGCACTCGACGTTCCGCGCGAATTACGGGTTGCCTCCGGGCTGATTCGACCTCTCAGCCGACGAATCGGCCGGGCATTCGCAACTTCTTGCGTGATTTTGCGTAGTATTTCCGGCATGTCCAGACGTCTCGCCGAGGTCGCCAAGCAGGTCGGGGTCAGCGAAGCCACCGTCAGCCGCGTGCTCAATGAGAAGCCCGGGGTCAGCGAGGCCACCCGTCAAGCAGTGCTGACGGCGCTCGACGTGCTCGGGTACGAGCGTCCGAGCAAGCTGCGCGGAGAACGGGCCCGCCTGGTCGGGCTGTTCCTGCCCGAGTTGCAGAATCCGATCTTCCCCGCGTTCGGCGAGGTGGTCGGTGGCGGCCTGGCCCAGAACGGCTACACGCCGGTGCTCTGCACTCAGACCGTCGGCGGCATCAGCGAGGCGGACAACGTCGAACTGCTGCTGCAGCAGCACGTCTCCGGAGTCGTGTTCGTCGGAGGCCAGTACACGCAGCAGGATGCTCCCCACGATCACTACCGGCGGCTGGCCGAGCTGCGGCTGCCCACCGTGCTGGTGAACGCGCCGGTACGCGAACTGTCGTTCGCCACCGTCTCGACGGATGACGCGGTCGCCATCGAACTCGCCTGGAACCACCTGGTGCAACTGGGCCACCGCCGCATCGGCATCGTGCTCGGACCGGCCGACCACATCCCGTCCCAGCGCAAGCTGGCGGGGGCCCGGCGCATCGCTCAGGCCACCGGCGTTCCGCTGCCGGACGCGCAGGTCGTGAACTCGCACTACAGCCTCGAGGCGGGCCAGGCCGCGACCGCCCGCCTTCTGGGATCGGGCGTCACCGCCGTCATCTGCGCGTCGGATCCGCTCGCGCTCGGCGCGATCCGCGCGGTGCGCCGGGCGGGCAAGAACGTGCCGAACGACGTCTCGGTGGTGGGCTTCGACGACTCGGCCCTGATGAACTCCATCGATCCGCCGCTGACCACCGTGCGGCAGCCGATCGAGCCGATGGGCCGCATGGTCATCGAGCTGCTGGTCGCCCAGTTGTCGGGCACGGCCGCGCCTCCCGAGGAGTACCTGTTCGAGCCGGAATTGGTTGTCCGGGGGAGCACCGCGCCGGCGCCCGGCGCGTAAGGGACCGCAAATCCCCGCAACTTTCTTGCCATTTGTTTAGTTCTTGCATCATTCTGTCGACAAAGCTACATTTCGAACTGTCGACGGAGACCTGCCGTCGTGCGAACGCAAAACGACAGGATCCCTCCGTTGGACTCAGACGTCCTCACCGGCCGCACGGCGGCCGTTCACCCGCCGACCACCGACCCGCTCTGGTGGCGCAGCGCCGTGATCTATCAGATCTATGTGCGCAGCTTCGCCGACGGCAACGGCGACGGCACCGGTGATCTGGCGGGGGTGCGTTCGCGGCTCGGCTACCTGCGCGACCTGGGGATCGACGCGATCTGGTTCACGCCCTGGTATCCCTCGCCGCTGGCCGACGGGGGCTACGACGTGGCCGACTACCGCGCCATCCACCCTGATTTCGGCACGCTGGCCGAGGCCGAGCTGCTGGTCAAAGAGGCGCTCGAGCTCGGCATCCGGACCATCATCGACATCGTCCCGAACCACGTCTCGAGCCGGCACGCCTGGTTCCAGGCCGCGCTGGCCGCCGCGCCGGGCTCGCCCGAGCGGGAGCGCTTCTGGTTCCGCGACGGCACCGGCCCCGACGGCGACGGGATGCCGAACCACTGGGTGTCGCCGTTCGCGGGCGAGACCTGGACTCGCACCTCGAACCCCGACGGCACCCCCGGCCAGTGGTACCTGCACCTGTTCACGCCCGAGCAGCCCGACCTCAACTGGAATCATCCCGACGTCCGCCGCGAGCACGAGGACATCCTGAAGTTCTGGTTCGACCGTGGCGTCGCCGGCGTGCGCATCGACTCGGCCGCGCTGCTGGTGAAGGATCCGGAGCTGGCCGAGGTGCCCGAGCACCCGGGGCCGGGCGAGCACCCGAGTCAGGACCGCGACGAGCTGCACGACATCTACCGCGGTTGGCGCGCGGTCGCCGATTCGTACCCGGGCACTCGCGTGCTGGTGGGCGAGATCTGGCTTCCCGAGATCGAGCGGTTCGTGAAGTACCTGCGACCCGACGAGATGCACACCGCGTTCAACTTCGACTTCCTCGCCCGCCCGTGGGATGCCGCGCAGCTCAAGCAGTCCATCGACATGACGCTGGCGGCCCACGCGCCGGTGCACGCGCCATCCACCTGGGTGCTGAGCAACCATGACGTGACCCGTCCGGTCACCCGCTACGGGCGCGACGATTCGAGCTTCGCGTTCCTGGCCAAGCGCTTCGGCATCCCGACCGATCACGAACTCGGCACGCGCCGCGCCCGCGCGGCCGCCCTGCTGACCGCGGCCCTGCCGGGCTCCCTCTACATCTACCAGGGCGATGAACTGGGGCTGCCCGAGGTGGAGGACATCCCGGAGGGCCTCCGCCAGGACCCGATGCACTTCCGCTCCGGCGGAGTCGACCCCGGACGCGATGGATGCCGCGTGCCGCTTCCCTGGAGCGGAACGAGCGCGCCCTTCGGGTTCAGTTCCGAGCACGCGGCCGCGTCGCCCTGGCTGCCGCAGCCGGCCTCGTGGGCCGACTACACGGTCCAGGCGGAGCAGGCGGACCCGCGCTCGATGCTCTCGCTGTACCGGGCTGCGCTGCACTTTCGCCGTGCGGATCCGGCGCTGGGCGACGGCCCCTTCGAGTGGATCGACGCGGAGCCGACCACCCTCGCCTTCCGGCGCGGGGACGACTTCATCAGCATCACGAACTTCGCGGCTCACCCGCTCGCGCTCCCGGAGGGCGCAGAGTGGGTTCTGGGCAGCGAGGAGCTTGTCGACGGCAAGCTTCCCCCGGACTCCACGGCGTGGCTACGACCACAGCACGAGCCAACGGAGAACCCCAACACCAACAGAAAGGCACGACAATGAAGTCACCACGCACGGCCGCTGCGGTTCTCGCAGTGACCGCGATCGCGGGTGCCGGGCTGCTCACCGGTTGCTCGGCGAGCGGCGATTCCGGCAACACGAACGGAACAGTCGCGATCACGATCGCGAGCCTGGTCCCCGGCAGTTCCGCCGACGCCTTCAAGGCGTTCAACCTGCGCGTCAAGGAATTCGAGAAGGCCAACCCCAAGGTGATCGTGAAGCCGGTCGAGTACCAGTGGACCGGCCCGACCTTCTCGGCGCAACTCGCCGCCGGCACGCTGCCGACGGTGTTCAACGTGCCGTTCACCGACAGCCAGTCGCTGGCGAACGCGGGTCAGCTCGCCGACATCACCAGCGACGTCAAGAAGCTGCCGTACGCGAACAAGTTCAACAAGAGCCTGCTGCAGGTGGCCGAGAACGACAAGGGAGACCTGTTCGGCATCCCGTACGGCCCCTACGCATACGGCCTGTCGTACAACCGGGCGCTGTTCACGAAGGCGGGCCTCGACCCGAACAAGCCGCCGACCAGCTGGGATGAGGTGCGCTCCGACGCGAAGACGATCTCGGACAAGCTCGGGATCGCCGGCTTCATGGTCTTCACCTCGGGCAACACCGGCGGATGGGGGCTCACCGAGCAGACCTACTCGCGCGGCGGTCGCATGGAGGTCACCGAGGGCGGCAAGACGACCGTCACGGCCGACAACGACCAGACGGTGGCCGCGCTGAAGTTCCTGCAGACGATGCGCTGGACCGACAACTCGCTCGGCAGCAACTTCAACCTGGACTGGAGCGGCATGAACCAGTACTTCGGTTCCGGCCAGACGGCGATGTACCCGTCCGGTTCCGACGTGCTGACCGCGCTGGTGCAGAGCGACGGCGTCGATCCGAAGGACTACGGCCTCGGCCTCATCCCCACCGAGGGTGACAACTCCGGCGTGCTGAGCGGCGGCAACGTCGCGGTCGTGAGCGCCGCCGCGTCGCCCGCGGAGAAGGCCGCAGCCGTGAAGTGGATCGACTTCTACTACATGCAGAAGCTGCTCGACAAGAGTGCGGCCGTTGCCGACGCCAAGTCGCTGATCTCCAACAAGCAGCCGGTCGGCGTGCCTCAGCTGCCGATCTTCGACAAGGCGCAGCTCGACACCTCGCTCGGCTGGATCGACTCGTACATCAACGTTCCCAAAGAGAACGTCGCGCCGTTCCAGAACGGGATCTTCGACCAGAAGATCATCGCCGAGCCGGCCAAGCACACGCAGGAGCTGTACGCCGCGCTCGACTCGGTCGTCCAGGCCGTGCTGACCGACAAGAACGCCGACATCGACGCGCTGCTGAAGGGTGTCAACACCCAGATCCAGGCGCTGATCGACGCGGACGCGAAGTAGGCCATACCCTCGGGGCCGGCAGCACTCGCACTGCTGCCGGCCCCACCCGATTTCTTCAGAACCGGAACCCGATGACGACTTCTTCCGCCGCCGTGCGTGTGAGCCGCACCCGCCGGCGCACGCCCCTGACCTGGATCCGCGGCGGGGGGCCGGCGAACCTGCTGTTCCTGCTGCCCATGATCGTGATCTTCGGGGTGTTCTCCTGGGGGCCGATCGTGGAATCGGTCGTGATGAGTGTTCAGCACACCAACTTCGTCACCGCTCCGACTTTCGTCGGATTCGACAACTTCCTCGCGCTGTTCCGCGACCCGCTGGTGCCGATCGCCGTGCGCAACACGGCCTACTTCGCGCTGCTGGCGTTGATCTTCGGCTACCCGATCCCGCTGATCGTTGCGGTGCTGATGAGCGAAGTGAGACGGGCCCGTGGCCTGTTCAGCGCCCTGGCCTATCTGCCGGTGGTGGTGCCACCCGTCGTCTCCGTCCTGCTCTGGCAGCGCTTCTACGACGCGAGCCCGCGGGGCCTGTTCAACACGATCCTGAGCTGGGTCGGGATCGGCCCGCAGCCGTGGATCCAGAGCGCCGCGACATCGATGCCCTCCGTCGTGCTGGTGGCCACCTGGGCGGCCGCGGGCAGCACGGTGATCATCTACCTGGCGGCTCTGACCAGCGTCCCGCCCGAGCTCTACGACGCGGCCGAGGTGGATGGCGCCGGCCTCTGGGGCAAGATCTGGCACGTGACCCTGCCGCAGTTGCGACCGGTCCTGCTGATCACCTTCATCCTGCAGATCATCGGAACCGCACAGGTGTTCCTCGAACCGTTCCTGCTGACCTTCGGCGGCCCGGCCAACTCGACCCTGACGATCCTGCAGTTGATCTTCCGCTACGCCTTCCAGAACAGCATCGGCCTCGACTACGGCAAGGCGACCGCGTTGAGCATCCTGCTCGCGCTGTTCCTCGCGTTGTTCTCGGTCGTCTACTTCCGACTCACCAAGGCCTGGAGCACGAATTGACCGCCGCCACCGTCCGCGACCGAGCAGTGCGCAGGCGCGCGCTGGACCAGAGCGACCGCGGCATCGCGTCCCATTCGGACTGGCGACGGCCGGGCGTCTGGCTCGGGATGTCGACGGTGCACCTGATCCTGCTGATCCTGCTCATCCTGTGGGGCGTCGGTCCGCTGCTGTGGCTGCTCAAGTCAGCGGTGACACCGACCCAGGACACGCTGCAGACGCCGCTCGCCGTCTTCCCGCACGGCTGGGACTGGAGCAATGTCGCGACCGCCTGGAACACCGTCGGCATCGGCGTGCAGTTCCTCAACACGATCTGGGTGGCGGTGGGGTCGTGGTTCGTGCAGCTCCTGGTCGCGACGACCGCGGGCTACGCGCTCGCCGTGCTCCGACCCAAGTACGCGCCGATCTTCAACGGGCTCGTGCTCGCCACGCTGTTCGTTCCGGGCGTGGTGCTGCTGGTTCCGCTGTACCTCACGGTGCTGCATCCACCCCTGATCGGGCACTCGCTGATCGACACCTTCTGGGCGGTCTGGCTGCCGGCGGGGGCGAACGCCTTCAACATCCTGCTGGTGACGCGCTTCTTCAACAATCTGCCGCGCGAGATCTTCGAGGCGGCGAGAACGGACGGAGCAGGGCCGTTCCGGTTGTTTTGGTCGATCGTGCTGCCGATGTCGCGGCCGATCCTCGGGGTGGTCTCGGTCTTCGCGATCATCAACGCCTGGAAGGACTACCTGTGGCCGCGGCTGGTGCTCACCAACCCGGCGGTGCAGCCGCTCTCGGTACGGCTGCCCAACATCCAGTCGCAGACCGACCTCGGGGTGTTCCTGGCCGCGCTCGCCATTTCGATGATCATCCCGATCGTGCTGTTCCTGGTGTTCCAGCGGCTGTTCCTGCGCAGCGCGGGTCTCGGCGGCGCGGTCAAGGGCTGAGTTCGACCGGTTGCTCGAGATAAGCCCCGTAGCGCTGCGCGGCGCGTGCGATCGCGGTCGTCGCAGAGGCCGGGATGCGGTGCAGCGGCTCGATCCCGAGCTGCACCTTCTTGGCGCGCTGAGTGCGCCGCCACGATCCGACGACCTCGCCGTTGACGACCACCGTCGACAGGAACATGCCATTGCCGCCCGGCACGATCACGGCGGTGTCGCCGCCGGACAGCGGCGCGCTGCGGTCGGAGTAGCCGAGCAGGTACTCGTCGAAGCCGGGCAGCAGGCGCACCGCGCGGGGCGCCGGTTCGAGACCGGGGCGCAGGTAGTAGCGCGTGCCGTCCACCTCGAGCTCGTCGAGCTGCTCGCGCGCAGCGGCGATCCCGGCGCGGGCGTCGGTGAGGGTCAGCGACGACCACCAGGCGAAGTCGCGTTCGGTGGCCGGCCCGTGCGAGGTGAAGTACCGCAGCGCGAACTCGCGCAGCGCGTCGGCCCGTTCGGGCAGGCGCGGGGTCGGGACGCGATGCTCGAGCAGGGCCCACTCGTTCTGGCCGACCAGCACGATCACCGAGCTCTGCGCGAGCTGGGCGAGCAGATGCACCCCGCGCTGACCGGTGGTGGGCAGCTTGCCCAGCTCCCAGGCCGCGAACAGGTCCGATCGCGAGATGGTCATGCCGCCGGCCATCCGTTCGCGGGCGATGGACTCCGCTCGGTCGAACTGCGCCTGGTCGAGGTCGAGCTGGCGGCGCCGCCCCTCGGCGGACCGGACCATCCGCTCGCCGGTCAGCGACAGCATCCACGGCAGGTCGTCGGCGGCCACGAAGTGCAGAGTGCCGCGCATCGGCCAGGAGCGCACGAATGCGCCGGTCTCGTGCACCTGCTCGATGCCGCGCCGGGTCGAGGACGCGGTGCGCAGCCCGATCGACCACAGGCCGCCCGGGTAATCCTGAGCCTGCATGGCCAGCATGCCGCGCACGACCTCGGTCGGATCGTCCGTCGCGCGCTCGTCCGCCGGGCGGACGATGCCCTGGGCCGCGAGGCGGAGCGCGGTCAGCCGCCGGCGCGCGGGGGAGAAGTCACGACCGGACACCCGGTCAGTATTGCGCAGGCCGCCGACGACTCAGCGGTCGTAAGGAAGGGTCGGAAGCTGGATGTCGACGTTGCTGCTGGTGTCGCTCACGCTGCTGACCGGCGTCACCGACGCCTGGGCGGCGATCGGCGAGAGCGCGACGATGCTGAGGCCGGCCAGCGCCACGATGCCCAGGCCCAGCGACGCGCTCAGCACGCCCCGGCCGGCGGTCAACTGCGAGGCGCGGTACTGCCGCACGACCGTCATGGCGATGGCGACGATCGCGGTCACGCCGCCGGCGAGGATCACCGCGGCGATCAGGCCGGAATCGGGTGCAGACATGGGGGGATGCCTTCAAGCTGGGGGAGGGTCCGCGGCGGGGGGCGACGCGGTGGTGCGGGTGATGCGGTGCGCGGGTGCTTCGGGGGTGGATGCGCCGACCTGTCCACCATAAGGAGGACATTCGGACTGCACTGTGAATTTAGCAGCCCCCGTTCAGGGGGTCAACGTCCGCGGCCGTCAGGCATCGCGGACGGCCAGCAGCCCGAGCGCCTGCAGCTGCTCGATGAGCCCGGCGCCGTCGTCGGCGTACAGCCACGGCACGGCATTCGGCCGGTGATCCTGCGTTCCGCTGCGGCCACCGGCGAGCACCGCCTCGCCCGGCGTCAGACGGCGGATCGCCACGGCCGTCACGTTCTCGGGGTGGGCGGCCGCGAAGTCCCCGTAGATCCGTTCGTCGTGCTGCCCGTCGTCGCCGATCAGCAGCCAGCTGATCTCCGGGAATTCGCGCGCCAGCCGCTCCAGGCTGCCGGCCTTGTGCTCCTGCCCGTTGCGGAACCACCGGTCATGGGTCGGCCCCCAGTCGGTGAGCAGCAGCGCGCCCCGTGGGTACACGTTGCGGCCCAGGAACCGGGTCAGCGTCGGCACGACGTTCCAGGCGCCGGTGGAGAGGTAGATCACCGGGGAACCGGGATGCTCCTGACGCAGCAGCGTGTAGAGAACGGCCATGCCGGCCACCGGTCTGCGGGCGTGCTCGTTGACCACGAAGGTGTTCCAGGCGGCGAGGAACGGACGGGGGAGGGTCGTCACCATCACCGTGTCATCCACGTCCGAGATCACGCCGAATCGCACCGTATCGGCGACGACGAACACCGGGGCCTCGACCTCGTCGCCCGCGATGGTCAGCGACACCTCGGTCCAGCCCGCAGCGAGCTGGGCCGGGATCGCGGCATCCAGCACGCCGCCGCGATCGGATCGGATCGAGGTGCGCGTGCCGTCGACGACCACGTCGACCGGCGCGCCGCTCACCGGGATGCTGACGAAGCTGCGCCAGCCCCGGAAGCTCGCCGCGCGATCGGCACGCGGGGTCCCCGGCTTGCGCAGCACGACGCGACCCAGCACTCGCACCCATTCGCTCGTGCCGTAGCCGGTGAACGGGATCACGGTCGGAACCAGCCCGCGCCGGAGGCCGCGGCGCTGCCGCATGCCGTGCAGCCTGTCCTCCAGGCGGGACAGCCAATGCGCGGTCGAGCTGTCCCTGGCCATTTTCTCAGTGTGTCATGTGCACGCCGGACGGGTCCCCGCCGCGGCCCCCGGGATAGAATCGAGCCAGCCCGCAGATTCCGGGCGTGCCCGCACCACGCGCGCGGGTCGATGTGAGGAGAACCCGTGACTGACACATCTGTGCTGTCGACTCGCACCGACGGCGCGGCGCCGATCCGCAACGAGCCGGTCCAGGCGCGCAGCACCGCGCGCCTCGCCGCGCTTCTGGATGCCGCCGCCCGCGTGATCGATGAGATCGGGTACGAGCGCCTCACCACGGCGATGGTCGCCGAGGGCGCCGGAGCCTCCATCGGCACCGTTTACCGTTACTTCCCCGACCGCATCGCGGTGCTCCAGAGCCTGGCGGCACGCAACGCCGAGCGGATCGGCGAAGGCGCATTCGCCGAGCTGCGCGACGGCGGCAGCGGCACCTGGGAGTCCGCCCTCCAGTCCGCCTTCGCCGTCATCACCGCGGCGTTCCGCAGCGAGCCCGGGTTCTCGGCGCTCCGCTTCGGCGATGTGCTCGATCTGCGCCCCTTCACCGGGGCTCCCGCCCTGCGGGTCTTCTCCGACCGGGCGTACGCGATCCTGGTCGAGCGCTTCGGCATGGTCGACAGCCTCGAGGCCAAGCAGACCCTGCAGTCGGTGCTGACGCTCGCGGATGCGATCGCCGCCGACGCGTTCCAGCGCGATCCCGACGGCGACCCGGCCATCTTGCATCACGCCATGTCGGCAGCGAATTCTCTTCTGAAGGAATACTTCCCCGCATCCTCGCGCTGACCCTCCCAACGCCGCTCGACAGCTGAGCGGCGCCTGACATGTTGGTGGGACCCCTCCGCAGTGACGGTGGGTCCGAATAGGGTTCTGATCTATCCGCGCGCCGGGACAGGCGCGCGCTCACCGAGGGGACGCGTCGATGATCGAGTTCCGCGATGTCACCAAGACCTATCCGGATGGCACGCACGCCGTCCGCGGGTTCAGCCTGGTCATCCCGGCGCGGCAGATCACCGTCCTCGTCGGTTCGTCGGGCTCGGGCAAGACGACCCTGATGCGCATGATCAACCGGATGGTCGACCCGACATCCGGCACGGTCGAGATCGACGGACAAGACATCTCGAAGATCGAGCCGGTGCAGCTGCGCCGCGGCATCGGCTATGTGATGCAGAACTCCGGTCTGCTTCCGCATCGCACCGTGGCCGAGAACATCGCCACCGTGCCCCGGTTGACCGGCGTGTCGAAGGCCGCCGCTCGGGCGCGCGCCCTGGAGCTGATGGACACCGTCGGTCTGGCGCGAGAGCTTGCCGACCGGTATCCGAGCCAGCTCTCCGGCGGGCAGCAGCAGCGCGTCGGCGTCGCCCGCGGACTCGCCGTCGACCCGAACATCCTGCTCATGGACGAGCCGTTCAGCGCCGTCGACCCGATCGTGCGCGACGAGTTGCAGCAAGAAGTGCTGCGGCTGCAGAAGCAGCTTGCCAAGACCATCGTGTTCGTCTCGCACGACATCGACGAGGCGTTCCTGCTCGGCGACCAGGTGGTCGTGCTAGAGCAGGGCGGGCACATCGTGCAGCAGGGGACGCCCGAGCAGATCCTCGCCGAGCCGGCCAATGACTTCGTCGCGACCTTCATCGGCGCCGACCGCGGCAAGCGCCGGTTGAGTGTGTCGCCCGCCGCATCGCGCGGCGACGACCGGGTGCTGGTGGATGCCGGCGGCTACCCGGTCGGCGTCATCGCGGCCCCGGGAGGTCGCCTCTCTGTTGCCAGCGCCCGTGTCGGCAACGCCGGCCCCAAGTCGCGCAGCGTCTCGAACAAGACCGACCAGGCGGGCGACGCCTGATGAACTGGGTATGGATCGGCAGCAACCTCGGCTTGATCGGGGGGCGCATTCTGGAGCACCTGGCTCTGACCGCCCCGCCGATCGTGATCGGGCTGGTGCTCTCCATACCCCTCGGCTACGCGGCCAGCCGGTCGAAGGTCGCGCGCTCGATCCTGCTGTCGGTGGGCGGCATCCTGTACACGATCCCGTCGATCGCGCTGCTGGTGCTGGTGCCGGTGGTGGTCGGGTCGGCGATTCTCGATCCGCTCAACCTGGTCAGGGCCCTCACCGTCTATGCGGTCGCGATCATGGTGCGCTCGGCGGCGGATGCCTTCGCCTCGGTTCCGAAGGACGTCATCGCGTCGGCGACCGCCATCGGGTACTCGCGCTGGCAACGGTTCTTCGGGGTCGAGTTGCCGCTCGCCGTTCCGGTGCTGCTAGCGGGCATTCGCGTTGTTTCGGTCAGTACGGTCAGCATCGCCAGCGTCGGCGCTCTGACCGGGATCGATCAGCTCGGCTCGTTCTTCACGGATGCCTTCCAGCGCTCGTTCCTGACCGAGGCGATCGTGGGCATCGTCGCGATCCTGGTGCTGGCCGCGGTCTATGACGTGATCCTGTCGCGGGTCGGGCGTGCACTGACGCCCTGGAACCGCAGGCAGCGCGAGGTCATGGCATCGTCCCGGGTCTCGTCGGCGCCGATCGGGGGATCGCTGTGAACCTCTTCGGCGACGCCGTCGCGTGGATCTTCGATCCCGCTCACTGGTCTGCGGGTCCCGACATCTCCGGTCACCTGCTCGAGCACCTCGGCGTGAGCGGCCTGTGCGTGCTGATCGCGGTCGCGATCGCTCTGCCGATCGGCGTGGCCATCGGGCACACCGGCCGGGGCCGTGGAGCGGCGATCCTGATCAGCAACATTGCCCGGGCACTGCCGACCCTCGGTCTGCTGTCGATCCTGATCCTGCTGTTCGGGATCGGGCTGCTGCCGATCACGGTGGTCCTGGTGGTTCTGGCCATTCCGCCGATGCTGGCGGGGGCCTACGCGGGGATCGAGTCGGTGGACCGGCAGACGATCGACGCGGCGCGCGCCCTCGGAATGACGGAGTGGCAGATCATCTTTCGGGTTGAGATCCCGCTCGCGCTTCCTCTTCTCATCGGCGGCCTGCGGGCGACCGCGCTTCAGGTGATCGCGACGCTCGGTATCGCCTCGGCGTTCGCGTTCGGTGGACTCGGAATCTACGTGATCAACGGACTGGCCCAGCACGACTTCGTCCAGCTCCTCGCCGGCGCGGTATTGATCACCGTGCTCGCCCTTGTCGTCGACGGCGTTCTCGCCGCCGCCCAACGAGTCGTCGTGCCGCGCGGAGTCGCGCTCGGACGCTCCGACCGAAATGGTCCCCCCCAACGTGCGCGGGCAACCCGTCCGCGTGCCCTCCAGGAAGGTATGCAGTCATGAACAGGTCAAGAGGCATCATCGCGGGCATCGCGGTCGCAGCGGCAGCAGCGCTGACCCTCGCCGGGTGCTCCAACTCATCGACGCTCAGCGGCGGCGGAAGCACCAGCGGTGCCGGCAAGACGTCCGTGGTGGTTGGCTCGGCGAACTTCCCCGAGAACGTGACGCTCGCCTATGTGTACGGCGAGGCGCTCGCAGCCGATGGCGTCACGGTGAGCTACAAGGTCAACATCGGCGCGCGCGCCGCCTACATTCCGGCGCTGCAGAACGGCGAGATCGACCTGATCCCGGAATACGCGGGCAGCATCCTGTCGTACCTCGACAAGACGGCGAACGCCAAGTCGGGTGCCGACGTGAAGACCGCCCTCGATGCGGCACTGCCCAAGAATCTGAAGGCGTTGGACTTCAGCGAGGCGGCCGACTCCGACTCGATGAACGTGACGGCCGACTACGCGAAGGCGAACAACCTCACGTCGATCGGCGATCTCGCGAACGTCTCGGGCACGGTCGTCGTCGCGGCGAACCCGGAGTTCCAGACGCGTCCCGACGGGCTCCCCGGGCTGCAGAGCGTGTACGGACTGACGAACCTGTCATTCCAGGCCATCAGCGACGGTGGTGGACCGGCGACGGCCAAGGCGCTGCAAGACGGCACGGTTCAGGTCGCGGACATCTACTCGACCACGCCGTCGATCATCGACGACAAGTTCGTCACCCTGAAAGACCCGAAGAACCTGTTCGCGTCGCAGCAGGTCGTGCCGATCGTGACCGCCAGCAAGGCGTCGAAGATCAGCGCGCTGCTGAACAAGATCTCGGCCAAGCTGACCACCAAGGATCTGCTCGACTTCAACAAGCGCACCGGTGGCGATGAGAAGGCCGATCCGAAGACGGTCGCG
>Ga0207657_10004259_pt1 | contig 15160 bp, 17 predicted proteins | sample KBSC33metaG_FD_184316 | JGI IMG/M metagenome (GOLD analysis project Ga0207657, IMG submission 184316) | Corn rhizosphere microbial communities from Kellogg Biological Station, Michigan, USA - KBS C3-3 metaG (SPAdes) (version 2) | ecosystem: Host-associated > Plants > Roots > Rhizosphere > Soil ... | reverse complement strand
TGGATCGCTTCGCTGCGCTCGCGATGACCGCGCTCTGTTATTTTTTGCGCGTGAAGTCCACGCTGACGACGTTCGACCCGTCATCCGCCGCTTCGACGCGCGGCGTATCGTCCGGCGCATCGTTGCCGGCCTGCTCATGCTCCTCGTGCGGCACTTCCTCGGCGTTGGCCTGGAAGGTCAGCGCGAACTCGACCGCGGGATCGTGGAACTGGGTCACCGCCGCGAACGGCACGTGAAGGGTCGCCGGTACGCCGCCGAACGACAGGCCGACGGTAAAACTGTCGTCGCCGACGCTGAGATCCCAGAATTTGTGCTGGATGACGATCGTCATCTCGTCCGGAAAGCGTTCGAGCAGATGCTTGGGGATCGACACACCCGGCATCCGCGTCTTGAACGTGATGTAGAAATGATGCTCGCCGGGCAGCCCGCCGGATTGTTCGATCTCGCCCAGCACGCGCCCGACCACGGCGCGCAGCGCGTCCTGCACGATCTCATCGTAGGGAATCAGGCTTTCAGGGGTCTCGTCGGTCACGCTTGCAGGTGGTAGCGGGCGGATGAGCCCGGTCAAGCAGAGTCATGCGGAGCCCCAAATGCCGATCGATCCCACGCAAGCCTATGACGACAATAACATCTTTGCCCGGATCCTCCGCGGCGAGATCCCGTCGACGAAGATTTACGAGGACGAATATGCGTTGGCGTTTCCGGACATCAATCCGGCGTCGCCGACGCATATCCTGGTGATTCCCAAGGGCCGCTACGTGTCGTGGGACGATTTTTCTTCCAAGGCGTCGGACGCCGAAATCGCGGGGTTCGTTCGCGCGGTCGGGAAAATCGCGCGCGACGCCGGCCTGGTGGCGAGCGGATACCGCCTCCTGGCCAACACGGGCGTGAACTCCAACCAGCAGGTCCCGCACCTACATGTGCATATCTTCGCCGGCCGCCCGCTCGGGCCCATGCTGGCGAACTAGGCGTTTGCGACAAGAGGGATTGCCCTCTTGAACCCAGCCGTTAGGGTCGCGGCGAATTGAGATTCCATAGGGGAGTGAGATGGCGACGATAGCACCGCGCTCGGGCGGCCGCGGACGGGTCAAGTCGATGGACGAGATCCTCGCGACCGCGGAGAAGAAATCGCTCAAACGCTCGCTCGGACCGTTTCAGCTGACCCTGCTCGGCATCGGCGCGGTCATCGGCACCGGCATTTTCGTCCTCACTGCCACCGCCGCCCAGAAGGCGGGCCCGGGGATGATGGTCAGCTTCATCGTCGCCGGCACCGTCTGCGCGCTGGCGGCGCTTTGCTATTCCGAGCTTGCTTCGATGGTGCCGGTCGCCGGCTCGGCCTACACATATTCCTACGCCGTGATGGGCGAGATGGTTGCCTGGCTGGTCGGCTGGGCGCTGATCCTCGAATATGCCCTTGGAGCAAGCGCGGTCGCGGTCGGCTGGTCCGGGTTCATGAGCGGCCTGCTGGATTCCGTCGGGGTGCACATACCCCACGCGCTCAAGGTCGGGCCTCCGATCCAATGGGGCTTCCTCCAGGGCGGCGAAGTCGGCGGACTGATCAACCTCCCCGCCGTGCTGGTCGTGGGGCTTGTCACGACGCTGCTAGTCATCGGGACCAAGGAGAGCGCCACGTTCAACGCGGTGCTGGTGGTGATCAAGGTCACCGCTCTGACCATGTTCCTCATCATCACTCTGCCGATGATCAGCGGGCACGCGGCGAACTTCGAGCCGTTCGCGCCGCGCGGCTGGGGCAATCCCTTAAGCTCGTCAGGCACCGGAATCCTTGGCGCTGCGGCCTCTATCTTCTTTGCTTATGTCGGCTTCGACGCGGTCTCGACTGCGGCCGAGGAAACCAAGAACCCGCAGCGCAACGTGCCGATCGGCCTGATCGGCAGCCTGCTGATCTGCACCGTCTTCTACCTGCTGGTCGCCGCGGGCGTGGTCGGTTCCTATGGCGCGCAGCCACTGATCGACCCGGCGACCGGCATGGCGTTCAAGGAAGGTTCGCCCGAGCTCTACGCCTCGGCCGCGTGCCAGGCCGCGAATGCTCCGACGGTCTGCTCGAAGGAAGCGCTCGCGCACATCCTCCGCCAGGTTTCGAACCCGATCTTCGGCAATTTGGTCGGTCTTGCAGCGGCAATCGCGCTGCCTTCGGTCGTGCTGCTGATGATGTACGGGCAAACCCGCATCTTCTTCGTCATGGCCCGCGATGGCCTGCTCCCCGACCGGCTCTCGCGAGTCCATGATCGTTTCCGGACGCCGTACATCGTGACCATCGTCACCGGCATCTTCGTCGCCATTGCGGCGGCCTTCCTGCCGGTCGGCACACTGGCCGATTATTCCAACGCGGGGACGCTTTTCGCCTTCGCCGCGGTATCGCTCGGCGTGATGATCCTGCGCCGCAGGGACCCCAGCCGGCCGCGGCCATTCCGCACCCCGGCGCTGTTCATCGTCGCGCCGCTGGCCATTGCCGGCTGCGTGCTGCTGTTCCTCAACCTCAATGTCGAATCCAAGTTGTTGTTCGTGTCGTGGACGGTGATCGGCCTAGTGGTCTATTTCTTCTATGGATTCCGTCACAGCCACATCGCCCGCGGCGTTACCGAGGTGCCGGAACTGGCGGCGGAAGCGCCGGGCTCGATCGGCGTAGCGCCGATGCCGGGCGCGCCGGTCCCGCCGAACGACAGAGACTAAGCCAGCAAGTCGCCGGCGCGCGCCTTGAGGTCCGCCTCGGGGCGCGCGCCATAATGCTGGATCACCTCGGCGGCACAGATCGCGCCGAGCCGAAGCGAGGCTTCGAGATCTTTGCCGCGCGCGGTGCCGAGCAGGAAGCCGGCGGCGAACAGGTCGCCCGCGCCGGTCGTGTCGACAAGTTGCTTGATCGCCTCTGCAGGTACATCCGCCCGCTCGCCGCCGCGCGTCGCCAGCGCTCCGTCCTCGCTGCGCGTCACCACCAAAGTCTCGACCTTGGGCGCGATCGCCGCGACCGCGCTGTCGAGGTGGGCGACGCCGGCGAGCGCCTCCACTTCGGCCTGGTTGGCGAACAGGATGTCGATCCGCCCGCCATCGAGCAGCTGGTTGAAGCCGTCGCGGTGGCGGTCGACGCAGAACATGTCGGACAAAGTGAACGCCACCTTCCGCCGCGCATCGCGCGCGACCTCGATCGCACGCACCATCGCGTAGCGCGGCACTTCCGGGTCCCACAAATAGCCTTCGAGATAGAGGATCGCGGACTCGCGGATCTGCGTCTCGTCCAGTGCGCTCTTGGGCAGATGCTGCGCGGCGCCAAGGAAGGTGTTCATCGTCCGGTGACCGTCGGACGTCACCAGGATCATCGATCGCGCGGTGGGTTCGCCCACGTCAGCGGCCGGCGTGATGAACTCGACGCCTGCCGCCGTCAGGTCGTGGCGGTAGAATTCGCCGAGTTGGTCGGGCGCGACCTGGCCGATGAACCCGGCCCGCCCGCCGAGAGCGGCGACCCCGGCCGCGGTGTTGCCCGCGGACCCGCCGCTGACCTGGTGCGCCGGCCCCATGTGCCCATAGAGCCGCTCGGCTTCCTCCGCGTCGATCAGCCGCATCGAACCTTTGACCAGCCCCTCGGCCACAAGGAAGTCGTCGCCCGCGTTGGCGATCACGTCGACGATGGCGTTGCCGATGCACAGGACATCGAGGCGCGGTTCGGGCATCAATCACTCCGGAAAAAGGGGGAAGCGCGCCGCCTAGCCGCCCGTTCTCATTCAGACAATCGTCATTGCGAGGAGCCGAAGGCGACGTGGCAATCCATGGTGGATTGCGTCGCTCTGCTCGCAATGACAGGAAAGAGTCATGCGCCGCTTATTCGCCCTCTCGCTCGTCGCGCTCCTGGCTGGCTGTGCCACTCGCCCGCAGCAGGCGCCGGAGCCCGCCCCCGTCGTTCAGCCTGAGCCACAGGAGCAGAACAGCCTCAGCGGCTTGACGGCCCAGGAGCTGGTTGGCCGCTTCGGAGCGCCGGCGCTCCAGATCCGCGAAGGGTCCAGCCTCAAGCTGCAGTTCCGCGGCCCCCGCTGCGTGATGGACGCCTATCTCTATCCCTCGGGCGGCTCGGGCACGCTCAAGGTCACCCATGTCGACACGCGCCTGCCGTCGGGCGGCGACATGGATCAGGCGGCCTGCATTTTCGCCCTGCGCAACAAGCCGATCTGATCGAGCGCCCAGCGCGCCGCCTCCGCAATCACCGGGTCGGGATCGGAGAGGTGCGGCTCGACCGAAGGCACGAGGCCTTCTCCGCCGCTGTTGCCCGCGGCGATCAGGCAGTTGCGGATCATGCGATTGCGCCCGATGCGCTTGATCGGCGATCCGGCGAACATCTCGCGGAACGCCGCGTCATCGAGTGCGAGCAAATCGGCTAGCCGCGGGGCGGCGAGCTCGGCGCGCGGCAGGAATGCCCGGTTCGCCGCCGCCGCGTCGGCGAAGCGATTCCACGGGCAGACTGCAAGGCAATCGTCGCAGCCGTAGATGCGGTTGCCCATCGCCGGCCGAAGTTCGTGTGGAATCGGTCCGTCATGCTCGATCGTCAGATAGGAAATGCAGCGCCGCGCATCGATCCGGTGCGGCCCGATGAACGCTTGGGTCGGACAGGCGGTCAGGCAGCGGGTGCATGAGCCGCAATGCTGGCCGTGGTCCGCGGGTGCGTCCGGCTGGAGTTCGAGGCTGGTCAGGATCACGCCGAGGAACAGCCAGCTGCCATGCTCGCGGCTGACGAGGTTGGTGTGCTTGCCCTGCCAGCCGATCCCCGCGGCCTGCGCCAGCGGCTTTTCCATCACCGGCGCGGTGTCGACGAACACCTTCAGCTCGGACGGGACCGCGTCGACGATGAACCGGGCCAGCGCCTTCAGCGCCTTCTTGACGGTCTTGTGATAATCGCCGCCCTGCGCATAGGCGGAGATGCGGCCGAGCTGCGGATAAGCCGCGAGCGCCAGCGGGTCCGTCGCCGGCGCATAGCTCATCCCCAGCGCAATCGCCGACCTGGCGTCGGGCCACAGTGCGAGCGGCGACACCCGGTGATGCGCGCGCGTCTCCATCCAGCCCATGGTCCCGTGATGGCCCGCCTCGATCCAGCGGACGATCGCCAGCCCTGCTTCATCCGCAGCATCGGCGCGCGTGAAGCCGCAGGCGGCGAAGCCGAGCCGCGCCGCCTCCGTTCTTATTGCTTCCTCAAGGCTTTGGCCCTTATGCACAGCGCAGGCCTGTACACCGGCGCCATGAATTTTCGTAGGAATAACAGTGCTTCGACAGGCTCAGCACGAACGAGTTGATCGTCAGTTCGCGGTCGAAGCGATCGATCTTGTCAAGGATTTCGGCGATACGCGCGCAGTCGATGGGGTCAGCCTCGCGGTTCCGACCGGCTCGATCTACGGCCTGCTCGGGCCCAATGGCGCGGGCAAGACAACGACGCTGCGCATGCTGCTTGGAATCATCGACCCGTCGAGCGGAACGCGCCTCGTGCTCGGCCGCGACCGCCCGCTCGATGCCGCACCGGAGATCGGCTATCTGCCCGAGGAGCGCGGCCTCTACCCCGCGATGCACGCGCGCGACGCGATCGCCTTCATGGGCGCGCTGCGCGGCCTGCCGATCGCCGAAGGCCGCCGCCGCGCCGACGTCCTGCTTGCCGAGCATGGCCTCGGCGACTGGGGCAGGAAATCGATCCGCAGCCTGTCCAAAGGGATGGCCCAGCTCGTCCAGCTGCTCGGCACGATCATCCACAAGCCGCGCCTGCTGATCCTCGACGAACCGTTTGCCGGGCTCGACGCAATCAACCAGGGCCGGCTCGAGGAGCTGATCCGCCGCGAAGCGCGCAGCGGGGTGACGGTGATCTTCTCGACCCACGTCATCGCCCACGCCGAGCGCTTGTGCGAGCAGGTCGCGATCATCGCCAAGGGCAAGGTCGCATTCGACGGGCGGGTCGACGAGGCCCGCGCCCGGTTACGGCCGATCGTCCGGCTGCATACCCGCGCCAGCGACGGGCCGTGGCGGTCCGCGATCCCCGCGACCGCTCGCCGCGAGGGGGACGAATGGGTGTTCGAGCTCCCGGCGGGCGGACCCGAACCCTTGCTCAAGGCGCTGATCGACGGCGGCGCCGGAATTGAGACTTTGGCGATCGAGCGGCCGGGCCTTCACGACGCCTTCGTCGCCATCGCCGGAAACACGGCCGCGGCCGAGATGGGCCAGGAGAAGCCGCAATGATGCGCTTCCTCCGCTCGGCCTTCGTCATCGCGCGCCGCGACTTTTCGGCAACCGTTTTGTCGAAGGCGTTTATCTTCTTCCTCCTCGGGCCGTTGTTTCCCCTGCTGCTGGGCGGCGTGTTCGGGAGCATTGGCGCAACTGTCGCCAGCCAGGCCGAGAAGCCCGTCGTCGCCGTGATCGGCTCGCAGGCCGACTTCCAGCGCCTGACCGCCGCGCGCGACCAGCTGACGCAGGCGCTCGGCGATGGAGCGATCGTCGGCCTCGTCGGCTACGCACCCGGGAAGGACGTCGCAAAGCAGCAAAGGCACCTGTTGGCGAGCGTCAAGCCGCCGGTGCGGGCCGTGCTTACGGGTGATCTCGATCATCCGCGAATTGTCGGCTCAGCGAACGACGATGATCCCGTCATTGCGCAGCTTCGGCTGCTGATCAGCTCGGCTCGGCACCCCGACTTGCACGCAGCGGCGCCATTGGCGGTGACGCGGATGGAGGGGGAGACCGGTTCGCTCGGCAAGGACCGCGCCGAGACGGCGCTCTACGGCCAGATGCTGCTGTTCTTCCTGACCATTCTGTTGTCCGGCATGGTGCTTTCGCAGCTGATCGAGGAGAAATCGAACAAGATCATCGAAGTCATTGCCGCGGCCGTGCCGATCGACGCGATGTTCGTCGGCAAGCTGTTCGCGATGCTCGCGGCCTCGGTGGTCGGGATCATCGTGTGGATCGCCGCCGGCGCGCTGATCATCCAGTTCGTGAAGCAGGGCGGGGTGCAGACGCTGGCGCCGCCCGCGGTCGGATGGACAGCTTTCCTTGCTCTCGCGATCATCTATTTCGGCATGAACTATTTGCTCCTTGGAGCGGCGTTCCTGACCATCGGCGCCCAGGCGTCGACTGCTCGCGAAGTGCAGACCATGTCCATGCCAGTGACCTTCGCGCAGGTGCTGTTTTTCGGCTTTGCCGCAAAGACCATCGGCTCGCCCGATTCGACGGTCGGTCTTGCCGCTGCGATCTTCCCCTTGTCGTCGCCGATGACCATGCTCGCCCGCGCCGCCGAGCAGCCGGAGATCTGGCCGCACCTGGTCGCGATCGTCTGGCAGGCGCTGTGGGTCGCGCTGATCCTGCGGATCGGCTCGCGCCTGTTCCGCAAGACGGTGCTGAAGTCGGGCCCGCGCTCCCCCTGGTGGAAGCTGAAGCGCGCCTAGCCGATTGCGCTGCGCGCCATTTCGGTCAGTTGCGCCATCAGCGCCCGGTGCGGGAACGGTCCGTGGCTGATCCGCGCCACCCCCGCATCCGCCCAGACTTTCTTGTCGGGCGCACCGGGGAAAGCGATGACGTTCAAAGGCAGCGGTACTTCGCGCACCACGCGTTCGATCTGTTTCGGATCGGATAGGCGGGGGACAAAGAAGCCGCTGGCGCCCGCATCGGCGAACGCCTTGCCGCGATCGATCACCTGGTCGATCAGCGCGTCGTCATAGGTCTGGGTCTTGAGGAACAGGTCGGTCCGCGCGTTGATGTAGAAATCGCTGCCGACCGCGCGGCGGATCGCGGCAATGCGCTTCACCTGTCGATCGAGCGGGTGAAGGCCCTCCCCGCCGATCACCTGGTCCTCAAAGTTGCAGCCGACGGCACCGGTTGCCTTGAGGCGGGCGACATTGGCGCCGCCCTCTTCCGGGTCGGTCGAATAAGCGCTCTCGAAATCGACCGTCAGCGGCACCTCGACCGCCCCGACGATGCGCGCCGCATTGGCGAGCGCGAAGTCGAGCGGCACCTGCTGCCCGTCGGGCCAGCCGTTCGCGTCGGCGACCGGATGGCTGCCCGTCGCCAGTGCCCTGGCACCGGCCGCAACAACCGCCAGCGCGCTGCCGACGTCCCAGATATTGTAGAGGATCACGGGATCGCCCGGCACGTGGAGCGCGGCGAAAGTCTCGAAATCGGTTGCCATGACGCCGCGCCTACGCCCGATTTGGCGCGATGCGCAATCCTCACGCCGCCGCTGTCATGAAACTGCAACAGGAGTGTCACAGGGGGTGAGTCGATGGATCGCTACGGGGTCACAGGAACCCAGCGACTCGGGAGTAACGAACGTGAACAGAATGGTGATTGCACTGCCGCTCGCAACCTTGCTTGCGGCGTGCAGCGGAAATGCCGGCAACGGCAGCGAATCGGCAGCGGGAGTGACCGGCGCGGGCTCGACCTTCGTCTACCCGGTCCTCTCCGCATGGGCCGCCGATTACAAGAAGCAGGGCGGCGCCGACATCAATTACCAGTCAATCGGCTCGGGGGGCGGCATCGCCCAGGTGAAGGCGGCGACCGTCGATTTCGGCGCGACCGATCAGCCGCTGGATTCGGCTGACCTTGCCCAGTCGAAGCTCGCGCAATTCCCGATCGTCATTGGCGGCATCGTCCCGGTCATCAACGTCGGCGGCATCGCGCCGGGCAAGCTGCGGCTGACCGGCCCGCTGCTCGCCGACATTTATGCTGGCCGCGTCAAGAAGTGGAACGATCCGGCAATCACCACGATCAACCCCGGTGTCGCCCTTCCGGCGACGGATATTGCCGTCGTCCACCGCTCGGACGGTTCCGGCACGACCTTCAACTTCACCCATTATCTCAGCCAGGTGAGCCCGGGGTGGAAGAGCGGCCCGGGCGAAGGCAAGACGGTCAAATGGCCGGTGGGCGTCGGCGGCAAGGGCAATGAAGGCGTTGCCGGCTACGTCAAGCAGATCGCCAATTCGATCGGCTATGTCGAATATGCCTATGTCGTGCAGAATCGCATGAGCTTCGCCTCGCTTCAGAATTCTGCCGGCAACTTCGTCAGCCCGAGCGCGCAGAGCTTCTCCAGCGCCGCCGAAAGCGCCGATTGGAGCCACGCCAGGGACTTCAACCTGGTGATGACCAACGCGCCAGGCGCGAACGCCTATCCGCTGACGGCTACGACGTTCATCCTGATGCCCAAGCAGCCCGTGAACAAGGCCAATTCCGACGCCGCGATCGCCTTTTTCCGCTACGCGCTGGCCAAAGGCCAGGCCGAGGCCGGCAAGCTCGATTATGTGCCGCTGCCGGCGCCGCTGGCGCAGCAGGTCGCCGCTTATATCGGTGCGAATATCAAGTGAACGCGACGCTTGCCCGTGAAGCAGTCCGGACGGGCAACCGCAAGAGTGGAGCGGCGGCCGACCGGCTGTTTCACCTGATCACGGCTGCCGCTGCCTGCTTCGTCCTGCTGCTGCTCGGCGGCGCGGCGCTGTCGATGGCGTGGGGCGGGCGATTGGCGTTCGAGACGTTCGGCGCGCGTTTCGTCACCAATGTCGACTGGGACGTCCCGGCATCGCAATTCGGTGCGCTGGTGCCGATTTACGGGACGCTGGTGACCTCGGCGATCGCGCTGATCATCGCCGTACCCGTCAGCATCGGCATCGCTCTATTTCTGACCGATATCGCGCCGCGCTGGAGCCGCGGCCCCATCGCCATCGCGATTGAGCTGCTCGCCGCCATCCCCAGCATCATCTACGGCATGTGGGGACTGTTCGTCTTTGCGCCGTTCATGGCCAGGCACGTCGAGCCGTGGCTGTCCAACCACCTCGGCAACGCGGCGATCATCGGCCCGCTCTTTTCGGGACCGCCGATCGGGATCGGCATGCTGACCGCGGGAATCGTGCTCGGAATCATGGTCATCCCGTTCATCGCCGCGGTCGCGCGCGAGGTGTTCAATGCGGTCCCCGCCCCCCTCAAGGAATCGGCGGTGGCGCTCGGCTCGACGCGGTGGGAGATCCTGAGCCGCGTGACGCTGCCCTACACGCGCTCGGCGATCATCGGCGCGATCTTCCTCGGCCTCGGGCGCGCGCTCGGCGAGACGATGGCGGTGACGTTCGTGCTCGGCAACGCGCACGATCTTTCGGCCTCGCTGCTGATGCCGAGCAATTCGATCGCCGCCGCCATCGCCAATGAGTTCACCGAAGCCGATACCGACCTCTACCGCTCATCGCTGATTGCGCTCGCCTTCCTGCTGTTCGTCGTCACATTGATCGTGCTGACGATCGCCAAGCTGCTGCTGCTCAGGATCAACCGGCAGCTTGGACGGACCAGCTGAGATGGCCATTCCTGCCCGCCGCCGGGTCGCCGACATTGTCGCTTTCGCCTTCGCCAGCATGGCGACGGCGTTCGGCCTGTTCTGGTTGTTCTGGATCCTGTGGACGACCCTTGCGCAAGGCGCAGCGGCACTGACGCCTTCCTTGTTCACCCAGATGACCCCGCCACCCGGCTCGAGCGGCGGTCTCCTCAATGCCTTTTATGGCAGCGGGGTGATGATCCTGCTTGGCCTCCTGATCGGCGCGCCGGTCGGGGTCGCCGCGGGAACCTATCTCGCCGAGCACGGGCGCTATACACGGCTGGCAGCGGTGGTGAGCTTCATCAACGATATCCTGCTCAGCGCGCCGTCGATCGTGATCGGCCTGTTCATCTATGAGATCATCGTCCGCACCATGGGCCATTTCTCGGGCTTCGCAGGCGCCTTCGCCCTGGCGATGATCCTGATCCCGATTGTCGTTCGGACGACCGAGGAGTCGCTGCGGCTCGTCCCCGACCAGATGCGCGAGGCCGGGTTCGCGCTGGGCATGCCGCGCTGGCGGGTGACCAGCCAGATCCTGTACCGCGCCGCCAAAAGCGCGATCCTCACCGGCATCCTGCTCGGCGTCGCGCGGATCGCCGGCGAGACCGCGCCGCTGTTGTTCACCGCGCTCAACAACCAGTTCTGGAGCGCCAACCTCAACGCCCCGATGGCCAATGTGCCGGTGGTCATCTTCCAATATGCGATGAGCCCGTACGATGAATGGCACACGCTCGCCTGGGCGGGTGCGTTCGTGCTCACTGCGTTCGTGCTCCTCCTCAACCTGCTTGTCCGAATCCTCGCGCGCAAAGGCTCTGGCCATGAATGACTCGGCTCCGGTGATCACGATCGACCCGGTGCAGGCTGCGGCGAGGGTTGAGCCGACTGCGACGCCGCAGCCGCTCGCCGGCCCGGCCGAGGCGAAAATCGACATCCGCAACCTCGATTTCCATTACGGCAAGGCGCACGCGTTGAGGCACGTGAACTTCGCCGTTCCGGCGAACGCGGTGACGGCGATCATCGGCCCGTCGGGCTGCGGCAAGTCGACGTTGTTGCGCACCATCAACCGCATCTTCGAAATGTATCCCGACCAGCGCGCGAGTGGAGAGATATTGATCGACGGGGCCAACGTCCTCGACCGGCGCTATCCCTTGTCGGACCTGCGGCGACTGGTCGGCATGGTGTTCCAGAAGCCGACGCCGTTTTCGTCGTCGGTCCGCAGCAATGTCGCTTTTGCGCTCAATTATTATGAGCGCATGTCGAAGTCGGAGATCGACGACCGGGTCGAGGACGCGCTCCGCCAGGCGGCGTTGTGGGACGAGGTCAGCGACAAGCTCAACCACAGCGCTCTGTCGCTCTCGGGCGGCCAGCAGCAGCGGCTGTGCATCGCCCGGGCGATCGCGGTGCGCCCGGAGATCCTGCTGCTCGACGAAGCCACATCGGCGCTCGATCCTATCTCGACTGCCAAGATCGAGGAGCTGATCCACGAGCTGCGCGAGCGCTTCACCATCGTGATCGTCACCCACAACATGCAGCAGGCGGCGCGCGTCTCCCAGCGCACCGCTTTCTTTCACCTGGGCGAGCTGATCGAGTTTGGCGACACCACGCAGATTTTCACCAATCCGCACGAGCAGCGGACCCGCGACTATATTACCGGCCGCTACGGCTGATCGGAGTGACGACATGCAGCAAGTGAGCGGACATACGCTAAAGGCGTTCGATGAGGACATCGAGCGGCTGCGCGCGCTGATCAGCCAGATGGGCGGGCTTGCCGAACATGCGATCGGCGAGGCCATGCGCTGCCTCATCCGGCGCGACCTCGATGGCGCCCTGCAGGTCGTCCAGGAGGACAAGAAGCTCGATGCGCTCGAGATCGAGACCGAACGCCACGCAGTCCAGTTGATTGCCCTGCGTGCGCCGATGGCCGGTGACCTCCGCGACGTCGTTGCCGCGCTCAAGATTTCCGGCGTCGTCGAGCGGATCGGCGATTATGCCAAGAATATCGCGAGGCGCGTTCCGTTGCTCGAGAATGTCGGCAAGATCGAGCCGATCTCCCTGCTTCCGGAGATGGCGCGAATTGCGACCGGCATGGTCCACGACGTGCTCGACGCGTTCGTCGAACGCGACGCCGCAGCGGCGGTGCGGGTGTGCGAACGCGACCAGGCGGTCGATGATTTCTACGATTCGATCTTCCGCACCTTGCTCACGCACATGATGGAAAACCCGCACAACATCGGCCAGTCGGCGCATCTGCTGTTCGTCGCCAAGAATCTGGAGCGGGTCGGCGACCACGCGACCAACATCGCCGAGATGGTCTTTTACGCCGCGACCGGCGAGCACATGGCCGACCGCCCCGGCAAGTCGCCCAAGTCATAACATGACGAGCCCGCACCTCCTCCTGGTCGAAGACGATCGCGCACTTGCCGATCTTGTCACCTTCCACTTCGAGCGCGCCGGCTACGCCGTCACCCGCACCGGCGATGGCGAGGAAGCGCTGATCCTGGTCGATGAAGTGAAGCCGGACGCGATCCTGCTCGACTGGATGATCGAAGGGATCAGCGGGATCGAAGTCTGCCGGCGTCTGCGGCGCCGCGCGACTACGGCCAATGTTCCGATCATGATGCTGACAGCCCGGGGGGAAGAGAGCGACCGCATCCGCGGGTTCGAAACCGGCGCCGACGATTATGTGACGAAGCCGTTCAGCCCGCGCGAGCTGGTCGCGCGCGTCGGTGCCGTCCTCCGCCGCGTGCGCCCGGCGCTCGCGGGCGAACTGCTCGCTTACGCCGACGTCGAGATGGACGTCGCGGCGCACCGCGTCCGCCGTGGCGGCGACCAGATCCCGCTTGGGCCGACCGAGTTTCGACTGCTCCGGCATTTCCTCGAACATCCCGGCCGGGTGTTCTCGCGCGAGCAGCTGCTCGACACGGTCTGGTCGCACGACCCGGAGATCGACGTCCGGACCGTCGACGTTCACGTCCGCCGCCTTCGCCAGGCGCTCAATGCCGGGGATCGGGCGGACCTTATCCGGACCGTCCGCTCGGCGGGATATTCGCTCGACAGCGAGGCCTGACTTCGCAGCCGGCCACTCGCCACCTGTTGCCGACCTCCTCAGCGCCGACTAAGGCGTGCTGCCAGTTCAGGGGGTTGGATGTTCGCCTGGTTTCAGCGGCTGTTGCCGCAAAAGGGTGATTTCTTCGGCATGTTCGAGGCTCATGCGGCGACTCTTGTCGCGGCGGCGGACGCCATGGGCAAGCTCGTCGACGGCGGAACGCCGCACAAGGAGCATATCGCCGAGATCGAGCTGCGCGAGCATGAGGCGGATGCGATCACCCGCAATGTGCTGACAGACGTCCGGCGGACGTTCCTGACCCCGTTCGATCGCGGCGCAATCACCTCGCTGATCGCGGCGATGGACGACGCTATCGATGAGATGCACGCGGCGGCGGTCGCCATCGATCTTTACGAGCTTCGAAGCTTCGAGCCGGAAATGAAGCAGATGGTGGCGATGATCGGCGATGCCGCCGGCCTCACTGCCGCAGCCATTCCGCTGCTGCGGAACATCAGCCGCGACGGCGGACGAATCCACGAGCTGACCGAGAGGATCGTCAGGGTCGAGGGCGAGGCGGACGACGTCCACGCCGCTGGTCTCAAGCGCGCCTTCGAGGAATTCTCGCCGGGCCAGCCGATGCAGTTCATTGTCGCGCGCGAGATCTACAAGCACCTCGAACGCATCAGCGATGCTCTGGAAGACGTCGCGAACGAGATCGACGGCATCGTCATCGACCATGCCTAGGCTTCGCGCCTGATGCATCAGCTTGCATTACCGCTGCTGATCGGCCTGATCGCCGTTGCGCTGGCGTTCGATTTCCTCAACGGCCTGCACGACGCGGCGAACTCGATCGCGACCGTCGTCGGCACCCGGCTGATCAGCCCGGTCGGCGCGGTTGCTTTCGCCGCATTCTTCAATTTCGCCGCTTACTTTCTCGCGCTGCAATGGCCGGAGCTGCACAAGGTCGCGGACACGATTGCCAAGGGCCTGATCGACAAGGATTTGATCACCCCTGCCGTGGTGTTCGGGGCGCTTGTCGGCGCGATGTTCTGGAACGTGGTGACGTGGCTCAAGGGCATTCCGTCATCCTCGAGCCATGCCCTTGTCGGCGGGATCGTCGGCGCCGGTATCGCTCACGCCGGATTCGGGAGCATCCAGTGGACCGGCCTCAACAAGACCCTCATCGCAATCGTGCTCTCGCCAGTGCTCGGCTTGCTGCTGACGATGGCGATCATGCTGGTGACGAGCTGGCTTGGCGTGCGCGCCAGCGCGCGTGGTTCGGAACGGACTTTCCGCGGCCTGCACCTCGTATCGGCTGGCGCCTATTCGCTCGGGCACGGCCTCAACGACGCCCAGAAGACGATGGGCGTGATCACCGTGCTGCTTTATTCGACCGGCTACCTGCACGGGGAATTCGCGGTTCCGCATTGGGTGGCCCTGAGCTGCTATATCGCCATCGGGCTCGGTACGCTGACCGGTGGCTGGCGGATCATCGAAACGATGGGCACGCGGATTACCAAGCTCAACCAGCACCAGGGATTCTCCGCGTCCGCCGGCGGTTCGGTGATGCTGTTTGCGGCATCATACCTCGGCATCCCGGTGTCGACGACGCACACGATCACCGGCTGCGTCATCGGTGCCGGCGCCGCCCGCCGCGCTTCGGCGGTACGCTGGGGGATCGCGCGCAACGTCGCCGTCGCCTGGGTGATCACGATTCCCGCATCGGCAGCAGTCGGCGCTTTATTCTATTGGCTGGCTTCGCTCTGGGCCTGAAGAAAACGGCCCGCCCGTTCGGG
>Ga0207657_10004258_pt1 | contig 15161 bp, 11 predicted proteins | sample KBSC33metaG_FD_184316 | JGI IMG/M metagenome (GOLD analysis project Ga0207657, IMG submission 184316) | Corn rhizosphere microbial communities from Kellogg Biological Station, Michigan, USA - KBS C3-3 metaG (SPAdes) (version 2) | ecosystem: Host-associated > Plants > Roots > Rhizosphere > Soil ... | reverse complement strand
GGAGGCAGCAGTGCAAGCATCGCGGTCGCCATCACGTACTGCCACTCGATCAGCGTGTCGCCGCCGGCCACCATCCGCTTGATGCCGATGACGACGGTGTACATGTCCTCCCGCGTCGTCACCAGCAGCGGCCACAGGTACTGATTCCAGCCGTAGATGAACATGATGACGAACAGCGCGGCGATGCTGGTGCGCGACAGCGGCAGCAGGATGTCGAAGAAAAACCGCATCGGGCCCGCGCCGTCGATCCGCGCGGCCTCGGCCAATTCCTCCGGAACGGTGAGAAAGAACTGGCGGAACAGGAAGGTCGCGGTCGCCGAAGCGATCAGCGGCAGCGTGAGTCCGGCATAGGTGTCGACCATCCCGAGGCTGGCGACCACCTGGTAGGTCGGAAGAATCCGCACCTCGACCGGCAGCATCAGCGTGACGAAGATCATCCAGAAAAACGTCTTGCGCAGCGGAAACCGGAAGTAGACGATCGCGAACGCCGACAGCATCGAGATCACGATCTTTCCGATCGCGATCGCCAGCGCCATCACCAGGCTGTTCCACATCATCTGCCCGACCGGCGCCTTCGACCCCGCCGTGCTGCCGTGAAGCAGCACGTTGCCGTAATTCTCCAGCAGGTGCGTTCCGGGCGTCATCTGCATCGGCACCGCCGTCACCTGGTCGAACGAAAGCGTCGAGGCGACGAAGCCGACGTAGAGCGGCAGCGCGACGATCGCGACGCCGGCGATCAGCACCAGATGGCTGACTATCGATCCGATCGGGCGGTGTTCGACCATAGTCTATCGATCCGCGATCAGTACTGGACCTTGCGCTCGACGAAACGGAACTGGATGACCGTGAGCGCGATGACGATTGCCATCAGGACGACCGACTGCGCCGCCGAGCCGCCCAGGTCGAGCGCCTGCACGCCGTCCTGGTAGACCTTGAACACCAGGATCGCCGTGGCCTGGACCGGGCCGCCGCCGGTCGCGGCGTCGACGATCGCAAAGGTGTCGAAAAAGGCGTAGACGATATTGACGACGAGCAGGAAGAACGTCGTCGGCGATAGCATCGGGAAGATGATCGTCCAGAAGCGCCGGGCGGGACCCGCGCCGTCGATCGCCGCCGCCTCGATCAGCGATTTCGGCACCGATTGCAGCCCGGCGAGGAAGAACAGGAAGTTGTAGCTGATCTGCTTCCAGACCGCGGTGATCACGATCAGGATCAGCGCCTGGCGCGCATTGAGCAGGTAATTCCAGTCGTAGCCCAGCGCGCGCAGCAGATGGGTCACGACGCCCAGCGTCGGATTGAGCAGGAACAGCCAGAGGACCGCGGCGACCGCCGCTGCGACGGCGTACGGCCAGATCAGCAGCGTCTTGTAGACCCTCGCGCCGCGGACGACGCGGTCGGCGAAGACCGCGAGCAGCAAGGCCACGGCCAGGCCGATGAACGTGACCAGCACCGAAAACACCGCCGTGATCTGGAACGACGCGAGGTAACGCGGATCGTTGAACAGGTCACGGAAGTTGTCGAACCAGACGAATTGGGTTCTGGCGGCAAAGGCGTCCTGGATCAGCAGCGACCAGTACATCGCCTGGCTCGCCGGCCAGAAGAAAAAGACCAGCGTGATGATCAGTTGCGGTGCGACAAGCGCGTACGGCAGCCACGGCGACTTGAAGACGACGCGCTTTTCCATCCGATCCTCGTCGGGACGTTCCCGCCGCCAAAGCGCGGCGGGAACTGCGACGGACGACCGGCGCGGCCGTCCGTGCCGATGCTCAGTTGCTGTTGGCCTTTTCGAACCGCTCGAGCTGCTCGTTGCCGCGCTTGACCGCCGCGTCCAGCGCCTGCTTGGCGTTCTTCTGGCCGCTCCAGACGCTCTCGAGCTCCTCGTCGATGATGTTGCGGATCTGCACGAAGTTGCCCAGCCGCAGCCCCTTCGAATTCGCCGTCGGCGGCTTGTTGGTCAGCTCCTTGATCGCGATGTCGAAGCCGGGGCGCTCGGTGTACAGGCCCTTGGTCTTGGCCAGATCGTACGCGGCCAGCGTGATCGGCACGTAGCCGGTATCGGCATGCCACTTCTCCTGCACTTCGGGCGAGGAGAGGTAGGTGAAGAACTTGGCGATGCCCTTGTACATCTCCTTGTCCTTCTGATTCAGCACCCACAGTGTCGCGCCGCCGATGATCGTGTTCTGCGGCGCGCCCTTGACATCGGCATAGTAAGGCAGCGTCGCCACCCGCCAGGCGAACTTGGCATTGGCCTTGATGTTGGCGTACGAGCCCGAGGACGTCGTGATCATCCCGCACTCGCCGCTGGTGAACGCCGCCAGCGGCTCGTCCTTGCGTCCCTTGTAGGTGAACTCGCCCTTTTTCGCCCAGTCGGCCAGGTTCTGGATGTGCTTGACCTGCACCGGACCGTTGAACTCGAGCTTGGTGTTGAGCCCGCCAAAGCCGTTCTGCTGGGTCGCGAACGGGACGTTGTGCCAGGCGCTGAAGCTTTCGAGCTGGACCCACGATTGCCACCCGGTCGTGAAGCCGCACGCCGCGCCCGATGCCTTGAGCTTCGCGGCGGCCTGCTCGACCTCGGGCCAGGTCTTCGGCGGGTTGGCCGGATCGAGGCCGGCTTTCTTGAACGCGTCGTCGTTGATGTAGAGCACCTGGGTCGAGCTGTTGAACGGCATCGAGATCAGGTGACCGGACGTATCCGAGTAATACGACGATACCGCGCCGAGAAACGCTTTGCTGTCGAACGGCTCCTTCTGCTCGGCCATCAGCTGATAGACCGGCTTGACCGCGCCTTTGGCGGCCATCATCGTCGCCGTGCCGACTTCGAACACCTGGACGATCTGCGGCGGATTACCGGCCCGATACGCGGCGATCGCCGCGGTCATCGATTCGTCGTACTGGCCCTTGTAGATCGCCGTGACCTTGTAGTCCTTCTGCGATGCGTTGAAGTTGGTCGCTATCTCGCCGACGATGTCATTGAGCTTCCCGGTCATCGAATGCCACCACTGGATTTCGGTGACCGCCTGCGCCTGCGTGGCCAGCGCCAGAAGCGAGGCCGCGATCATGGCGCGTACCAGTTTCGAATTACCGCTGTTCATCTTGGTTTCCTCCACGAGGGACTTGGATCGTATCCTGGGCCAGCGCCGGCTATTCTAGTGTAAATGGCGATAGGCGTCAGTTTTGGGGTCGCACCCGCCTACCGCAGCGCGAGCGGGGTGTCGTCGGTCCAGCCTCCGCCCAGCGCCTTCATCAGGTCGACCGATGCCGACAGCAGCGCCTGACGGTTGCGGATCAACGCGAGCTGCGAGGTGTTCAGCGTGCGCTGCGCATCGAGGACGGCCAGGTAGGCCGAATAACCGGACTCGTAGCGCTCGGTCGACAAATGCAAGGCGTCACGCGCGGCATCGACGCTGGCCTGCAGGTCGATTTCCATCGCCGACGTCTGGCCGACGTTCACCAGTGCGTCGGAAACCTCGCGAAACGCCGTCTGGATCGATTTCTGGTAACCGAACAGCGCCTGCTTCTGCCGCGCTGTCGTGGCGTCGACCTCCGCGCTCAGCCGGCCCCAGGTGAAGATCGGCTGCGCCAGCGCGAATCCGATCGACCAGATGCCGGCGCTGCTTCGCGCCAGCGAGCCGAGCGCGTCGCTTTCGCTGCCGAGCGCGCCGGTCAGCGAGATGCGAGGCAACAGCGCCGCCTTGGCCACGCCGATCTGCGCGTTCGCGGCGACGAGGTTCTCCTCGGCCTGGCGGATATCCGGCCGCCGCTCCAGCAAGGTCGAAGGCAAGCCGGTGGGCGGCAGCGGCGGAACGGGCAACTGCGCGAGATCGCCGGACGCCACCTTGAGATCGAGCCTGGCGGTGAGCGTGCCCAGCAGATGTTCGGCCAGCGCGCGCTGCCGCACCAGGTCCTTCAGCTGCGCCGCGGCGTCCGAGCGCGCGCCGAGCGCCTGCGCGAGATCGAGTCCGGATGCCAGGCCTGCATCGACGCGACGGCGAACGACGGCGAGATACTCCTCGCGCGTCGCCAGCGCCTCGCGCGTCGCCGTGATCTGCGCGTCGAGCGAGCGCAGCAGGAAATAGCTTTGCGAGGTCAGCCCGGCCAGCGACAGCGTGACCACGTCCTTGGCGTAATGTGTCGCCAGGACCTGCGCGCGCGCACTCTCGAGCAGGCGGCGCAGCCGTCCCCAGAAATCGATCTCGAACGACGTCGTCAGCGCGAAGCGAAGATCGGTGCTGACCCTGATCGACTGCGGGGCCGCCACCGCTGCGCTCGTGCGCGAGCGGGCGGCGCTTCCGCCGAGATCGATTTCGGGAAACAACGCCGCATTGGCTTCGCGCAGATCGGCGTCGAACTCCTCGATTCTCGCCACTGCCGCGGCCACATCGAGGTTGTCCGACAGCGCGGTCGCGACCAGCTGATTGAGCGTCGGGTCGCCGTACAGCGTCCACCAGTCGGCGCGTGCCGCCGGCCGCGCAGCGGCATCGACCGCCGGCGCATCGGCGTAGCTCATCGGCAGCGCCGTCCGCGGCCGCTGATAGTCGGGCCCGACCATGCAGCCGGCAAGCGCGAGCGCGAGCATTAGCACGATGCGGCCGTGCATCAGGCGGTCCTCTGCTCGACCCGGGCCGGCGCCGGCACGGGTTTGTCCTTCCGACGCCGCGTCAGGAGCACGAAGAACAGCGGAATGAAAATGGTGGCGACGAACGTCGCGATCAGCATGCCGCCGAAGACGCCGGTGCCCATCGAGCGCCTTGCCGCCGCACCGGCGCCGGTGGCGAGCACCAGCGGCAAGACACCGAGCATGAACGCCAGCGAGGTCATGACGATCGGACGGAAGCGCAGTCGCGCGGCCTCCAGCGCGGCGTCGACCGGCGACAGGCCCTTCGCCATCTCCTGCGCAGCGAACTCGACGATCAGGATAGCGTTCTTGGCGGCGAGTCCGATCAGCACCAAGAGTCCGATCTGGAAATAGACGTCGTTGCTGAAATTGCGCAGAAAGACCGCCGTCAAGGCGCCGAACAATGCGAACGGGACCGCCAGCAGCACCGCCACCGGCAGCGACCATTTCTCGTAGTTCGCCGACAGGATCAGGAACACCATGATGATCGCGAAGGTGAACGCGATGATCGACTGGGTGCCGATGCGCTTTTCCTGGAACGCCTGACCGGTCCAGGCGATCGTGTAGCCGGGCGGAAGCGATTTCGCGGTGTCCTCGACCGCGGCGATCGCCTGGCCCGAGCTCACGCCGGCGGCGCTGTTGCCGAGCACCTTGGCCGCGAGGAATCCATTGAAGCGGTCGAGCTGCTCGGGTCCGATGACGTTCTTCACGCTGATCAGCGCCTTCACCGGAATCATGTCGCCGCGTGAGGAACGGACGTAGACGTTGCCCAGGTCTTCCGGCTTCGACCGGTACTGCCCTTCCGCCTGCAGCTGCACGCGATAGGTGTGGCCGAACTTGTTGAAGTCGTTGACGTAGAGCACGCCCATCGTGCCCTGCAGCGTGTCGAACACGTCCTTCAGCGGCACGCCGAGCGCCGCGGCCTTTTCGCGATCGACGTCGACAAAGAGCTGCGGAGACGTCGGGCGATAGAACGTGGCGATGCCGGTGAGCTCCGGCCGCTTGCGCAGCTCGCCGATGAACTGCTGCAGGTTCTGGTACAGCTTCTGCGGATCGGCGTCGGCGCGGTCCTGCAGGTAGACCTCGAACCCGCCCGCGCTGCCAAGGCCGCGAATGGCGGCCGGGTTGAACGCCAGCAGCGCGCCTTGCGAGAGCTTCGCGCCTTCGGCCATCGCGTACTTCGCCATGTCTTCCGCGCTCGTCTTGCGCTCATCCCAGGGTTGGAGCGGGATGAACATCGTCGCAGCATTGGTCTTGTTGGCCCCGGCGATGACATCGAAGCCGGCGACGACAAAGACGTGCTCGACCGCCGGATGGGCGATCAGGATCCGCTGTATCGCCGTGCCGGCCTCCTGCGTGCGCTGCAAGGTCGCGCCGTCGGGCAAGGTCAGCGAGCCGAGGATATAGCCCTGATCCTCCGGCGGCACGAAGCCGCCCGGCACCGTCCGGAACAGCAGCGCATCGGCGCCGAATATACCGACGAAGAGAAGCACCGCGATCACCGCATGGCGCACGGTCAGCCGCACGCCGCCGAGATAGGTGCGCGTCAGCCACGCGAACCCGCGGTTGAACGGGCGGAACAGGCGATTTTCGATGTGCTGGGGCTTGAGCAGCAGCGCGCACAGCGCCGGCGTCAAGGTCAACGCGATCAGACCCGAGATCGTGACCGCAGTGGCCACCGTGACGGCGAATTGCTGGTAGAGCTTGCCGGCAAGGCCGCCGAGAAACGCGACCGGCACGAACACCGACACCAGCACCAGCTCGATCGCGACGATCGCGCCGGTGACCTCTTTCATCGATTCGATCGCCGCATCCTTCGGCGAGAGCTTCTTTTCGGCCATCAGCCGTTCGACGTTCTCGAGCACGACGATGGCGTCGTCGACGACGATACCCGTCGCGAGCACGATCGCGAATAGGGTCAGCGTGTTCAGCGTGAAGCCGAAAAGCATCAGGCCGCCGAAGGCGCCGATCAGCGAGACCGGCACCGCGATGATCGGGATCAGCGTCGCCCGCCAGCTCTGCAGGAACACGAACACGACCAGCAGCACCAGTGCCGCCGCTTCCGACAAGGTGATGATCACTTCGTGGATCGACGAGCGCACGAAGCGGGTCGTATCGAACGGAATGATCTGCGTCACGCCCTGCGGGAAGCTCTGCTCGAGCCGCGCGATGCCGGCGCGCACCGAATCGGCCACCTTGAGCGCGTTGCCGCCCGATTGCAGAAACACCGCGATGCCCACCGTCGGCTTGCCGTCGAGATTGGTGAAGGCGTCGTAGCTGACCGCGCCGAGCTCGATGCGGGCGACATCGCGGATGCGCAGCGCGCCGCCGGGCCCGGTCGAGCGCAGGACGATATTGCCGAAGTCGTCGGGATCGACCAGCCGGCCCCGCGCGGTGACCGTGTAGACCAGCGACTGGCCGGGCGGCGCGGGCTCGGCGCCTATTTTCCCGGCCGCGTACTGGTTGTTCTGCGCGGCGATCGCCTGCGCGATGTCGGTCGTCGTTACGCCGAGCTGCGACATTTTCGCCGGGTTGAGCCACACCCGCATCGAGTAATCGCGCGCACCGAAGATCGTCGCGTCGGCGACCCCGGGGATGCGCTTGAGCTCGTCCAGCAGGTTGATCGTCGCGTAGTTGGAGAGGTAGAGCGTGTCGTACCGCGGATCGTTCGATCCCAGCGCGATCACCAGCAGAATGTCGGTCGAGCGCTTTTGCGCGACGACGCCGGTCTGCCGCACGACATCGGGCAGCCGCGGCAGCGCGATCGCGACCCGGTTGTTGACGTCGATCACCGCCTTGTCGGCGTTCGAGCCGACCTCGAACGTGCAGGCGATCGTCAGCGTGCCGTTGGTCGCCGCCGTCGAGCTGAAGTAGATCAGGTTCTCGACGCCGGAGAGCTGCTCCTCGATGGGCGCAGCCACCGTCAGGGCGAGAGTCTCGGCGCTGGCGCCCGGATAGTTGGCGGTGATGACGACGGTCGGCGGCGCGATTTCAGGATATTGCGCGACCGGAAGCACTTGCGACGCGATCAATCCCGCGAGCGTGATGATGATCGCGATGACGCCGGCAAAGATCGGCCGGTTGATGAAGAACTGCGAAAACAACGTCGCCTCGCGCTATTTCTTGCCGGGGGCGGGCGGCGCGTTCGGCGCCGCTTGGGCCGCCGCCGGCGGCGCCTCGGTGACGGCGACCCCCGGCTGCAGCTTCAGCAGATTGTCGACGACGACCTTGTCTCCCGCATTCAAGCCGGACAGGATCGTCCAGTCCCGGCCTATCCAGTCGCCGGTCTTCACCGGCCGCGCCTGCGCCTTGCCGTCGGCGTCGACGGTGAAAACGAGATTGCCTTTCTCGGTCTGCACGACCGCGGCCTGCGGAACCAGAAATACCTTGTCGCGCTCGCCGGCCGTGATCCGTACCGTGACGAATTGTCCCGGCAGCAGAAGCTGGCGCGGATTGTCGAACTCGGCGCGCAATTGCTGCGTGCCCAGTCGCGTGTCGATCGCCGTCGCCGCGAAGTTGAGGCGGCCCTTGAGCGGATACGGCGATCCATCCGGCAGCAGAAGCTCGATCGCGACCGGCGCCGACCGATTCAGGCGTCCGTCAGGCAGCTTGGCGAGGTCCGCCTCGGCCAGGCTGAAGCGGACCCAGACGGGAGTCACCTGGTTGATCGTCGTCAGCAGGCTGCCATTGGCGTCGGTGGTGATCAGCGTGCCGATCGAGTGCTCGGCGCGCCCGGTGATGCCGGCCAGCGGCGCGACGACCCGCGTGTAAGAAAGATTGAGCTCGGCCTGCCTGATCGACGCGTTGGCCTGTTGAATCGTCGCCTCGGCGAGCTGACGCGTCGATGCCGCGTCGTCGTATTCCTTGCGGCTCACCGCGCGATCCTGCACCAGGGGCTTGAGCCGCGCCTCCTCCCGCCGTGCCTGGTCGATCTGCGCGGTCGCCTGCGCGAGCTGCGCGCGCGCCTGAGCCAGCGCGATCTCGTACGGGGCGCGATCGATTTCGAACAGCGGCGCGCCCTCCTTCACCGCATCGCCCTCGTTGTAGAACTGCTTTTGCAGGATGCCCGACACGCGCGCGCGGACCTCGACCTGCTTCGATCCTTCGATCTGTCCGGCGATGTCGAACCGGATCGGCACCTTGCGCGGCTCGACGGTGAGCATGCGCACCGCGATCGGCGCCGGCGCGCTCGCCGTTGCGGCGGGCGCCGCGGCATCCTTGCCGCACGCGGCAAGGCCAGCGAGCAGCATCAGCGCTGCGCAGCGCTGCACTGCATACGAAAACGACAGGCGAAAAAAGGGCATCGATGCATTCCCGGACGGCGGCATGGCAGGGAGCGACAAAGGCAAACGCGCAGCGGCTGCAAGCGCGCGAGCGGACGATTATATACAATCGCCGAGAGACCATCAGACGAGGATAACGTCCATGCTTGTTCGCGCGCTGACCGTTACGCTGGCGGGACTTCTGCTGTCGTTGCCGCCGCCGTCGCTGGGCGCCGAGCAGGCTTACCCGTCCCGGCCGATCCGCCTGGTCGTGCCGTTCCCGGCCGGCGGTCCGCTCGACGCGGTGGCGCGTGCGATCGGCCAGAAGCTGTCGATCGCCTGGGGCCAGCCGGTCGTCGTCGACAACCGTCCGGGAGCGGGCGGCAATATCGGCGCCGATCTGGTCGCGAAAAGCGCGCCCGACGGCTACACGATCCTCGAGGGCGCGCTGTCGACGCACGCGGTCAACGTGAGCCTCTACAGCAAGATGCCGTACGACCCGATCAAGGATTTCGCGCCGATCACCCTGGTCGCGGTCACGCCGAACGTGCTGGTGCTCAATCCCTCGGTGCCGGCCAATTCGGTCGCGGAGCTGATCGCTTACGCCAGGGCGAATCCGGGCAAGCTCGCGTTCGGCTCGGGCAGCAACGGCAGCGCCGGCCATCTCGCCGGCGAGCTGTTCAAGACCGAAGCGCATGTCGATATGGTGCACGTGCCGTACAAGGGCGGCGCGCCTGCGATGCAAGACCTGCTCGGCGGCCAGATCCAGCTGATGTTCGACAATCTCGCCAATTCGATGCCGCAGGTGCGCGCCGGCAAGCTCAAGGCGCTCGCGGTGACGACGGCCAAGCGCTCGCCGCTGGTGCCCGATCTGCCGACGCTGACCGAGGCCGGCCTGCCGGGATTCGACATCTATACCTGGTGGGGTTTCATGGCGCCGGCCGGCACGCCGAAGGAGATCGTCGCCAAGTGGAACGCAGAAGTGACGCGTATCCTCAACACGCCGGAAATGCAGGCCTACTTCGCGCAACAAGGCGCCGAGCCGGCGCCGACCTCGCCCGAGCAATTCGCCGCGCTGATCCGGGGCGAGATCCCGAAGTACGCCAGGATCATCAAGGCGTCGGGAGCCAAGGTCGATTGAGGCTTCAGCGCAGCCAGGCGACCCAGGCCACGACCAGCCACGCCGCGATCGACGCGATGCCGCCGAGCGGCGCGATCGCGCCGAGCCAGCGCGCGCCGGTGAGCGCCAGCAGATAGAGGCTTCCGCAAAACAGGATCAGTCCCGCCAGCAGCAGCCACGCGGCCAGATTCAGCACCGGCGCATCCCACTGCAGCATCAGCAAGGCGAGCGCGAACAGGCCGAGCGCGTGCCAGAAATGGTATTGCACGGCGGTCTGGTAGACGGCCAGCAGGTCGGCGCTAAGCCGCGACTTCAGCGCGTGCGCGCCGAATGCGCCGAACGCGACGGCGGCGGCGAGCGCGAGCGAGGCAACGAGAAGGCAGATCTTGCCGTTCATCACGGTCGGGGGCGCGGCCTGTATGCGCAATTCGTCTACAATGACGCGCTGGCGCTCCGTTCGAGGGTCCAGGCGGTTCCGGCAAGGATAGCACCATGACGATTCAACGCCATCACGTGGGCAAGCGTCTCGCCGACATGGTCGTGCACGGCGGCACCATCTATCTCGCCGGCCAGGTCGCCGACGATCTGAACGCCGACATCACGACGCAGGCGCGTCAGGTGCTCTCGCGCATCGACCGCCTCCTGGCCGAAGCCGGCAGCGGCAAGGACCGGATGCTGTCGGCGACGATCTATCTGCCCGACATGGCCGATTTCGCGGCGATGAATGCGGTGTGGGAAGCCTGGATCGTGCCGGGACATCCGCCGGCGCGCGCGACGGTGCAGGCGAAGCTTGCCGCCAGCGGCTACAAGATCGAGATCCAGGTCATCGCGGCGCAATAGCCACCACGCTCATGACCGTCCCTTCCACTTCGACCGTGTCGCTCCCGGCAGGCACTCGCGCCGCGCCGCTGCCCGTCACCCGCGCGATGTTCGACCAGCTGATGGTCCCGTGCTTCGCGCCGGCGCCGTTCATCCCGGTGCGCGCGGAAGGCTCCCGCGTGTGGGACCAGCAGGGACGCATGTACATCGACTTCGCCGCCGGTGTGGCGGTCACCTCGCTCGGTCACTGCCACCCGGCGATGGTGCGCGCGCTGACCGAGCAGGCGAAAACGATCTGGCATGTTTCGAACTGGATGACCAACGAGCCGGCGCTGCGGCTGGCCAAAAAACTGGTCGATGCGACGTTCGCCGAACGCGTCTTCTTCTGCAACTCGGGCGCCGAGGCGAACGAGGCGGCGCTCAAGCTCGCGCGGCGCTATGCGCACGATCATTTCGGGCCGGAGAAGTTTCGCATCGTCTCGACGCTCAATGCGTTCCACGGCCGGACGCTGTTCACGGTGACCGCCGGCGGACAGGCCAAGTACTCGGCCGGCTTCGGGCCGGCGCCGACCGGGTTCACCCACATCCGCTACAACGACGTCGCCGGACTCGAGGCGGCGTTCGCCGAGGAAGGCGGCGACGACATCTGCGCGGTGATCCTGGAACCGATGCAGGGCGAAGGCGGGATGACTCCCGGCACGCCGGAGTTCCTGGGCGCCGCCCGCCGCCTGTGCGACGAGCACGACGCGCTGCTGATCCTGGACGAGATCCAGAGCGGCATGGGCCGCACCGGCGCCTTGTTCTCGTACATGCAAAAAGGCATCGTTCCCGACATCCTGACCAGCGCCAAGGGCCTCGGCGGCGGCTTTCCCGTCGGGGCGATGCTGACCACGACCGAGATCGCCAGCGCGTTTTCGGTCGGTGTGCACGGCACGACCTACGGCGGCAATCCGCTGGCGTGCGCGGTGGCCGGCGCCGTATTCGACGTGATCAATACGGTCGAGGTCCTCGATGGCGTCAAGGCACGCCATGCGCTGTTCGTCGAGGGTCTGCGCACGATGAACGGCCGGCGCGAGGTCTTCGCCGACATCCGCGGCGAAGGCGTCTGGATCGGATGCGAGCTCGCGCCGCGCTGGCACGGCAAGGCGGCGGACGTGATGCGCGCCGCCGCGGACGCGGGACTGATCGTGCTGATGGCCGGCCCCGACGTCGTCCGCATCGCGCCGTCGCTGGTGATCAGCCTCGACGAAATCCTCGAGGGACTGGCACGGCTCGAAACCGCGCTGGGCAAGGCGCTCCACTGAGCCTGGCGGCAGGCGGCGGCGCAAGGGTGACGCGAACGCCAGATTCCGCGGCACGCTGATGTTCACCTTCCGCCCGATCGAGCAAGCCGATCTGCCGGCGCTGTTCGCGCTGTCCGAAAAGAGCGGGACCGGTCTCACCAGCCTGCCCGCCAATACCGAGCGCCTGCACTCCCGCATCGAGCGCTCGCTGGCGTCGTTCGCGGGGAACGCGGCCAGCGCCGATGCCTGTTATGTTTTTGTGCTGATCGACGGCACGACGCAGCGAGTCGTCGGCATCAGCGCGATCGAGGCGGCGGTCGGCCTCACCGAGCCCTGGTACAACTATCATGTCGGCACGCAGGTGCATGCCTCGCGCGAGCTCGGCGTCTATACCAGCGCGCCGACGCTGTTCCTGAGCAACGATCACACCGGAAACAGCGAGCTTTGCTCGCTGTTTCTCGACGCCCGGTACCGCCACGGCAAGAACGGGTCGCTGCTTGCCAAGGCGCGCCTGTTGTTCATCGCCGAATTCGCCGATCGCTTCGCCCCGAAAATCATCGCCGAAATGCGCGGCCGGCTCGACGCCGATGGCAAGAGCCCGTTCTGGGAAGGGCTGGGCCGCCATTTTTTCACCATCGAGTACTCGCGCGCCGACTACCTGACCGGCATCGGCCAGAAGGCGTTCATCGCTGAGCTCATGCCCCGCCACCCGGTGTATACGACGCTGCTGCCGGCAGACGCGCGGGCCGCGATCGGCGAAGTCCACGCCGACACGCTGCCGGCGCGCGCATTGCTCGAGTCGGAAGGCTTTCGCTACGAAGGCTACGTCGACATCTTCGATGCCGGCCCGACGCTCGAATGCTTCCGCGACGACATCCACGCGGTGCGGCAATCGCAGGTCCTGCCGGTGGACGTCGGCGAGGCCGACCCGGTGCCGGACAGTTTGAGCGAAGACGTGCTCTGGCTGGTCGCGAGCCGCAATTTCGCCGCGTTCCGCGCGATTCTCTGTCCGGCGCCGGTGCGCATCGCACGGTTTCCGCTGCTGCCGCATGCGGCCGAGGCGCTCGGTGTGCGGGCCGGCGACTCGGTGCGCGCGGTGCCCCTGTCCCCGCGCGATCGCTAGCGCGGCCAAGTCCGGACGATGTCGATGCCGAACCGCCAAGCAGCCGCCGTCGAAGTCAATTTCGACGGGCTGCCCGGCCCGACGCACAACTACAGCGGGCTCGCCACCGGAAACCTCGCATCCGAGCGCAATCGCAGCTCGGTCGCCAACCCCCGGCTCGCCGCGCTGCAGGGACTGGCCAAGATGAAGGCCCTTTCCGACCGCGGCTATCCGCAGGCGGTGCTGCCACCGCACGAGCGCCCCGACCTTGCGGCGCTGCGCGCGCTGGGCTACCGAGGCGACGACGCGGCGGTCATCGCGCGCGCCGCACGCGAAGACTCGCCGCTGCTCGCCGCGTGCTCGTCCGCTGCCGCGATGTGGGCCGCCAATGCCGCGACCGTCAGCCCGTCGGCCGACACCGCCGACTGCCGCGTGCATTTCACGCCGGCCAATCTCTGCTCGCATTTCCATCGCGCGATCGAAGCGCCGACGACGACCCGGGTGCTGCGCGCGATCTTCGCCGACGAGGCTCGCTTTGCCGTACACGATCCGCTGCCGGCCGCGGCCCAATTCGGTGACGAAGGCGCGGCCAACCACACCCGCTTCGCCCCCGATCCGGCGGCACCCGGCATCGAGCTCTTTGTCTACGGCCGGATCGCCTACGCCACGGCCGAGAGATCGCCGTCGCGCTTTCCGGCACGGCAGACGCGCGAAGCCGCGCAAGCGATCGCGCGGCGCCACGAGCTGGATCCGGCACGCACCTTGTTCGTCCAGCAGAGTCCCGCGGCGATCGACGCCGGCGTGTTCCACAACGACGTTATCGCCGTCGGCAACGACGCGGTGCTGTTCTGTCACGAAAGCGCGTTCGTCGACCAGCAAGCATTGCTCGCCGATCTCGCCGCTGCCGTCGGCCCGACGTTCACACCGATCGTTGTTCCCGCGGCGGAAGTCAGCGTCGAGCGGGCTGTGGCGACGTATCTGTTCAACAGCCAGCTCTTGACGCGCGCCAGCGGCGGCATGCTGCTGGTCGCGCCGGCCGAATGCGCCGAGGATCCGTCGGTGGCCGCGTATCTGGCGCGGCTCATCGCCTCGGGCGGACCGATACGCGAAATCCTGAGCTTCGACTTGCGCCAGAGCATGAGAAACGGCGGCGGCCCCGCATGCCTACGCCTCCGCGTTGCGCTTACCGCGGCCGAACGCGCGACGATCCGCGCCAACGTATGGCTGGACGATGCGCTGCATGCGGCGCTGGTCGCCTGGGTGGAGAGAAATTATCGCGACCGGCTCGCGCCATCGGATCTGGCCGACCCGGCGCTGCTCGTCGAAGGACGGCGCGCGTTGGACGAGCTGTCCACGCTGCTTCGCCTGGGCAGTATCTACCCGTTCCAGCGCAACGCTTGAATTCCGATCGGGTGCGAGCGGGTCAGTGCGCGTACGCGGCGAGCCGGAACAGCAGCGGAACTTCGAGCGTTTTCGCGTGCGACACGCCATGCGCCCACAGCCCGTCCTCGCCCCAGCAGTCGCCATGGTCGGCACAGACGATCACCGTGCCGTCGGCAAAACGCTCGAGCAGCGGCACCAACGCCGTATCGCAGTATTCGATGCATGCGATCTGCCGGCGCCGCGCCTCGGCGGCGTCGTTGTTGTCCCCGAACGGCACGCTCGGGTTGTAGCCGGGTTTCCACGACGCGCCTTCATGCCAGTACGGCACATGCGTCTCGGCCAGGTTGAGAAAAACGAACGGCGGCGCGTCCGGCTTGACCGTGGCCAGCATGCCGTCGATCCACTCGATCTGCTTTTTCACGTTGGGCCGGCCGGCGAAGCCGAAGGCGTCGAAGTCCGCGCTCAGGACGCGGCCCGTCGGATGCTCGGGATTGAACCAGTTCACCGCACCGCTGCCGATCGTCCGGTAGCCGCGATTCTTAAGACCATCGATGACGTTGCGTCCGCTCAGCGTCAT
>Ga0207657_10004254_pt1 | contig 15166 bp, 15 predicted proteins | sample KBSC33metaG_FD_184316 | JGI IMG/M metagenome (GOLD analysis project Ga0207657, IMG submission 184316) | Corn rhizosphere microbial communities from Kellogg Biological Station, Michigan, USA - KBS C3-3 metaG (SPAdes) (version 2) | ecosystem: Host-associated > Plants > Roots > Rhizosphere > Soil ... | reverse complement strand
CGGCACGCCGGCGTCGATCGCCGACATCGCCAAGCTCGAGGCACCGGGGCGCACCCCGCGAACGCGCAGCACACCGTTCCAGCGCCACGTCTGGCATTTGCGGACGGTGATCGACCGCTACCGGATCGCGTCCAACGGTGAGATCGTGCTGATCCTCTACAGCATCGACAGCGCGCAGTACATGAACGCGTATCTGCCGAACCCGCACTGTCTCGGGCCGCAGGCGCGCGACCGCACCGGGCTGATCGCGGCGCGCAAACAGCTGACGCAGCACTGTCCAGCCGCGACGCCCGCGTGGCAGCTGCTCGGAATCACCGTCGATCTCGCAGGTGTCGGATTCTGGAATCCGAGCCGTGCAACGCGCGGCGCACTGGCGAACGGCGCCGAGCTGCGGCCCGTGACGAACTTCAAGATCGTCAACGGCTGCGGGATCGGATGATGAGCAGCGCCGTGCCCGCCTCCAAAATCGGGTCTCGCTTTCGCCGCAGGGTGCGGCCGTCGGCGGCGACGCTGGCGAAACGCCGCGTCCAGGCCGCGCTCGCAACGTTGCTCGCGTTGCTGCTCGTGCTCGTCGCCATCGGGTTCATCGGCGCGATCGTGCTCTATCGCTCCGCCGAGAACCGCTACGTCGACGTCGCGCTGCCGCTCAGGACGTTGAACCGCGACGTCCTCTTCCGGTTGACCGAAGAAGAGAGCGGCGTGCGCGGATACATGCTGACCGTCCAGCGCCGCAGCCTGCAGCCGTACTTCACGGGGCGCCGCGCTCTCGCAGACGACCTGCACCGGATCCGCACGCTCACCCAGGGCCGACCGGAGCTGGCGCTCCGCACCCGCGAGGTCGCACGGCAAGCCCAATCGTTGCGCGCGTTCTACGACAAGCTGATCACGTTCGTCGCCGACGGTCGCGAAGGTCGCGACCGGGCACGGCTCGACGTCCTCGACGCAGAGCTGCGCTCCGGCCAGTTCCGTGCGACGCTCGGCCTCATGCAGGACGACGTCGACGCCTTCATCGCCGAGACACGCTCCGAGCAGCATCGGACGTACGTCGCGACTCTCACCATCCTCGGTACCGCCGGCTTTTTGGGGATGTCGATCGCAGCGATGCTGCTCGCACGCGTGCCGGAACGCCTGCGCCGCGCGTATGCCGAGCAGGAGCAGGAGGCGCAGGCAAGCCAGGCCCTCGAGCACGTTTCCGAGGCGGTGTTCCTCGTCGACGACGACGAGCTCGTGCGGTATTGGAACGGCGCTGCCGAGCGCCTCTACGGCAGGTCGTCTCTCGACGCGCTCGGTCGACCGGCCCGCTCGGTGGTGGCCGACTACGACGAGCTCGTCGAGGCGGCCGAGCACGGCGACCGCTTCGTGCCGGTCATGCTCCAGGGAACGGAGCGCTGGCTCGCACCCGTCGTGGACACCTTCGACGGAGGCAGCGTCCTCGCCGTGCGCGACGCCACGGGCGCCTACGCACTCGAGCGTGCGCGCACCGACTTCGTCGCGACGGCATCGCACGAGCTGCGCACTCCGCTCACCGCGGTCTACGGGGGCGCGTCCACGTTGATCGCCCGCGGCGACGCGCTCTCGCCTGCGCAGCGAAAGAGCCTGCTCAAGATGATCGTGGAGCAGTCCGAGCACCTCACGCGCATCGTCGACCAGCTGCTCGTCAGCGCACAGCTCGACCGCGGCACGCTTCGTCTCGACGAAGCGGAGTGCAACATTGCCGAGCTCTGCAGCGCCGTCGTCCACGCGGCGAACGTGCGCGCGGCTCCTTCGGATGTCAACGTCGTGTTGCAGCTTCCGCCGGTCACGAGGCCGATCCGCTCCGACGCCTCCCTGATCCGACAGCTGCTCATCAACCTCGTGGAGAACGCCGTGAAGTACTCCGCGGAGGGAGGCCTCGTCGTCGTGCGCGTGATCGACGCGGAGGAAGGCGTGCGGATCGACGTCGTCGACCGCGGCCTCGGCATTCCGAGCGCCGAGCACGAGCGGATATTCGAAAAGTTCTTCCGCCTCGACGCCGAAATGACGCGCGGCGTCGGCGGCTCGGGCCTCGGCCTGTACATCTCCCGCGAGATCGCCGAGCAGCTCGGCGGGACATTGACCGTGAGTTCGCAGCTCGGCCAGGGCTCGACCTTCAGCGTCACGCTCCCGCGACGCCCGTAGCGGCGCGGGTAACGTCCGCGCGGTGCCGACGGGAGAAGACCTGCGCGGATTGATGCGTTACTGGCCGCACGGCGTCTCCGTGCTGTCGGTCGACTACGAGGGCGACCGGATGGGCGTGACGCTGTCGTCGCTCGTCTCGCTCTCGCTCGAACCGCCGCTCGTCGGCGTCTCCGTCGGCAAGCAGGCGTCGTGCTACGAGCTGTTGCGGCATGCCGGCGCGTTCGCGGTCAGCATGCTCGGCTCGGAGCAGGAGGAGATCGCGCGGCGCTTCGCCGCCGGGCATCCGCCGATCGTCCACTGGGCGGGTGTCGCGACGCGCGAGGGCGAGGTGGCGCCGCTGATCGAGGGGCCGTGCGTCGGGTGGATCGAGGCGCGCGTCGTCGCCGAGCACGACGTCGGGGATCACACGTTCTTCGTGGGCGACGTGCTGAGCGCCCAGCCCGGCCCCGGGCACCACGCGCTCGTGTACCGCGACCGCGAGTACCACGCGGTGTGAGCGTAGGCTCGACGGAGCTCACCAAAGAGCGGAGGCGCCGGCTTTGCCGGCGCCGGGAGCGGGCATGATCGAAGCAGTCGTCTTCGACCTCGACGGCGTGCTCATCCGGTCCGAGGAGTTGTGGGACGAGGTGCGCGAGCGGTTCACGCGCGAGCGCGGCGGCCGCTACGACGAGGAGATCCAGCGCGCGATGATGGGGATGAGCTCTCCGGAATGGTCGCGCTACCTCCACGAGACGGCGGGCGTCCCGGACGAGCCGGACGAGATCAACGCCGAGGTCGTGCGGCGCATGCTTTCTGCGTACGAGAGCGGGCTGCCGCTGATCGACGGTGCGCAGGATGCGGTGCGCAGGCTCGCCGCCGAGTTCAGGCTCGCGGTGGCGTCGTCGTCGAACCGGCCCCTGATCGATGCCGTCCTGCGCGCCGCGGGGCTCGAGTCGTACTTCGAGGCGACCGTCTCGTCGGAGGAGGTTGCGCACGGGAAGCCCGCACCCGACGTCTATCTCGAGGCTGCGCGCCGTCTCGGCGCCGAGCCGGGGCATTGCGCAGCGGTCGAGGACTCGCACGGCGGTATCCGCTCCGCGAAGGCCGCGGGCATGCGCGTGATCGCGATCCCCAACCCGAGTTACCCGCCGGACGAGGAGTCGCTCGCTCAGGCGGACGTGACGCTCGACTCGCTCGACGGCCTGACGCGCGAAAAGATCCTGAGCGTCGGCCGGCCCTCGACGTAGCCGGTCTCGGCGAAGCCGAGCTTCCGCGCGACGGCCACGCTCGCGAGGTTGGCCTCCTCGATGTGCAACTCGACGCGCTCGACCTCGCACACGCTGAACGCGACCTCGACGAGCGCGGCCGTCATCTCCGTCGCGTAGCCCCTGCCCGTCGCGTCCGCGCGGACGTGGTAGCCGATCTCGAGGGCTCCAGGCCCGATGCGCGGCAGCAGGCCGCAACCGCCGATCAGCCGGTCACCGACGAACGCGAAATACCGGAACATCTCCCCCGCGAGGAACTGCGCGCGCGACCGGCCGACCTGCTCCGCCGGCTCGTCCTCGAGCAGGAAAGGGACGAACGCCGCGTAGTGCTCGCGGCTGCTCTCGAGCAGCTCTGCGTAGGCCGGGACGTCGCGCTCCTCGTACGCGCGCAGCACGAGCCGTTCGGTCTCGATGCGCTCCGGGGGCTTGTTCAGAGAGCATCGCCCGCGGCGACGACTGCGTCGACGAGCGCCTGCACGTCGTCGCTCGTCGTCCGCCACGAACAGATCGCGGCCCGCTGGCAGAAGACGCCGTCGAGCGTGGCGCCGGTGTGGAAGACCTGCCCCTCCGCCGCGACGCGCGCCTGGATCTCGCGATTCACGGACTCGACGTCGATCCCGTCCCGGACGTACCTGAAGCAGACGATGTTCGTCGGCGCCGGAGCGGCGAGCTCGAGGTGCGGGTGCGCCGCCACGGTCTCGGCCAGCTCACGCGCGAGATTGCAACAATTTGTCACAAGCTCGACGACGCCTTCGCGCCCGAGCTGCTTCAAGGCCGCCCAGACGGACGCGCCGCGCCACGACCGCGACGCTTCGAACCCGAGCTCGTGCAGGTTCGCGCCGGAGCCGGGCGTCAGATAGCCGGCGCCGCCGCCGAAGGTCTCGTGGTGAAGCGCCCCGTCGCGCAGCAGCGCGAAGCCGGCGCCGTTGGGAACGTTCAGCCACTTGTGGGCGTCGACCGCGAGCGAATCCGCGCGCTCCAGGCCGCGCACGAGCGACGCCGTTCGTTCGCAGAGCCGGAAGAACGCGCCGAAGGCGCCGTCGACGTGCAGCCAGAGGCCGTAGCGCTCGCAGACCTCTGCGATCTCCTCGAGCGGGTCGCAAGCGCCGGTGTTGACCGAGCCCGCCTGCGCGATCACGATCGCCGGCTCCACGCCGGCCGCACGGTCGCGTTCGATCGCCTCGACGAGCGGCGCCACCTCCATCGCGTACGCACGGTCGATGGGGATCGCGCGCACGCAGCCCGAGCCGAGGCCGAGTGTGCGCAGCGCCTTGTGGTCGGAGAGGTGCAGCTCGACGCTGCCGTACACCGCGAGCTCGGGCAGCGCGCGCACGCCGTCGCGCGCGACGTCGACCCCGTGCTTCTTGCCGAACGCGTGCCGCGCGACGCCGAGGCACACCGTGTTCGCCATCGTCGCGCCGGAGCCGAAGTACCCGGAAACGCCCGGAAACTGGAGCAGGTCGGCGAGCCACTCGAGCGTCACCTGCTCGAGCTCGACCGCAGCGGGACCGAGCGGCCACATGCCCGTGTTCTGGTCGACGGCCGCCGTCCAGGCCTCGGCGATCGCGGCGGCCGGCAGGGTCGCTCCGGTCACGTAGCCGAAGTAGCGGCCGCCGGTCGAGCCGGCGAGGCCGCCGGCGCTGCGCTCGTCGAGCTGGGCGAGGATCTCCTCGACCGGCAGGCCATGCTCCGGCAGCGGCTCGTCGAAGCGCGCGCGGAGCGTCGCCGAGTCGAGCTCGGCGGCTGCGCGCAGCGGCGGCTCGAGCGCGGCGCGGAAGCGCTCGGCGAGATCCGCCACCGCGGCGTCGAGGTTTCCGGTTACGTCGGTCGCAGCCATTCCAGGAGGTGCATGTAATCGGACCGCGCGGGTGCGAAGACGTCGATGTTCTCCACCGTCTCCGTCCCGGTCGGCTCGATGTAGTGCTCGACGCCGGCCGGGATGAGCATGATCGAGCCGGGGCCGACCTCGCAGGGCTCGTCGCCGATGTGGTAGACGGCGGTGCCTTTCGTGATCATCGCGATCTGGTCGAAGTCGTGCGTGTGCGGATTGACCGCCATGCCCGGCTCGCAGTAGTTGAGCACGAGCATCGCGTCCTCGGTCCCGAAGGCGCGGCGGCGCACGCCCTCGCGCACGGGCTCGTCGGGGATCTCCTCCCACGTGTACGCAGGCATCAGGCGGTGCTCCTTTCGTCGTCGACGTGGAAGCCGAGCTCGGCCGAGAGCTGCTCGGCCGTCCGGCGGAGACGGACCGCGAGCTTCGAGGTCTCGCTTTCCGGCAGGTTCGGGATCGTGCCGACGACGGCCATCGCGGCGATCGCCTCGCGATCCTGGAAGACAGGCGTCGCCACGGCACGAATTCCGTCGCGGGTCTGCGTGTTGACGGCGATGGCCGAATCGAGGATCCGCTGCAGCTCGCGCGCATTCAACTCGGAGCCGTCGCCGCCGAACGCGAGGAAGACCTTTCCCTGTGCGGAGTCGCTTCGCGCCAGCCGGGAGCCGGTCCGCACGACGAGGTGAACGATGCGGTCGGTGTTGTCTGCGACGCGCACGACGATCGGCGACTCCCCGTCCCAGATCGAGAGCACGACGGTCTCGTTCAGCTCCGCGGCGAGGCGTTCCATGTGCGGGCCGGCGATCCGGATGATGCGGAGGCCGGAGAGCGCGGTCGCCGCCAGCTCGACGATGCGCGGCCCGAGTGAGTAGATGCCGCCGGCGGCGTCGTAGCGCAGCAGTCCGACACGGCGCAACGCCATGGCGTAGCGGTGCGTCGTCGCACGAGCCGTGCCCAGTCGTTCCGTCAGCTGCGGCAGCGTCAGCTCCGGTTCCTCTGCGCTGAAGAAGCCGAGCAGGCGCACGGCGCGCTCGACCGACTGGTTGATCGGCGCCTCGGTCACGGCAGCTTTCGCAGCTCGTCGGTCAGCACGTCGATGACGCGGTCGGCCTGCTCGTCCTCGATGACGAACGGCGGCGACATGACGATCTTCTGGCCGCTCGCACGCACGACGACGCCCCGCTCGAGCGCCCCGGCCGCGACGGGCGCGGCGTCCCGGTCACCGGCGAGCTCGACGCCGAGCATGAGCCCGACGCCGCGCGCCTCCGCCACACACTCGAGCTCCTCGACCGGCTTCAGGCGCTCGAGCATCCGCGCGCCGACCCGCGCAGCGCGCTCGAGCAGCCCCTCGCGCTCGATGATCTCGAGATTCGCGAGCGCGACGGCGGCGCCGACGGGATGGCCGTTGTACGTGAACCCATGCCGGAACTGCGTGCCGTCGAGCATTTCGACGACGCGGTCGTGCACGAGGACTGCGCCCATCGGCACGTAGCCGCTCGTCAGCGCTTTCGCGGTGACGATCAGGTCGGCGTCGAGGTCGTACTTCTGCGCGCCGAACCAATGGCCGGTCCGCCCGTACGCGGTCACGACCTCGTCGAGAACGAGCAGGATGCCGTGCTCGCGGAGGACATCCTGGACCTGCGGCCAGTAGCGCTCGGGCGGCGGGATCATCCCGCCCACGCCCATCACCGGCTCGCCGATGAAGGCCGCGATCCGATCGGCTCCGTGCTCGTCGATCGCAGAGCGCAGCTCGGCGACGAGCTCGTCCGCATCGGAGCGCGACGTCGGGGTCGAAAGGTGGACGAACCCGGGAGCGAGCGGTCCGAAGCCTTCCTTGAGCGGCGGGATGCCGGTGGCGGCGAGCGACGCACTGCCGACGCCGTGATACGCGGCCTTGCGCGAGAGGACGATGGTGCGCTCGGGCTTGCCCTGCGCATGCCAGGCGAGCCGCGCGAGCTTGATCGCCGTCTCCGTCCCCTCCGACCCGCCGTTCGTGAAGAACACCCGGTCGAGGCCGGGCGGCGACAGCTCGGCAAGCCGCGCGGCGAGGCGAATCGACGGCTCGTTCGCGAAGTTCCAGAACGACGCGTAGAACTCGAGCGTCGCCATCTGCTCGGCGGCGACGCGCGCGAGCTCCTCCCGCCCGTGACCGACGGCGCACTGCCAGAGCCCGCACGTCCCGTCGACGTACTCCTTGCCGTCGACGTCCCACAGCGTCGCGCCCCGGCCGCGCGCCCAGATGACCGGCGGCGCGGGCGCACCGACGATCGCGTGCGGGTGGATCACGTGTGCAGCGTCGAGCCGCGCGAGCTCGCTCACAGCGTCTGCCTCACGGTCTTCAGCGTCGTGTACTCCTCGATCGTCTGCGGCCCCTGCTCGTAGCCGTACCCGGAGAGCCCGCGACCGCCGTATGCGGCGTAGACATCGAGACCACCGTAGTTGTTGATCCACACCGTGCCGGCGTTCAGCGCGCGGGCAACTCGATGCGCACGCGACGCGTCGCGGGTCCAGACCGCGGCCGCGAGACCGAAGCGCGTGTCGTTCGCGACACGAACCGCCTCGTCTTCGTCGGCGACGCGAATGACGGCGACCGCAGGACCGAAGATCTCCTCGCGGTTGATGCGCATGTCGTTCGTCGTGTCGACGAACACCGTCGGCTCGACGTAGAAGCCCGGGCCGTCGACCCCACCGCCGCCGGCGAGAGCACGAGCGCCTTCCGCCAGTGCAGATCGATAGAGATCGAGCACGTGCGCTCGCTGGCGCTCCGAGATGAGCGGGCCGGGCTCGAGCACGCGGACGCGGTCCGCCACGCGTTCGCTCAGCTCGTCGGCGAGCGACTCGTGTGCGACGAGTCGCGCTGCGGCGGTGCACACCTGGCCCTGGTTGCGGAACGTGGCTCGCATCGCGCCCTCGACCGCAGCATCGACGTCGGCGTCGTCGAGCACGACGTTCGCCGACTTGCCGCCGAGCTCGAGCGTCAGCCGTTTCAGGTTGCCGGCGGCCGCCTTCTGGATCTCCCGCCCGACCTCCGTCGAGCCCGTGAAGGAAACCTTGTCGACGTCGTCGTGCGCGGCGAGCGCCGCGCCCGCCTCCGCCTCGCCGGCGACGACGTTCCACACCCCGGCTGGAACGCCGGCCTCGAGCGCGAGCTCGGCCAGCCGGAACGCCGACAGCGGCGCCTCCTCCGCCGGCTTGTGCACGACGGTGTTGCCGCACGCGAGGGCCGGGGCGAGCTTCCACGACGCGATGATCAGCGGGAAGTTCCACGGCGTGATCGCGCCGACGACGCCCACCGGCTCACGCAGCGTGTACGAGAACACGCCCGGATCGGCGGGATTCGTCGTGCCGGTGATCTTGGTCGGCCAGCCCGCGTAGTACGACCACGTGCGAACGGCGCGGTCGATCTCGCGCACTGCGTCGCCCGGAGCCTTGCCGGCGTCGCGCGCCTCGAGAGCCGCCAGCTCGTCGGCATTCGCCTCGAGCAGGTCGGCGAGCCGCTGCAGGATCCGGCCCCGCTCGTACGGGTCGAGCGCCCGCCAGCGCGGCAACGCCGCCCGCGCCGCGGCCACCGCGCGGTCGACGTCCTGCGATCCGCCGAGTGCGAGCGTCGCGACGGTCTCGCCGCTCGTCGGGTCGAGCGATTCGAAGGTGGCCCCGGACGCCGCGGGCACCTCATCGCCGCCGATGAAGTGCCCGCGTGTCATGCGGGTCGTGCTCAAGCGAGCTCCGGCTGCAGCTCCTCCGCCTGCCGCTCGGCGGACTCGACGCGACCGCGTGTCGCCAGGCGGACGAGGATGCCGAGCGCCATCCAGCCGAGCATGACGTACGGCGCCCACTTGTAGATGCCGGTCTGCCCGTAGAACTCGGTCACTTCGGCGACGCCGACGACGACGACCGTGAGGATCGGCGCGACGAGCCAGTCGACGACCGTGCCTCCGAACTTCCGCGAGTGCACGAAGCCGGCGATGCCGACGAGCGCGTACACCGGCAGAATCCCCGTCGCGCCGACCTGGAGCAGCCAGCTGAAGAACGTGACTGCGTCGTCGATCGTGCGCCCCTGCCACGCGAGGCCGAGCAGGCACACGACGACCGTGATCGCCATCAGCACGCTGATCGCCACGTACGGGCTCTTGAAGCGCCGGTGCGTGCGCCCGAACGCCGCCGGGAGGTAGCCGTCGTGTCCCCACGCGAATGCGGTGCGCGTCGTGAAGTTCGCCGTCCCGAGTGCGGACGCGAAGGAGCTGACGGCGAGCACGAGGAGCAGGACCTTCCCGAACCACAGCGCCGCGTATTGCGCGGACAGGCCGACGACCGCGCCGCCGGAGTCGGAGGGCCAGTGCTTCGCCGCGTCCGTGAGCCCGTAACCCGTCGTGATCGAGAACGTCGTCACGATGTAGAAGATGACGGCGAGCGCGATCGCGCCGAGCACCGCCTTTGGCACTTCCTTGCGCGGGGTGTGCGCCTCCTCCGCGAGGAAGACCGCCGTCTCGAACCCGGAGAAGCCGGTCATCGCGATGCCGACGCCGAGTGCGAAGAAGCCGAACCCGAACGTGCCGTGGTTGTTCCACGGCGCGAGCGACCCCCACGCCCAGCCGTGTGCCCCGCCCTTGGCGAGGATGATGATGTCGAGGATCAGCAGCATCGTCACGCCGATCGCCGTCAGCGCGAGCAGGATCCGCGCCGAGATCTGGATCCCGAGCCACGAGACCACGAAGACCGCAGCGGCGAGGAGCAGCGCCCATCCCCACCAGGCATGCGAGAGGAAGGGCGTGCCCGGGGTGACGAGCCCGAAGAAGTTCTGCAGCAGGAATGCCGCCGCGATCAGCAGCCCGGGGACGAAGATGATCCCGACGGCCAGCAGCGTCCAGCCGCTGAAGAAACCGACGTCGCGGCCGAGCCCGGCACGGACGATGGCGTACGTGCCGCCCGCACTCGGGACGTAGCGGGCCATGCGCCCGTAGATGAGCGCGAGGCCGATCGCGCCGATGCCGGCGACCCAGAACGCGCCCGGCACGAACCCGCCGACGCGGCTTGCGACGACGGCGGCGATGACGACTGCAGAGATCTCGGGCGCCGTGACGCCGAGCGACTGCGCGATGAGACCGGGGAGGCCGATCGCGTTGCGGCGAAGGCCACGCCCTCCCTCGACTCCGGAACCAGCTTCCATCGAACCCTCCTTGCGAGTCATCTCACGATGTGAGATAACGTCCCACAATGCTGGAGGGGCTGTCAAGCGGCCGCCGCGTCGGCACGTTCGTCAAGCTGCCGGCGCTCGAGTCGATCGATCTCTGTGCCGCGTCGCTCGATTTCTGCGTCGTCGACCACGAGCACTCGCAGCTCACGGAGGCGGACGTCCTGCGGCTCGTCCGCCACGGCGCCGCGCTCGGGTTCCCGTGCGTCGTGCGGATACCCGAGGTCGACCGCGGCCTCGTCAACCGGCTGCTCGAGGCCGGCGCCGCCGGCATCCAGCTCTCCTCCGTCCGCAGCGTCGCAGAGGTGCGGGCGCTGCGCGACGCCGCGCTCTACGCACCGGAGGGACGGCGCTCGATCTCGCTCGCGCACCCTGCGGCGCGCTACGGCGCGACACCGCTGGCGGACTACGTCGCCACCGTTGCGCGGCCGTTGCTCGTCGCCCAGCTCGAGACGCGCGAGACCGACGACTCGCTCGACGAGATCTGCGCGGCGGGCGCGGACGTCGTCTTCCTGGGCTTGACCGATCTCCTCGTCGACTGCGGGCTCGACGATGCGGCGGCGCGCCGGCGCGCCGACGAGATCGCCGAGGCCACGGGGCGTGCCGGCGTGACGCTCGGGGGCTTCGGCAACGAGGAGCGCTTCCGGTACGCAGTCGTGTCCTCCGACGTCGCACTGCTGCGCGAGGGAGTCGCCGGTGTCCGCTGACCTCGCCGTCACCGTTGCGGGCCTTCGGCTGAAGAACCCGGTCATCGCCGGCTCCGGCGAGGCGACCGCATCGACCGACGACATCGGCGCCTGCCTCGCGGCCGGCGCCGCCGCGGTCGTCGCGAAATCGGTGAACGAGTCCGCGGCGGCGCGCGCCCAGCTCCGCGCGGCGGAATACGTCGTCCTCGACGCAGAGCTCGCCGCACGACCGCTCGGCCCCGCGTCGCGCACCGACTCGCTCTTTTGCAGGTCCGGGCTGCTCGACGTCGACCTCGGCGAGTGGATCGCGGCGCTCGCCGCGCTCGACCGCGAGGCCGGCGACGCGTACGTCGTGCCGAGCCTGATCGTCGCCGACGTCGACGAAGCCGTGCGACTCGCACGGTTGTGCGAAGCGGCGGGGCTGCGCTGGCTCGAGCTGAACGTCGGCGCCCCGCATGCCGACGAAGCGACTCCCGGCGCGATCGCAACCGGCGTCGAGCTCGTCGCCCACGTGCGCGCCGCGATCTCGATCCCGCTGACGGTGAAGCTCCGTGCAGGCGACTCCGTCGCCGACGCGCTCGCCGCGGGCGCCGATGCGGTGTGCCTCGCCACGCGCGCGATGGCATTCGTCCCCGATCTCGAGACACGGCGGCCGGTCCTGGGCACCTTCGCGGCGATCGGCGGCGCCTGGGCCCTCCCGCTCACGCTGCGCGAGGTCGCGAAGGCGCACCTCACGGCGCCGGACGCGTCGATCGTCGGCACGAACGGCGCACGCGACGGGTACGACGTCGCGCGCTTCCTGCTCGCCGGCGCGTCGGCGGTCGCGATGACGAGCGCCGTCATCACCGAGGGCCCCGAGGTCCTGACACAGTCCATTGCGCAACTCGACCAGTACTGCACCGAGCAGGGCGTCACCGCGCGCGAGCTGATCGGCGAGGCGGCGCGACACGTACACACCTACGAGGAGGTGGCGATTGAGCGTCGGCTCTGAGATCGGCGTCGCACAGCTCGAGGCCGATCCATACCCCATCTACGAGCAGCTCCGAGCCGAGGCGCCCGTGTGTCACGTCGACTCGGTCGGCCTGTGGCTCGTCACGCGCTGGGACGACGTGCAACACGTCGACAAGTCGCCGGACCTGTTCACCGGCGAGACGGAGCCGTCGACGCTCAACCGCACGTTCGGCAAGAACCTGCTCGGCTCCGAAGGCGCATACCACGCGCGCATTCGCTCGATCATCTATCCATGGTTCCGCGTCGGCGCGATCGGCGCCTACCCCGACACCGTGATCGCACCGATCGCGAACGAGCTCGTCGATTCGTTTGTCGGCCGTGGCGGCGCGGAGCTCGTCTCCGAGTTCGCGGAGCCGCTCTCCGCACGCGTCCTCAAGCAAGCGCTCGGGCTCGAGTTCGTCGAGGAGGAGACGCTGCGCCGGTGGTTCGTCGAGCTCGCGACGGGCGCTGCGAACTTCGAAGGCGACCCGGAGAAACAGAAGATCGCCGACGCGGCAAGCGCGGAGGTGAACGAGACGGTCGCGCCGGTGATCGAGCGGCTCGAGCGCGAGCCCGACGACACGCTCCTCTCCTCGATGGTCAACACGGAGGTCGAAGGAGCGAAGCTCACGCTCGAGGAGGTGCAGTCGAACCTCAAGGTGATGATCGTCGGCGGCCTGCAGGCCGCCACCGACCTGATCGCCCTCTCCCTGTGGGCGATCCTCTCGCACCCCGAGCAGCTGGACGAGGTGCGTCGCGACCCCGCGCTCGTCGACCCCGCGATCGAGGAGGCCGCGCGCTGGCACTCCCCCGTCGGCACCTCGACGCGACAGACGACGCGCGAGACCGAGCTCGGCGGCGTCACCCTCGAGGAGGGCGCGCTCGTCGCCGCGGTGCTCGCGTCCGCGAACCGGGACGAACGCAACTGGACCGATCCCGATCGCTACGACATCCACCGCCGCGAGGGCGGCCACCTCGCGTTCGCAACCGGTCCGCACCTCTGCATCGGTGCCCGGCTCGCGCGGTACGAGACACGCACCGCCTGGCGCGTGCTGCTCGACCGGCTGCCCAGCCTGCGACTCGATCCGGAGCGTCCGATCGAGATCACCGGCTGGGAGTTCCGTTCCCCCCACCACCTCCACGTGCAATGGAACTGACACAGGACTACCTCGACCGCCTGAAGGCGGTGCAGCCGCACGATCTGCCCGGTGACCTCGACCTGTTCGACGAGCACACGGCGATGCGCGGCCGGCGGCTGAACAAGGCCGCCTACTCGTTGAAGGACGAGCACCAGCGCGAGCTCTTCCATCGCGACGAAGAAGCGTGGATGGCGCAGTTCGGGCTGACCGAAGAGGAGCAGGAGCTGATGCGCAAGCGCGACTGGATCGGGCTGTGGCGCAACGGCATGTCGATCTACGTGATGGTCAAGCTCTCGGGCGTGACGAACACCGCGCTGCCCGAGATCGGCAAGCAGATGCGCGAAAGCGGAGGTGCAACGAATGGCTAGGGTCGTCGGAGGGATCGGCGCGAGCCATGCGCCGTCGATGGAGCACATCTACGACGCGGGCGAAGAGGTGCGCGAGTCGGACGAGTGGCAGCCGCTCTTCGGCCCGTTCAAGGACGTCGCGTCGTGGCTCGAAGGGCTGCGGCCCGATCGTCTCGTCGTGGTCTACAACGACCACATGGATCAGTTCTTCCTGAACGCGTATCCCACCTTCGCGCTCGGCGTCTCCGACGAGTACCCCGTCGCCGACGAGGGCTTCGGGTCGCGCCCGTTCCCGCCGGTCCCGGGCGACGCGAAGTTCGCCTGGCACGTCGCGCGCTCGCTCGTCGCCGACGAGTTCGACATCACCATCTGCCAGGAGCTCGAGGTCGACCACGGCGTCATCTCGCCGCTGCCGATGGTCGACTTCAGCGAGGGCGAGGGCGGCTGGAAGATCCCGATCGTCCCGCTCGCGGTGAACGTCATCCTGCACCCACTGCCGTCACCGCTGCGCTGCTGGAAGCTCGGCCAGGCCCTGCGCCGCGCGATCCTCTCGTACGAGGAGGATCTCAGCGTCGTCGTCGTCGGCACGGGCGGGCTCTCGCACCAGCTGACCGGGCCGCGCTTCGGTCAGGTCACTCCCGACTGGGACCAGGAGTTCATGCGCCTGCTCGCCGAGGAGCCCGAGTCCCTGACGAAGTACACGTACAAGCAGCTGATCGAGCTCGGCGGAACCGAGTCGGTCGAGGTCGTGAACTGGCTCGCGATGCGCGGCGCGCTGCCGCTGGATGCGAAGCCGCTCGTGCAGGCGTACTACGCGCACCGGATCATGGGCTACGGCCTGCAGACGTTCGAGGTGGCGGCATGAGCGACGTCGTCGAACGTCTGCTCGACGGCGCCGTCGACCTGCACGTCCATCCGTATCCGTCGCCGTTTCCGCGGCGGATGGACGCCGCCGAGGCGGCGCAGCGGGCCGGCGACGCCGGCATGCGCGCGATCGTCGTCAAGTCGCACCATCACGACACGGCGATGGACGTCGCCGCGTTGCGCGAGCACGGGATCGCGTCGTCGGGGATCGACGTCTTCGGCGGCATCGCGCTGAACACGCAGGTCGGCGGCCTGAACCCGCACGCCGTCAATCTCTGTCTCGCGATGGGCGGAAAGGTCGTGTGGTTCCCGACGATCGCGTCGCCGAAGCACATCGAACATCACCGCGAGCATCCGCAGCTGAAGTTTCCGTCGCTCGCCGTCGACCTCATCCCCGAGGAGCCGATCGACGTCTTCGCGAACGGCGACGGCAAGCTCCGGCCGGAGGTGCACGAGATCCTGACGATGATCGCCGAGGCCGACGCGGTTCTCGCGTCGGGGCACATGCCGGCGCAGTCGATCATCGCCGTCTTCGAGGCGGCGAAGGAACACGGCGTCCGGCGGATGATCGTCAACCATCCGAACTTCGTGATCGAGGCGACCAAGGACGAGGTGAAGAAGCTCGCCGACCTCGGTGCGTTGATCGAGCACTCGCTCTGCATGTACGACGAGGAGTCGTCGTTCCACAACTGGCAGATCGACACGCTCGTCGACTGG
>Ga0207657_10004253_pt1 | contig 15168 bp, 15 predicted proteins | sample KBSC33metaG_FD_184316 | JGI IMG/M metagenome (GOLD analysis project Ga0207657, IMG submission 184316) | Corn rhizosphere microbial communities from Kellogg Biological Station, Michigan, USA - KBS C3-3 metaG (SPAdes) (version 2) | ecosystem: Host-associated > Plants > Roots > Rhizosphere > Soil ... | reverse complement strand
CCGCAGTTCTCGCAATTGTCGCCGTATTGATCCGGCGTGCCGCAGTTCGGGCACTCGCCCTTGATGTAGCGGTCCGGCAGAAACATCTGCTTGAGCGGATCGTAGAACTGTCGCACCGCGCGTCGAGCGATATGGCTTTCCGGCTTCGCGTCGCGCAGACGCGTATAGACGAACTCGGCGAGTTCGCGGTTTTCCGGCGAATGAGTCGTGTAGTAATAGTCGTGATCGACGGCAAATGCCTTGAAGTCGGCCTTGTGGCTGTCCAGCATCTCGGCGATGAAATCTTCCGGCGTTCTGCCGGCTTTTTCCGCGGCCAGCATGATTGGCGTGCCGTGCACGTCATCGGCAGCGACGAAATGCACCGTGTGCCCCGCCATGCGCATCGCACGCACCCAGATGTCGCTCTGGATATAGCCGAGCAGATGGCCGATGTGCAGTTCGCCGTTGGCGTAAGGCAGAGCGTGGGTGACGAGGATTTCGCGCTGGGTCATCCGTGGAGTGGTCCAAAAAGCCGAACGCGGATTATCGCATGCGTCATGGTGCGCATTGCACCCACACTCAGCGCGTGGCGAGCTGCCACGCGCATGAGTTCACGCGATCGCTACGGCGTAAATCCCGCGGCGCACGGCGCATCGCTCATACCAGTGACGTGGTCAAACGAGTCGTTGAAGATGCCATCGTTGGCGGTGACGACGAAACTTACTACGCTGGGGTTGCTGTAATCGAGAGTGCCGCGGACCAGCGGGTTGTTGGTCGTCAAGTCCGCGAATGACGTCGCGACCGCGGAAGGATTCGCGTTGACGAGCGCGTAGGTGTTGCCGACCGCAGGCAGCGTATCGAAGTCGAGGCGCACCGTACCGCCGGGACTCGCGCCGTGTGGCGTCGCGATCGAGCTGTTGTCCGACGAGGCGGCGCCGAGATGGAAGCAGGTCAGGGCAGTGCCCGACCATACGATGCCGATGACGCCGGCGTTGCCGATGTGGAGAGTCCCTTTCGGGTTTGCCGCGTTCCCGGGCACGATGGTGCCGCCTACGCCAACGCCGGAGAGGAACGTGCCGGTGCCACTGAGTTCGGTCCCGAGCGGAACACTCACTCCGCCCATCGTACCGTTATTGCGCAGCACGCCGGAATTGAGCGTCGCCGCGCCTCGCAGTGCGGTAACGCCATTGAGCTCGAGCGTTCCGCCGCCGTCCTTCTGCCAGTTCCACTGACCGGGCGCATAGCCGCTGCCGCCTGCCGGCGAGATCCCGCTGCCCATATCGTCGACGATATCCGCGTCGATCGTCTGCAGCGCGCCGGCAGCAGGATTGAAAAACAGCGTGCCGCTGCCTTGCAGATACATGCTCCCGCCGTAGGCAGTGCCGCCGTTGGCGCCGGCAGCGGATGTCGTGCCGGCGACCACGGTGTCGCCGACCGTGCTTATCTCGCCGCTGAAATGCAGGCTGCCGCCATTGACGACGAAAATGGTGCCGCCAAAACCCGCGCCGCCACCACCGCCATTGGCGCTGCCGACGCCGCCACCAAAACCTTGTATGCCGTTTTTTCCGCCGCCAGCACCGAAACCACCGGTGCCGCCCCCGTCGCCACCGCCACCGCCAAATCCGCCCGCGGCACCGCCATTCGCGCCGCCGCCGCCGAATCCGCCGGCGCCCGCACCGCCGCTGCCACCGGCACCACCACCACCGAAACCGCCTGCGCCGCCTGCTCCCGCTTTGCCGCCGCCGCCACCACCGCCGAAACCGCCCTTGCCTCCGGTGCCGGCGCTCGAATTGCCGCCGCCGAAGCCACCGCCGCCGCCGGCGATATTATTCGCGCCACCGCCGCCGCCGCCACCGTTGGCGCCACCGGCACTGCCGTTGTAGCCTGACCCACCGCTGCCCGTGATGCCCGAGAGCGCATGACCCGCGCCGCCCGCGCTGGCATAGCTGCCGCCGTCACCGTAATACCCGCCGCCACCGCCGGGGCCGTAACCGCCGCTGCCGAAAATACCGCCGCCGCCGGGACCGATCGGCCCGGTGCCGCCGTTGCCGAAAATCCCGCCACCGGCGCGTCCACCGTTGCCGCCGAGCCCGCCGCCGCCAGTGAAGCCGGCGTTGCCATTTCCACCCGCCGCCTGATTGCCGACGAAGTCGACGCTGTCGACCGTGACGCTGGCCGCGCCATTGACGAACAACGCACCGCCGGCGCCCATACCGCCACCGCCGCCATCACCGCCTTTCGCGCGCCCGTTCTGCAGCGTCAGATGGCTCAGCACGACTTGCAGCGGATTGCCGAGCGGTGCGCTCGGAAAGTTCGTATGCAGCGTGGTTTGCGTCGCCGTATCGACGCCGACGAAGAAGATGCGATAGGTCGACGCGCCATCGATCGCGACGGTGGCACCGCTGCCATCGATCGTCACGTTGTTGAACACGAGCGGCAGCGGCGCTGCGAGCACGATCGAACCGGATAGTCCCGCCTGGAACTGGATCGTGTTCGTCAGGTCCGGCGAGTTGTTGATCGTCAGCATTCCCTCACGCAGCGACCCGGGCGTAATGGTTCCGGCAGCAGTGTCGGTGAGGGTGGTCACCGTGTATGTCATCGCGAATGCCGGAGTGCCGATAGTCGGCAACGCGGCGGCAATGAGGTAGGCGAGCGCGCGACGACGCGGACGAGAACCGGCACACAGCGAGCGGAAACTTTTCGACATACGACCTCCGGCAAGGTGATGAATGCGGGGACTTCGAGAGACAGGCGCAACGATAGCGCCATAATCCTACGAAATGCCGACGCCAGTCACGGCCGATTGCAGCACTAGCGTGGCGGCGGGTTGGCGCGCTCCCAGACCTGACTGCGCCCCAGCAGAGGCACGCCAATGTAGCCGTGTACTTCGAGCCGAGTATCGTTGTCGCGCAGGCGCAGGTTTGCCCGATAGATTTTTCCTTCCTCCGGATCGAGCACTTCGCCGTCCGTCCACGCATCACCGTGCTGATGGAAGTTCCACAGGATCGTCATGCCGAGCACGGGCTGATTGCGACGTTCGCCGGGACAATCGACGCACAGGGGATTCGGGTCTTCGCCAGGCTCGCGGAACAGTTGCACGATGCGGCCGCTGAGCGCGCCATCGCGCTCCTCGATGCGCACGAGCGCACGCGGCTTGTGTGTCTCATCGTCGATGGTTTGCCATGTTCCGACGGGAGACGATACGGCGGCGGGATGTACTGCGGCGATCAACAACAAGGCGGCGATCATGCCGCCATGTTAGTTGTGAAGTGGCCGCGCTGCAGCTCGGGGGTGGTCAGGGGTTGTCCACGGGGTGCTGCAGCGCGGCCAAAACTCAGAAGTTGGTACAACCGTACGCGGCCATCGAAGTTTTCGCTGCGTCGCGAGCCTGCGTACAGGCAGCTGCCATGCCGTTCTTGCCGCCGGGCGTCGTCATTGCCGAACGCCATGCTGCCCGAGTTTGATCCAGCGATTGCCTCAAGGCGGCGCGCGCGGCTTCCGGAACTTTGCTGTCGACGCACGCCTGGTACTTGCTCAAATAGTCGTCGCATTCGGGCACGCCAGTGCTGTCGGCGACCGTTGCTGAGGCCGGTGGAGTTGCCGCTGGCGGAGTTGCCGGCGTGGCGGCGCGCTGCGCGGGTGCGCCGGTTTGCGCCGCAGGCGTGGAAGGTGCCTGCTGCTGACAGGCGGCCAACATGAGTGCGATGGCGGAGGCGAGCAGCGCCTGCGGAATAGCGTATGGGAGACGATGGGACATGCAAGTTCCTCAGTTGTCGAAGGGTTTTATGCGAGTGTCGTCTGTGATGAAACGCACGGGATCGACGAACCGAACAGCCCAGCCACCGCAGATCGAACCTTCGCACCTCTGCACCGGCTCGGCTACAATGGCCTGTCTGCATTGCCGCATTCCCTATGACGAATCTCACCGACGCGCGCGTGCGCGCCTTGCTCGCGACCGTGACCGACCCGCATACCGGCCAGGATCTGGTCGCTGGCGGGGCGCTCAAGGGCATTGGCGTGGACGGCAACAATGTCGCCGTCGAGATCGCGCTGGGCTATCCGGCGCAAACGTATGCGCCGATTCTGGCCGAGCAGGTGCGTACGGCATTGCGTGCTGACTCGGCCATCGGCAACGCCACGGTCAACGTGACCGCGCGCGTGCACGCGCACAAGGTGCAGAAGGAACTCACGCCTCTGCCGAACGTGAAGAACATCATCGCTGTCGCCTCGGGCAAGGGCGGCGTCGGCAAATCCACGACGGCGGTGAATCTCGCGCTCGCGCTGGTCGCCGAAGGCGCCAAAGTCGGCGTGCTCGACGCCGATATCTACGGCCCGAGCATTCCGCGCATGCTCGGCGTCTCCGGCAAGCCGGATACGAAAGACGGCCAGCATCTGGAACCCAAGCTCGCACACGGCGTGCAGGCGATGTCGATCGGTTTCATGATCGAGGAAGACACGCCGATGATCTGGCGCGGGCCGATGGTCACGCAGGCGCTGACGCAGTTGCTCAACGAGACGAACTGGGTTGAGCTCGATTACCTGATCATCGACCTGCCGCCGGGCACCGGCGACATCCAGCTCACGCTGTGTCAGCGCGTACCCGTTTCCGGCGCGCTGATCGTGACCACGCCGCAGGACATCGCGCTGCTCGATGCGAAGAAAGCGCTGAAGATGTTCGAGAAAGTCGAAGTACCGGTGCTCGGCATCATCGAGAACATGGCGCTGCACACCTGTTCGCAATGCGGCCACACCGAACACATTTTCGGCAGCGGCGGCGGCGAACGCATGGCCTCGCAATACGCTGTGCCGCTGCTGGGCAGCCTGCCGCTCGACATCCACATTCGCGAACAGGCCGATAACGGCACGCCGACTGTGGCTGCGGACCCGGGCGGCGCGGTCGCGGCAAGTTATCGCGAAATCGCGCGTAAGGCGGCGGCGCAGCTGTCGCTGCATGCGCGCAGCAAGAGCATCCAGTTTCCGAAGATCGTCATTCAGAACACATGAGCATCAAGAGCGACCGCTGGATTCGCCAGATGGCGGAAAAACACGGCATGATCGAGCCGTTCGAGCCGGGCCAGATCCGCACCAACGGCAACGGCGGCAAGCTGATTTCGTACGGCACATCGAGCTACGGTTACGACGTGCGCTGCGCGAACGAGTTCAAGGTCTTCACCAACATCAACTCGACGATCGTCGATCCCAAGGAATTCGATGCGCGCAGTTTCGTCGACGTCAAAGGCGAAGTCTGCATCATCCCGCCGAATTCGTTTGCGCTCGCACGCACGGTCGAATATTTCCGCATTCCGCGCCAGGTATTGACGATCTGCCTCGGCAAGAGCACGTACGCGCGCTGCGGCATCATCGTCAATGTCACGCCGCTCGAACCGGAATGGGAAGGCCACGTAACGCTGGAATTCTCCAATACGACGCCGCTGCCGGCGAAGATTTACGCCAACGAAGGCGTGGCGCAAATGCTGTTCCTGGAATCCGACGAGGTTTGCGAAACCAGTTACCGCGACCGCGGTGGCAAATACCAGGGCCAGCTTGGGGTAACCTTGCCCAAGGCCTGACTGCAAAAAACTCGCGACGCCCCGCGGCGTGGGCGCGTCGCTCAATCAAAGAGGAAGAACCATGTTCAACAGAAGTGTTTCCCGGTGGTCGAGAACGCTGACCAAGGCGCTGGTGCTGGCGCTGCTCGGCGTCGCACTGGCGGCGTGCGGCGGCCGTGATGACATCAAGAAAGGTACGTCGGATATCGCCAGCTCCAACGCGCCGACCGCGTTCGACTTGACCGTCGCCGCGGACAAGGACAATCAGTTCGATCTCGACGGCGCGACGCTGACAGCCGAGGACCTGCGTGGCCACATCCGCTACCGCAACGAACCGGGGCATCAATCGGTGCGTACGATCCTGCTCAAGACCGGCGAGAAGGAAAAGATCAAGAACACGCACGTTGCCGAGCTGGCGAGCATCGCGCGCGACTTGAAGCTCGAAGCGTACGTGCGCGACAACGACGGACATTTGAAAGTGATCCAGATCGTAGACGACAAAAAACCGTGATCGGGAGAATCCACATGCATACATTACTTGCCCGCACTGCCGCTTGTGCGCTGCTGTTGACCGCGTTCGCCGCCCAGGCCCGCGATGCGTTCGATGGCAACCGTCTCATCGTCAAACCCTACAAGGGCGACACCTTCGAAACGGGTGAATACCGTTTCGGCAAGATGGAACTATTCGGCTATATCGGTGATTTGAAGGACAGCAAGCACATCACGGGCATGCTGCTGCGCGATGGCGGCAAGGCGACCGACGAGCAGAAGCACATCATCGCGACGATTGCACAATCGCAGCAGATCGATGCCGTCATTGAACTCGATGGCAAGCAGCAGCCGCTGGTCGATCCCAAGCCGGCTCCTGCCGCGCCCGCTGCCGAAGCTCCAGCTGCGCCAACCGCGACGCCGTAATTCAGTGAGTGGTCCCGGCGGCGTAGTGCTCGTCGTCGCGCGTCGTCAGCGCCACTTCGAGGCATAGCTTCACCGCTTCGATCATCGTCTCCAGACTCATGCCCGGTGCGCCCGCGTGGCGCGCCGCCTGCTCGGGCAGATACGGCACGTGCACGAAGCCGCCGCGCACGCGCCGCCGCGAGCGCGCGAGCGCGTGCGCAAGCCCATAGAACACCTGATTGCAAACGAAGGTTCCGGCGCTGTTCGACAGTGCCGCCGGAATATCCGCGCGCTGCAAGGCAGCCAACATTGCCTTGATCGGCAATGTGGAAAAGTATGCATTCGGCGCATTGTCCACAACGCGTATGTCCACGGGTTGTGCGCCGGCGTTATCCGCAATGCGCGCGTCGATCAGGTTGATCGCCACGCGTTCCAAGGAGATTTCCGCGCGCCTGCCGGCTTGGCCGACCGCGAGCACGAGGTCGGGTTTGTGTCGGTCGAGCAAATCCTCGAGTGCGTCAAGTGACTTGGCAAACTCGGTAGGCAACGTCGCGCCGACGATACGGTGTCCGGCAATCGTGCGATCGTGCAGCGCCTGTGCTATCAGCTGCGATGGGTTGACCGCCTCGCCAGCAAACGGCGTGAATCCGGTAACGAGTGCGATGGGCTCGCGTTTTTTCATGGCAAGCTGAAGAACCAGAGCAGCGCGAAGTTGACCACGAGCAATGCCAGCGCCGTCGGCCACTGCGCGCGGATGACGGCGTTCGGATCGCGCAGTTCGAGCAGTGCCGCCGGCACGATGTTGAAGTTGGCTGCCATCGGCGTGAGCAAGGTGCCGCAATAGCCGGTCAGCATGCCAAGCGCGCCGAGCGCGGCCGCATGCGCATGATGCTGGCCGATCAGCAGCGGCAGGCCGATGCCGGCCATCATCACCGGGAATGCGGCGAACGCGTTGCCCATGATGACGGTGAACGCGAGCATGCCGAACGCGAACGCCGCGAGGCACGCCAGGCGCGATTCGATCGGTATGACGGCGGTGACCAGATGCGCGATTGCCTCGCCCACGCCGGTTGCGGCGAACACCGCGCCGAGCATCGCCAGCAGCATCGGCAGCAGCGCCGCCCATGACAGCGCATCGAGTAATCGCGCGGTTTCACCGACCGCGTCGCGCACCTGGGCACGCGTGAGCCACAGCGCTGCGATCGTTGCGGCGATGCAAGCCAGGCCAAGCGCGATCAGTGTTGCTTGCGCGCGATCCATCGACGCCCACGGCGAATACGGCTGCAGCAGGCTCAGTGCCAGCGTGCCGAACGGAATCACCAGCGCCGGCGCAAACAACCCGTGGCCGAGCCGAGCCGCGGATTGGCGTCGCCACAGCACTTCCGCGGCATCGACGCTTTGCGGCCTGCGGCGCAGCAAACCTGCGCCGGCAATCAGACCAAGCACGATCACGGCGATGCCGACGCACTGCGCGGGCAGCACCTCGCCTTGTTTGCTGGCGTCGGCGACCGCGTCACCACCCAGGAACACGAGCGCCAGCAAACCCCAGAACGCGGCCGACGCATGGCGTCTGGCACGCAGGTCGTGCACTGCGCACGCGACGAGCAGGAGCCCACACAGCCAGTACACGTATTCAATGCGTAGCATGCGCGTCCTTGCGTAATCGCCTTTGCAAGCGCAGTGCGCGCAGCGACTGGATCACGAACGCGGCTATCGCCGTGGGCAACGCCCACAACGAAATGCTGCGCGGATCCAGATCGATGCCGTTCTGCGCATAGAAGCCCTGGATCAGCAGCACGGCACCGAATGCGATGAACACGTCTTCGCCGAAGAACAGGCCGGTGTTGTCGGTCGCGGCGCACAGCGCCTTGACTTGCTCGCGCGCATCCGTGCCGAGCGCGGGATCGATCTTCTCGGCTGCGGCTTCGGCCATCGGTGCGAGCAGCGGACGCACGGTCTGCGGATGGCCGGCGATGCCGGTCAAACCCAACATCGACAGCAGCTGGCGCATCGCCAGATACGCGATCAGCAACCGCGCGAGCGTGAACGAGCGCATGCGTCCGATGAACGCTTGCGCGTGTTCGCGCAGGCCGGCGCGTTCGAGCAGCCCGATCGTCGGCAAAGTGAGCAGCAACACGAGCAGGTTGCGGCTGGCGACAAACTTGTTGCCGATCAGCGCGAGCAGGTCGGGAATCGACACACCCGCGAGCAGGCCGCTGACGATGCCGGCGACGACCACAACGAGCGCGGGGTTGGCGCGTAGCGCGAAGCCGAGCACGACCACGGCGACGCCGAGTAATGGCCAATAGTTCATTGCGGCTATGATAGCGACGCGATCACTCGGAGCCTACAGCATGAAATCCTTTCTGACGCTGTTAACCGCTGCATTGGCACTCGCGGGTTGCGCGAGCTCTTCGCCCAGGGCCGACGCTGAAAAAAACCTCGCCATCATCGGCACAACCGTCGTGCAGCCGGAAAAAGATGCGGCGCATGCGGCGATGCCTGACGCCACCGTGCTGATCCGCGGCGATCGCATCGTTGCAGTCGGGCCGAGCGCGACGACCAAGGTTCCTGACGGCGCGACGCGCATCGATGGCCGCGGCCGCTGGCTGATTCCCGGCATGATCGACGGTCACGTGCACTTTTTCCAATCGGGAAATTTATACACGCGCCCCGACGTGGCCGATTTCAATGCGGTGATGCCGTATGCCAAGGAGGTCGCTCGCAATCAGACGCGGCTGCCGGCAACGTTCAAGGTTTGGCTGGCGAGCGGCGTGACCAGCGTGATCGACGTCGGCGGCCCATTCTGGAACTTCCAGGTACGCGACGCCGCGAACAACAGCGCGGCCGCTCCGCGCGTGGCGACCACCGGTCCGCTGATCTCGATGGTGTCGCGCGAAAAACTCGATCTCGGCGATCCGCCGATCGTGAAGGTCGAGTCCGCCGATGCGGCACGCGCGCTGGTCGCGCGCGAGTTGCCGTACAAACCGGACTTCATCAAGGTCTGGTTCGTGCGCGAGCCGAACGACGATCTCGCCAAAAAAGAAGCGATCGTGAAAGCGACCGGCGATGCCGCACACGCGGCCCACATCCGTCTGGCCGTGCACGCGACCGAACTCGACACGGCAAAAGCCGCGCTGCGCGCCGGCGCCGACTACCTCGTGCATTCGGTATTCGACGATCCGATCGACGATGAATTCATCGCGCTGCTGCGCAAGAATCATGCGCTTTTGTCGCCGACGCTGTTCGTCACCAACGGTTATCGCTGGGCCCTGTCGAACCAGTGGCAGGCGACGCCTGAGGAAATGCGCCTGGCCGATCCGCAGATACTCGCCGCGATGCACGATCTGGAACGCATGCCGAAGGACAAGATCCCGCCGCGCGCAGCGAAACTGATGGCCGAGCACAAGCCGCCGCCGCCGCCGACCGTGTCGCTGCAGAACCTGAAAAAACTGCACGATGCCGGCATCCCGATCGTGATGGGCACCGACGCCGGCAACATCGGCACGCTGCACGGGCCTTCGGTATTCCGCGAAATGGCGCTGGAACACGAAGCCGGGCTCACGCCGCTGGAAGTGCTGCGCACGGCGACGACGAACGGCGCACGCGCATTCGGCAATGCCGATCTCGGCGCGATCGCGCCGGGCAAACTCGCCGACCTCGTCCTGCTCGACGCCGACCCGCTGGCCGACGTGAAGAACCTGAGTCGCGCCGAGCGTGTGATAAAAGGTGGCGTGGTATACGACCCGAAGGCGCTGATCGACAGCATTCGCTAGGAACCTCTGAATAAGCTACTGCGCTCGACATGTCGCGTGCCGGCGGTGCTCGGACTGCGCAGGCAGGATGCCGGAGCGAACAGCGTAGCTGGCCCGAAGGGCGAGCCGCGGATGCGGCGAGTAATCCTCATTTACCGTCAAGTAAACTCCGGTTCCTGCGCTCCGGCGGCACGCAACCTGTCTTCGCTCGCTACGCTTATTCAGAGGTTCCGCGGATTCAGAGGGCCGGATCACCAACTCCATTTGACGCGCAGTTCGATTCGACGCGGATCCCCGAGCCGATATCCGGATTCGTTACCCGGACTCAACTGGATGCGGTCGACGTATTCCGCGTCGAGCGCGTTGGTGGCGATCAGCGCGGTATCGCATCGGGCCGCGCGATAGCCGATGCGAAAGCTCAGTACGCTGTAGGCAGGCAGGCGCCCGGCGGGATTGTAATAACGCGCAGCGGCGGCGTGATAGGCATCCGCCGCAGCGTACCAGCCGTTCGCGCGGCCATAGCGCGCACCGAGTGTCGCGGTTTGCGGCGGAGCTTCCGAAGTGGGATCGCCGTGGCGGTAGACGAACGAGCTGAAACGCGAGTCGAGCACGCCGATGCCGGCACGCAGCTGCCATAGCTCCGAAACGTTCGCGTCGAGTTCGAATTCGAGGCCGCGACTGCGCACGCTCGCAAGAAGCGGATCGCCGGCGGGACTCGATAGATAGTAGGTGTAACGATTGTGGATCTCGCCATCGAACGCGGATAGCGTCGTGTGCAGTGCGCCGCCGAGCCACTGCGCGCGCCAGGCGAGTTCCAGGTTCTCGCTGCGCTCCGGGTTGAACGTGATGATTCCCGTATAGATCTGTCCGCCGCTGCGGTAGCCGGTGCCGTAGCTCAGCGTGAACACGTGGTCCGTTCCGGGCGACCATTCGACGGCGGCCAACGGAATCGGAACCTGATAGGCGTGCCAGAGATTCTTCGTGTCGAACTCCGTCGTGCGTTCGTGCGACCAGCGCACGCCCAGTCCGGTCTTCCAAACCGGGTTCCAGGAATGCTCAATCCACACCGACGCGCTATCCGTCGCCGCAGCGAAATAGTTGAAATACAACTGTCCGGAAGAAAGCGGCGTCGCGAACCGCGTTGCGATGTAATCGTGGTCGAGTGCCGCGAGAATCGTCCAGTCCGGCGCCGGATGCTCGCTGGCGGTCACGCCGAGGCGGCGCCGCAACTCGTAATCCGACCACTGCGTGCCGCGCGGAAACTCGGTCAGATCACGCGAAATCTTCGTGATCGACGCGTGTGCGTCGAGCGCCCATCGATCGCGTTGGTCGTAACGTACGAAGCCTGCAGCGCCGCGCGCATGCGTTTGCGCCACGGTCGGATTGCTCGCATCGCTGTCGCGTTCGAATGGATCGAATGCACCCGACGGTTGACCGAGCCCCGGGGTCGGCGCTACGACCTGGCGATCGCTGCTGTCGCCGGAGAGCGCGAGCGCCGCCAGTTGTGCGCTCAAGCCGGAGTCGGGTGCGTAGGACAATTTCACCCGTCCGAAATCGTTGCGCCGCTTTTCGACGTTGGCCTCGGGCACGGCGCGTTGTCTGACGAAACCCGGCAATTCGTGCTCATCGAGCGCAATCGTCGCGGCCAGTCCCGAAGCCGACAGTGGGCCAGACCACGCAATCGCGCCGTTGCGCGCGCCCAGATTGCCGATGCCGAGCGCGATGCTGGCAAGCGGCTCCGCCGCGGGTGCGGCGGTCTTCAGCGATATCGCGCCGGCTTGCGATCCTTCGCCGGATTCGAATGTGCGCGGTCCGCGCGCCAGATTCAAATTGGTCACGTCCTCGAGCGGCACCAGCTCGTCATCGAGCAGGCGCGTGCCCAGTTCGATGCCGTCGAACGTGACGGTCAACGCCGGAAAATAGTCGGTATCGCGCTCGATGCCGCGAATCGCCAGCGACTGGCCGGCGCCGTAGACATTTGGCGCATACCAGCCGAGCTGGTTGAAGCCCAGCAGCGGCGCCGTATCGAGCCAGCGCCGATCGAGCGATGTCGCTGCGCTTGCACGTTCGACCAGCGCCGTGGCGAGCGCGCTGTCCGGCCGCTCGACTTGCGCGACCGGATCGCCTTCGATATCCAGCGCCGGCAACTTCACGCGTGACGGCGGCGGCGCGGCGATGATTTCCAGCGTGCCGTCGTCGAGCCGACGCCAGGCGAGACCGCTCGGCTGCAACAGCCGGTCCATCGCTTGTTCCAGGGTCGAGCGCGGCTGCAGTGGCACGCAGGTGATTGGCGCCGCATGTCCGCTGGTGTCGACGATGCGCACGTGGAATGCGCGCGCGATCGGTTCGACACAATCGAGCAGCGGCGCGTCGGCAGCATTCGCAGCAACGCACAACAGCGCCGCCAGCGACGGCAATGCCGATGCAGCCGCTCGCACGTCAGTCCTGCACCACGTACAACAGATTCGGCAGATGCCGCAGCGTCAGCCCATGGGTTTTCGCAAGGGCGAGCAGCGCTGCGTCGGGTTTGTCGATCGGAAATGTCGCCGTGACCGGAACGTTCGCATGCGTGCTGGCGCGAAACACGACGTGCTCCGGCAGATAGCGCGCAATTTCGGCGACGACTTGTTGCAGCGGCTCGCGATCGAAGCTCAGCACGCCGCGCGTCCACGCATAGCTCGCGGCCGGGAGCGTTGCGCGGCGGATCGCGCGACTGCGTTCGTCGACCAGCACGCGTTCACCGGCGTGGACCAGCGTCGGCTCGGAATGATCATCCGCGCGAACGGCGACAATGCCCTCGGTGACGCCGACCTCGATCTCGCCCGCATGCCGCGCGACGACGAAGTGCGTTCCGATCGCCTGCGCTTCGACACCCGCGCAATGCACGCGAAACGGATGCGCCGGATCCTTGGCCACTTCGACGGCAAGATCGCCGCGCAACAACTCGACATCGCGCCGATCCGGCGCGAACGGCAGGGCCACCGCGGTGTCGGTATCCAGTTGCAGAATCGAACCATCCGGCAGGTGTTCGACGCGCAATGCACCGGCGGTCGTGTGCACATTGCTGCGCCAGTCCTGCCATGCGTGCGGCGTCCAAATGACGGCAACGAGCAGCAGCAGCGGCGCCAAAGCCGCACCGGTCCAAACCGGCCAACGCGGTGCGACGCGCCGTGGAATCGCGCTGCTCGGCGCCGACTGCTGCAGCGCATATCCCGCTGCGGCGACGTCCGCATACGCCAGCCGGTGGCGCATGCTTTCGGCAAGCCACGCATCGAGGCGCTGCTCGTCGGCCGGCGAAAGCGCGCCGAGCATCGCGCGTGCGTGCCAGCGCGCAGCGGTTTCAGCAATGGTTTGGGTGTCCGTCATCGTTTCCTCTGATCGAAGACGCGCAACGGGGCGTGTTCCCCCAAACACAATCGCGCGGACCATGGCATACGCATTATTGGCGACCCCGCATGCGCAGACGTGCCGTCAACTGCGCCAGAGCGCGCGTCAGATGGTTCTCGACGGTCTTCGGCGTAATGCCCAAGCGCGCAGCGATCTCTTTTTGCGAATAGCCTTCGATGCGCGCGAGCTGCAGCACGGCGCGCGCACGCGCCGGTAACGCCGCAATGGCATTGCTGACCAACGCCACTTCCTGCTGCACGGCGGCGATCTGGTCGGCGCCGGCGGCGGCTTCGTGTTCGTCCTGCATATCGGCGTGTTCCTGCGCGACGACTCGCCGTCGCAATTGATCGCGCGCCAGATTCGCCGCAACGTGAAACAGAAACGCGCGCGGATGTGCGACCGCTTCCTGGCGCATCGCGGCGACGAGACGCATGCCGGCTTCCTGCGCCAGATCCTCGGCCAGCGCCGGGTCGCCGCACAGCCGGCGCAGGAACCGGGTCAGGTCGGCGTAACTTTGCGTGTAGATATTGGCAGCGCGATCGGCAGCGTCGCCTTCCCCATCCGGCGTGACGCTCATGTACGCATTCGGTAAACAATCGGCAGCTGCAATTCAATCTCGCCGCTGCGCGCGCTGCCGAAATCGTCCGGCAATCGCGCGGCACGCGACAACAATTCCAGCGCTGCCCGATCGAGTATCGCGTGCCCCGAACTGTGCTCGATGCGCGCGTCGGTCAATGTCCCGTCCGGCAGCAACGTCACGCGCAATTGCACGACGCCTTCGATGCGCGCGCGACGTGCTGCCAGCGGATACGTGCGGTATTGCGCAAGCCAGTCGAGAATGCGCAGGTCGATGGCGGGTGCATCGGGCGGCATCGCACGTGCAGTGGCAGGCGCCGCTGGCGTGTCTTCCAATACTTTCGGCAAGCTCGATTCCACGTCGACGCGCTCGGCAGAAGGCGCCGACACGGTAGATGCCGAAGCACGCACGACACGATTGGAACGCGGCTTGTTATTTGCAGCGTCGTTTCGAGTTTCGCCAGGCGCCGGCGGCGCCGGCGTAACCGCGGCGGGTGCAGTCATCGCGCTGGCAGCAGGCGCCAGTTCCACGTTCAACATGTGCTGCAGCGGCTGCTGCCGAGTCGACCAGATTTGCCAGACAACGCCGAGCAAAATCGCGTGCACGCAGAACGAAAGAAAAAGCGCACGCGCAAGCGGATGCAGCCCCGCTGTTTTTATCGGCGAGCTGATTGGGAATCGCACTGATTCGCTCATGCGCGTTGCACCATGGGACCTTCTCTTCCGCGGGCACGATGAGCGGCGAAATGCTGCGGAGCCGCTGCGCTGCGCGGCAACATAGCACAGCCAACAACGCACCGGAATGCTCGATCCGGACAATCCGATCGGGCTGGATTATCGGCAAAAAAGCGGATTGGGGGATTCCCGGCGCTGGCGCGTCTTCGCAGTTGCAAGCCACGAGTCGAACACTCGGCCGGTACTCATCCATCAAGGAAACCTTCATGTACAACATTCTTCGTAACGCGACAGGTCTGGGACTGTTTTTTCTGGCTGTCGCGGCGCACGCGCAGCCGGCGGGCGATCGTTGG
>Ga0207657_10004250_pt1 | contig 15171 bp, 12 predicted proteins | sample KBSC33metaG_FD_184316 | JGI IMG/M metagenome (GOLD analysis project Ga0207657, IMG submission 184316) | Corn rhizosphere microbial communities from Kellogg Biological Station, Michigan, USA - KBS C3-3 metaG (SPAdes) (version 2) | ecosystem: Host-associated > Plants > Roots > Rhizosphere > Soil ... | reverse complement strand
CCGATGCAGTACATCCCGACGTACGCCGCGCGCAAGAACGGGCGCGAGGCCGTGACGTACATCGACCCGAGGCTCGAGCCGATCACCGGCGACTCGTACGGCATCTGCGTCTACCAGGAGCAGTACATGCAGATCGCGAAGCAGCTCGCGGGCTTCGAGCCCGCGGAGGCCGAGACGCTGCGCCGCGCGATCGGCAAGAAGATCCACGAGCTGATGGCCTCGCTCAAGGGGAAGTTCCTCGACGGCTGCGCCGCGAACGGCGTCACCCCGGCGGTCGCGGAGCAGCTCTGGAAGGACATGGAGGCCTCGAAGGACTATTCCTTCAACAAGGCGCACGCCGCCTGCTACGCGCTGATCGCCTACCGCACCGCGTGGCTCAAGGCGAACCACCCGTGCGAGTACATGGCGGCGCTCATCTCGAGCGTGATGAACACGAAGGACCGCGTGCCCTTCTACGTCAACGCCTGCGACGAGATGGGCATCGAGGTGCTGCCGCCTGACGTCAACTCGTCGGCGGTCGACTTCGCGGTCGTCGAGCGGAAGATCCGCTTCGGCCTGAACGCAGTGAAGAACGTGGGGGAGACTGCGGCGCAGCGGATCGTCGCCGCGCGCGAGGATGGCGGCCCGTTCGCCTCGATCTGGGATTTCACCGAGCGCGTCGACCCGCAGGTCGTCAACAAGCGCTCGCTCGAGTCGCTCGTCAAGTGTGGCGCGCTCGACTCGACCGGCGCCACGCGGATGGGCATGCTGGCCGTCCTCGAGCAGGCGCTCGGCCACGGGCAGAAGCTCGCGCAGGACAGGCTGATGGGCCAGTCCTCGCTCTTCGACGGTGCCTTCGACGCGGACGACGCCGCGGTCGCACGCCACCACCCGCCGATCCCGACGGGCGAGTTCGAGAAGCAGGAGCTCCTGCGGCTCGAGAAAGAGACGCTCGGCCTCTACGTGTCCGAGCACCCGCTCTCGAGCGTCCGCGAGCAGCTCCGCCGCAAGACCGACGCGACGCTCGCCGAGCTCGAGCGCCGCCGCGACGGCGAGGTCGTCACGGTCGGCGGGATCGTGTCGGATGTGAAGCACCTGACGACGAAGCGCGGCGATCCGATGGTCTTCCTCACGCTCGACGACCCGACCGGCACCGCCGAGGTCGTCGTCTTCAACTCCGCCTACGCCGCCGCGCGCGAGCTCTGCGTGACCGACCGGGTCCTGATCGTGAAGGGCCGCATCGACCACAAGCAGGCCGGCGAGACGAAGCTCCTGGCGTCCGAGATCACCCCGTTCGAGGCAGTGCCCGAGCGTAGGGAGGTGCGCTTCTCACTGGACGCGCGCGAGGCCCCCGCCGGCGTGATCCGCGAGCTCGCCCGGCTCGTGCGCGAGTTCCCCGGCGAGTCCCCGGTCTACCTCTCGCTCGACACCTCCGAAGGCCCGAAGACGTACGCCCTCGGGCCTGAATACCGCGTCCGCCCCGACCCGGACTTCATCGCCGAGGCGAGGGCCGTGCTGGGCGGGTCGGCAGTCCTCTCCTAGCGCTCCGGGGTCGCGCTTGGTGTCCGACTTCAGTCGGACACCTTCGCCCCGCCGCTCCGCAGCGGGGCTCTAGACCGCCGCCAGCGACCGCACCGCTGCGGCGATCTCCGCCGCGCCGGGAAGCATTGCCGCCTCGAGATCCTTCTGGTACGGGATCGGGTGAGACGCGGCCCCGATCCGGACGACGGGCGCGTCGAGGTCCCAGAAGCACTCCTCGGCTACGTGGGCAGCGATCTCCGACCCGAAGCCGCAGAACCGGGTCGCCTCGTGGGCGACGACCAGCTTGCCGGTCTTCGCCACTGACGCGGCGATCAGCTCCGTGTCGAGCGGTGCGAGCGTCCGGGGGTCGACGATCTCGACCGAAACCCCAGCGCTTTCGAGCTCGCGCGCGGCCCGGAGGGCCTGCGGGACGAGCGCGCCGAGCGCGACAACGGTGACGTCGGTGCCCTCGCGAACGACCCGTCCGACGCCGAGCTCGATCCCGTACCGCCCGGCCGGCACCGGTTCGGGATCGGCGAAGAAGAGCTGCTTCTGCTCGAGGAAGACGACGGGATTGTCACCCTGGATCGCCGCGGAGAGAAGGCCCTTCGCGTCGAACGGGCTCGAGGGCATCACGACGACGAGCCCCGGGAGGTGCGCGAAGAGAGCCTCGAGGCTCTGCGAGTGCTGCGCACCGAGCCTGATGCCACCCCCCGACACCATTCGCAGCACGAGTGGGATGCTCGGCGTCCCGCCCATCATGAACCGGAGCTTCGCGGCCTGGTTCATGATCTGGTCGAAGGCGACGCCCGCGAAGTCGGAGAACTGGAGCTCGACGACCGGCCGCAGGCCGGTGAGCGCCGCGCCGATGCCGCAGCCGACGAAGCCGCTCTCGGTCAGCGGCGTGTCGCGGATCCGCTCCGCTCCGAACCGCTCGTAGAGGCCCTCCGTCGCGCGGAAGAGCCCGCCGACCCTGCCGACGTCCTCGCCCATCACGAATACGTCCGGGTCGGCCTCGAGCTCGAGCTCGAGGCTCTCGCGGACGGCCGCTACGAAGCTCAGAGCCCGCTCGGTCTCGACGTCCGGGGCCGGATGGGAGCGCTGCGGCGCGAGGACGGCCGGCAGAAGGTCGTCCGGGTTGGAGTCAGGATCCGCGAGCGCCGTGGAGATCGCCTGCTCGACGTCGCGCTCGACGTCGCGGGCGACCGCATCGAAACCCTCGTCGTCGAGCTCCCCGCGTTCGCGGAGCACCCGCTCGAGCCGGGGCAGCGGGTCGCGCGCCTCCCACTCGGCGACGAGCGTGGCGTCGCGGACGTCGGGAAGGTTGGCGCGCATCGAGTGCTGCATGCGCCGGAAGGTCTTCATCTCGAGGAACGTCGGGCCGTCTCCCTCGCGCGCCCGCGCGAGCGCACGCTCCACGGCGTCCCCGACCGCGACGACGTCGTTGCCATCGACGATCTCGCCGGGCATGCCGTATCCGGCCGCGCGGCCCGCGAGGTCCTCCACCGCGCGCTGCACCCACCAGTCCGCCGAGAGCGCGAACTGGTTGTTCTCGCAGACGAACACGACGGGTAGCGACCAGGTCGCCGCAAGGTTCATCGCCTCGTGCGTCGCGCCCTGCCCTGCGGCGCCGTCGCCGAAGAAGGCGACGACAGCCTGGCCCTCGCCGCGGAGCTTGGCCGTGAGCGCTGCCCCGGTGGCATGCGGCAGCCCGGCGCCGACGATCCCGTTGCAGCCGAGGATCTGGAGCGAGAGGTCGGCGATGTGCATCGAGCCGCCGAGCCCCTTGCAGTAGCCCGTCCGCTTGCCGAACATCTCGGCCATCATCCGGCGGAGATCGGCGCCGGCCGCAATGAGGTGGCCGTGCGAGCGGTGGTGGCCGACGAGGTAGTCGGTGTCCCGCATCACGCCTGCCGCGCCGACGGCGATCGCCTCCTGGCCGACGCAGCTGTGCGCCGTCCCGAAGATCACGCCCTCCTTGAAGAGCTCGGTGGCGCGGTCCTCGAAGCGGCGGATCAGCACCATCTGCCGGTACTGCTCGAGAAGCGGCGGACGGCCGGACGGCCGCTCGCGCACTGCGATCTCGACGGTCAACGCGGCGGCCTCTCGTGAAACTCCACGATGTAGCCGTCGGGATCGAGCGAGTAGAGACTCTTGCCGCCGGCGTTCGCACCGGAGGTCATCTCGACGGGGCCCTCCGAGCGGAACGCCACGCCTTGCCCGCGCAGCTCCTCGTGGAGCGCGTCGATGCCCGTCACGAAGAGGCAGAAGTGGCCCGTGCCGGAGTGGGAGGGCGGCGAGGCGCCCGAGGCGGGATCGAGCCCGCGGTACTCGAGCAGCTCGACCTCGAAGTTGCTCCCGGGCACGCGGAGCATGGCGATGTCGAGGCCGGTCGCGTCGGGCACGCCGACGATCCGCTTGACCTCGGCCTCCTCGTAGACGCGCCGCCAGAGCAGCTCCAGGCCGAGGACGCCCTCGTAGAACGAGAGCGAGCGGTCGAGATCGGAGACGGTGATCCCGGCGTGCCGCGGTCCCTCGATCGCCCAGGCCGGCATCGGTCTAACCTACTTCCGCCGTGGGCGGACTGCTCGAGCAACGGGTCGCGCTGGTCACCGGCGCGGCGAGCGGCATCGGCCGCGCGATCGCCGAGCGCTTCGCGGCCGAGGGTGCCCGCGTCTCCGGCTTCGACCGCGCCGGCGACGTGGAGTACCACGGCGATGTCCGCGTACCCGCCGACGTCGAGGACGTCGTCGCACGTGTCGTGGCCTCCGAGGGGCGGCTCGACGTCCTCGTCTGCAGCGCAGGAGTCCGCGAGATCGGCGACGTCTACACGATGCCGACGGACGAGTGGGACAACGTGATCGCCGTCAACCTGAGCGGGACGTTTTACTGCTGCCAGGCGGCGGCTCGTCACATGCGCGAGCGCGGTGGCGGGGCGATCGTGAACCTCTCCTCCGTCGGCGGGCTGATCGGGCTCGCGCGCCGGCCGGCGTACACCGCCGCGAAGCACGGCGTCGTCGGCCTGACGAAGAGCCTCGCACGTGACCTCGGCCCTGCGGGGATCCGCGTGAACGCGATCTGCCCCGGGCTGATCAGGACGCCGCTGACGGAGCAGTACTTCGCGGACGACGCGTTCGAGGAAGGTCTCCGCACGGTCGTCCCGCAGGGCCGCGTCGGCCTGGCGGACGACGTCGCCGACGCGGCGCTCTACCTCGCGAGCGACCAGTCCGCCTACGTCAACGGGATCGCCCTGACGGTCGACGGCGGCTGGCTCGCCGAGAAGAGCTTCGCCGCCGGCGACGCCGCCGGGAAGACCTTCCTCGCTTCGAACGAGACGCGCGACGACGTCTAGCGACGCCTGCTCGGCTGCGCGATCCGCCCGAACGCCCGCTCGCCCGCGTCGTCGCTCGTGAACGCCGAGAGCTGGAGCAGCTCGCCGTCGAGCTCGAGCCCGGAGCCGATCACGCCGTCCCCCCGCAGGCGCAGGTCGTCTCCGAGCCCGGCCGACGGCCCGCGCGTGGCCCGCGCGGCGGCCACGTCGTCGACCAACCGCGAGACGCGCTCCACCGGCGTCGGCCGCCTGTCGAGCCGCTCGAGGGCGTCGAGCAGGTAGCCGGCGCGGAGCTTCGGCCAGAGCAACGCGAAGGCCTCCGGCCGCGAGACGGCATCGAGGCACAGGTCGTCGCCGAGCCCGAGCACGGCACCGCACTGGCCAGGCTGCAACACGAACGCCGCCTCGAGCTCGCGGAGCCGCTCGCCGTGCGCGACGAACGTGTCGCGGTTCGCCGACGTCGCCGACCGGACACCCATGCGCGACTGCTTCGCCCGCACCTCGTCCCACACCTCGCCCTGGGCGACGCCGCGAGCGAGCGGCTGCGCGGCCTGCGCCTGCGCCTTCATGCGCCGAAGGTGGCTATGCGAGATGTGGTCGCCGCTGCCGAACGCGGAACTGGTCCGCCGCCAGCGGCCCTGTTCGACGCAGGAGACGGGGATCGGCAGCTTCGCGCCAGCCTCGACGAGCACGGTCACGTTGAGGATCCGGTCCTGCTTCGCACCGACGAGCTCCTCGCCGTCGTAGAGCAGCACCCGTTTGTCGGTGGGGTTGTGCACGACGAGCTCCGGCACCGTGCCGGCGTTGGAGGCCTCGTCGACACGGAAGCCGCGCGGGAGCGCCTCGTCGAGGGTGACGTACTCCGCAACCGGGTCGCGGAGGGGGAAGAGCGGGGTAACGACGATCCCGCGGTGCTCCACGGTCTCGCCGAGCTGGAAGGTCTCATGTGGCATGGCGTTCTCCTCTCGTCCTGCTGGAGTCCGCCGCACGAGGCCACGTCCTTACGGGTCGCGCAGCTTCGTAAGATCAAGTCGTGTCCGATGCGACTCAGCTCTCGATGCGCGATGCCCGAGATGCCGAAGACGAACGACTGCTCGCCGAGGGCGAGACCGACCGCCTGCTCGCGGGCTGGGTCGAGACGATTCAGGACATCTGTGTCGCGAAGATGCGTGGCCCCGTCGGGGAAGACGTCGCGCAGGCCGTCTGCGAGCGGCTCTGGCGCGAACTCAAGGCGGGCAGGCACCGTGACGGCCGCTACCCGTTCCGCGTCATCGTGCACTCCGTGACCAGGTGGGTTTGCAAGGGCTGGTACGAGCCGGGCTGGCAGGAGAGCGAGCTCTTCGACCTCGACGGCGCGGCGCCCGACGAGTCGGAGGCCGTGGTCGTCGAGGTCACCCTGGAGCAGTTCGTGGCGACGCTGCCGTCCGGCGACGGCGAAGTGGCCGCGCTCACCCTCCTCGAGGGTCTCGAGCCCGGCGAGATCGCGACGCGTCTCGACAAGAAGCCGAACGCCGTCTACCAGGCGATCCACCGCAACGCGAAGAAGCTGCGGGAGTGGCTCGAGGAATGACTGCCGACGTTCAGGCTCTCCTCGACGAGCTCGTGCGCCGCTACGCGCGCGGCGAGCCCCTCGACGTCGAGGCTGCCCTTGCGCGCGCGGGCGACCGCGCCGACGAGCTCGCGCCGTTGATCGAGGCGTTCCTCGCGCGCGCCCCGCGCCGCGCGCCCTCGCCGGATGCGCTCGCGTACGTCCGATCGCTGGACGAGCCGCCGATGCTGCGAGCCCGGGTCGGGAAGGCGCTCAAGGTCGACGACGTGGTCGACGCGATCGTCGCCGAGTGCAAGCTCGATGCGGAGGCTCGCCCGAAGGTGCGCCGCTACTACCAGCAGCTCGAAGGCGGGATCCTCGACCCCTCGCGGGTCGCGGCGTCGGTCTGGGACGCGATCACCGGCCTTCTCGGCCGCTCGCGGGCGCTACTGTCGGCGCCGCCCGGGCCGGCGCCTGCCGCGGCGCCGATGTACCGGATCGATGCCCAACTCTCGCTCTCCGAGCGGCTGGTGCCACGGTCGGCTGCGGAGCCTCAGGTGCCCGACGAGGTCGACGCACTTTTCCTCGGCGATCCTTCCGCCTGATCCGAGGGATGTTTGAACCGGCCCGCCGGCCGGTATTCCCTCTACAGAAGGCATTCGTACGATCAGGTTCAGGCCGATGCGACAACAGACAGCCCTCGTCTTGCCACTTGCGACGCTCGCGGCGCTCGCGCTCGCGGGCACCGCGTCCGCCGGTGACGGACTTCTCTCGAGCGCGCTCTCGCCCGTCACGCAGGTGGCGTCCCCGGTGACGGACGCGGTCGCGCCCGTCACGGAGGCAGCGAAGCCGGTGACGGACGCCGCGGCGCCCGTGACGGAGGCAGCAGCGCCGGTCACCGACGCCGTCGCACCGGTGACGAAGGCGGCCGCGCCTGTCACGCAGGCAGCCCAACCGGTCGTCGAGAAGGTTGCGGAGGTGGCGGTCGCCCCGGCCGTCCGAACGATCGCCGAGGCGGCGGCACCGGTGGTGAGCACCGTCTCGCAGACGACAGCGGCCGTCGTCGAGCCCGTCGTGAAAATCGCTGCGCCGGTCGTTGGCGCCGCAGCGCAGGCGGCCGCGCCGGTCGTGAACACCGTTGCACCCGTCCTCGACCAGACCGTCGGGCCAGTGACACGGCCGGCCGGTCGGACGACCACCGAAGCCGCACGGGTCACCTCGCCGGTCTCGCAGTCTCCGACGGCCGGGGCCGCCGCGCCAATTTCGCCTCTGCAGACCTCCACGCCGGTGCCCTCGGCCGACGTCGACGAGCTGCCGGCGAGCGCTCCGGTCGTGCAGGGCGCGGCGGGCGGCGCCGTGCCGGCGCGGCCGGCGCTCGCTGGCGGAAACGCTCTGCAGGCCACACGGCTTGCGCCTGGCATTCCGGCGGCGATCACCGCGCTCGAGCCGTCGGCACCGGCCACGGTCGCAGCGCTGGCCGCCACGGCTTCGGCCACCCAGCCACACGCGACCGCCCCAGGCGACGCCCGAGCTCCCCTGCCCCGTGACCTCGGTCTCGCCTTGTTCGGTGGGCTCCTGGCGTTCGGTATAGCGCTTGTCTCGACCTCGTCCGCCGGTGCCGGCGGACACTCGCCTTCCTCCTCTGTAGCGGTGACCACGAGGCCGTTCCGGCTCGTTGCGCCCGCACTCCTCTGGCGCCTGCGCGCGCTCGCGGAGTGCGTGAGGCCGGAACCGCTTCTCGCACCGCTCGAGCTCCCCGGCTAGCGCCCTCGCGCTTCCGGTCGATCCGGGCATCCGCCCGGGTCTCAACGAGCTCGAAAGGAGACACCATGAAGCGGTATGTGATCGCTGCGATCACCTGTATCGCGCTCACCGTCGGGGTCAGCCCCGCGGCGGCGGGCGGGGGTCTCGGAGGCGTCGTCCAGACGCTGACCGGGACGGCCCAGCAGAGCACGAACACGGCTGGTGACGCGTCCGCGTTCAACGCGAACGGCACGTCCCAGTCGAACGACCAGAGCCAGACGGGCACGGGCGGCGACGCCTCCACCGGTGACGCAACCACCGGCGGCGCAAGCTGCTGCGACTCAGGCGATGCGACGAGCGGCGACGCCACGGGTGGCGACGTCACCCAGTCGCAGGAGGCGTCCAACGCGAACTCCACGACGCAGGAAGCGTCGGCGGAATCGAAGGCCGTGCAGGTGCTGCCGGTGAACGTGGCGGTCCCGATCTGCGTCGCGAAGGCGTGCGACATGGGCTCGGTCGAGCAGTCGAACACGAACACCTCGGGCGACGCGTCGGCGAAGAACGTCAACGTCACCGACCAGTCGAACGAGCAGTCGCAGACCGGAACGGGCGGCGACGCCCGAAGCGGCGACGCAACCGCTGCCTCCGGTGATGCGACGACCGGCGATGCCGCCGGCGGCGACGTCACGCAGTCGCAGCAGGCGTCGAACAAAAGCGCGACGAGCCAGAAGGCGACGGCGGTCTCGAAGGCGATCCAGATCGCGCCGGTGAACGTCGCCGTGCCGGTGTGCGTCGCCTGGAGCTGCAAGACGCCCGACGTCGAGCAGCGGAACACCAACACGTCCGGTGACGCGTCGGCGTCAAACGTGAACGCGACGTGGCAGGGGAACGACCAGAGCCAGACGGGCACGGGCGGCGACGCCTCCACCGGTGACGCAACCACCGGTGGGGCGGGCTGCTGTGGATCGGGCGATGTGACGAGCGGTCACGCCTACGGCGGTGACGTCATGCAGTCGCAGGAGGCGTCGAACGCCAACTCGACGTCGCAGGAGGCGTCGGCGGAGTCGAAGGCGGTGCAGGTGCTGCCGGTGGACGTGGCGGTGCCGGTGTGTGTCGCGACGTCGTGCAAGACGGGCTCGGTCGAGCAGTCGAACACGAACGCGTCGGGTGACGCCTGGGCCGGGAACGCGAACCAGACCGGGCAGTCGAACCAGCAGTCGCAGACCGGCACCGGCGGCAACGCCACGAGTGGCGATGCCGAGTCCCGCGGTTGCTGCAAGCCCAGGTGGCATCACGAGCTGCCCGAGCCGAAGCACTGCGGTCACGCGGAGCCGAAGCCAAAGCCGAAGCCCTGCAAGCCGGAGCACGCCGGCGACGCCCGCACGGGCGACGCGCCAGGCGGCGACGTCACCCAGCCGCAGACGGCGACGAACGCCAACGACACGGCCCAGACCGCGCGGGCGGCGTCGATCGCAAAGCAGGAGGGCGCGCTGAACCTGGTGCTCCCACCCGTGTGCCCGAAGCCTGCGCCGAAGCCCGAGCCGCACGGGTGCAAGCCGTGCTGAGAGAGGAGGACGTGAAGGAGACGGGTTGACGAACGGAACGGGCCGCCGGCACACGCCGGCGGCCCGGCCCTCGGAACGCGGGGAGGCGAGGCGGGAGCGGCACGCCCGTCTCGTCCTCGCCGCGCGCGAGCACGACGACCGGGACGCGCTCGAGGCGCTCGTGTGCGAGCACCTCGCGCTCGTCCGCAGCATCGCGCGTCGTTTCGGCCGGGAAGCCGACCAGCGCGACGACCTCGTCCAGGAGGGCGTGGTCGGGCTGCTCAAGGCGATCCGCCGCTTCGACCCCGGGCGCGACGTCCCGTTCCCCGCCTACGCGATCATGGCCGTGACCGGCGAGATTCGCCACCACCTGCGCGACCGATCCTCGTGCGTGCGCGCCCCCGAGGCGACCACCGCCGAAGTAATCCCGCTCGACGACGACGTCCCGACGACGGCATCGGACTTCGGCCGCTCGGAGGACCGCGTCGAGCTCGGGCAGCGCCTCTCCTGCCTCGGCCGCCGCGAGCGGGAGGTCGTCTACCTCCGCTTCTTCGCCGACCTGACGCAGGACGAGATCGCCCGTCATGTGGGCATCTCTCAGATGCACGTCTCGCGCCTCCTCCGCCGCGCGCTCGAGCAGATGCGGGAGGTCGTGCCGTGAGCCAAGGTAGGTTCCGGGTTCGTGGTCGCCGAGCGCCGCATCGAAAGCGACGGTGTCGGCCTCCACCTCGAGCTCGAGGGGCCGGAGGATGGCGCGGCGGTGCTGTTCCTCCACGGGGTCGGCTCGAGCCGCCGGACATGGGAATGGGTTCCACACGAGCTGACGCGAGCGCGGAGGCTCGTCCGGGTCGACCTGCGCGGCCACGGTCGGTCGGACCACGCGCCCGGCACCTATGTCGTGCCGCGCTACGGCGCCGACGTCGTCGCCGTGCTGAACTCGATCGTGTCGCGCCCGGCGGTGGTCGTCGGTAACTCGCTCGGCGGCGTCATCGCCTGGTGGCTTGCGCAGAACCACCCCGACCTGGTCACCGCGGCGTTGCTAGAGGACCCGCCGCTCTTCGCCGGCGACACGCCCGAGGCCGAGGCCGGGCGCTTCAGGGACGTGTTCCACGCCGTCAGGGCGGTGATCCTCGAGAGCCGCGAGCGCGGGCTCTCGGAAGAGGAGACCGCCGAGCACATCGCGACGATCCGCTGGGGGCCGGCGGGCACGCCGCCGCTCGGCGAGCTCCTGACCGAGGACGGCCTCGCCACCCTCGCGTTCGGCTACCACAGGCTCGACATCGGCGTGATCGACGGTGCGATCGACGGCTCGACCCTCGCCGCGGTGGAGACACGCTCACCCGTCAACCTGCCCGTGCTCCTGGTCGCAGCCGACGACGCTGCCGGCGCGGCCTTCTCGACCGGCGACGAGGAGCGCCTCGCCGAGCGCCAGCCCACCGTCGAGGTGGTGCGCATCCCCGGCAGCGGCCACCGGATCCACGACATGCGAGCCTACCGCGAGACCTTCGCCGGCCACCTGCGCCGGTTCCTGGACACGTATGCGCGCTGAAAGCTCGCCGCACGGGGGCGACTAGTCTCGCTCGCCCAGGGCGACCGCAAGCGACCGGCTCAGGGTCTCGTGTGCCTCGAGCTCGGCCTCGACGGGAGCGAGGACGAGGTCGTCGGCCACTGCCTCGATCCCCGGGCGTAGCGAGCGCGCAGCCGCCCGCCGCCGGCGGCGGGCGCCCACGGCGTTGAGCGCGCGGGTGCCGAACGAGAGGACGACGCCCAGCACGAGCCCTCCGACCGCGAGCCACGTCGCGATCGGGGCGCCGCCGAGCTCGGGCAGGGGCACGACGTCCTCGATCCGGAGGTAGCCGGCGACGCCGGCGAGCGCGATCCAGAGAATGCCGAGGGCCGCCGCGGCGACCAGGAGCCACTGGAGGAGCGATGCCACGCGCCACCAGCGAGGCGCGCGAGTGTCGAGCTTTGCCGAGCCCACCGCCTGGTCGAGCCGATCGACCACGCGCGCGTCGCCCGCAGAAGCGGCACGACGGAGGAGTGTCGGCCAGGGCGCGGGGAGCCCTGCGCTCGCACTGTCCGCGACCTGGCGCACGGCCGTGGCGACCTGTGCCAGCTGCACGTCCGATGCGGGTGGCAAAGAGGTTCTGCCGGCGCCTGCTCCGCCATCGCCGAGGCGCAGGCGACGGAGAGGGTCCGGCTTCAGGCGACGGAGCCAGCGGGCGAGAGGCCATCCGCTCGCCAACGCGCCGCGATGGCGGTGCGCCTCGCCGACGGCCTCCACGACCCGTGGGACTCCTGCCGCTTCGGCGAGCGCGGTCACCAGCGCCTCTCGATCGGAGCCCTCGACGCGTGTCCGCCCAGAGGAGCCGCACCAGCGGCGCAGCTCGGCCGCCGCTGCTCCCGCGTCCGCGGAAAGGCGCTCGACTGCCGCCTTCCGCGAGGCGACGCGGCGGGCCAGAAGCTCACGGAGCCCGTCGACGCCTGCACCCGTCCTCGCCGAGACGACGAGGACGGGCGACTCGTCCAGCCCGTCCTCCGTGAGCAGCCGAGCGGTGTCGCGCCGTAACGCGTCGATCGCCTCCGGAGGGAGGATGTCCGCCTGGTTGAGCACGACGGCCATCGACTCGTCGTGGGCGGCGAGCGGTCGCAGGTAGCCGTCGTGGAGCGCGGCGTCTGCGTACTTTTGTGGCTCGACGACCCAGACGAGGAGATCGGCGAGCTCGACGATCCTGTCCACCTCGAGCCGGTGCGCGGCCTCGACGGAGTCGAAGTCGGGCAGGTCGAGAAGCACCAGGCCGCTCAGTCCGCCCGCGTCCAGGCGATGACGCCTCTTGATCTCGAGCCAATCGAGCAGGGAGTCCGCGCCGTCGCCCCAGACTGCCGCCTGCCCCGTGGACGTCGTCGGCCTGCGCCGTCCGACCGCCGCGAGCTCTGCTCCGCTCAGCGTATTGAAGAGAAGCGACTTACCGGCGCCGGTAGGCCCGACGAGCGCGACGACGGTCGACTCGACCCCGAGACCCAGCCTGGCTTCCGCCTTCTCGGTCACGCGCCGCGCCCGCTCGACCGGCTCCGGATCGAGCCGTCCGTCGGCGACGAGGACGGCCTCCGCCAACGCGGCCAGGCGCCGGTCGAGCGAGAGGCTCACGATGCCCGTCGAACGGCGTCGATCGCGCCGTGGAGACGTGCGACGGCCTCCGGCTCGGGCGCCTTGCCGTCGAGCACCGCGGCGAAGCGCTCGGTCTCCTCCCGAAGCAGATTGTCGACCCGTTCCGTGAGGTCGTCGCGGGCTCGGGCCGCGAGGGAGCGCACCGCCTGATCGCCCAGGAGCGCCTCGAGGAGCTTGTGCCCGACGGCCGACGTGCCGCCGGCGACGACCGCCTCGAGGCCCGTGATCCCGCCAGTGCTCGCGAAGACCGCCAGCATGACGGTGAGCCCGGCCCCGTTCACGCCGAGCGAGGCGAGCCGCGCTGTAGTGCGCTTTGCGGCCCCCTCCGTCCGAACGAGGTCCATGACGTACGCCTGCCAGGCCCGCACCTGGCCGCGCGCGTCGTCGCGAAGCTCGTCGGACGCACGCGTGAGCCCGGGCGCACCGTCGACGAGGGCCCTCCCGGCCGGAATCTCACTCCACGCGTGTGCGGCACGCTCTGCGGCGCGCTCGGCCGCTGCACGGACGACCGCCTCGAGCCGGTGCTCCACTGCCTCTCGAAGCTGATCCTCGCCCGGCTCGTGACCCGCGACGAGGCTCGTCAGTCGATCCCGCATCGCCGCGAGTCGCGTCTGGAGCTCTCGCATGAAGTCACCGGTGCCCACCACCTCGTGCCACCGGGCGACGACCTCGCCTCGGAGAAGGGAGCCGCTCCGAAGCGCATCCTCGACGTCCTGGCGCGCAGAGGCGTACGCGAGATCCGCCGCTGCGCGGAGGTCCGCGGCCGCCGCGAGTTGCTCGGACGCCGCCCGCTCCACCGCGCCCGCGCGGGCGGGAAGGCTGCGCAGGGCGCCGCTCAGCGTCCTGCGAATCAAGTCGCCCCGAGCGTCGGCGTCTGCTGCGAGCGCGTCGAGCCAGCGGCGCACCGGGGCGAGCTCCGCCGCGGGCAGCCGCCCTGCCTCGAGCCGTGTCTCGCCGACGACGAGCAGGACGGCGTCGATCCGCTCCTCGCGGATCATCTCCCCGAGATGCGCCGTCACCTCGCGCTCGGCATCGTCCGGTACCCGGTTGAGCACGATCGAGAGAGCCGTTCCTCGCTCGCGTGCCGTCGCGAGGAACTCCCACGGCACGGCGTCGGCGTAGCGCGCCGCCGTGGTCACGAAGAGCCAGGCATCGGCGGCTGCGAGGAGCTGTGTCGCAAGCGCGCGGTTCTCGGCGAGCACGGAGTCGATGTCCGGCGAGTCGAGGAGCGCGAGACCCGGTTGGAGCTCCGGCGCCGGCACGACCAGGAGCGTGCCGGGCGTCGGTGCGCCCCCTGCCACTCTCGGCAGGCCGGGCAGGATCCGGTCGCCCTCGAACCAGCGCACGTCGTCGGGGTGGCAGACGAGAACGGGCCCGCGCGTCGTGGGCCGCAGCACGCCCGACGGGCTGACCTCCGCGCCGACGAGGCTGTTGAGAATCGTGGACTTCCCGGCGCCGGTCGACCCGCCGACGACCATGAGCACCGGCGCGTCCATCTGTTCCAGGCGCGGCAGGAGGTAGTCGTCGGTCTGGCCGACGATGTCGTCCCGAGCGGCACGCGCCCGACCCGAGTCCGGGAGCTCGAGCTGGAGCCGGAGCGCGGCGAGGTCGTCGCGGAGCCGGCGCAGGGCGTCGGGAAGCTCGGGTCTCAAGGACCCGGGCATCATCGCATCGATCACCAGGCGCAGCCGGCGATCACGGAGCGGGGCCGGACCACGTCACGGCGAGTACTCGAACCACTCGACGTCGGCCGGAACCGTGGCGCGCGCCCCGCCACCCGTCGCGTAGAGGCCGATCATGGCGCCGGTGAAGTGATGCCTCCCGGTGGCGGCGAGGATCGTCTCGGCGGAGAACGACCGCGTGGGGACGCTGCCGAGCTCCCTTGGACGGCCGGTCCCGCCGGAGAACCGGTACTCGCCCGCGGTCGCGCGGAGCTCGAGCGTGACCGGTCCTGCCGCGATCGCCTGACGCGCGAGCGTCGACGTCTCGCCCCGCAGCGTGACGTCGAGTCGAAGCTCCCGGCCGCCCGGGGCGAGCGCCACGACCAGGACCGCGTTGAAGTCCTCGTTCGCCCTGAGGCACAGCCCAGCCTGCTCGCCCGGGTGCACGGGCTCGAACTCGAGACGGACCTGTGCGGTCGCCTCGAAGTGCTGCTGGCGCCGGCAGACGAGCGCAGGCGAGGCGACGTCGCGGATCGTCGCCGCGGTTCCCCAGAGGCGCAGGAATCCCGGTCGTTCCCGGAGGGTGCAGCAGCCGCGAGCGGGGTTCCGGACGGAAAGCCAGCCCGTGGGAAGGCGTCCGGGCCGAAAGCGGAGTCGCTCGGGCGCGTCGGGCGCCCGGGCCTGCGCGCGAGCCG
>Ga0207657_10004248_pt1 | contig 15174 bp, 12 predicted proteins | sample KBSC33metaG_FD_184316 | JGI IMG/M metagenome (GOLD analysis project Ga0207657, IMG submission 184316) | Corn rhizosphere microbial communities from Kellogg Biological Station, Michigan, USA - KBS C3-3 metaG (SPAdes) (version 2) | ecosystem: Host-associated > Plants > Roots > Rhizosphere > Soil ... | reverse complement strand
CAGATCGGCGCCCGCGCGGGCCGCCTGCCGCGCCCAGCGCTCGACCGGCGCATCGTGCACGAGCGACAGCGAGTCCGTAATCGCGACACCGGTGAACCCGAGCCTGCGCAAGAGCCGATAGGTCGCCGGTGTCGCGATTACGGACTCGCTGTCGCTCGTGCACGATGCGCCGGTCGAGCGCTGGTCGCGGCAGGCGGCCCGCGCGGGCGCCGATCTGCTGCTCTTTTCGAGCCCGGCGCACGCACGGCGCGCGATCCGTGCTCTCACCCCGCTCGCCCGTCGCGGCGAGCTCGACGTACACGTCGCGCGCGTGCTCGCGTTCCGGCGCGCGCTGCGGTCTCATTGACTCGTCGCAGCTGCGCGCTCGACGAGGACGTCGAGCAGCGACGGGTCGGGCCGGAGCGTGCCGCTCTCGATCTCCCGTGCGACCTCGACCACCGCTCGGTTGACCGGCGCATCGCGTCCGAGCGTCCGCAGCGTCCGGACGACGTGCCCGTTGATGTCGTCGGTCTCGCTCCGCCGGCCCTTCGCCCAGTCCTGGAGAATCGTCGTCGTCGAGTGCGGCAGGACGAAGCCCGTCAGAAGCGTGTCGAGCAGCACTTCGACGACGGAATCCGGTCGGCTGACGTCTTGGTGGCGCAGCCCGAAGATCGGCAGGATCGGATTCCCGAGACCGGTCGTCGCGTCGAGTGCCTCGCGGCCCGATCGGAGCATCAGCTCCCGCAGCGCAGGAATCGCCGCGGCCTCCACCATCGAGGTCCCGACGATCGCCGTCGTCGCAAGCGTCGTCGCATTGGAGACGAGCTTCATCCACTTCGTCGCTTCGATGTCTTCGACGACCTCGACCGCGCCGCTATGACGGAGGAGCGATGCGACCTCCTCCTCGCGTCCCCCCGCGGCGCCGATCGCGAACCACGAGCGATCGGGGCCGGAATGCCGGTCGACGACGCCCGGCACCGTCATCGCCGCCGTGATCTCGATCACGGCGCCGATCGTTCGCTCCGGGCCGACGACCTCGGCGACGACGCTCGTCGTCATCCCGTTCTGGACGCCCGCCATCAGGCCGTGCGGCTCGAGATACGGTGCGATCAAGTTCGCCGCCCAACGCGTGTCGTATGCCTTGACGAGCAGGAGGACGACGTCGAACGTCTCGCGCAGCGTCGCGACGTCGCAGAGGTGGAGAGCTCGAACCGGGACGTTGATCGTCCGGTCCGGCATCGCGATCGTGACGCCGTTCGCGCGCATCGCCTCGACGTGCGCCGGCCACTGCTCGATGAACACGACGTCCTCGCCCGCGAGCGTCAGATCGGCGCCGATCGACGCGCCGTTGGCGCCGGTGCCGACGATCGCGACCCGTGTCACGCGCGCGTCGCCCTCAGCGCCTTCAGCGCTGAATGACCACGAGGCGTTCCTCGGTCATCTCGCGGACTGCCCACGCCGGTCCTTCCTTCGTGTTGCCGGATGCCTTCACTCCACCGTACGGCATCTGGTCGGATCGAAACGTCGGCGCTTCGTTGACGACGACGCAGCCGAACTCCAGGCGCTCCGCCGCCGCGAGCGCGTTGTCGATCGACCGGGTGAAGATGCCGGCCTGCAACCCGAAGCGCGTGCCGTTCGCGCGTTCGATCGCCTCGTCGAGCGCGTCGAACGCGTTGACGACGACGACCGGCCCGAACGCCTCCTCGCAGCTCACCTTTGCGTCGTCGCGGACGTGGGCCAGCACGGTCGGCTTGATCAGTCCTTCCTCGTCGCCGCCGGCGAGGAGCTGGCCGCCCGACTCGGCGATCCACTCGCGTATCCGGTCGTGCGACTTCTCGTCGATGACCGGGCCGACGTCTGTCGTCTCGTCGCACGGGTCACCGACCTTCAGTGCGTCGACGTGCGGCAGGAACGACGCGATGAAGCGGTCGAACTGCGCCGCGTGGACATAGATGCGCTGAACCGAGATGCAGCTCTGCCCGGCGAACGAGAACGCGTTCGCAGCGAGCTTGGCCGCGGCTGACTCGACGTCCGCGTCGTCGGCGACGATGACCGGCGTCGAGTTGCCGAGCTCGAGCTTCACGCGCTTCCGCGGCGCACGCTCCTGCAGCTTCCAGCCGACCTCGCCGGAGCCGGTGAACGTGATCAGCTTGACGCGATCGTCCTCGACGAACACGTCGCCGATCGGTGCGGCCGGGCCGGCGACGATGTTGAGCCAGCCGGCGGGCAGGCCGGCCTCTTGCGAGAGCTGGCCGAGGAGCAGCGCCGAGAGGGGCGTCGCCGTCGCCGGCTTGAGCACGACCGGGCAGCCGGCGGCGAGCGCCGGCGCCAGCTTGTGCGCGACGAGGTTGCACGGGAAGTTGAACGGCGAGATCGCACCCACGACTCCGATCGGCCGCCGCAGCGTGAAGCCGAGCTTCCCCACCCCCGCGGGCGACGCGTCCATCGGGACGATCTCACCCGCGAGCTTCCGCGCCTCGACCGCCGCAAACGTATACGTCGACATTGCGCGCGACGCCTCGACCCGCGCCGTCTTGAGCGGTTTCCCGGCCTCGTTGCAGATCGTCTGCGCGATCTCCTCGCGGTGCAGGTCGATCAGCGCGGCGACGGTGCTGAGGATCTCCGCCCGCTCGTGCGCGGCGAGCGGCGACTCGAGCGCGCGCGCCGCTGCGTCTACGGCTCGTTCGGCTTCGGCTCGGCCGCCGCGGGCGACGCGGCCGACGGTCTTCCCGGTGTAGGGCGACGCGACGTCGATCCACTCGCCTGTCGTGACCCACTCGCCGTCGATCAGGAGCGCGCGTTCGTGAGTCTCGGTGCGCGACGCCATCACGCACGCGCAGCGAGGTATGCCGCGATCCCCTCGCGCCGCTCATCGGCGTTGTAGTACGCGACCTCGACGAGCTCGAGCGGGTACCCGTCCGGGTCTGCGAAGTACACCCAGCGCCAGCCGGCGAGCACTCCTTCGTCGACGACGTTCACGTCGCTGAAGAACTCGATCCCCTTTGCCTTCAGCCCCGCCACCGTCTCGTGGATGTCGTCGACGAGCAACGCCACGTGCGACGCGCCGATGTTGTTCGACGGCAGCGGTTGCGTCGTCTCGCTCGGCGGGCTCTTGTACTCGAGCAGCTCGAGCGTCGTGTCGCCGAGCAAGAGGCTCACCTGCCTCAGCCCGGCTCCCGGAACCCCGACCGCCGGCCCGAGCTCCGGGCCGTCGAACCAGGGGCTCGGCTCGTTCGAGAACGGCAGGCCGAGCACGTCGTGGTAGAAGCGAATCGAAGCGTCGAGGTCGCGCACCGTGATCCCGACGTGATGCATTGCCTTCATGGTCCCTCCTCAGACGAGGACTTGGCCGCCGTCGACCATGTACATCTGCCCGGTCATGTAATCGGACTCCGGCGACGCGAGGTAGACGAGGAACGGCGCGAGCTCTTCGGGAGCCGCTGCACGTCCGGCGAGCGTTCCCGTTGCGAACTCGCGCATCGGATCGGCATCCGCCCCCTGGTCGTGGATCGCGCGGATGTCCTCGTTCAACCCGATCCACATCGGCGTGTCGACCACGCCCGGCGCGAACGCATTGACCGTGATCCCATGCTGGATCAGCCCTCGGGCGGCCGCCTGTGTCACCGCGAGAACGCCGAACTTGGATACGCAGTAGGGAACGAAGTCCCAGAAGCCCTGCCGGCTCGCGATCGAACCGGTGTTGACGATCTTGCCGCCCCGACCCTGCGCGATCATCTGCTTCGCGGCTTCCTGCGTGCAGACGATCACGCCCCAGGCGTTCACACGGACGATCTCGTTGAAGTTCTCTTCGTCGACGTCCATGAAGCCGCGCGGCCGGTTCATCCCGGCATTGTTGAAGATGACGTTCAGCTCGCCGAACGCGTCGACCGCGGCGCCGATCATCGCCGTGACGCTCGCGCGCTCGGTGACGTCGACTGCGACGGCGGTCGCTTCGCCGCCGTCTGCGTCGATGGCCTCGGCGACGGCGCGCGCCCGTTCGCCGTCGAGGTCTGCGACGACGACGCGCCCGCCCTCCGCCGCGATCGCACGGCAGGCCGCGGCGCCGATCCCGCCGGCTCCGCCGGTGACGACGACGACGCGCCCGGCGACTCGGCCGGTCATACCACGAGCGGCGCGTCGTCGAGCTCGACGACGTCGGCCCCGCGCACGTACGTCCGGCCGCACACGAGCAGCTCGTCTGCCGGGAACTTGGTGATCACACGGCACCCGGTCGCGGTGACGACGACCTCCTCCTCGATGCGCGCCGCCGACTCGCCGTCGGTCGCAGGGCAATAGGTCTCGAGTGCGAAGACCATGCCCTCCTGGATCTCGATCGGGTGGTCGAGCGAATGGACGCGCGAGATCATCGGCGCCTCGTACAGACCGACGCCGAGGCCGTGCCCGAACTGCAGTCCGAAGCAGGACTGCTCGTCGTCGAAGCCGAGCTCCTGCGCGGTCGGCCACACGGCGGCGATCTGATCTGTCGTTGCGCCCGGTCGCACGAGGCCGATCGCGTTGTCGAGCCATTCGCGGCACTGCTTGTACGCGTCGAGCTGACACTGCTTGACGCTGCCGACGTTGAACGTGCGGTAGTAGCACGTGCGGTACCCCATGAACGAATGGATGACGTCGAAGAACGCCTGATCCCCGGGGCGGAGCAGGCGATCGGAAAAGACGTGGGGGTGGGGGTTGCAGCGGTCGCCGGACACGGCGTTGATCGCCTCCACCTGCTCCGACCCGAGCTCGAACAGGAGCTTCATCGCATCGGCGACGATGGTGTGCTCGTGCACGCCCGGGCGGAGGGAGCGATAGATCTGCTCGTACACGGCGTCGACCATCGCCGCTGCATGCTCGAGGAGCGCGATCTCCTCCTGCGTCTTGATCGCGCGCGCCCGCATCATCACCGGCTGGGCGTCGGCTGTCTCGATCCCCGCGCGCTGCAGCGAATACAGCGTCTCCATGTCGGTGAGATCGATTCCAAGCGGTTCGCCGGCGATCCCGCGCTTCTCGAGCTCGCGGTGGATGCGCGCCGCGAGCGCGTCGGGAACGCCCGTCTCGCGCGGCATCGCGCCGCGCATCGAGGTGACGCCGGCCTGCCAGGAATCCTCCGGAAGCCACGGCGCGTAGAGCCGGTGATGCCTGGCTGCCGACCCGAAGTCCCACAGCACCGGATTGCCCTCGCGCGGAAGGAGGGCGCAGCGGGCGCTCTTGTCGCGCGCCCATTCGCCGATGTGGGTGCTCGTGACGTAGCGGATGTTGTTCTGGTCGAACAGGAGCACCGCTCCGAGCTCCGACTCGCGGAGCGAGTCCTGCGCCCGGCGCAACCGGTCGGACCGGAGCGTCGCGAAATCGATCCGCTGCTCCCAGTCGACCCCCATCGTGGCGCCGCGCGAGGCGATTTTCATCCGGCTCCTCTCGTCACTGTTCACCAAGAACCAACAACGGTGCGTAGCCTCCATATCACGCGCGCAGCGACTATACAAGCGGTTTCGCGTCCCCTGTGAGCGTCGACGAACGCGTCGTAGAGCGAACCGTTGATCGGCTCTTGTGAACAACACCGAACAGGTGTAGGCTCGCGGGCCACGTGGCCGTGGAGAGGCACACAGAGGGTGGGTCGGAGCCGGTGAGCGGTGTTCCGCGCGGGTCTCGCACCGTCGTCTCGCGTGGACTGCTGACCGTCGTCGCCGCAACGGCGCTCCTCTTCGCGCTCAGTGAGGTCGTGGCGTCGTCGAGCCTCGCCCACGGGACGCTCCTCACGATGCTTCCGTTCGCGGGCGCGCTCGCGATCGCCGGGCTCGGCCAGACCCTCGTCGTCATGCAGGGCGGCATCGATCTCTCGATCGCCGGCGGCCTGTCGCTCTACGTCGTGATCGTCACGAAATACCCGGCGGGCGTCAACGGCCGGCTGCTGCCCGCGATCGGAATCGCGATCGCGGCCGCGGTCGTCGCCGGCCTGATCAACGGCTTCCTCGTCGGGCGGATGCGCCTCAACCCGATCGTCGCGACGCTCGGGACGAACGCGCTGCTGTTCGGCGCCGTGCTCTGGTACTCCGCCGGTATTCCGACGACGACGACGGCGCGATTGGCGAAAGTCGGGAGCGGCGTCTGGTTCGGCATCCCGATCCCGGTCTACATTGCCGCGCTCACGACCGCGGTCGTCACGGTTGTCGTCAAGCTCACACCGGCGGGTCGTCGGTTCGAGGGCGTCGGCGCGAACGCGACGAGCGCGTTCACCGCAGGCGTCAAGGTTCGGCGCTACGCCGGTGGGGCCTACGTCTGGGCGCAACTCCTCTATTGCCTCGCTGCGATCGTCCACGCGAGCATCGTCAATCAGCCGACCGCCTACGAGGGCAACAACTACCTTCTGCCGTCGGTTGCCGCAGTCGTCCTCGGCGGAACCTCGCTGCTCGGCGGGCGGGGGTATCTCGTCGCGACGGCGATCGCGGCGCTGTTCCTGTCGCAACTCGACCAGTTCGTGCTGGCGCTGGGCGTCTCGTATGCGTCCCGCTCTCTCGTGGAAGCGGGCGCGCTCGCGGTCGGCGTCGCGATCTACACCATCGATTGGCGAGCGATCGTGCGCCGCGCATTCCCGCGTCGCGCGACGACGCTCGCACCGACCTGACATGTCGTCCTACTCACGGTCTGCACGTTCATCCGAAACGAAAGGAAGGACACGCATCATGCTCGAGAGGAGACGCGGCGCGATTGTGGTTCTCGCGCTCGCATGTGTCGCCGTGATGGTGACCGCGGGAGCCTCGTCCGCGAGGACGTCCGCCAAGCCGTCGTGGTGCGGCCCGAAGAAGATCACGCTCGGCCTGACGGACGGGTTCGGCGGCAACAGCTGGCGTCTCGTGACGACGGCGTCGGCGCGCGACGAGGCGGCAAAGTGCCCGAGCGTGAAGTCGCTCAGCTACGCCGACGGCCAGGGGAACACGCAGAAGGCGATCTCCGACATCCAGGGAATGGTCGCCAAGGGCATCAACGCCCTCGTCGTGTTCCCGGATGCCGGCAAGGCGATCCTGCCGGCGCTCACGAGCTCGTTCAAGGCCGGCGTCGTCACGGTGCCGTATCGGGTCACACCGGGCGGGAAGGCGGGGGTCAACTACAACGTCTTCATCGACACGCCGTTCCAGAATGCGGGCGTGGCCTGGGGTAAGTGGATCAAGCAGATCCTCCCCAAGGGCGGGAACGTCCTGTTCCTCAGCGGGCCGCAGGGCAACAGCCAGGGCCTCGAGGAGCGCGTGGGCCTGCACAAGGTCCTCGACCCGACGCACAAGTACAAGTTCATCGGCGCGCAGCCGTTCGAGGTCACGAACTGGGATCCCGCGCTCTCGCAGAAGGTCCTCTCCGCCGACATCGCCAAGTACCCGAAGATCGACGTGATCGTGTCGGACTTCGGCCCGTCGCTCGTCGGCGCGCTCGGCGAGTTCAAGAAGAGCGGCCGGACGATCCCGGCGCTCGCGACGTCTGACGGCAACGTGCTCGGGTGCTACTGGCAGCAGAACCACGCCGCGAACCCGACGTTCAAGCTGTTCACGGTGTCGACGCAGAACGATCACGCACGGCTTGCGATCGACTGGGCCGTGGCGCTCGCGACCGGCGGCAAGAAGCCGTCGACGACGCCCTTCCCGGCGCTCACGTTCGAGAACTCGGTCACCGGGAAGCCGCATCCGGTCGAGTGCAAGGCGAACCTGCCGGGCGACATCTACCTGTCGGCGGAGCTGCCGGCAACCGTGCAGGCGAAGCTGGTGAAGAAGTAGGAACCAACCCGGTCGTGTGCGGCGGCCTCGGCCGCCGCACACGATGATCGTTCTGGGAGATCGCATGGTCGACGCATCCGCCGTCAGCGTTCCGGTCGAGGACTCAGATGCCACCCGGCAGCCGACGCTGTCGATGGTCGACATCACGAAGCGCTTCGAGGGAGTCGCTGCACTCACAGAGGTCTCGCTCGACGTGCTCGCGGGGGAGGTGCACGCGCTCCTCGGCGAAAACGGCGCCGGCAAGTCCACGCTGATGAACATCGCGTCCGGGACGCTTGCGCCCGACCTCGGCACGATCGTCTTCGACGGCGACGAGATCGGTGAGCTGACGCCTGCCGTCGCGCAGGAGCTCGGGATCGCGATGGTGCACCAGCATCCGGCGATCCTCCCCGACATGACGGTCGCAGAGAACATCCGCGTCGCCGTCGGGCTCGAGCATCTCAAGCGGCGAGACGCCGACGTCACGAAGGCGATGCGCGCGGTCCTCGACGACGTGCATTTCTTCGGTCACCTCGAGGATCGCGTCTCGTCTCTGAGCGTGGCGCGTCGCCACCTGCTCGAGCTCGCAAAAGCCTTTGCCGTTTCGCCGCGGCTGTTGATCCTCGACGAGCCGACGGCGCCGCTCTCGCAGGACTCCGTCGTGCTGTTGTTCGAAGTCGTTCGCAGGTTCGCGGCCTCGGGCACCGCCGTCGTGTACATCACGCACCGCCTCGGCGAGGTTCGCGAGATCGCCGATCGTGTCACCGTCCTCCGCGACGGGACGCTGCGCGGGACGGCGTCTGTCAAAGACGTCTCGGACGCCGACCTGCTCGCGTTGATCGTCGGGCGACAGCTCGATGCCTCCTTCCCGCCGAAACACGTTGCAGCGGCCGAGGATCCGGCGTTGCTCGAGGTCGACGGCTTGAGCGGGCCGGGCTTCCACGACATCTCGCTGACACTCCGCCGGGGCGAGATCGTGGGTATCGGCGGCGTGGTCGGCAACGGCCAGCCCGCGTTCCTGCGTGCGCTCGCCGGCAGGCGCTCGTCGACCGGTTCGGTGCGGATCGCCGGGAAGCCGTTTTCGCGACGGCGGCTCTTCGAAGGCGCTGCGTACATGCCGGCGGATCGTCTGACGGACGGGCTCATGCTCGACCTGAACGTGCGCGAGAACGCCGCGATCACCGCGCTCGGACGGCTGACGACCGGGCCGTTCATCAGGCGGCGCCGCGAGATCGACGTCGTGCAGCGGGAGCTCTCCGAGCTCGCGGTCCGCGCGCCGTCGCTCGAAGCGCCGGTGTCCTCGCTCTCGGGTGGCAACCAGCAGAAGGTCGTGATGGCCCGATCGATGCTCGCGCAACCGGCGCTCCTCGTCGCGGACGAGCCGACGCAAGGCGTCGACGTCGGCGCGCGCGCCGAGATCTACCGCATCCTCCGCGAGATCGCCAGCGACGGCGTTCCGGTCGTCGTCGGCTCGAGCGACACGAAAGAGCTCGAAGGGCTCTGCGACCGCGTGATCGTCATGTCGCGCGGCCAGGCAGTCGCGACGTTCGAGGGCGACGAGGTGACGGAGGAGAAGATCGTCCACGCGGCGATCAGCGCGACCGCGCACGCCGCCGAAGCCGCGAGGCGCGAGCGCGGCGCGTCCCGCCTTTCGCGCTTCGTCGAGGGCGACTACGCGCCGGTGATCGTCCTCGGCATCGTGATGCTCGCGCTCGGCGCGTACATCCTCTCGCGCAACAGCCGCTATCTCTCGGACTTCAACATCACGTCCGTCGAGTTCGCCTGCGCCGCGCTCGGCTTCATCTCGCTCGGACAGACCTTCGCCCTCTTGCTCGGTGGCATCGATCTCTCGGTCGGCCCGCTGGCCGGATTCCTGGTGGTGCTCGCCTCGTTCTTCGTGCTCGACGGAAAATCGCCGGCGGTTTGGGCTCTCGGGTTCGTATTGATGTTCGTTGCGGCAGCGGCGGTCGGCTTGCTCAACGGTGCGCTCATCCGCTTCGCGAAGTTCACGCCCGTCGCCGCGACCCTGGTCACGTACATCGGTCTCGGGGGGCTCGCGTTCACGCTTCGATCGGCCCCGGACGGCTACATCGCAGCCTCGGTGACGAACGCCATAGAGACGAAGATCGGGCCGGTCCCCGTTGCGTTCATCGCCTTCGTCGTCATTGCCTTCGCGCTCGAGCTGGGGCTTCGGCGCTCGAAGCTCGGACTTCGGCTCCGCGCCGCCGGCTCCAGCGAGGAGTCGGCGCGCCGCGTCGGCGTCCCGATCAATCGCGTCGTCTTGATCGGGTATCTCGGCGCCTCGCTCTTGACGTTGCTCGGCGCCGTCGTCCTGCTCGCGCAGCTGGGCGTCGGGGATCCGGGTCAGGGATCGAGCTACACGCTGACGTCGATCACGGCAGTCGTGCTCGGCGGCACGAGTCTGCTCGGCGGCCGCGGGACGTTCGTCGGCACGCTGATGGGGGCCGGGCTGAGCGTGCAGGTGCTCAACGCGACGGTGTTCCTCGGGCTCGACCAGAAGTGGCAGTACATCTTCCAGGGCTTGCTCATCGTCGCCGGCGCGATCGTCTACAGCGAGGTCCGGCGCGGCGCGAGCCGCGGCGCGGTCGAGGGTTGAGGACGGCTCGATGAAGCCGAAGCCGGCCGCGGGCAACCAGAGCCCTGACGCACCGTCCGACCTGGGACCGCGTCTTCGCGCGATCCGTGTCGCCCGCGGCGTCGGCTTGCGCGAGCTTGCGCGCCGGCTCGATCTCTCGCCGAGCTCGATCTCGCAGATCGAGACCGGAAAGATCCAGCCGTCGGTGCGCACGCTGTATGCGCTCGCGTCGGAGTTCGGAGTGACGGTCGATGAGGTGCTGTTCGACGAGCCGCCGCTGCCGGGAGCGCCCGGCACGACGACGAGGGCGGTCGAGCCCGGGCTCAGCGTTCAGCGTGCCGCGGACCGGCCTGCGATCCAGCTCAACTCGGGTGTGCGCTGGGAGCGCCTGATGTTCTGGGGCGACGAGGACGTCGAGTTCCTCGAAGCGATCTACGAGCCGGGTGGGGCATCGAGCCCGGACGACGCACTCGTTCGCCACAACGGACACGAGTTCGGCCACATCCTCAGCGGAACGCTCCGCGTGATCGTCGGCTTCGACGAGTACGTCCTCGGTCCCGGCGACTCGATCACGTTTCCGTCCTCGACCCCGCATCGCCTGGTGAACGCCGGGCCGGAGACGGTGCGTGCCATCTGGGTCGTGCGCGACCGGCGCGGCATCGACACCGGGCACGAGGGAGCCGACGTCGCGTCCGGCGAGCGCAGTCTGCCGCGTGTCGTCGACGGCGCGGCGCGGGCGGGGCGGAGGCGCAAGGCGTGACCGGACGCGCGCTCGTCGTCGGCGTCACGGGCATCAGCGGCGGCAACGTCGCCCAGCGCCTGCTTGCGGATGGCTGGGACGTCGCCGGCATCTGCCGCCGACCCGACGGTCTCGATGCGCGCGTCACGCCGCTCGTCGCCGACCTCCTCGATGCCGAAGCCGTTGCGGCTGCGGTCCGCGGCAGCGCGCCGACGCACGTCTTCTTCACCACGTGGTCGCGGCAGGCCACCGAGGCGGAGAACTGCGACGTCAACGGACGCATGCTCCAGAACCTTCTCGATGCGTTGTCTCAGGAGCGAACCGTGCGGCACGTCGCGCTCGTCACCGGGCTCAAGCACTACCTGGGGCCGTTCGAGGCATACGCGAAGGTTCAGCCCGATACGCCGTTCTCCGAGGAGCAGGAACGGCTGCCGTACGAAAACTTCTATTACGTCCAGGAGGACGTCCTCTTCGCCGCCGCCGAACGTGACGGCTTCTCGTGGTCGGTGCATCGCCCGCACACGCTGATCGGCTGGGCGCTCGGCAACGCGATGAACATGGGCGTCACGCTCGCCGTCTACGCGGCGATCTGCCGGGAGACGGGACGGAAGTTCCGGTATCCGGGGTCGGAGCAGCAGTGGGAGGCGGTGACCGACGTCACCGACGCACGGCTCCTCGCCGACCATCTCGTCTGGGCTGCGACGACACCGGGCGCCGCGAACCAGGCGCTCAACATCGTCAACGGCGACGTCTTCCGCTGGCGGCGTCTGTGGCCGCGGCTTGCGGCGGCACTCGACGTCGAGCCTGCTCCGTTCGACGGCGAGCCCGCGACGCTCGAGGAGCAGATGGCGGATGCGGCCGAGGTCTGGCCCGAGATCGTCCGTCGTCACGGTCTGCGCGACATTCCGGTCGACGTCCTCGCCTCGTGGTGGCATACCGACGCCGACCTCGGCCGCACGGTCGAGACGTTCACCGACATGGGGAAGAGCCGGCGGCTCGGATTCACGGGCGTGCGCGACACCGAGAGCTCGTTCACCGATCTGTTCGCGCGACTTCGCGCCGAGCGGATCGTCCCATGACGATGCGCGCCCTCCGTTTCCACGCCGCACGCGACCTGCGGATCGAGGAGGTGGACGAGCCTGGGGCGCCCGGGCCGAACGAGGTCGTCGTGCGAGTCGTAGCGTGCGGCATCTGCGGCACAGACCTGCACGAGTACGTCGCCGGGCCGATCGTCACCCCTGTCGAGCCGCACCCGCTGACAGGCGCACAAAATCCGCAGATCCTCGGGCACGAGTTCGCGGGCGACGTCGTTGCGACCGGAGCCGGCGTGACGTCCGTCGGCGAAGGCGACCGTGTCGCAATCATGCCGCTCGCGTACTGCGGGACCTGCACGTACTGCCGGCGCGGGTTGCAGCACCTCTGCGCGACGATGGGCTGCGTCGGCTTGTCGCATGCCTGGGGCGGCATGGCGCAGCTCGCGACCGTCGCCGAGTATCAGGTCGTCCGGCTTCCCGACGCCGTCAGCTACCAACAGGGCGCGCTCATCGAGCCGACGGCCGTCGCCGCCTACGGCGTCGAGCGCGGCGGCGTCGCTCCTGGAGATCGCGTGCTGATCACCGGCGCGGGACCGATCGGCGCGCTCGCCGCACTCTGCGCCCACTCGGCCGGGGCGGCGACCGTCTACGTCTCGGAGCCGAACGCCGCACGACGCGCGCGCGCCGAGGCGCTGGGAGTCGCCACCGTTCTCGACCCGACGGCCGTCGAGGTTCCCGAGCTCCTGCACGACGAGACGGACGGGGTCGGCGTCGACGTGGCGATCGAGTGCTCCGGTCACGCGAACGGGTTCGCTGCCGCCATCGCATCGCTCCGCAAGCGGGGCACGCTCGCGCAAACCGGATTGTTCGTGGGCGAGGCGACGGTCGAGCCGATGCTCTGGTCGCTGAACGACCTGACGATCGCCGGCACGTGGTGTTACTGGGTCTACGACTTCGATCGCATCGCTGCGCAGATCGCCTCCGGCAGCCTGCCGGTGGAACGCGTGGTCACCAGCACGGTCTCGCTCGACGGCGCGCCGGCTGCGTTCGCAATGCTCTCGTCCGGCACTGCAGACGAGATCAAGGTCCTGGTCGAACAATGAAAAGGAGACGCCGATGAAGGCGCTGGTGTTCGCGGAGCCGCGGAGCGCTTCCGTCGAGGAGCTCGACGTCCCGTCGGTCGCGGCGGACGAGGTCCTCGTCCGGTCGCGCAACGTCGGCATCTGCCATTCCGACTTCGAGCTCTACGAGGGGCGCTACATCATCCCGGTCTCGTACCCGATCGTCCCCGGGCACGAATGGTCGGGCGAGGTGGCGGAAGTGGGGAGCGCCGTGTCGAACCTCGAGGCCGGCGACCGCGTCGTCGGGGAATGCGTGGTCAACAACGGCGACGACCACTTCGGCTTCTCCATCGGCGGCGCCGACGCCGAGTACTTCGTCGCGAAGGCGTCGTGGCTGCACCGGATCCCCGAGGAGCTCTCGTTCGCGCAGGGTGCGTTCGTCGAGCCGTTTTCGGTCGCGTACAACGCCACCGTCGCCGCGGGCGGCATCGACGCCAGCGATTCGGTTGCCGTGATCGGCGGCGGCCCGATCGGTCTGCTCTGCACGCTTGCCGCGGCGACCATGGGCGGCGCCGTGACCTTGATCGAGCCGCAGGAGCATCGCCGCGCGCTCGGCCTCGAGATCGGTGCGCAGGCAGCAGTCGATCCCGCCGACGTCGGCGGTCGCCGGTTCGACGTCGTGATCGAGGCGGCCGGCGCTCCCGCGGCGATGGCGAGCGCCTTCCCGATCGCTGCGCACAGCGCGCGGGTCGTCTTCGTCGGCATCGACATCGGGGGCTCCGCGCCGGTCGAGATCGGGCTGATCCAGTCGAAGGCGCTGCAGGTTCGCGGCATCATCGGCTCGGCCGGGCTGTGGCCGCGAACGATTCGCTTCATGGCGGCGAGCGGTCTCGACCCGACACCGCTCCTGACGGCGACGTTCCCGCTCGGCGAGGGGACGGCCGCGCTCGACGCCGCGCGCGATACGAGCCGCAACGTGAAGGTGCAGATCGAGTGCTGAGCGCTTGAAGGCAGCGGTCTTCCACGGCGCGCAGGACGTCAGGATCGAAGACGTAGCCGAGCCTGCAGATCCGGCGAGGGGCGACGTCGTGCTCGAGGTGCTCCGCGCTGCGATCTGCGGCACGGACGCATCCGAATGGGATCACGGGCCGATCCTCTGCCGGCCCGATGTCGTGCTCGGCCACGAGTTCGTCGGGCGCGTTGCGGCGATCGGCGCCGACGTCGACGGCTTGCACGTCGGCGACCGGGTCGTCTCGGGCGCCGGCATCTCGTGCGGCCGGTGCGCCTGGTGCCGGGCGGGCCGAACGAACCTCTGTGCGGAATACCGGACGCTCGGCCTTCAGGTCGACGGCGGCCTCGCGGAGTACGTCGCATCGCCGGCGTCGATCTGCCGGGTGGTTCCGGATCAGGTCGACGACGACGCGGCCGCCATGACACAACCGCTCGCGGTCGCGCTGCATGCTCTTTCCCGCGTAGCGTTACAGCGCTTCGAGAGCGTGGCGGTCATCGGCGTCGGCGGCATCGGCTCGTTCATCGTCGCCGGGGCGGCGCATCGCGCAGCCGAGGGACGAGTCGTCGCTCTCGACATCGATCCGCAACGGCTCGCCACCGCCGTCGCGCTCGGCGCCGGCGAGGCGATCGATGCGTCCGGCCGTGAGCTGGGCGACCTGCTGCTCGAGCTGACCGACGGGGTCGGCTTCGACGTCGTGATCGAGGCGACGGGCGCACCGCATGCTCCGGCCGCCGCGGTCAAGGGAGCGCGACGCGGTGCGCGCGTTCTCTTCGTCGGCCTGCACGGGGCTCCGCGTGAGCTCGAGCTCACGCCGATGATCCTCCGCGAAGTGGACGTCTACACGACAGTCGCACACGTGTGCGACACCGACATTCCCGCTGCTCTGGCGCTCCTCGCGGAAAGCGACGTCGCGTCGGTCACCGCAGGGCCGCGCATCCCGCTCGACGAGCTGGTCGCGGAAGGGTTGCGGCCGCTCGCCGAGCGGCGCGCGACCGGCAAGATCCTCGTCAGTCC
>Ga0207657_10004246_pt1 | contig 15178 bp, 14 predicted proteins | sample KBSC33metaG_FD_184316 | JGI IMG/M metagenome (GOLD analysis project Ga0207657, IMG submission 184316) | Corn rhizosphere microbial communities from Kellogg Biological Station, Michigan, USA - KBS C3-3 metaG (SPAdes) (version 2) | ecosystem: Host-associated > Plants > Roots > Rhizosphere > Soil ... | reverse complement strand
AGCGACATGCCCGAGAGCCTGTGCGGCGGCCGCCTGTCGGTCGACCAGGTGCAGCGCCTGATCCGCATCGACGGCCACCCGATCGGCATCACCGAGATGGAATATCGGGTGCTCGAGCTGCTCGCCTTCGCGCGCAATAACGTCGTCACCCGGCAGATGCTGCTCAAGCATCTCTACCGCCGCGCCGACGACCAGCCGCAGCCCAAGATCATCGACGTGTTCATCTCGAAGCTGCGCAAGAAGCTGCGCAATGCGAGCGGCGGGGCCGAGTTCATCGAGACAATCCCGCAGCGCGGCTGGATCCTCCGCGACATCGACGAGAAGAGCGGGGCTTAAACTTTTATTAGCTGCGTGCGGCTTACGCCGGTTGGATGATTAGCCTGATTCCGCAGCACGAGTTCGACGTCCGGCCGGAGCCTTACGCCGAGGCCGTGTCGCGGCTGGCGAGCGTGCGCCATGCGCTGAGGCTGGTCGACGGCGGATTTTCGGCTGGACCGGAAGGCGATCTCGACGCCGACGTCGCCGCTGTGTGGGATGACTCGAGCGAGGCGAAGCAGCGCTGGTTCGACCGCCGCTCGGCGTCGCTGGTCGGGACCGCCGCAGCCGGGATCGAAGCCTTGCTCGGCCAGCGCCAGCAGGGCCGCGAGCCGCACGTGCTGGCTTGCAAGACGCTGGTCGATGAAATCCGCCGCGAATTGCGCGACGTCGCGGGCATCGTCCTCGCCTAAGCGGGTCCGGTAACTTTGGGCGTCGCCGGGTCGGCGCCCCATTCGCTCCAGCTGCCGTCGTAGAGGCGGGTTTGGTTATTGCCGAGCAAATGCGCGGCGAAGATCAGGCTGTTGGCGGTAACTCCGGAGCCGCAGCTCGCGACGAATGGCTGCGCCGGGTCGACCCCGGCCTCATCGAACAGGCGGCGAAGTTCGTCGGCAGGCCTGAACCGCCCGTCCTCGCGATAGACTGAGCCGAACGGCAAGTTGCGGGCGCCGGGCGCATGGCCTGAGGCAACGCCGGGGCGAGGATCGGATTCGCTTCCTTCGAACCGCGGCCTGCCGCGAGCATCGAGCCACGGCAGACCGGAACCGGCCACAAGTTGCTGCTTGGTGACCAGTTCGTCGCGCTCGCGCGGTTCGAAGCTGGCTTTGTGCGCCGCGGGTCGGCCGCCCTCGGTCGGGCGACCTTCGCTCGTCCATTTCTGGAAGCCGCCGTCGAGGATCGCGACTTTCTCCGCGCCGAAGTGGCGCAGCATGAACCAGCCGCGCGCTGCGGTGCGCAGCGGCGAATTGTCGTAAACGACGATGCGGTCGTCGCGGCCGACGCCGAGCTGCTCCATCGCCGCCGAGAAGCCGGTCGCGTCGGGCAGGCTGTGCGGCGCGGGATTGGTCTTGTCGCTGACTTCGTCGATGTCGAGGTAGCGGGCGCCGGGGATGTGCGCGGCAAGATATTCGGCGCGGCCGCTTCGCCCGGAGGCCGGCATGTGCCAGCTTGCGTCGACCACGGTCAGGCCGCCTTCCCCGAGATGCTGCGCGAGCCAGTCGGTCGACACCAGCGAGTCCATGGCGCCAGGATAGGCCGACCGCGCGACTGCTGCTAGACGGCAGCACATGGAAACGCGCCATCTCGGCCAGCCAAGCGCTTTGCCCGCTTCCCCCGGGGAGGCGTTGCTCGACTACGTGCCGAACCCGCGCGCCGGATCGCTCTATCTGGTGCGGTTCACTGCGCCGGAGTTCACGTCGCTGTGTCCGGTGACCGGGCAGCCCGACTTCGCCCACCTGGTAATCGATTATGCGCCGCTCGGGACGATCGTCGAGAGCAAAAGTCTGAAGCTGTTCCTCAGCGCGTTCCGCAACCATTGCGGCTTCCACGAAGACGTGACGGTCGGCATCGGCCAGCGGCTGGCGGATGAGATGAAACCCCGATGGCTGCGCATCGGCGGTTACTGGTATCCACGCGGCGGGATGCCGATCGATGTTTTCTGGCAATCGGGCGAGCCGCCGGCAGGACTATGGCTGCCGGATCAGGGCGTGGAGCCCTATCGCGGAAGGGGATAGGAATGGCGGGGGGACCGAAAGTCGCGATCCTGGGGGCGGGGTCGGTTGGCTGCTTCATCGGCGGGGCGTGGGCCGCGGCCGGACTGCCGGTGACCTTCATCGGCCGGCCCAGGCTGTCCAAGGATGTCGATGAGCACGGGCTGACTCTGAGCGACTATAGCGGCTGGCAGGCACATCTGCCGCCGGGCGAGGTCGACTATCGCTGCGGGCCCGAAGGGCTCGAAGACGCGCAAGTCATCGCGCTGACCGTCAAGAGCGGCGACACCGAGGCGGCGGCGCGCGACATCGCCGAGCACGGCGCCGCCGGCGCCACGGTGATCAGCTTCCAGAACGGGGTCAGCAACGTCGACGTGCTCGAACAGGGGCTCGGCGGGCGGTTCGAGGTGGCGCGGGGCATGGTCCCGTACAACGTCGCTTATTTGGGTAACGGGCGCTTCCACAAGGGCGTCGCGGGCGATCTCTATGCGGCGCGGCGCACCGGCGCGCGGTCACTGGCCGACGCCGTCGCCGGCGGGGCGGCGGCGCTCAAGCTGTCGGACGACATGCTCGGCCTGGCGTGGGGGAAGCTGCTGATCAACCTCAACAATGCGGTGAATGCGCTATCGGGCCGAACGCTGCAGGATGAATTGCGGCGGCGCGATTACCGCCGGGTGTTCGCGGCAGCGATGCGTGAGGGTCTGGACCTGCTGCAGCGCGCGGAGATCGAGCCGGCGACCGTCGGGCCGATCTCGCCCAACGTCCTGCCGCGGATCATCAATGCGCCCGACTGGCTGTTCAATTCGGTCTTCCTCAAACAGTGGAAAATCGACGCGAAGGCGCGCTCGTCCATGGCCGACGATCTCGCGGCCGGGCGCAAGACCGAGATCGATTACATCAACGGCGAGTTGGTGCGGCTGGCCGACCGGCTGCAGCGCGCCGCGCCGGTCAACCGGGCGATCGTTGAGCTGGTCCGCAAGGCCGAAGCGGGCGCGAAGCCGCTCGCGCCCGGCGCGCTGCGTAAGGCCGCGCTTGGCCGCTAAAGGCCTGCTCCTGCCCTACAGCCGTTCGTGTCGAGTGAAGACAGCGACGTCCCTCGACTTCGCTCGGGAGGAACGGAAGAGAGGCAATCCCAGCTATCGGTACGTCGCTTCCGGCGCGATGGCATCGTCCCCTGGAGCCGGCGCAACCGACGCTCGCGCTCTCGTCCAGAAATAGAGTCCGGCAATGGCCGCCGAGAAGACGATGAGGCTTACGAAGATCACGGATGGATACGCCGGGACCAACGCGAGCACGTTTGCGCTGTCTTTCGAGCCGGCTTTTTCAGCACCGGCCACGGCGAACGCATAGACCACGCCCATCAGGCTCTCGCCGACGATCAGGCCGGTAGCCATAAGCACTCCCATGCGCTCGGCGAAGGCCGGGCTGCGCGACGTCACTGCCCAGCGGTTGTAAAACCAACCGAGGACCGCTCCGACAGGGATCAACAAATCGGCTTCGAGCGGCAGGTAGATTCCCATGCCGATCGCCAAAGGCGGCAGGTGCAAGCGGCGCTTGGACGTGCCCCTCAGAAGTTCGTCGACGATCACCGCGACGACGCCGATAATCGCGCCCTCGCCAATCAGTCCCCAGTCGAGACTGCCGCCGAGCACGCCTTGCGCAATGGTCGAGATGATCGCCGCCTGTGGAGCCGGAAGCGCGCTCGATCGCGCGCCGGGTGCGCCCTGGAACGTGAATGCCGTGTTCATGAGGTCGAGGATCGGCGGAATGACCAGAGCGCCGAAGACCACCCCGAGGATCAGTGCCACCTGCTGCCGCCACGGCGTCGCGTTCACGAGCTGGCCGGTCTTCAAATCCTGCAAGTTGTTGTTGGAGATGGTAGCGACACCGAAAATGATCGCGGTGACGAACAAGGCGAAGGCGACCAGCGCCTTGGTCGCGTCGCCGCTCGCATGCGGGAAGAGCGCGGCGAGGATGAGCGAGATACCGAGCACCGACAGGATGCCGACGCCCGAGATCGGGCTGTTAGACGCGCCGATCAGGCCAGCCATGTAGCCGCAGACCGCGGCGATCACGACGCCAGCGAGCAAAGTATAAATAATGCTGAGCACGACCGTCACGCCAGGCTCCGCAGCAATCGGCGCCGTATTGCCGAACGCGTACAGCAGCAGGCCGATGGGAATCATCGACAAGAGGATGGTTGCGGTCACGATGCCAATCGGGATGTCGCGCTCGGTGATCGGTAGGTCCGCGCCGCGACCGGCCTTACGTTCGCGGTTCGCGATCAGAGCCGAGCGAATGCCGGCGACGATCGGTCCGATCAGCTTCAGCAGCGTCCAGATCGCCGCGACGCCAATCGTGCCCGCGCCCACCATGCGGGCCTTCTGCCTGAACGCAGCGCCGACCAGCGTCTCGAGATCGCCGCCGATCTGGGCCGCAAAGGCTGCATCCTGGGTCCAGTGCGGCACGATCACGGCCCAGGTGATGAGCATGCCGACCACCATGGCGAGGCCGACCGCGACCCCAACCAGGTGCCCCACTCCAATCAAGGCCATGGACAGGCTAGCGGAAACGGCAGACCCGCCAGTGCCGACGCGGAAGGTCTTGCCCGCCGTATCGGTCAGCAGCCTCGTCTTGGCGACAAGGAAATAAATAGCCGCGACAACCGTCGAACCACCGATCAGCATCAGCCCGCGCCGGTTCTCCTCGGCGCCGCCGACGCCGGCGCCAACCTTGAGCACTTCGGCGGCGGCGACACCCTCCGGGTAAGGAAGGTCGGTGCCGGTGACGAGCGCGCGCCGCAGCGGCACCGAATACATGACTCCGAGGAGTCCGCCGATGCCGATGACGGCGACCGACAGCCAGTATGGAAAGCCGGTCCACCATCCGACCATGATCAGGCCCGGCAGGACGAAGATGATTGCGGACAGCGTTCCGGCCGCGGATGCGATCGTCTGGACGATGTTGTTTTCCTGGATGGTCGAATCGCGGAACGCCTTGAGCACCGCCATCGAGATAACCGCCGCCGGAATCGACGTCGCGAAGGTGATCCCGATCTTCAGCCCGAGGTAGACGTTGGCAGCGGTGAAGACCACGGTGATCAATGCGCCAAGGATGATCCCCCGGAGCGTCAGCTCTTTGATCTCACCCGCTCCTCGCAAGCTCGCCTGAGTGGCCATTCCCATTTTCCCCTTAAGACTTGAAATCGCTGCAGGTGCCGGGCGGGGCCGGCGTGGAGTGGCGGCGGATTGCCTGCCAGCGGCCATCGTCGTTTACCCAGACGTCGGTCAGCACGACGCAATCCTCGATGATCCGCCCGAGATATTTGAGCCGCCAGCGCGCGTGGACCGTGCCGATCAGCACGTCATTGGCGGCCGTCGCGTCCTGCACGTCGACGTCGATCTGGTCCACCTCGCGGCGCTGGATCGCGTCGAGCCATTCGTCGCGGCTCATCATGAACGGCCCGGTGGAACGCGTCCCGATGAGCACGAAATCCTTGTGAACGAGCGACTGCAGCCGCTCCATGTCCTTCTTGCACAGGGCATCGCGCCATTCGCGCTCCAGTCCTGCGATCACGTCACACTTGCTGTTCGGCACGTTTATCGTCTCTCTCTCCCCGCGGTCTTCTTAAGGCCCAACACGAAGAAAGCGAATCCCCACCGTCGGCGCGCGCACTTCAGTCCGCCGCTCAATGCAACGCAGCAGTGGCCCGCCGAGCTGCAGGACGACCGAGTTCCAGGCAGTGAGGACCGACAGTTGCAAACCTTGTCGCCATGGTCGTGGCAAACGGCCGGTGAGCCGCGATAGAAATGCAGGCGGGCTACTTCGCCCCGCTAAACCCGCACTGCTTTTGCTCCATCGGGATCTGCTTGGTGATGCGGGTCGCATTCTCCGCATAGGCCTGGGTCACCGATCCGTGGTTCACCGCCTTGCCGTTGAGCGGGCTGACGCCCTGGCAGATGTGGAAGACGTGCGGTGTTGACGACTTTTTGGCCCCGTTCTCCGGAGCGATCCAGTAAACTACGTCCTGGCCGGTCGGGTGGGCGGCGTCCTTGGTCGCGTCGGCGACCGTGGCCGAATCCTGGGCGATTGCCTTGGCCTGGTCGGCGACCTCGGGCGAGCAGGCCGTGGTCGGCTGCCCGGCTTTGATCTGGGCCGCGCACTGGTTCATGTCCTGCGTGTACTGCTCGACCGACGGCGGGTTGAAGTCGATCCCGATAAAGGTCGCGGCGGCGGCCAGGACAACGCCTATGCCGCCCGCGATCTTCTTGTTCTTCGGGTCCATGTCCTTGTCCATGAAGATCAGGACAACCAGCGGCAGGAAGGCGATCACGGTGATGATCGCGCCCAACTGATTCTGGACGAAGAATTTGACGGTGTCGGACTCGCGCGCCGGATCGTGCCTGTTCGCGGCCTTCCACATCAGGCTGCCGGCAATCGCGAAGATTGCGATTACGACCAGCAGACCGATCAGCAGGGCAAGGTTGCCGTGATCGAACTTGTGCTGACGGAGCAGGACGATTCCGGCGACTTCGGTGCCGATGGCGATGAGCCACGAGATCGCAGCGAAAACGCGAAGGCGCGTTGCGGCGGATTGCTGGCCGTGCGTCGCACGCCACTCCTTGGTGATGTCGACCTCTTCGGCGGGCTTCTCGTCGGGCATGCTCAAGTCCCCCACTTCGACGCTTCCGGCGGGCTGATCCGCCGGTTGCATCAATTCCTCAGTCGATGCTCGCAACCGTACAGCGCGCAAATAAACGCGTCTATCCCCGAGGACTGCGGCGTTCATCGCGCGATGGCCGGCGCCAGAGGCAGGCGGGCTCTATCCGCCTACTTGCCGGCGATGTTCACCCCGACGAACGCTTCGGGCGCATTGCCACGCTTGATCAGCAGCAGCACGCTCGAACGAGAGGCTTTGCGTGCCGCATCGACGGCCGCGACCACCTGCGCCGGCGAGGTCACCGCCTGATTGTTGACCGAAATGATGAGGTCACCGCGCTGGATGCCCTGCTCCGCCGCATTGGCGTTGGGATCGACCGCGGTGATGATCACGCCGCGCGCCGTCGCCGGCAGGTTGGCGGCGCGCCCGAGTTCCGGCGTCAGCGGCGCAAGCGACAGGCCAAGCGTCCGCTGGGAAGTTGTCGCCGCCGAGCCTGTGTCGCTCTGCGATCCCGTATCGCCGCCGGCGATCTTGTTCAGCGCATCCTCGGTCGGGCGTTCGCCGACCTGGACAGTGACGGTCGCGTGCTTGCCGCCGCGGATGATCTCAAGCGGGACTCGCGAGCCGACCTGGGTGTTGGCGATCAAATAGGAAACGGTCGTGTCCGGAGTGACCTGCTGGCCGCCGACCTTGACGATCACGTCGCCCTGGGCGAGCCCGCCGCGCGCGCCTGGGCCGCCGGGGACGACCGTGCGCACGATCTCGCCGCTGTCCTTGGGCAGGCCGAGGGTCGGAGCGAGGTCTTCGTCGAGCGGCTGGAGGCCGACGCCGAGATAACCGCGCTGCGGGCGCTGACCCTTGCGCAGCGCGTCGATCACCGGCTTGGCGAGCTCGGCGGGGATCGCGAGGCCAATGCCGACCGACGCGCCAGTCGGCGAGATCAGCGCAGAGTTGATGCCGATTACATTGCCCTGCAGGTCGAACATCGGTCCGCCACTGTTGCCCATGTTGATCGCCGCATCGGTCTGGATGTAGCGGTCGTAGGCGCCCGGGCCGCCAAAGCCGCCGCGGTGGACCGCCGAGATGATCCCGGCGGTGACGGTGCTGCCGACGCCATAGGGGTCGCCAATGGCGATCACCCAGTCACCGACCCGCGCCTTGGTGCTGTCGCCCCACTGGACGAACGGCAGGTTGGCGCCGTCGATCTTGAGCAAAGCGAGATCGGAGGTCTCGTCGCGGCCGACGATGCGCGCGGAATATTCCTTGCGGTCGGTGGTGGTGACAGTGACCGTGTCGACGGTTCCGGTGCCGGTCAGGCCGGCGATGAGATGGTTGTTGGTGACGACATAGCCGTCGGGCGAGATAATGAAGCCGGAGCCGAGCGAACCGGCTTCGCGGGTGCGCGGTTGAGAGCCGCCGGCGCCGCTGTTGTCATTCTGGCCCTGCGGCTGGGTCGGGTTGAAGCGGCGGAAGAATTCCTCGAACGGATCGGGCTGCGCTTTCACCGGGATGCGCTGCTTGGTCGAGATGTTGACCACCGCCGGCTGCAGCTTGGCGACCAGGTCGGCGAAGGACATCGGCGCCCCTGGGCGCGGCGCGAGCGCCGGGGTGCCGGGAGCATTCTGGGCGACCTGCGCACCGGCCTGGCCGGTTGCCAGAGAGAATGTGCTTCCCCCAATAAGGAGGGCCATTGCGATCCCGTAGGCGTAGCGCACTTTTCCGGACTCCTTCGACCTCATCGATACTCCATCATTCGGGGTGGGACGCAAGCACTCGGTTTGAATGCCTGGCGCTATGTCGCCACGACCTTAACGCCATTTGAACGCATCGGGTTCACGACACCGCGCTATTTCCCGCGTCCAGTGAATTCCCTCAAATAGTCGTTCTGCGGCGACAAGATGACGGTGGTCGGCGCAGGTTTGTCCTGGCCGTCGCCGATGAAGGTCGTCTGATAGCTCTGCATCGCACGATAGAAATCGTAGAAATCCGGATCCTTGCCGAAGCTTGCCGCGTAGGTCTTGGCGGCGTCGGCATCGGCTTGGGCGCGAATGATTTGCGCCTGCTTGGCGCCCTGCGCGCGGATCGAGCGCGCCTCCTGCTCGCGCGCTGTGCGCATCCGGTCGAAGGCGGCTGAGAGCGGGGCGCCGTCCGGCAGGTCGGTGCGCTTGATCCGGACATCGAGCACTTCGACGCCATATTGGCTCGCAATGCGGTTCAGCGACGTGCGGACGCTGTCCATGATGCCTTGGCGCTCCGGCGTCAGGAGCGATGCAAACTCGACGCGGCCGAGCTCGTTGCGGACTTCGGAGCCGAGGATCGGCCGCAATTGCTCGGTCAGCTGCTGCTCGGTGCCGGCGCGGATATACATCAGCAAAGGGTCGACGATGCGGTAGCGGGCGAAGGCATCGACCTCGAGGCGGCGCTGGTCGGTCGAGATGACCTGCTGGCGCTGCATGTCGACGTCCTGGACGCGCTTGTCGATCCACACCACCTCTTCCATCGGCCAGGGGAGGCGCCACGAGATTCCGGCGCCCGCGGTGCCGATCGGGCGGCCCGCTTCGAACCGGTTGAGGATCCGCACCGGTTTGCCGAAGCGGACCACGACCGCTTCCTTGGTTTCCGGGACGATCGGGAAGCATCCAAGCAGGACGATCAGCGCCAGGAAGGCGATGACCGCGAACAGGAGCGGCCGGCGGCGGATGAAGTCCGTCACTGCTGCGGCTCCTGCTGCTGTTGCTGCTGCTTCTTCACCTCGGGAAGCGGCAGATAGGGGGTGACGCCCGGCGCCTCGATGATCGTCTTGTCGACCTTCGACAGCACCTGCTCCATCGTTTCGTAATACATGCGGCGCCGAGTGACCTCGGGCGCCAGCCGGTATTGCTCGTACACCTTGTCGAACGAGGTCGCCTCGCCCTGCGCCTTCTGGCGGAGCTGAAGCGAATACGCATTGGCGTTATTGATGTAAGTCTGCGCGTCCTGCTGCGCGGCAGTGACCTGCTTGAACGCGTCGTTGACCGCGTCGGGCGGATCGGCCTGCTTGATCGCAATGCCCTGGACCTGGATCCCCGAGCGGTAGGAATCGAGGATTTTCTGCATGTTCTCGGCGACCTGCTGCTCGATTTCGGCGCGGCGATCGCCCATCGCGTCGTTGAGGCTGACGCGGCTGACGACGGCGCGCATCGCGCTTTCGGCGACTTCGCGGATGGTCTCGTCGGGCTGGGCCAACTGGAACAGATAGAGTTCCGGCGTGCGGATATTCCAGCGCACCGAATAGGCAAGATCGAGCAGGTTCTGGTCGCCGGTGAGCATCAGGTCGTCCGAGCCCGACGAGCCGAGATCGATCGTGCGGATGTTCTCGACATCGATCTTCTTGACCCGCTCCATCGGCGCCGGGAGCGTGAAGCTGACGCCCGGTCCGAGCGTCCGGCTGTAGCGGCCGAACTGGGTGACGACGCCGCGCTGACCGGGTGAAATGGAATGCGTGCTGGTGAACACCAGCCAGATGAGCACGAAGCCGATCACGGCCCAGAGGACCAGTGAGCGATCCGGCCGTCCGGGAAAACCGCCGCCGCCGCCTCCGCCTCCGCCGCCGAACCGCGCGCGGCTGCGACGCACGAGTTCATCCAGAGCCGATACGTTGGTCGCAAGCCCGGGACGGCGAGGGCGACGCTGCGGTTCGCCCCAGGGGCCATTGCCCCCATGGTTGTTGTCGCCCGGCGGCGGTTCGCTGCCGTCGCTGCCGCTTGAGCCCCACGGCCCCTTGGTATCGGTAAACAGGCCGCGGACGCGGCTGCCCCACCCGGTAAGAATGTCCATCGGCGGCGAATATAGAGAGAGCCGCAACGAAAAACAGTGGCAAGCGCCGGTCGCCTTCCTATTTGGCAAGGATGGCACATCCCGCCGATCCGCTGATCGACCTCGCTCACGAGGAGCGGGTGCGCTCTCGCAAGCTCTCGAACGGCGTCGCGACGGTGATTGTCGATGCAACCGGGCTGAGTGCGAGCGACGCAAAACGGGTGGAGGACGAGGTGCGTTCGGCGGCGCTGGCGGTCCCGGGCGTCAGGGAGGCGCGGGTCGCGATGACCGCGACGCAGCCCTCGCGCCCCCTGATTGCCATCGGGAGCGGGAAGGGCGGCGTCGGCAAATCGACGGTCTCGGCCAATCTCGCCATCGCGCTCGCGCGGACCGGAAAGAAAGTCGGGCTGATCGACGCGGATGTTTATGGACCCTCGCAGCCGACCCTTCTCGGATCGCATGAGAAACCGACTGCCGAAGGCGAGCGGCTCATCCCGGTGGAAGCCCACGGGATCCGCTTCCTTTCGCTCGGGCAGCTGGTTTCGCCCGGGCACGCGCTGGCGTGGCGCGGACCGATGGCGACCGGGGCGCTCAACAATTTGATCGAGGCCGATTGGGGGGATGCCGAGCTGCTGCTCGTCGACCTGCCGCCGGGGACTGGCGACGTGCAACTCTCCCTGATCCAGCGTGCACGACCCGCCGGAGCGGTGATCGTGTCGACGCCGCAGGACCTGTCGCTGATCGATGCGCGGCGGGCGATCGACCTGTTCAACAAAACCAGCGTGCCGGTGCTCGGAATCATCGAGAACATGGCGACTTACGTCTGCCCGCATTGCGGCGAAGCCTCCCACCCGTTCGGGACCGGCGGGGCAGAAGCGGCCGCGGCCGAGATGGGCGTGCCGTTCCTCGGCCGGTTGCCGCTGTCGCTGGCAATCCGCGAGGCGTCCGATGCCGGCAACCCCCCGGCGGGGTCCGGCGGAGCCGATGCCGAGGCGTTCGAAGCCATCGCTGCGCAACTGTTGGCGGCGCTGGCGCATTGAGCCTGCGACAAGGAGCACGACCATGCCGCTGACCCGCGACGAGGACATCGCCGACCTGCTGCGCAACGCACGGACGATCGCCATGATCGGCGCATCCGACCGGCCGGACCGCCCGTCGTACGGAGTCATGAAGTTCCTCCAGGACTGGGGTTACCGCGTGATCCCCGTGAACCCGCAGATCACCGGCGAGCATGTCCACGGCGAGTTCGTGTGGCGCGAGCTGGCGCAGATCGGCGTGCCGATCGACATCGTCGACATTTTCCGTCGCTCCGAAATGGCGCTGGAAGCGGTCGAGCAGGCGATCTTCGTCGGTGCCAAAGCGGTCTGGATGCAGATCGGCGTGATCAACGAGGAAGCCGCGGCCAAGGCGGAGGCAGCCGGACTCAAGGTCGTGATGGACCGTTGTCCCAAGATCGAGATTCCGCGGTTGGGGCTGCCCCCTCTCCAACCGGGAGAGGGCGACTCGCGCGACGCGCGAGCGGGGTGAGGGCGAGGCTTCCTACCTCGCCCTTCCGCCGCTTGCAGCGGCTCCCTCCCTCTCCCGCGGGAGAGGGAGTTATGCCGCGCCGAGCGTCATTTCCGGAATCAACACCGTCGGCGCATCGATGCCGCGGCGGAATTCGAGGTCGCTGCCTGGCTCCAAAGTCGCAAACATCTCGAGAAGATTGCCGGCGATCGTGATCTCGTCGACCGGTTCCGCGATCTCGCCGTCGCGCACCATGAAGCCGACGGCGCCGCGGCTGTAATCGCCGGTAACCGGGTTCACGCCCTGGCCGATCAGCTCGACGATCAGAACGGCTTCCGGAAATGCGCCGAGCAGTTCGTCACGGCTCCGTAGCCCGGGGGCGAGGTAGAGATTGCTCGGCGAGGCGCCCGGCGCGCCGCCCACTCCGCGCGACGCGTGGCCGGTCGGCTCGATGCCGAGTTGCCGCGCGGAGGCGCTCTCGGCGATCCAACTTCCGAGCATGCCGTTGGAGACGAGTTCCTGCCGCGATACCCGCACGCCCTCGCCGTCGAACGGGCGCGAACGCAGGCCGCGCCGGCGCAGCGGGTCATCGACGATCGTCACACCCGCGGCGAATATGCTTGCACCGAGCTTGTCCTGGAGGAAGCTCGTCTTGCGCGCGACTGCGGAGCCGCTGATCGCGCCGGCGAAATGGCCGAGCAATGTGGCGGAGACGCGGGGGTCGAAGAAGATGGGATATTTGCCGGGTCTGGGTCGCCGCGGATTCAGGCGCGCAATTGCGCGCTCCCCAGCCTTGCGGCCGATCTCAGCGGCGCTGTCGAGGTCGGCAAGATGGCGCGCACTGTGCCACGCGTGATCCCGCTGCATCGTCGCGCCTTCACCGGCAATCACCGCCGCAGAAGCCCCGTGGCCGGTGGTGCGATACGCGCCGGAAAAGCCGCCCGAGGTCGCCAGTGCGATGGTCGACGCCGACGCGCTTGCCCCGGCGCCGCTGGAATTGGTCACTCCCGCGACCGCGAGCGCGGCATTCTCGGCCTCGAGCGCGCGGGTGCGAAGCTCGGCCGGGTCGGGCTCGGTGCAATCTTCCGCATCGAGATCGGCCACATCGCCGCGCTCGAGCAGGTCTTGTGGAGCCAGTCCGGCGAATGGGTCCTCGGGCGCTTCCTTCGCCATCGCCAGGCACCGTTCTACAAGGACCCCAAGGGCCTCATCCGAAAGGTCGGACGATGCAACCGTTGCGGAGCGTTGCCCGACGAACAGCCGGAGGCCGATCTGCTCGCCTTCGGAACGGCTGACGCTGTCGATCTGAGCCAGGCGGACCTGCACGCCCGACGAGCGATCGCCGGCGTAAAGCGCGTCCGCGGCCGTCGCACCCGCGGCGATACCGCGCTCGACCAGCGCCTCTGCGATTTTTCGTGCGTCATCGGGAGATTTCATGCGGTCCGCGCCTAGCGCGCGGAAAGGCCGACGACCAGCATCCCGAGGCCAACGAGCAGGCCGCAGCTGCGGTTCGAGCGGAACAGCGCCAAAGCGAGATCGCCATCGCCCGGGTCGGCGCGCAGAGCCTGACCGGCCAGATGAACCGCCGCGGGGACGAGAGTCACGAGGGCTATCCAATCGGGGCGGACATTCCAGATTGCGGCAGCCCAAAGCACAAGCGCCAATCCATAGAAAATCGCTACTCCCAACGGCGCGTGATTGCCGAGACGCCGCGCAGACGATTTGACGCCCACGAGCGCGTCATCCTCCTTGTCCTGAATTGCGTACAGCGTGTCGTAGCCGATCACCCAGGCAATGCTTCCGAGCCACAAGAGCAGGGGCGCGAGCGCCAGGCGGCCGGTCACCGCCGGCCAGCCGACCAGCGCCCCCCACGAAAAGACGATCCCGAGCCACGCCTGCGGCCACCACGTGATCCGTTTCATGAACGGATAAGCGGCAACCGGGATTAGGCTGAGGAGCGCGATCAGTGCCGCGATCCATTTGAGCTGAAGAAGCACAATCAGCCCGATGAGGCACAGCAGTCCGATCAGGAGCCACGCGGAAGCCAGCGACACCCGACGGCTGGCGAGCGGGCGCAGGCGCGTGCGTTCGACCTGGACGTCGAGGTCCCGGTCGACGATGTCATTATAGACGCACCCGGCGCTGCGCATCGCGAAGGCGCCGAGTGCTAGCCACAGGAACAGGTCCCAGCGCCCGCCCACCCCCGCCAGCGCGACGCTCCACGCGCACGGCCAGTAGAGCAGCCAGCTGCCAATCGGCCGGTCGAGCCGGATCAGGCTGGCATAGGGCCGAAGGCGTGGGGTCAGTGCGCCGATGACACCTCGCCGTTCGCTGTCGGGGACGATGTCGGGGCTCCCGGTCACCATTGCCGGTTAGCGCCATGACCGGCGCTTGTCTCGGGTTGAACCGCCAAGGCTCGGAGAGGCACAAACCTTGTGCGGCGGTATGCAGTCGGCCTCATCGACGAGCCCCCAAACCGTCGTCGGCGGGCGCCTTTCCGTCCCCTGTCGGAGAGGCGCTCGCGCGCTATCGCGGAATCCAGTAGGCGGGCGCGATGCCCGCGATCCCCGCCTGGCCGCCCAAAAGCCTCCCGCGCCTGTTCGTTCGCACGCCGCTGCATGACGGCGCTAGAGTGGCGCTAGACGCCGCGCAGGCCAATTACCTCGGCAATGTCATGCGTCTTGGGGTCGGTGCGGAGCTATTGGTGTTCGACGGACAGTCGGGAGAATGGCTCGCGCGGGTCAGCGAGGCCGGCAGAAAAAGCATGAGCCTTACGGTCGAGCGCCAAAGCCGCGAGCCAGAGAGCATTCCCGACGTCTGGCTCGCTTTCGCGCCGGTGAAGCGCGCCCAGACTGACTGGCTGGTCGAAAAGGCAACTGAGCTCGGCGCCGCGCGGCTGCTGCCGGTAATGACGCAGCGCACGATCGCCGAACGGGTGAGGCTGGAGCGGCTGGAGGCGATCGCCATCGAAGCCGCCGAGCAATGCGGCCGCACGCGTTTGCCCGAGATGGCGACGCCGATCGGCCTCAAGGCGCTGCTCGAGCTGCGCGACGAGCGCCGCCGCCTGTATTTCGCCGACGAGTGCGGCGGCGAGCCGGCTGCGAACGCCTTTCAACCCGGCCCGGCACTGATCGTCATCGGTCCCGAGGGCGGCTTCGCCGAGGAAGAGCGCACGCTGATCCGCGCGGCGCAC
>Ga0207657_10004243_pt1 | contig 15187 bp, 10 predicted proteins | sample KBSC33metaG_FD_184316 | JGI IMG/M metagenome (GOLD analysis project Ga0207657, IMG submission 184316) | Corn rhizosphere microbial communities from Kellogg Biological Station, Michigan, USA - KBS C3-3 metaG (SPAdes) (version 2) | ecosystem: Host-associated > Plants > Roots > Rhizosphere > Soil ... | reverse complement strand
GGCCATCTCGCGCAGCGGCTGCAGCCAGTCAGGAATCGGTTCAGTAGGCGCGAAGCTCGCGTCTTCGAAGTCGTAGCGCCAGCCGAAGCTTTGCGTCTTCCGGTTGCCGAGCCAGCCATGGAAGCGAAACGGCGAGAGATCCGCCGCGGTCAGCTTGTCGATCAGCGCGCGCTCGTCGGCTTCGCCGATCAGCGCTTCTTCATATCTGAGCCCAGCGATCAGCGGCGTGTCGAAGAGCAGGCTCATTGGCCGAACAGCTCCTTGAGCTCGGAGGGCTTCAGCTCGGGCGCGAGCTGCTCGAAGGTGCACTGTTTCGGGTCCTTGTCGGGTCGCCAGCGGACGAAACCGGTGCCGTGACGGAAGCGGCGCCCCGTCACCTGGTCGTAGCGGACCTCGGCGACCAGCACCGGCTTCAACGGCTCCCACGCCATCGACCGTGCAGTGTTCCACCGGCTCGGCCCTCCGGGAGCGCTGCCGGTGAAGCCCGGCGGCTCGATCAGCGCCTCAAGGTCGCTGGTGAGTGCTGGCCGTTCGGCGGACGGGATCGCCGACGTGAAGCCGACGTGATTGAGCAGCCCCTGGTCGTCGTATAGCCCGAGCAGGAGCGAGCCGACCACCTTCTTCTTCTCCGCATAGCGGAAGCCGCCGACAACGCAGTCGGCCGTCCGCTGCTGCTTGACCTTGATCATCGCCCGCTCGCCCGAGCGGTAATCCTGGTCGGCGCGCTTGGCGATCACCCCGTCGAGCGCGCCGCCGCTGCGCTCGAGCCAGCCGATGGCGACATTGCGGTCGCAGGTCATAGGCGAGAGCTGCAATGCCGGCGCTTCATTCCTGGCGAAGAACTGCTCGAGCTTTTCGCGCCGCTTGGACAGCGGCAGCTCGGTGAGCGACCGACCGTCGAGCTCGAGCAGGTCGAAAGCCATGAGTTCGGCCGGCGTCTCCTTCGCCAGCTTGCGCACGCGGCTTTCGGCCGGATGAAGGCGCAGCTGCAGCGCCTCGAACGACAAGGCATCGCCGACGGGAATGATGAGCTCGCCATCGAGCAGGAACTGCTTCGTCTTTAGGCCGCGAAGCATGTCCGCCACCTCGGGGAAGTAACGCGCCAGCGGCTTGCCCGACTTCGACGTCAGCGTCACCTCGTCGCCGTCGCGCCGCGCGAGGCAGCGAAAGCCGTCCCACTTGGGCTCGAACTGCCAGCCTTTGCCCTCGGGCAGCTCGGCCGCGAGCAGTGCTTCCATTGGTGCCGGAACGGGACTCATGGTCATTCGCAGACAATCGCGCAGCGCTCGCAGTCGTTCCCGTTGCGCCCCGCCTCACCGCTGTTAGGCTCCATGTCTCTCAAGGGGAGCCACGAATGACATTCGACCCGAACGCAGCGACCGCACGCTACATCGACAGCCTCGGGCCGGCGGCGCTCCAAAAGGCGCACGACTATACCGTCGGCAAGGAATGGATGCTGCTGTGGGCGCTCGTCGTCTCGGCGGTGGTGACCTGGCTGATCGTCCGCTCCGGAGTGCTGGATGCAATCGAGCGGCGCATCGCCGAACGCCGGCGCAACCTGCGCGTCTTCGTGATCGGATTCGTCTATGTCATCGTTTCGGCGGTGCTGTCGCTGCCTTGGGCGATCTATGCCGACTGGTGGCGCGAGAGGAGCTACGGCCGGACCAGCCAGCCGCTCGCCGACAACCTGGTCCAGTCGGCGCTTGCGACCCTGATCAGCGCCGTGATCGTCTCGGTCTTCCTGATCGGCGTCTACTGGCTGATGCGGCGCTCGGGGAAGCGCTGGTGGATCTGGTCGGCGGGACTTGCCGCGATCGGGCTCGCCTTCGTGATGCTCCTGTCGCCGATCCTGATCGAACCCTTGTTCAACAAATATACGCCGGTGCCGCCAGGACAGGTACGCGACGCCGTGGTCGAGATGGCACAGCGCGCCGGCATCCCGCCGAACAAGGTCTACATGTACAACGGTTCGCGCCAGTCGAATAACTTTACGGCGAACGCCGGCGGCGTCGGGAGCACGGCCCGCGTCGCGATCTCCGACGTCGCGTTCAAGAATGCGTCGCTCGACGAAGTCCGCGCCGTTACCGGGCACGAGATCGGCCACTATGTGCTCAAGCACACTTGGTGGGGCGTGCTGTTCTTCTCGATCCTGGCGGCGGTGCTGTTCTGGCTTTCCGACCGGCTGTACCCGCGCTTTGCCCGAGCCTTCGGGACCGATGCGCCGATCAGCGATCCGCGCGGACTGCCGGTGATCGCCTTCATGATCTCGCTGTTCGGGCTGCTCTGCCTCCCGCTGCTCAACACCTTCAGCCGCACGCTCGAGACGCAGGCGGACCTTTATTCGCTCCGCACCGAGAACCGGCCCGACGCACTCTCGACCGCGCTCGTGAAGACCGCCGAGTACCGCTACCCGCGGCCGGGCAGGCTCGAGGAGATCATCTTCTACGATCACCCGTCGGTCCAGACGCGTGTGCGCCGGGCGATGGAGTGGAAGGCCGCCCATCCCGAGCCGCCGACCCCCTAGGTGAAGCTTTCACATAGCCCGCCGCGAAGCTGCAGGTAGCTTGTGCGCTGCAGCAAGGCGGGAGGCGGCATGGCGGGGCAGCTGACCATCGACAGCGGCGACACGGCCTGGATGCTGGTGTCGACCGGGCTGGTGATGCTGATGATCGTGCCGGGACTGGCGCTGTTCTACGGCGGGCTGGTCCGCGCCAAGAACCTGCTCAGCGTCATGAGCCAGGTGCTCGGAATCAGCGCGATCGCGATCCTCAGCTGGGTGCTGTGGGACTACAGCCTCGCCTTCTACGATGGCAATGCAATCATCGGCGGCTTGGGAAAGGCCGGCTTCGCAGGCATCGGCGCGGAGAGCCTCTGGCCGGTCAATACTTCAGGCAAGGCCATTCCCGAGCTGGTCTTCGCCGCGTTCCAGATGAGCTTCGCCGCGATCACCGGCGCGTTGGTCATCGGGGCGCTGGTGGAGCGCGTGCGCTTCTCGGCGATGATGCTGTTCTCGGCGCTGTGGCTGACGATCGTCTACGCGCCGCTCGCGCACATGGTCTGGGCGAGCGACGGCTTCCTGTTCAAGTTCGGTGCCATCGACTTTGCCGGCGGCACGGTGGTGCATATCAATTCGGGCGTCGCGGGCCTGGTCGGCGTCGCCTTCGCCGGACCGAGGATCGGCCACCTTAAGGAAGCGATGCCGCCGCACTCGCTGGCACTGACGATGGTCGGTGCCGGCCTGCTTTGGGTCGGCTGGTTCGGGTTCAACGCCGGGTCCGCGCTCGAGGCGAACGGGCTCGCCGCCGTAGCCATGGTCAATACATTGGTCGCTCCGGCCGCGGGGCTGCTGACCTGGATGGCCGCCGAGCGGCTGATCTCCGGCAAGCCGTCGATGCTCGGCGGCGCGTCGGGCGCGGTCGCGGGGCTGGTCGCCGTCACGCCCGCCGCCGGCGCCAGCGGCCCCATCGGCGCGATGCTCCTCGGGGGTGCAGCGAGCGTCGTCTGCTACGGCTTTGTCGGGTCGCTCAAGAACAGGCTGCGGCTCGACGACAGCCTCGACGTGTTCGGGATTCATGGCCTCGGCGGCATCACCGGATCGATCGGTACGGCCATTGTCGCGCTGCCGCTGCTCGGCGGACACGGGGGTGCGGATTACGCGCTTGGCTGGCAGCTGATCAGGCAGGTGGCCGCGGTCGGCGTCGCAATCGCCTGGTCGGCGGCCGGATCGGCGATCTGCTTTGCCGTCGTGAAAACGATCATGCCGCTACGCCACGCCCGCGACGCCGAGCGCGAGGGACTCGACATCGCCGATCACGGCGAGCGCGCGTACAACTATTGAGTCCTCACGCGCCTGGAGTACGCGCCGCGAGCGCGTTCAGATACTCCTCGAGATTGGTGTAGCCGTCGCCGTCGCGATCGCCGGCGCTGTCATCGCGTGCGGGATCGAGATGATGCCGCCGCTCCCACGCGTCCGGCATGCCGTCGCCATCGCTGTCGCGGGGCGCCGGCGCGGTTGCAAGCACGGGCCAGCCGCCGACGTCGCGCTGGCTGTCGATCTGCTGTCCCGTGCGCGTCCGAACGCCGGCAATGATCGCAGCATCAACCGAGTCGCGGACAAGTGAATCGCCCGCGCTCGCTAACACCTTGCGATACGCGATCTGCGCGGGGTCGCGCGTCACCGGCGGCATTTGAATAGGCTCTGCGAGACGATAACCCTGCGGCTGGATACCCGTGACCAAGCTCCACGGATCACTGGGAATGACGCCGTTCATGCTGTTGCCGCCGAAATAGGCATGGGCCAGCGTATCGGACTCGTGGAACGCGACGAGCTTCTTCGATTGCGGGCCGCTCACGTAGGCGTTGTCGACGAAATTATAGCGCGACAGGGTAGCGGTGTCGGCATTGTATCCCGACCAGTCCCGCCCCCAGTTGTAGAACACGTTCGAGCGGAAATCGAAGAACGCGCCGACCGGATCCACGTCAGGTCCGCTGTAATTGCCCGGCCGCGGCATTCGCGCCTCGTGATTGGCCCACAAATTGTGGTGGAAGCTGATCCTCGCGCCCCGTCCGCCGCGGATCAGGCTGCCGTAACCGTGCTCACCCTTGGCATGCAGCGAATGGGTTAGCGAGTCCGCGACGATCGACCATTGGACGGTGAGATCGTAAAAACCTTCGCCCGGCCGCGAGTAGTTCGCCGACGCCGAGAGCGTCTCGTCGACCGACCAGCTCGCGGACACATGGTCGAGAATGATCCGGTGACCGGCGAGAATCCAGATCGCGTCGGACTGCGTGCGCGATTCGTCGCCGAGGCGCGAGCGGATGAAGCGAATGACGACGTCGTCGGCCGCCACCTCGAGCGGCTGGTCGCGCAAGGTGATCCCGCCGCCAGGCGCGGTCTGGCCGGCGATCGTCACCCGCGGCTCCCTGATCCGCAGTGGCTTCAGGAGCTTGATGGTGCCGCAGACGGCAAACACGATCGTGCGCGGTCCCGGCGCATCGACGGCTGCACGAAGGCTGCCGGGGCCGCTGTCCTCTAGGTTGGTGACGATCAGCACCTTCCCCCCTCGGCCGCCGAGCGCATAACGACCCGCGCCTTCGGCGCCCGGGAAGGCGAGATGCTGCGGGGCTGCGGCCGCGGCTGCGATCAGGAGGAATGGAAGCATGCGTTAGCTGAGCCGATAGTCAGGTGAGAGAGCGCACGGGGCGTCCGTTCACGAGCACGCGATCGAGAACGACGTCTTCGGTGAACCGCACGATACTCGGGTCGGTAACCCCGTCGAACCGGCAATCCGAAAGGCGGAGATCACGCACCGGCGCTCCGGGAAGGCCTTGGCTGTCGAGCACCCGTTTCGCGTGCGCGGCCTGCAGCCGCTCGACGACGATGTGACGGAGCACGGGCTTGTATGGGCCGTTAGCCCCCTCCTCGTAATTGAAATCGCAGGCGATGGCGGCGCGGCCGACCTCGCCGACGCGGATATCGCGAAAGTAGAAATGCTCGAGCAGTCCGCCGCGAAGCGCGTTGTTCTTGAAGCGGAGCGCATAATCGAGGTTGGGGCTGTCCATCACGCAATTCTCGGCAAAGACGCGCCGTGCTCCGCCGGAAATCTCCGAGCCGATCGTCACTCCGCCGTGCCCTTCCTTCATCCGGCAGTTGCGGATCACGATGTCCTCGCTCGGGACGTGGACCCGCCGCCCGTCGGCATTGCGGCCCGACTTCACCGCGAGGCAATCGTCACCGGTGTCGAAGGTGCACCCTTCGATCAGAACCATCGAACAGCTCTCGGGGTCGCAGCCGTCGTTGTTCGGGCCATGTCCGTAAATGTCGAGATTGCGCACCGTGACGTTGCGGCAGAGGACGGGGTGAACCTGCCAGAACGGCGCGCCGCGCAGCTTCACGCCTTCGATCAGCACGTTCTCGCAGCGGTAAGGCTCGATGAACGACGGCCGCAGATAGCTGCCGTCGCCGAAGACGCGCTTGTCGACCGGAACGCCGGCCTCGGCCATTTGCATCAGCCGTGCGCGCGCGGGGCGCTGGTCCGGCATGCCCTCCCGCCAGCCGTTGTCGACCGTCCCGTGCCACGGCCCCTTCCACGCCCACCAATGGCTTGTGCTCGCTTGGCCGTCGAGCGTGCCCTCGCCCGTGACGGCAATGTTCCTTTGACCGTAAGCGTAGACCAGCGGCGAGTAGTTGATCAGCTCGATCCCCTCCCAGCGCGTCCGCACCAGCGGATAATGCGCGGGATCGGTCGAGAAGAGCAGAGTAGCGCCGCGGGCGAGATGCAGTTCCACGTTCGAGCGCAGGTGGATCGCGCCGGTGAGGAAGCGGCCTGGCGGCACAACTACCCGCCCGCCGCCCGCCTGCGCGCATGCGGCGATGGCTCGCGCGATGGCGGCCGTCGCCAGCGTGGCTCCGTCGCCGCGTGCGCCGAAGGCGGTGATCGGAAATGCCCGCGCCGGAAACACCGGTCGCCGGAGCGACGCCGCGATCGCCCTCGCCTGCCCCCACGGATCGTTCGGCCGCGCCGCAGCCAGCGCCGCGGCGCCGCCCAGTGCGGCGCTCGCGCGCAGCAGCTCCCGGCGTGTCGGCCGAATGAGCATGTCTTCCCGCCGCTCGAGCGTCAGAAGACGAGACGGAGGCCGGCGGTGATGACCCGGCCGGTGCTGGCGTAGGTCTGTGTCACCGGACTCGCCGCATACATCGTCTCATAGTCGGGTGCGTTCGTAAGATTGCGCCCTTCCAGCCTGATCTCGGCATAGCGCGTGATATTATAAGCGAGCGCCGCATCGACGTTGAGCTGGTTCTCGCGATAGCGGAAGTCGGCGATCACCGGCGAGTTGCATGGACCGCCGTTGTTCGTCGTCAGGCCCGCATCGCAGGTGCCGCTGACGAGCGGGAACCGATTGACATAGCGTGTGCGGTAAGCGGCGGAGACCCGCGCCGACCAGATCTTGTTTTCATAAAAGAGCGTCGCATTGAACGAGTCCGGCGAGGTATTGAGCCACGGAGCGGTCGCGTAGGCATTGCTGACTTGCGGGTTCGACCCCTTCTGCGTGACCGCCAGAACGGTGTTGGTGAGATAGTTCAGCTTCGACCAGATGTGCGTGTAGTTGGCCGTAATGCCCATGTCGTCGAAGGGATGCGGCAGGAAGGTGAAGTTCGTCTGCGCGTCGATCTCGACGCCGCGGATGTTGCCGCCTGGCGCATCGCGAAACTGGCGCACCGCCCACGGACCCCCCGCCTCGGTATAGGCGCGCAGCGTCGAGCTCGTCATGTTCTGCAGGATCTGCTGGTAGATCGCCGGCTCGAACACGTCCGACAGCGGCGCTTCGAGTGCGATCTGCTGCGGGAACGTGCTGATGTGCTTGCTGAAAGCGGCGACGGCGAACAGTCCGCCACGGCCGAAATAGCGCTCGACGCTGACGTCGAAATTGGTCGACCGGAACGGCTTCAAATAGGGATTGCCGACAGTCGCGGTGGGCGCCGCGCCGGAGCTCGACAGGCCGCTGGAAAATGAGGTCGTCCCCGGCGTCAGGTTCTGCAGCATCGGCCGGGCAATGGTCTTCGATGCAGCGAAGCGAACCAGCAAGCCGCGCGTCGGCTCATAGACCGCGTTCAGCGCCGGCAGCCAGTCGGTATATTTATTGTGCGCGGTGACGGGCAGGCCAAGAGCGCCATCGGTCGCGCCGATCGAGCCCACGCCGGTTTCGCGCGTCCTCGCGACCCGCAGGCCAAGATTGCCGCGCAATGGGTTGCCGAACAGGTCGAAATTGTAATCCAGCTGCCCGAACCCCGACAGATCGTCTTCGGTGACGGCATTACGCTGCCGTCCGTCGACGACCGCGCGAAAGTCGCCCCACTTGTTGACGCAATTGCAGTCGATGCCGAACTCCTGGATGAACTTGCCGAGATCAGGCGCGAAGAAGCTCGTCGGAGTCCCCGAGGAAACGTCCAGGCCTTGGCCGAAGCCGACCGTCTTGCCGAGATCGGTGCTGTTCAGGTGCGCTTCCAGCAAAGTCGGATTGATCGCCTCGATGTCCTGGTTGCGGCGCGCCTGGTCGCTCTTGAATTGATATTGCTTGCGGGTGGCGCCGAAGCGGAACGCGAGGTTTTGCGGGATGATGTCCCAGGTGAAGTTGAGCCGCCCGACCTTGAACGTGTTGTCGATATAGCCCTGGAAGAAGCGGATGGTCGAAAGCCCCTTCACGAGCGACCAGTTGTTGGGGTTCGCAACGTCGAAGCCGGGGTTGAACACCGGCATCTTGCCGCCCCCGCGATCGTCAAACACGTAATTGTCCTGATTGATCGCGTTGAACTCGGCGAGCAATCCGGTGAAGTTGAATGCCGACTTCGACCAGCCGAGCGTCCCTTCGGCGCGGAATCGATCGGTGAAGTCCTGGCGGCCGTTCAGGGACAATTGCTTGAACTTGGTGCGGCCGTATTGCGCGTCGGCCGAACTGCGCCAATCGACGTCGTCGAGACGCAGATAATCGGCCTGGCCGGCGGCGTTGACGTCCGCATCCATGATCTTGGTCGCCGGCCGTCCGATCAGCTCCGAATAAAAGCCGGTCTTGTTAGAGGTCGCGACGAAGCCGGGCGACGATGGCGAGTTGTAATAGTCATACGGATTGAGATTGTTGGGGTTCATGCTGTTGACCATGCCCGGCAGCACCGTCCCGCCATAGATTTGCGTGCCGCAGTCGGTCGTCGCGCTCGGCACGCAATTCGGATAGAGCGCCACGCGATCGGCAATGCCGCTCGACGACGTCGGCGAGCGCAGCGTCCCCTGAGTCGCGCGGGTGTTGGTGCCGTTGCGGTTTAGCCCGATCGTCGTGATGCCGTCGTTCTCGGACGACTGGTTGTACTTCGACATCACGCCGTCGACGATAATCTCGGTAGAATCCGTCGGCTTCCACTGCGCGGTCAGGGTGGCGCCGAGACGTTTGTAATTAAGCTCGCGGCGCGAGATCGACGGCAGCGCGGGAATGATCGTCGTCGGTTTGATCTTGGCATAAGCCGCCGGATCCGATCCGTAGAGCGGTCCGGTGCCCGCAGTCGAGGGCAACGCAAAGCCGAAGGTCGGCGGCGTGATGCCGTTCAACTGTGAATTGCGATAGGTATATTCGAACGCGCCGATGCTGCGGCTGTACGAGTCGATCGTCTGCCGCTGCTTTTGGTAGGAAATCGAGCCGAGAACGCCGAACCTGTCGGAGAGGCGCTTCGAAAAGAGTCCGGTCAGTCGCGGCCCGACCTTGTGGCCGTTCTCGCGATATTCGCCCTCGACGCCGAGCGCGAGGCGATCGTGCTTGTAGGACAGCGGCCTGCCCGTGGTCAGATCGATAATGGCACCCAGTGAGCCCTCGTCGTCGGCGGCAGACGTCGTCTTTGTGACGGTGACCGCGCCGAACAGTTCCGACGCAAAGGTGTTGAAGTCGAATCCGCGCGTGCGATTGCCGCCCGCGTCGGAAGAATTTCCGCCGGCAACCGATTGGGCATCAATCCCGTTCAGCCGCGTGAGCTGGAAATCGCCGCTGAGGCCGCGGATGGTGACGCTACGGCCCTCGCCATTGTCACGGTCGATCGAAACGCCGGGCAGGCGCTGAATCGATTCCGCGAGGTTCGCATCGGGGAACTTGGCGATGTCCTCGGCGGTGATCGCATCAATGATCTGATTGGACCGCCGCTTGAGGTTGACGGCGGCAGTAAGCGACGCCCGAAAGCCCGTGACCACGATGGCGCTCGCGTCGCTCGGCTGCGCGCCCTCGACTTTCTGGGGCTGACCGGCGGTGGTCTGCGGGGTCGCCGATGCAGGCTGCGCAGCGGCGACTTCCGTCTGCGGCATCGCGCCTGCAGTCGAACTCTGCTGTGCCAGCGCTGGCGCCGGCAGCAGCGAAATGATCGCGATCACCGTGCTCGAGACGCTGCCGCGCAGCGCCACGTCCATGTACTTCATCCCGGCATCCCCTCCTGTCGGACGCCGATCTGGTCCCCTCAGCGGACGCAGATACGCCGTCCGATGACACCGGTAGCATTACCGTTTGTTAAGCTGCAATACTCATCGCCTTTGCGACTGCTAAAAATTTCGACCGCCCCGCCGAAGTGTTGCAGAAAAGTGCCGCTCTTGAGGAAGAACCCATGTCGTCAGGGTACCTGCAGTCCGTCGAGGACCAGCTTTGCACCGGCGATCACCATCAGCCAGTAGACGACAGTGTAGAAGCGCTCGACGGCGACCCTGCGGACCAGCTTCACGCCGGCCGCGCTCGCAAGCACGGCGAGCGGCAGAAGAACCAGCGTTGCGGCGGCGTTTTCGGCCGTGAACTGGCCGAGCGCGACATAGGCCGGGACCTTGATCCAGTTCACGACGGCAAAGAAGATGGCCGAAGTCCCGACGAAGGTGTCGCGGTCGAGTCGCCTGGGCATCACCCACATCTGGAACGGCGGACCGCCCGCATGCGCGACCTGGCTGGTGAATCCGGCCGCGGCGCCAAACATCGCGCCGACCCACGGCGGTGAGTTGCTTGAAGCCGAGATCCTGCCGCCGCGCTCGACCCACAATCGATAGGCGCCGAACAGGATCGAAATGGCGCCGAGCGCGGCCATGACCGCGCTTTCCGGAACGATCGCGGCAAACAGATAACCGAGCGCGATTCCGACCGTGGCGCCGGGGAGCATGATGGCGAGGATCGACCCGCTCCAGCTGCGGCGGAACGCGGTCACCCCCACAACATCCTGGGCGATGAGGATCGGGAGCAGGATCGCGGCCGCGCGAATCGGGTCGCGCGTGGCGAACGCCATCAGCGGCGTGCCGAGCGCGCCGAGGCCGGTGAATCCGCCCTTGGCCAAGCCGACGAGGACGACCGCGGGAATCGCGAAGAGATAGAATTCAGGCCGGTCGGGGAAGCCGATCAGCTGACGGCGACCTTCGCTTCGTCGAGACGCGGGCTCAGCAGCTGGATGATCAGCAGCGCGAGCAAATAGACCGACCCCGACACGAGGAAGATCAGCGTGTAATTGCCGTGCCGCTCAAGCACCTGGCCGATGAACAGCGAAAAGAGCATTCCGCCGATCGCGCCGGCGGTCCCGCCGATGCCGATCACCGAGCCGACCGCCTTCCTCGGGAACATGTCGGACGGCAGGGTATAGATGTTGGCCGAAAAGGCCTGGTGCGCCGCCGTCGCGAGGCTGATGATCGCCACTGCTGCCCACAGGCTGTCGACATATTGGGCAAAGAAAATGGGCGTTACTGCCAAAGCGCAGATCAGCATTGTCGTCTTGCGCGCGGCGTTGATCGACCAGCCGCGGTGGATGAGGTGCGACGACAGCCAGCCGCCCGCAATCGAACCGACGTCCGAGACGATGTAGATGATCGCGATCGGAACGCCGAAGGTCTTGAGATCGAGGCCGTGTCGTTTGTGTAGGAAGTCCGGCAGCCAGAAGAGGAACATCCACCACACCGGATCCGTCAGGAACTTGCCGATCGCGAACGCCCAGGTCTCCCTGCAGCGCAGCAGCGGCAGCCACGGAGTCTTCGCGGCAGGGTCGGGGGGGTCGCGCTCGATATAAGCAAGCTCCGCCTGCGACACGCGCTTCGATTCACGGGGCCGGCGGTAAATGGCGAGCCATGCGACGAGCCAGATCAGGCTGAGCGCGCCCGAGACGACGAACGCGCCGCGCCAGCCGAAGCCGGACACCAGCACTGGAAGGATGAGCGGAGTGACGATCGCTCCTACATTGGACCCGGCGTTGAACAGCCCCGTGGCGAACGCGCGCTCCTTCTTCGGGAACCATTCGGTGACGGCCTTCAGACCGGCCGGGAAGTTGCCGCTTTCGCCGATGCCGAGCATGAACCGGACCATCGCGAAGGTGGTGACCGAGCGCGCCGCGGCATGGAGCATGTGCGCCGCGGTCCAGATGATGAAGGCCGCCGCGTAGCCGAAGCGCGCGCCGATCCGGTCGACGATATTGCCGAAGAAGATGTAGCCGATGGCGTAGGCCAGCTGAAAATAGAAGACGATGTCGGCGTAGGTATTTTCGTCCCAGCGGAATTCGCGCTGGAGGGTCGGCTTCAGCAAGCCGATCATCTGCCGGTCGATGTAGTTGATCGCGGTCGCCGCGAAGAGCAGCGCCACGACGACCCAGCGCACGCGCCCAACGCTCACTGCGGACGGCGCGTCGGCCAATCCGTCAACTCGTCCGTTGGCCATCCGAACTCGCCCTCCTTGCTCCCGGCTCGAGGAGCTCGCCGACTCGCTTTTCTACGGGAAATGGCGCTGCCGCAACGAGCCGGCACCGGACCTGCATCTTGTCGGCGAACCGCGCTTCGATGCTCTGTCCCGGCCGCGCATCATGCACGCCACTGACTGCGCCTGACGAGATCCACTGCCCCGGCTCGAGCGCGATCCCTCGGCGCGCCATCAGCTCAAACAGGAAGCGCGCCGCGCCGATCGCGCCGTTCGGGAATCCCGTCGCTTGTCCGGTTCCAACCTCGACGCCGTCGATGAAGGTGCTGACGGGCCAGGTCTCAAACCCGCTCGTCTGCCAGTCGGCGATAGCGGGACCGACAACGAGACCATTGTTGTTGCCGAAGTCGGACACGATGGCGACCGGCCCGAGTTCGTTGATTGCCCGCAAAGGCGAGCTCGCGATTTCGATCCCGACGTGGACTGCGTCGATCATGTCCGCCGCTTCCTCGAGCGTGAAGCGGGTTTGCGCCGGGTCGGGCTTGCGACCGATCCGCAGAAGGAACTCGGCCTCGGCCGCGGCGAAGCCCTTGTCAAAGACGGGCATCTCGACTTCGCCGCCGGCGGCGAGCGCAGTCCGACTCGCAAAGATCGGTCCGGCGATCCGCTCGGTGCCGAAGCGGGAGACGAGCGCCGCCGGCACGCGGCCGACCTTCCATCCGATGATCGGCTGATTCCATGCGGCGATTGCCGCGTCCTGGATCGCATAAGCCTCTTCCACCGACGACGGCATTTCGCCCGGATAAGCCGGCAAAGAGGCCGCGGCTCGCCGCGCAGAAAGGAAACGGTGCGCAATATCAGCCGCGTCATTCTTCTCCAGTGTCACTGCCCCTCCCAGACTTCGCGGCCGCGTGTCGAATGCTAAAGGAAACCGGTGTCATCCGCAATTTGCAAGAGCCAATTCGCAATTTCCGTCGATTTCACGATGCGGAGATGCTCGCCGACGGCGCAAAGGCGGCGGTGGGGTTCGCACTGCGCAAAGCAGCCGCGGCGGTGCGAACCGCACGGCGGAATTCCGCATCGACGCTGAGGCGTTCAGGAAAGACTTCGCGCAGATCGAGGATTCGCTCGATTGCATCCTCGCCTCGCACAAGAGCTGTGAGCCTGTCCGCAAGCGGGTCGACGAGCGCCGCTCCGGCGCGTGACTGCCGCTCGACGAACAGGATCCAGGCGGCGATGGGTACCGCGAGGCGATCGATCGGCCGGCCCGAAGCACGCGCATCGGCAATCGTGTCGAGCACCCGGTACGGCAGCTTTTGCGAACCGTCCCAGGCGATCTGCGCGAGCTTGTGATGAATCGCGGGATTGCGAAAACGTGCGAACGTCTCGCGGGCATACGCTGGCAGGTCAATCGGCGACGGCTGGAGCGTGGGAACGATGTCCGTCGTGACGAGCTGTTCGACGAATGCGGACAATTTCGAGTCGCCCATCGCGTCGGCAACGGTCTCATGGCCCAGCAGCAGCCCGATGTAGGCGAGCGTCGAATGGGCGCCGTTCAGGATGCGCAGCTTCGCGCGCGCCCACGCACCGACATCGCCCGACATGACCACCCCCGCCGAGGCAAGGTCGGGCGAGCCGGCCGGAAGCACGTCCTCGACGACCCATTGCGCATAGGCTTCGCGGCTGACCGGGATCGCGTCGTCAACGCCGGTCTCGGCGCGCACGAGATTGCGCAGCCGCTCGTCCGTTGCGGGCGTAATCGAATCGACGACCGTATTCGGGAACCGAGCCTCGCCGGCGATCCAGCGCGCGAGCTCGGGATCGAGCCGCTCGGCAAACTGGATGACGGCGTGGCGAAGCTTGCTGCCGTTCGACGCCATATTGTCGCAGCAAATGGCCGTGAACGGCTCCGCCCCGGCCGCGCGCCGGTCAGCGAGGCCCAGCGCCAGCCAGCCGATCAGGCTGACGGGCCGCTGCGGCGTCTGGAGGTCATGCACAATGTCGGGATGCGCGACATCGAGCGTCCCGTCGGCAGCAAGGCAATAGCCTTTCTCCGTCACCGTGCTGGTCACGAGAGCCACCGCCGGATCCTGAAGCTGGCCGCGGATGCGCTCGGCCTCGCCCGGCCCGAAGAAGCGGTTGTGCGCGCCGATCGTGCGGAAGCTGGTTTGAGCGTCACGGATCGCAAGCGTGTACAGCCCGTCTTGCGCTTTCAGCGCGTCGATCGTGCCGGGACTCCTTAGCGATACGGCGGCAATTCCCCAGCGCGGGTCATCGCAAAGCAAGCGATCGATGTAATCGGCCTCATGTGCGCGATGAAAGGCGCCCGGTCCGAAGTGGACGATCCCCGTCGTCAGCCGGTCGCGGTACGCCGGGCGCTTCAAAGCGTCACGCCGCGCTTCCAAATAGCGATCTCGCGCTCGTCGTTGCGTTCGCTGGCGGTCTGCTCGCCGGACGCGACACGGGCGATCAGCCCCAGCAGTTCATCGGACGTCGGTTCCAGACCGTCAGTCAGCACCCTGCCGGCGTCGAAGTCGATCCAGTTTTTCTTGCGTTCGGCAAGCGCGCTGTTCGATGCGATCTTCACCGTCGGCACCGGGAAACCAAGCGGAGTCCCGCGGCCCGTTGTGAACAGGATCAGCGTTGCGCCTGCTGCGGCGAGCGCCGTCGAGGACACGGCATCGTTGCCGGGCGATTCGAGCAGGCTGAGGCCCGGATGCCGGACGCGCTCGCCGTAGCGCAGCACGTCGGCGACCGGGGCACGGCCACCCTTCTGCACGGCGCCTAAGGATTTTTCCTCGAGCGTCGTAATCCCCCCGGCAAGATTGCCCGGCGAAGGATTCTCCGAAACGGGTTGGCCGTGCGCCAGGAAGTAGCGCTTGAAGTCGTTGACGACCGCGACGAGTGCGTTGAACACGGCGCGGTCCCGCGCTCGAGCCATCAGCATCCGCTCGGCCCCGAAAATTTCGGGAATTTCGCTGAGAACCGCAGATCCGCCTGAGCCGATCAC
>Ga0207657_10004242_pt1 | contig 15190 bp, 16 predicted proteins | sample KBSC33metaG_FD_184316 | JGI IMG/M metagenome (GOLD analysis project Ga0207657, IMG submission 184316) | Corn rhizosphere microbial communities from Kellogg Biological Station, Michigan, USA - KBS C3-3 metaG (SPAdes) (version 2) | ecosystem: Host-associated > Plants > Roots > Rhizosphere > Soil ... | reverse complement strand
CGGCCGCCGCCTCGGCGGCCCGCGAATCGGAGCCGCCGCCGCCTTCGCGTGGGCGGCCTGGCCGTTCACGCAATACGTGTCGAACTCGAACACGAACGACTCGATCGGGCCGGCGCTGCTCACCTGGGGCTTTCTCGCGCTGACGAGCCCGACCGCGCGCGGCGCTGCGGTCGCCGTCTCCGGCTGGACGAAGTTCGCGTCGCTGCTCGTGCTGCCGCTGTGGACCGGCTATCCCGAGGCGCGACGGCCGCGCACCGTCGCGGTCGCGCTGCTCGGCTTCTTGCTCGCGACCGTGGTCGTGTTCTTCGTGCTCTTCCTCGAGCCGTCGCCGTGGCATGCGGCGCGACTCTTCTACGACCGCACCATCGCCTTCCAGTACGGGCGGGACTCGCCGTTCTCGCTCTGGGACTGGCGGCAGTACCACGCGAAAGGGCTGCCCGACCTCCACCTCGTGCAGCGCGTGCTCGAAGGAGCGCTCCTGCTCGGCTCGCTCGCGCTCGCCTTCGTGCCGCGCCGCCGTTCGCCTCTCCGCATGGCCGCGCTCACCGCTGCGGTGCTGATCGGGTTTGAGCTCGTCTTGACGCACTGGTTCTATCTCTATCTGCCGTGGTTCTTCCCGTTCGTCGTGCTCGCGCTGATCGCACCGCTTCCCGGCGGCGAGCGTGAGCGGCCGGTCGCAGCAGTGGACTGACGCGCTCCTCGCCGCGGGCGTGTTCCTCGCCTGCTTCGGGCTCGTGCACACCTGGTTCTGGGCGCACGGCGAGCTCATCGACTGGCCGACGTACCAGCGGTACGGCGCGGCCGTCGTCGACCGTCACCTCGTCCCGTATCGGGACTTCGCCGTCGACTACCCGCCGGGCGCGCTGCCGGTGTTCGTCCTGCCCGCGTACTTCGGCGACTACGCGAGCGCCTTCGAGTGGGTGATGGCGGCGTGCGGGGTCGCGCTCGTCGGCGTGCTGGCGTTCGTCCGCCGCGAAGCGGCGTACTACGCGGCGCTCGCGCCGTTGCTCGTCGGCTCGCTGATCCTGTCGCGGTACGACCTCTGGCCGGCGCTGCTGCTCGCCGCCGCGCTCGGGGCACTGCTCGCCGGCCGCGACTCGATCGGGTGGGCGTTCCTCGGCGCGGCGGTCGCGGCGAAGCTCTGGCCGCTCGTCGTCGTGCCGCCGGCACTCCTCTGGTCGGTGCGTCGCGGCCGCGGCCGGAGTGCCTACGCCGGTCTCGTGGTGGCCGCGATCGTCTTCATGCCGTTCGCGCTGATCGCGCCGCGCGGTGTGTGGCACACGCTGAGCAGCCAGGGGTCGCGGCCGCTCCAGATCGAGAGCCTCGGTGCGGCGCTCGTGACCACGTTCGGCCACCCGCACGTGGTGACGACGCACGGCTCGCAGAACCTCGCCGGGCACGGCGTGCTGGGCGCGGCGGTCGGCGTCTTCGGAACGCTGGCCGTCGTTGCGACGTGGATCGCATTCGCATCCGGCCCGGTCACTCGCGATCGCTTCGTGCGCTACGCGGTCGCGGCGGTCTGCGCGTTCGTGGCGTTCGACAAGGTGCTCTCGCCGCAGTACCTGTTGTGGCTCATCCCGCTCGTACCGCTCGTCCGCGGCCGGCGCGGCCTGGTTGCCGTGGTGGTGTTGACCGCCGCCTGCGTGCTGACGCAGGTGTGGTTCCCGCAGCGCTACTTCGCGTACGCGGACGACTTCGACCTCGCCTGGGTCGTGCTCCTGCGCGACCTCGTCCTCGTCGCCCTGCTCGCGGTGCTCGTCACGCCTCGACCGGCACGCGCACTGCGGCACACGACGTAGCGCGGCCGGCGTCGTCGCACTCGACGAGGGCGCCCTCGATGCGCACGTCGCCGGTGGCGGGCTCGAGGCGCAACGGCATCCCGGTGACGAAGCGCCTGATCGCGTTGTGCTCGTCGCTCCCGATCACGGAGTCGTGCGGGCCGGTCATGCCGGCGTCGGTGATCGCCGCCGTGCCGCCGGCGAGCACGCGCGCGTCCGAGGTCTGCACGTGCGTGTGCGTCCCGAGCACGGCGGTGGCGCGGCCGTCGAGGTAGCGGGCGAGCGCCACCTTCTCGCTCGTCGCCTCGGCGTGGAAGTCGACGACGATGACCGGTGTCGACCGCCGCGCTTCCTCGACGAGCCGGTCGGCGGCGAGGAACGGGCTCTCGAAGGGGTCGAGCGCGAAGATCCCGAGCAGGTTGATCACCGCAACGCCGCCGTGGACGGCCAGGCCACGGCCGGGCGTCTGCGGCGACATGTTCGCCGGCCGGAGCACGCGGTCGGTCCCGGACAGATACGGCGCGAAGCCGTGCTGCCCCCACGTCCAGTTGCCGAGCGTCACCACGTCGGCGCCGCTCGCGAGCAGCTTGTCGGCGAGCTTCGCGGTGATGCCGCGCCCGGCGGCCGCGTTCTCGCCGTTCACGATGCAGAAGTCGGCGCCGAGCTCCTCTCGGAGCGACGGCAGGCGCGTCTCGACGGCGCGACGCCCTGGAGCACCGAACACGTCGGCGACGAACAGGATCTTGATCGGAAGACCTTTCTAGTCGAGGCCGAGTGTCGCCGAGGGGTGAACCTCGATCGCGACGTGGTTCCCCGAGTCGTTCGTGTAGCGCGAGAGCGACTGGTGTTCTGCGCGCGTGAAGTCGACGACCGCGCCGAGCTTCGTCGCGGCGGCCGAGAGTTGCGATCCGACGACGAGCGCGGGATCGACCTGAACGTGCGACACCGACACGACGAGCGACGGCGCGACCGTCGGCTGAATGTCGATGCGCGAGCCGAACGTGCGCCCGTCGATCACGACCTCGTCGATCGCGAGCACGGTTCCGTCGACGGGTGCGTACACGTCGGTGCCGGCCGGAGCTCCGACGTCGATCGACGATGTCGACGGTCCCTGGCCGCCCGGCAGCTGGTACCAGCGGGGCGATCCGCTCGAGGAGCCGAAGATCGCGTGCACCACGCGCCTGAGCACGCCTTCGTTCGCCTGTGTGCCGAGGGGCGACAACGCGAGCGCGCCGGCAGCGCCACCCTGGTAGCCGATCGTCGTCACCCGCGACTGGCTGACCGGCAGTTGCACGTGCAACGAGCCGAGGCGGGCGACGATCTCGGGCGAGGGCGGTCCGGCCGGGAGCAGGCGCGCAGAGCTCGTCGGAGTGGGGGCTTGCATGGCTTTCCCGTCGCCTCCGAAGGCGGACACGAGCAGCACGACGAGCGCGACGACGGCGATCGCAAGCAACGCGGCGAGGCGACGCACGCGCCGCTCGCGCTCCAGGTGCCGGCGGTGCGGACGTGCAGACCGCCGGTGGGGCACCGGGGGCGACATGGCGGGCACCGTAGCGAACGCGTCATCTGGTTTCAACCGGGAAAACGCCCAGGGGTCGAGTGCGAGGGGCCCGGCGAACAGCGGCGTCGACTCGGCGGAGGCGCCGAACTCGGCAGCCCAGTCCCAGTCGGGTGGGCGAATCGGTACGACACGGCCAGTAGCATCGCCTCCGTGACGCCGCGGATGCGGATCCCGCGCTGGGTCCAGCTCGTCGGGCTGCCGCTCCTCGTGCTGCTCGTGTGGGTGGTCGCGACGCGGGTGATTCACGTCGTCTTCCTGTTCGTGGTGGCCGCGTTGGTGGCGCTGCTGCTCGACCCGATCGTCCGCGCCCTCCAGCGGGTCAAGCTCCCGCGCGGCCTCTCGGTCGCGTTCGTGTACCTGGCGTTCCTTGCGGTGCTCGCGCTGATCATCTTCGCCATCGCCACCGCCGTGGTCTCCGAGACGAAGACCGCGGCGACCAGGTTCAACGACTACTTCACGCATCCTCACGCCGGGTCCGGACGGACGTCCGCGTACCTCGACGTCGATCGCCTGCAGGCCTGGCTCGATCGCCACCACCTGAAGTCGGTCAAGGTCGAACAACGCGGCCACAAGCTCGTGCGCCAGATTCAACGGCGCGACGTCGGCAAGTACACGCACCGCATCGTCACGTTCGTCGAAGGCGCCGCGATCTCGATCGGGAAGACGCTCTTCAGCGCGGTCCTCCTGCTCGTCGTGTCGATCTACATGCTGCTCGACGTGCAGCGGCTCGGCCGCACGATCGACAGGCGGTTCCCGCCTCGACCAGGAGAGCCGTCGCTGCTGCGCGCGATGGAGAACGCACTCGCGTCGTACGTGCGCGGTCAGATCGCGTTGAGCCTCATCATCGGCACGAGCGCGGGCTTCGGTCTCTGGCTGCTCGCGGCGATCGGCTTGCTGCCGCACGGGCAGCAATACGCCTTGCTGTTCGGTGCCTGGGTCGCCGTCACGGAAGTCATCCCGTACCTCGGCCCCTGGCTCGGTGCGATCCCACCGCTCATCTACGCACTCGTCGTGCATCCGCTCTCTGCGCTCTGGGTCGCGCTGCTCTTCCTCGGCATCCATCAGGTCGAGGGCCACGTCGTCGTGCCGAAGGTGATGGGCAACGCGCTTCGCCTCCATCCGCTGCTCGTGATCTTCGGGCTCGGCGCGGGCACGGAGCTCTACGGGTTGCCGGGCGCGCTCACCGCGCTGCCGCTGCTCGCGGTCGGCCGCGCGATGTGGGAGTTCTTCTCCGGCCGGTTCCAGCTCGAGCCGTGGGGGCGGGACGAGCCCGCCGACGACGTGCCCGTGGAGCTCGTCGAGCGCCGGTGAATCTTCTGGTCGCGCGCGGCGTGGCGCGCCGCTTCGGGTCGCGCGTCGCGCTCGAGCCGACGGACGTCTCGCTCGCCGCCGGTCAGGTCGTCGCGCTCGTCGGCCCGAACGGGGCGGGCAAGTCGACGCTCCTCTCGATCCTGGCCGGGTCGCTGGAGCCGACGGAGGGGACGGTCGAGCGGCCGGAGCGCATCGGCTGGGTGCCGCAGCGCGCGGCGCACTACGGGCGGCTGACCGCGCTCGAGAACCTGCGCCTCTTCGCGGCGCTCGAGCGCGTGCCGCCCGAGCGGGCGGACGAGCTCGCCCGTTCCTTCGATCTGCCCGCCGACACGCGGGCGAGCTCGCTCTCGGTCGGCAACCGGCAACGGCTCGATGTCGCGCTCGCGCTGCTCGCCGCGCCGAAGGTGCTGCTGCTCGACGAGCCGACGTCGTCGCTCGACCCTGCGCAGCGCGAGCGCGTGTGGCAGATCGCACGCACGGTCGCCGAGGACGGCGGGGCGGTGCTCGTCGCGACGCACCACTGGGAAGAGCTCGCCGGGCTTGCCGACCGGACGCTCGAGCTCGTGGACGGGCACCTGGCGTGACGCCCGTCCTCCTGGTCCTGCGGAAGGACGTGCGCACACTTCTGCGCACGCCGGCGCTGCTCGTCGTGCTGCTCGCGTACCCGGTCATGATCGCCGCGCTGCTCGGGCTGGTCGCGGGGTACGCGAACGCGAAACCCCGTGTCGCGCTCGTCGACGAGGACGGTCTGCCGGCTCACATCGTCGTCGGCCGCCACGACTTCAACGTCGCGGCGACGATCAAGGAGGTCTCGCGAAACGTCACGCTCGTGCACCTCGACCCGGACGAGGCGGAGCGCGACCTCGCCGACGGCAAGATCGTCGCCGTCCTCACCGTGCCGCCGGGATTCGTCGCCACGCTGCAGCAGATGACGAAGAGCCCCACGCTCGAGGTCTCGGTGACCCGCGGCGGGACATCGGGCCGGGTCCGTCAGCAGGTGCAGGCACTCGTCTACACGCTCAACCAGAAGCTGCAGCGCGCGTACATCGACGCGAACCTGCAGTACGTCCGGCTGCTGCTGCACGGCGGCGACGGCAAGTTCCTCGGCGAGAGCTTCAACGTGATCGGCCTCGACGGGACGAAGAAGGTGCTCGACTCCCTGCCGCAGAGCGAACGCGTGAAGCGCATCCAGCGGTTCGTCCACGACGCGCGGCTCGCGCTCGCGCAGACCGGTGACGCACTTCACGCGACGGCGGCGCCGATCCAGCTCGTCGAGCTGCCGCAGCGCGGACGGACCGCGTCGCTCTCCGCCCAGGTGCAGAGCTACGCGCTCGGGCTCACGATCACCTTCCTCTCGCTCGTCCTCGCGGCGGGGGCGCTGGCGGGGGAGCGCGACGAGAACGTGCTCGGCCGGTTGGCGCGGGGCCTCGTTTCCCCGGGCCGGCTCGTCGCCGCGAAGGTCGTGCTCGCCGGCATCGTCGCCACGGTGCTCGGGCTCGGCGTGGCCGGCGCGTTCGCGGCGGTGATCGTGATCGGCGACGCGCCCGGCGGCGAGCCGTGGGGCCGGCTGCCGCTCCTCGCCGCAGGTCTCGCGCTCACCGGCGCCGCGCTCGGAGCGGTCGGATCCCTCGTCGGTGCGCTCGCCCGCGAGGCGCGGACGGCGTCGCTCGTCGCCGTGCTGCTCGTGCTGCCGATCGTCTTCCTGGGCCTCATCCCGCCCGAGGTCTTCGCGGCCGCCGGCTGGGCGAGCGACGGGCTGCCGTTCGCGCACGGCGTCCGGCTCTTCTCCGCCACGCTCTACGACCTGCATCCGTGGGGCGCCGTCGCGCGCGAGGCCGCCTGGCTCGTCGCGCTCGGCACGCTCTTCTCGCTGCTCGCCCGCAGCGCTGTGCGACCATTCAGGCCGTGAGTTCCGCTCCGGCACCGGCCAGGCCGGCACCTCCGCTACTTGCTCGCCTCCGTCGAGCCTACGGCGAGTGACCTTCCCGAGCACACGCCTGCGGCGCCTGCGGCGGACGGGCGCGCTGCGCGATCTCGCGCGTGAGACGACGCTGTCGGTCGACGACCTCGTGATGCCGCTCTTCGTCGCGCCCGAGCCGCTGCCCAACGAGCGGCTGCCGGGGCTCGGCCGGCACACGGTGGAAGGCGTCGTCCGCGAGGTCGAGGACCTCGTCCGCCTCGGTGTCCCGGCAGTCATCCTCTTCGGGCTGCCGGAGGAGAAGGACGAGGAGGGCTCGGGCGCGTGGATCGACGACGGGATCGTCCAGCGCGCGCTGCGCGCGCTGCGCCCGCGCTTCCCCGAGCTCGTGCTGATGACCGACGTGTGCCTCTGCGAGTACACCTCGCACGGGCACTGCGGCGTCGTCGACGCGGACGGGCACGTGCTGAACGACGCGTCCGTCGACCTGCATGTGCGGACCGCCGTGTCGCACGTCGAGGCGGGCGCGGACGTCGTCTGCCCGAGCGACATGATGGACGGCCGTATCGGCGCCGTTCGGGAGGCGCTGCCGGAGACGCCGATCGTCTCGTACTCCGCGAAGTACGCCTCGTCGTTCTACGGCCCGTTCCGTGACGTCGCCGACTCCGCGCCGTCGTTCGGCGATCGTCGCGGCTACCAGATGGATCCCGGCAACGTCCGCGAGGCGCTGCGCGAGTGCGAGCTCGACGTCGCAGAGGGCGCGGACGTGTTGATGGTCAAGCCGGCGCTGCCCTACCTCGACGTGCTCCGCGCCGTACGCGACCGCTTCGACCTGCCGCTCGCCGCGTACAACGTGAGCGGCGAGTACGCGATGCTGAAGGCCGCGGCCGCCGCGGGCGACCTCGACGAACGCGCTGCGGCGATCGAGTCGCTCACGTCGATCCGCCGCGCCGGCGCCGACCTGATCTTCACGTACTGGGCGAAGGAATTCGCCAGTTGGCTCTGACCAGGACCGAGCTCTGGCATCGGGCGCTCGGCCTGATCCCGGGCGGCGTGAACTCCCCCGTGCGTGCGATGCGCGGCGTCGGGCTCGACGAGCCCTTCTTCGCGGTGAGCGGCGAGGGCGCGCACATCGAGACGGCCGACGGCCGCCGTCTCGTCGACTGGGTGCAGTCGTGGGGGCCGCTCGTGTTCGGGCACGCCGATCCGGAGACCGTCGAGGCGGTGCGCGAGGCGGCGCTTGCGGGCACGACGTTCGGCGCGCCGACCGAGCGCGAGCTCGAGCTTGCCGAGGAGATCGTCGACGCGGTCCCCTCGGTCGAGCGCGTCCGCCTCGTCTCGTCGGGAACCGAAGCGGGGATGTCCGCGCTGCGGCTCGCGCGCGGCTTCACGCACCGCGACCGCGTGATCACGTTCGCCGGCTGCTACCACGGCCACGCCGATCCGTTCCTCGCGCGCGCCGGCTCCGGGCTCGCGACGCTCGGGATCGCGAGCTCGCCCGGCGTGCCGTCGGGCGTCGTCGCGGACACGATCGTCTGTGAGTACAACGACGTCGACGGCGTCGCCTCCGCGGTCGAGCGCTACGGCGAAGGGCTCGCCGCGATCTTCGTCGAGCCCGTCGCGGGGAACATGGGCTGCGTCCCGCCGGAGCCGGGGTTCCTCGAGGCGCTCCGCCGGCTCTGCGACGCGGCCGGCGCGCTGCTCGTCTTCGACGAGGTGATCACCGGGTTCCGGGTCGCACGCGGCGGTGCGCAGGCGCGCTTCGGCGTCATCCCCGACCTGACGGTGCTCGGGAAGATCGTCGGCGGCGGCCTGCCGCTCGCCGCGTTCGGCGGCCGCGCCGAGGTGATGGAGCACCTCGCACCGTCGGGCGCCGTCTACCAGGCCGGCACGCTGAGCGGGAACCCGCTCGCGACCGCAGCCGGCGTCTCGGTCCTCCGCCGGCTGCGCGACCCCGAGGTCTACGTCGAGCTCGAGCAGCGCGCGGCGCGCCTCGCCGACGGGCTCGCCCCGTTCGGCCGCGTGCAGCGAGTCGGCGCGATGCTCACGCTCTTCGCCGGCCGCGGCGAGCGGGTCGAGCGGTTCACCGAGCTCGACACCGACGGCTACGCCGAGCTCTTCCGCGGCCTCTACGACCGCGGTGTCTACGTTGCCCCGAGCCAGTACGAGTGCCTGTTCCCGTCCCTTGCCCACACCGATGAGATCGTCGACCAGACCATTGACGCTGTTCGAGACCATTACGCAAACCGCTGAGGCCGAGAGCCCGGTGTGGGGCGCTGCGGTGAGCAGCGCCCCGGAGCCGGAGCCCGTGTTCTCGTTGCTCGTGCCGGAAGAGCTCGCGCTCGGGCTCGAGACGGTCTACGAGGCCTACCTCGTGCACTACGGGCGGCCGCGCCTCTTCGACACGCCCGACCCGAACGAGGGCGTGCTGCTCGGCGACTACCTCTACGCGCACGGGCTCGTGCGCGTCGCAGAGGCGGGCGGCGTCCCCGCGGTCGAGGCGCTCGCCGAGCTGATCGCGCGCTGCGCTGCGGAGCGGGCCGACGGGCGGCCCGACGACGGCGCGGCCTGGGTCGACGCCGCGCGCGCGCTCGGCGGCTCCCCCGACGACGACGCGGTTGCGCACGCGCTCGCGCTGCACTCCGCTAGAGTCGCGCCATGATCTTCGACGCTGCGAGTGAGGGCACCCACGTCATTCTCGGGATGCTCATCGTCGGCCTCATCTTCCTGTCGGTGATCATCCTCGGCGAGCTCTCCAGGTGGGCGAGCCACCGCCGCGCCGATCGCCGCCGCGCACGCCGCCAGGCGTACTAGTGCGCGCAGCCGCTGCGGCGGCCGGGATCGTTCTCGCGGCGATCCCCGCACGACCCGCTCCGTAGACTGAGCATCGTGGCCGTCGCGCACGACCTCCGCGAGTGGATCGCGCTCCTCGAGCGCGAGGGCGAGCTCGTTCGCGTCGCGGCCGAGGTCGATCCGCACCTCGAGGTGACCGAGGTCGTCGACCGCGTCGTCAAGTCCGGCGGCCCGGCGCTCCTGTTCGAGCACCCGAAGGGCAGCAGGCTGCCGCTCCTGATCAACCAGTTCGGCACCGAGCGGCGCATGTGCCTCGCCTTCGGCGTGGAGTCCCTGGACGAGCTCGGCGAGCGCGTGGGCGACATCCTCGAGATGCAGCCCCCGGAAGGGCTGCGCGCGAAGGTGCAGGGGTTGAAGACGCTGAAGTCGATCGCCGACTCGCGCCCGAAGAGCGTCCGTCACGGCGCGTGCCAGGAGATCGTGTGGAAGGGCGACGACGTCGACCTCTCGTTGCTGCCGGTGCAGACCGCGTGGCCCGGCGACGGCGGGCCGTTCATCACCCTGCCGGCCGTGATCACGCACGACCCGCGCGACGGGAAGCGCAACGTCGGCATGTACCGCCTGCAGGTGCTCGGTCCGCGCGCCACCGCCATGCACTGGCAGCTGCACAAGGACGGGCGCGCCGACCACCTCTTCAGCGAAGGGCGCATGGAGGTCGCCGTCGCCCTCGGGCTCGACCCGATCACCGCCTACTCGGCGAGCGCGCCGTTGCCGAAGCACATCGACGAGCTCATGGTCGCGGGATTCCTCCGCGGCGAGCCCGTCGAGCTGGTCAAGGGCGTGACGATCGACGTCGAGGTGCCGGCGCACGCCGAGATCGTGCTCGAGGGCTACGTCGAGAAGGACGAGGTCGCGGACGAAGGCCCGTTCGGCGATCACACCGGCTACTACACGCCCGTCGAGCAATTCCCCGTCTTCCACGTGACGGCGATGACCATGCGCCGCGACGCGGTCTACCCGTCGATCGTCGTCGGGAAGCCGCCGCAGGAGGACGCGTGGCTCGGCAAGGCGACCGAGCGGATCTTCCTGCCGGCCGTGCGCATGACGGTGCCCGAGATCGTCGACTACGACCTGCCGGTCGCGGGCGCGTTCCACAACCTCTGCATCGTCTCGATCAAGAAGGCGTTCCCCGGCCACGCGCGCAAGGTGATGAACGCGATCTGGGGGCTCGGAATGCTGAGCCTGACCAAGGGGATCGTCGTCGTCGACGCGCACGTGAACGTGCACGACTACGCGGAGGTGATGTTCTACGTCGGCGCGAACGTCGATCCGAAGCGGGACGTGATGATCGGCGAGGGCCCCCTCGACCACCTCGATCACGCCCCGACGCTTCAGTTCTTCGGGGGCAAGATCGGCATCGATGCCACCGCGAAGGGGCCGCTCGAGGGGGCGCGGGAGTGGCCGCCGGAGATCGAGATGGACGCCGCGACCCGGGAGCTCGTCGACCGCCGGTGGGACGAATATGGAATAGAGTCGGTTGAACGAGCAGGCAATGGCCGGATGCGTCAGAGTTCGCGCCGCCTGTTACGACGTTGACCCCCCGCGCTACGCCCGTTTGAATCCCAATCGCCGTTGACCGAGCCCCACGACGATCACCCGCACGTCCCGGGTCCGAGCCTGTGGCCGGTCGGCTTCGCCGTCGGCATCGTCGTCCTCCTGGTCGGCGTGATCATCTCGTGGTGGGTGGCCGGTCTGGGCGGGCTGATCGCGCTCGCCTTCGCGTTCCTCTGGGTGCGCGACCTGACGGCGGGCACGGCGCTCGCGCACGCTCCCGACGTCGCGCCCGAGACGGGCGGCCCCGCGGCCGGCGAGCCGGCGGCGGCCGCGGCGGTCGACGAGGAGCCCGAGGAGCGCTACCCGCGCTCGAAGTTCCTCGAGCTCTCGACGCTCGGCCTCGGCGGCGTGATCGGCGGCATCGTCACCGCGCCGGCAGTCGGCTTCATGATCGCGCCCGCGTTCCTGAAGCAGGGCCAGAAGGATCACGACATCGGCCCGCTGACGGACTACCCGGAGGGGAAGTACCTGATCGTCACGTACATGGCCGACGCGTCGCAGGGGGAGGTGTCGAGGCGGACGGCGTTCGTCCGTTACAACGGCCAGCTGAAGGGCCAGCCGAGCTTCACGATCATCTCGAACCACTGCGCGCACCTCGGCTGCCCGGTGCAGGCGAACGGGCCGCTCGACGAGAAGAACACCAAGCAGATCGGTGACGTGACCCTGATCCCGACAGTGTCGATCGCGGGCTTCGGCTGCCCGTGCCACGGCGGCCAGTACAACACCGAGGGGAACCGGACTGCCGGCCCGCCGGTGCGCGCGCTCGACCGCTACTCGTTCTCGATCCGGAACGGCCATCTCTTCATCGGCAAGCCCTTCTCGGTCTCGCACGTCGACGGCGCAGGCGCGACGGCGGTCATCCACAAGTGGACGTTCTCCTTCCCGGGCGAGCACGTGAACGGTCTCGAGTCCTGGCTCTATCCCATCCAGCCGCCCCACTGATGGCCACGCGTCGCCTCACCCGCAAAGATCAGATCCAGCAGACGATCCTGTATCCGGTCGACTGGCTCGAGGAGCGCTCGGGCCTGGTCGGGGCGATCAAGTACTTCCTCTTCCGGAAGGTCCCCGGCGACACGAACTGGTTCCAGACACTCGGCTCGGCGACGCTGACCGCGTTCATCGTGCAGGCGCTGACCGGCTCGATCCTCGCGATGTACTACAAGCCGGACCCGACGATCGACCCGAGGACGAAGCTGCCCGTCGCCTACGAGTCGATGCAGCACATCACGAACGACCTGTGGGCCGGCTGGCTCGTCCGCGGCATGCACCGCTGGGGCGCCTCCGTCTTCATCATCCTCATGTTCATGCACATGGGTCGCGTCTTCCTGTTCGGCGCGTACAAGTACCCGCGCGAGCTGAACTGGATCATCGGCGTGCTGCTCCTCGCGATGGGCCTCGGCGAGGGGTTCACCGGCTACCTGCTTCCATGGGATCAGACCTCGTACTGGGCGACGGTCGTCGGCGTGAACCTCAACGGCACCGCGCCGTTCCTCGGGCCGTTCCTCGCGCAGTTCCTGAACGGCGGCACGTACATCGGGAGCGACACGCTGTCGCGCTTCTACGCGATCCACATGCTGATGATCCCGGGGGCGATCGCCGCGCTGATCGGCCTGCACCTGTACCTGGTCATCCGTCTCGGCGTGACGTCGCCGCCGTGGTCGAAGGAAGCGGCCGGCACCGGCCCGCTCGACGGTCAGGCCCCGAACGGCCGGGTCGGCCGTGCGGGCCTGTCGCGCTTCCGGAGAGGGCAATAGGCGATGGCCACCGATCGCATCGCCGAGCGCCGCCGCATCTTCAAGCAGTACAAGGAAGACGTCGAGTCGCGCGGGAAGCCGTTCTACCCGTTCGCCATGTTCCACGACACCGTCATGTCGCTCGTCGTCGTGAGCGTCATCACCGGGCTCGCGATCGTGTGGAAGTACTCGACGCCGGGTGACCACATCGGCACCGATCCGGGGTGGCTCGGGAAGCTGTACGACGCCCCGGCCGACCCCGGCACCTTCAGCTTCGTGCCGCGACCTGACTGGTACTTCTACTTCCTCTTCTACCTGCTGCGGATCTTCAAATGGCCGGACACCGTGGTGATCGGGACGGTCGGCCTGCCGACGGTGCTGCTCGTGATCCTGATCGCGGTGCCGTTCGTCGACGTCCGGCCCGAGCGCCGGCTGTTGCGCCGCCCCGTCGCGATCGTCGCGTCGATCCTCGTCGTCGTCTCGATGGGCGTGCTGACGTACAAGGGCGCGACGGCGAAGGAGTCGCTCGGCACGGAGCTGGTCGCGAAGGTGCCGTCGTGGGCGAAGAAGCAGGGCTTCGCCAATAACCCGAAGGCGATCGCGGGTGCGAAGCTCTTCGCGGTGTCGGGCTGCCTCAACTGCCACACCTACCTCGGGCTCGGCGGCGGTTTCGCCGGCGCGCCGAACCTCACCGCTGAGGGCGCGAAGAACAAGGGCATCGACTTCCAGATCAGGCATCTCGAGAACCCTGCGGGTGTGAACCCGGGTTCGCCGATGCCGTCGTTCCAGGGCCTCGGCACGGCGAACCTCACGAAGCTCGCCACCTTCCTCGAGGCCTCCAAGGGCGGCAAGTAGCCCGTTCGCCGTACGCTTCGCGCTGAATGCGCGTCTTTCTCGGCATCACCGGCGCCTCGGGCGCGCCCTACGCGCACCGCCTGCTGCACGCGTTGGCGGCCGCGGAGTGCGAGGTCGGCGTGTCGGTGTCCGGCGCCGCGATCGAGGTGCTCGCGACCGAGCTCTACGGCGACGCGCGCCTCTCGCGTGACGAGACGCTCGCGCGGTTCACGGAGGGCGCGGGCGGCAACGTCACGGTCTATGAGCCGAACGACTGGAAGGCGCCCTTCGCATCCGGCTCGGCCAAGGTCGACGCGTACGTGATCTGCCCGTGCTCGATGGGAACGCTGGGGACGATCGCCTCCGGTGCCATGCAGAACCTGATCCACCGCGCCGCCTCCGTCGCACTGAAGGAGGAGCGCAAGCTGGTGCTCTGCCCGCGCGAGACGCCTCTGTCGGCGATCCACCTCGAGAACATGCTGACGCTGAAGCGTGCCGGCGCGACGATCCTCTTCCTCGCGCCCGGCTTCTACCACGGCGCCGAGACCGTGGGCGATCTCGTCGATTTCGTCGTCGCGCGCGTCCTGGACCACGTGGGGCTCGATCAGGCACTTGTGCCGCGGTGGGGCCAATGAGAGCGTGTTGCACTTCGAGGGCCTCCGCATGACGCTTGCCCCCGACGCGGTGCGCACGATGTTCGACCGGATCGCGCCGGTGTACGACGTCATGAACCGGGTGATGACGGTCGGGCTCGACGTCCGCTGGCGCCGGCTCGCGGCGGGGGCGGTGGTGGTGCCCGGCGATGCCGTGTTCGACGGCGCCTGCGGGACGGGCGATCTCGCGCTTGCGGCGTTGAAGGCCGGCGCCGGGCGTGTGACGGGTCTCGACTTCTCCGAGCGGATGCTCGAGCGCGCACGCCGGAAGAGCACCGAGATCGAGTGGGTGCGCGGTGATCTGCTCGCGCTGCCCTTCAGCGACGGGTCGTTCGAAGCGGCCACCGTCGGCTTCGGCGTGCGCAACGTCGCCGACCTCGACCGCGCGCTCGCAGAGCTGCGCCGCGTGCTCCGTCCCGGCGGCCGGCTCGCGATCCTCGAGATCACGCGACCGCGCGGCGTGTTGCGGCCGTTCTTCTCGCTCTGGTTCGACCGCATCGTCCCGCTGCTCGGGAAGGTGCTGCCCGGCGGGTCGGCCTACACCTACCTCCCTGCCTCGGTGAAGCGGTTCCCCGACGCGGAGGCGCTGGCCGAGCTCATGCGTGCGCACGGGTTCGGCGACGTGCGGTTCCGCCTGCTCGGCGGCTCGATCGTCGCGCTGCACACGGGAGTTGTCGACGGGCGGGAGCCTTGACGCTCCCGCAGGTGCACGCGACGCCCGGTGTGGCGGCGTACATGGCCGAGGTGGAGACCGGCCTCGCGCGCGCAGTGACCGCGCGACCCGGCCTCGCGGAGGAGGTCGCGGGCGAAGCGCTGGCCGCGGGCGGCAAGCGGCTCCGGCCGCTGCTCTGCTTCCTCACGGCACACGGCGAGCCGTCGGTCGCGGCGGGCGTGGCGGTGGAGATGGTGCACATGGCGACGCTCGTCCACGACGACCTCGTCGACGGTGCGCGGCTCCGTCGCGGATTGCCTGCGGCCTGGTCGGTGTACGGCGC
>Ga0207657_10004241_pt1 | contig 15196 bp, 13 predicted proteins | sample KBSC33metaG_FD_184316 | JGI IMG/M metagenome (GOLD analysis project Ga0207657, IMG submission 184316) | Corn rhizosphere microbial communities from Kellogg Biological Station, Michigan, USA - KBS C3-3 metaG (SPAdes) (version 2) | ecosystem: Host-associated > Plants > Roots > Rhizosphere > Soil ... | reverse complement strand
GCCGAGATGCGGAGCAGCGTGCCCGCGCTCGTCATCTTCGATCTCGACAGCCGCCGCACCGATCCGCTCGGGACGTTGAAGGAGATGAAACGCGACGCCTCGCTCGCGACGATTCCGACGGTCGCGTTCGCCTCGCACGTGCACACCGATCTGATCGAGGCCGCCCGCACCGCGGGCATGGACGATGTGCTGCCGCGATCGGCGTTCACGATGCGTCTGGCCGACATCCTTCGCAACGCATGACCCTCGTCGAGGTGCTGGCCGCGCGCCGGCGCATCGCTCCTTACGTGCGGCGGACGCCGCTCGTCCACTCCGATTGGCTGTCAGCGTCGGCCGGCGCCCGCGTATCGCTCAAGCTGGAATCGCTGCAGCGCTCGAACTCCTTCAAGATCCGCGGGGCGTATAACGCCGTCATCGCGCGGCTCGAGCGCAATCACACGCGGCCGGTCCAGCTCGTCACCGCATCGGCAGGCAATCACGGGCGCGCGCTCGCGGCCGCAGCCGAAACGTTCGGCCTCCCGCTCATCGTGTTCACGCCGTCGGACGCGCCTGCGACGAAGCAGCAGGCGATTCGCCGTCACGGCGCCGATCTGCGCGCGGAAGCGCGCGATTACGATGAAGCCGAGAGCCTGGCAAAAATGTTTGCCGCGCGGCTCGGAGCCGATTTCATCTCTCCGTACAACGATCCCGACGTCATCGCCGGAGCGGCGACGATCGCGCTGGAGATGTTCGAGGAGGCGCCCGATACGAATCTGCTCGTGGTGCCGATCGGCGGCGGCGGCCTGATCAGCGGTGTGGCTGCGGCGGCCAAGGCGCTCGTGCCCGGGTGCGGTGTCGTCGGCGTGGAGGTCGAGGCATCGTGCGCCTTTCAGACGAGCCTGCGCGCCGGCGCGCTCGTGCGCATCGTGCCCGGACCCACGCTCGCCGACGGGCTCGGCGGCAACCCGGATCCCGACACCATCACCTTCGCCTTCATCCGGCAATTCGTCGATGATGTTGTCACAGTGAGCGAAAAGGATCTGTCGGCGGCCATTGGCGGTCTCGTCGACTGCGAGCATCTGATCGCTGAAGGCGCGGGCGCCGCCGCGACGGCGGCGATTGCCGGGCACCGGGTGGACGTGCGCGGCCGCCACGTCGCCGCGATCGTGTCCGGCGCGAATGTGGACCGCGCGCGGCTCTCGTCAATCATTTAGCCGAGAGGCTTCGCTCGGCTGAAGCCTTCGCGCTACACCGATCTCCAGCGCGCGTAGCGGTCGTCGCTCGTTTGTAACGGGAACCGTCAGCGCCAGCATCGCCTGAATCATTTGTAACGCGACGGCTTCAGCCACAGCGCGAATGCTTCATTTGTAGCGCGACGGCTTCAGCCAAGCGGCTTCGTTGTCACTGACGCGCGTCGAGGACACCCGCGAGCAGACGCTGCGCCGTCTCGCGATCCCGCGCGATCGCGTCGGCGCGACTCTGCCGTCCTCCGACCGCCGGTGACCGCCATTCGGGGATCGACGTCCGGCCGCCATCGCCCGGATCCAGTTCGGCCGCACGTCGGGCGAATGCCGCGGACAAATCGGGGGCGACGAGGCGGATCACATCCGAGATGCCGCGATAGGTCTCGCCATCCGATGGGTCGAGATCGATCGCGCGCTTGAAGTACTGCAGCGTCTGCGGCAGCGTGGGCGCGGCGAGCGCCATCGCGACATTCGCCGACGCGAGATCCGGATCCAGCTGATACGCGCGCTCGGCGGCGATTCTGATCCGCTCGCGCCGCGCTGCTTCCTCCGATTTGCCGGCAGTGCCGCCGTTCACAAGCGCTCGAGCGAGGCCGGCAAACGCGTCAGGCAATCCGTCGTCGGCGGCAATGGCCGCCTGGTAGTACTTGGCCGCAACACCGGGCTGCGCGTCGGCCGCCGCCTGCCGCCCGTGCAGATACAACTCGTAGGCCGCGCGATCGATTTGACGGGCGGAGGTCCGCGCCGTTTCTGCGTTCAACTGCAGCGGCAAGTGCAGCGCCTGCGCGACGTCCTCGGCGGCTTGCGCCTGCAGCGCGAAGATTTCTTTCACCGTGCGCGTGTATTCGTTCGACCAGAGGGACGCGCCGTCAGTCGAATCCTCGAGCGTGAGCCCGACCGTCACCTCGTCGTTGTCGCGGCGCAGAGTGCCGGTGAGCACCGCCGCCGCGCCAAGCTCGCGTGCGACGTCGCGCGGGGCCCGCCCGCGGGATGCCCTCACCGCGCTGCGGCCGAGCACGGTGACGCCAGGCGTCTGGCCGAGGCGCGTGATCAAATCCTCGGTGAGGCCATCGGCGACAAAAACCTGCGAGGTGTCGGTGTGGCTCAAGGTCAGCGGCATCACCGCAAGCAGCGGCCGCGGCGCCGGACCGGTCGCGTGGCGCCACGTGCGTTCGATCGTATCGCGCTGCCACCAGGCAGCGGCTACGGCGATGCCGAGCACGAGCACGGTGATTCCAGCGAAAGAGCGGCGGCGGGGCGCATGCCCGCCGCGCACAACCTGCTGCGGCTCGCTGCCGCCGGTTCGCGCGTCGAGAACGGCTGCGGCTTCTCGAAGCTCCGCCGCCATCGTCGCCATTGACTCGTAGCGTTGCCCGGGATCGGCCGCCAGCGCCTTCGACACGATCGCGGAGAGCTCGCCGGCAATGGCGTTCGACGTTCCAGTCGACCGCGCCTGTAAGATGTCGGCGGCGTTCGCCCTGGTCATCTCCTCGTCGAGCGGCGGCCGGCCTGTGAGCATCTCGAACAGCACCGCGCCCAACGAGCACACATCGGTTCGATGATCGATGGCGGGGCCGGACGGCCGCGCCGATCTCGTCCACGTCGCGAGACCAAGCTCCAGAATCTTCGCGTGGCCTTTCGGCGTGACGATGATGGCGTCGGAGGCGAGGCAAGCGTGCACGAGGCCCGCGGCATGCGCCTCGGCGAGCGCGTCCGCGATTTGCACGGCCAGGTCGATCGCCCGCCGCGGATTCAGCGGCCTTCCGGACATCGCCGCCTGAAGCGTTTCGCCCGGCACGAATTCGGACGAGACAAAGAGCGTTCCCTGATCCTCGCTGATCTCGTACAGCGTGGCGATGTTCGGGTGCGACACCGCGGCAGCTGCGTGCGCGTCGCGCGTCAGTCTGTCGCGCCGCTCGGGATCGCGCGCGATCGAATCCGCCACAATCCTGATCGCGACTGTCCGTCCGCGAAGAGTGTCTCGTGCGCGATAAATCTCGCCGAGTCCATCGGCGCCGATCCGCTCGAGGATCCGGTAATGACCGAGGCTCTCGATCATGCGACGATGGGAATGTGGACCGGCGGAGTGCGCGTGGCGCGCGTCATTCCCGACCCGCTCGCAGCTCCTGCATGGCGCTCTGCACGAGCTGTTTGGCATCGTCGAGTTGTTCGAGCACGAGCGCGATATCCATTTTGGGTTTGCCGGGATACCGTTCGCTCTGGCAGTAGACGCCGTGCTGACCGACGAGCGCGAGCGAGTCGGTGAGCAGATCGAGCGCGACCGCCAGCCGCCCGCGCGCCGTGCCCATCATCATTTCATGCCGCTCGAGCGAGTCGTGGTGCTTGTCGAAGACGGTCACGATAAACTCGCCACCACAGAGATCATGACTTTCTCGGTTTGGTCGGCCGCAGCTCGACGAGGCTTGGGAGGCTGCGGCGCGGATGGCGCAGCAGATCGATGACGATTTCCGCGACGTCTTCTGGCGCGATCTTCCACTCGGCGCCTTTCGACGCGTCTCCGCTGGAGAATGCGGTGGCAACGGAGCCGGGCATGACGGAGCTCACACGGATGTTGTCGAAGCGCACTTCCTGCATCAGCGATTCGCTGAACGCGTTCAGCCCTGCCTTCGACGCACAATAGGCGGCGCCTCCGGCGAACGGATTCTTGCCGGCGAGGCTGCTGATGTTGATGATGAAGCCGCCGTCACGGCGGCGCAGCTGGGGAATAGCGGCGTGGCAGGCGTTGAAGACGCCGGTCAAGTTCGTGCCGATCACGTCGGACCACTGCTGCGGCGTCATCTCGGCGACCTCGGCGAACCCCCCGATGCCGGCGTTGTTGACCAGGACGTCGAGGCCCCCGAAGCGGGTGACCGCCGCGTTCACGGCCCGCTCCATGTCCGTGTACTCCTTGACGTCAGCCGGCACGCTTTCGACTTTCCCAGGGCCGGCACTCTCGATCTCGCGGCATGCCGCCGACAACCGCGCCTCGTTGCGACCGGTGATCACCACCTTGGCGCCTTCTGCCACCAGCGCGCGGGCGATCGCGCGCCCGATGCCGCGCGACCCTCCGGTGACGAGCGCGACCTGCCCTTGGAGCGATTCCGTGGCCACGGCTTAGAATAGCGCAGCAATGATTGACGTGGCGATTCTGGGCGCGGGAGAGCTAGGCGGCGCGCTGGCGCACCGGCTCGCGCGCACCAACGCCGCGGCGACGATTCGCCTCGTCGACGAGACGGGACGCGTTGCGGCCGGCAAGGCGCTCGACATCGCCGAAGCAGCGCCCATCGAAGGCTTCGCCACAGCGGTGTCGGGCTCGACCGACGCCATCGCCGCGGCGGGCGCCGACGTGATCGTCCTGGCTGATCGCAGCACCGGCGGCGAGTGGCAGGACGACGATGGCTTGCTGATGTTGAAGCGCGTCGCGCAACAGCGAAGCGGCGCGATCATCGTCTGCGCCGGCGCGGCGCAGCGCGATCTCGTCGAGCGCGGCGTCGGCGAGCTCGGCATCACACGCACGCAACTCTTCGGCTCCGCGCCCGGCGCGCTGGCGGCCGCCGCGCACGCGTTGATCGCGCTCGAAATGAACGCCTCACCGCGCGACGTCGCGCTGACGATGTTGGGTGTTCCGCCGGGACAGATTGTGATTCCGTGGGACGAGGCCTCGATTGGCGGGGTGAGCGCGACGCGCGCCCTGAGCGCGCCGGCGCGCCGGCGGATCATCGAACGGCTGCCGGCACTGTGGCCGCCCGGGCCCTATGCGCTCGCCGCCGCGGCCGCGCAAGTCGTCGAGTCGATCGCCACCCGCTCGCGGCGTCTGTCGATCTGCTTCGTCGCTCCCGATCGTTCGGCAGGCACTCGCGCGCGTACGGCCGCGCTGCCCGTCCGCCTCGACGCCCAGGGCATCGCCGAAATCGTGATGCCCGATCTCAACGCGCACGATCGGGTCCTCATGGACAATGCGCTGCTGCTTTGAATTGGATAAGCGAGCGATCGGGTAATTTGGCTACGTTCCGTAGACGGGCCTGTGCATCGAGAGCCCGCCGGCGAAATCCGACAGCTGCTTTCGCAGAATCAGACGGCCGCGGTGTAGACGCGACTTCAATGTCTGGTCCTTCACCCGCAGCATCGCGCTCGCTTCTTCGGTCGACATCCCCTGGATATCGCGCAGCATGACGGGCGCGCGATAGATCGCCGGCAGCGCCAGGATGGCGCTGAACACGCGGCGGCGCAGCTGCGAGCGCAGCACGCGCTCGTCCGCCATGTCGCTCCAGTCGGCGATGTCGGCGGCGGCCGACGTGCCTTGCTCTTCACCATCGGCCGACGTTGAACGCCGCTCCTCGTCCTGCGAGCGCTGATACTTGGCGGTCCGCAGCCGCGACATCGCGGCGTTGAACGTGATCCGATAAATCCACGACGAGAGCGCCGCGTCGCCGCGAAACGCGCCGACCTTGCGGTACACCTTGTACAGCACGTCCTGCGTCACCTCTTCCGCATCTTCTTTGTTCCGCAGGTACCGGAAGGCGAGCTGATAGATCTTGGAGCTGTACGCATCCGCCAGCTCAGTCAGGGCAAGCTCGTCACCAGTCTGCAGCCGCGCCAACAGCGCGGTATCGTTGGGGTCGCGCATGTATGCCTCTTTGCACAGTGAGAACCCCAACCACGGCGGAAATATTCCACACGTGAACTAATTTTTTCAAGCTGCTGAAAGGACGCGACTTAGGCGCCACGGCAGAGGCGGCGCCGGCGCGGAAGAAGGGGCGTTAGTCGACGTTCGATCCGGCCGAGCTTGGCGAGTAAAGAGACTGGCCAGCAGTCCAGGCCTGGACGTCGCGGTCGAACACCTCGCCGAAGCGCATGGCGACCCGCGCGGAGACCTCGTCGATGTCGACGCGCCGGCCGAGCAGCCGTTCGAGGGAGGTTACACCGCGGTCCGCGATGCCGCACGGCACGATCAGATTGAAATGCTCGAGGTCGGTGGACACATTGAGCGCGAATCCATGGCTCGTCACCCATCGGGCAATGCGGACGCCGATGGCCGCGAGCTTTTCCCGCCCCACCCAAACGCCGGTCAATCCCGGCACGCGGCCGGCTTCGACCCCGTAGTCGGCGGCGGAGCGAATCAGCACCTCTTCGAGGTCGCGCACGTAGCGGTGCACGTCCTGGCGATCCGGCTTCAGGTCGACGATGGGATAGCCGACCAGCTGACCCGGACCGTGGTAGGTGATGTCTCCACCTCGTCCGGTCTCGAACACGTCGATGCCGCGCGAGGCCAGCGCCGCATCGGTCGCCAGAATGTGGCTGCGGCCGCCGTCTCCGCGCACGCCGAGCGTCAACACGTGGGGATGTTCGACCAGCAGCAGAAGGTCGCTGACGCGGTTCGCGCGGCGCTCTTCGACCAGCGCGCGCTGCAGTGCCAGCGCCTCGCCGTAGGGCAGCACTCCGAGGCGACGGATTTCAACAGTACGCATGCACGTGCGCGTTCATTCGGATCGGCCACAGAGACACGGAGACACCGCCACAGAGACAGGGAGACGCCGAGGTGAAGGCGCCGGATTCGTCCGCCGAATCCTGAACGGCCAGACGCCGACGGTCCGATCGTCTCCGTGCCTCGGTGCCTCTGTGGCGAACACCTTCAGCGGTTATGCGCCGTTCGGATCCCAGTTCTCCAGCGCATGCTTCACGTGCGACATGAACTGATCCGCCACCGCGCCATCGATGATGCGGTGATCGTAGCCGAGCGTCAGATACGCCATCGGCCTGACGGCGATCGCATCGTCGATCACCACCGGCCGTTTCTCGACGTTGCCGACGCCGAGAATTGCGACCTGCGGCTGGTTGATGATCGGCATGCCGAATAGCGCCCCGAACACACCAGGATTCGTGATCGTGAACGTTCCGCCGGAGACCTCTTCGGGCTTGAGCTGTTTGCTTCGCGCGCGCGCCGCCAGATCGGCGACGCTGCGGCTGAGACCGAGCAGGTTCTTCTCGTCCGCCGCCTTGATCACCGGCACGATGAGTCCCCAGTCGAGCGCCACGGCGATGCCGAGATTCACCTGCTGGTGATAGACCACGTTGTCGCCGTCGATCGACGCGTTGACGACCGGCACGGCGCGCAGCGCGTCGATGGCCGCCTTCACGATGAACGACAGGTACGTGAGCTTTGCGCCGGCGCGCTCATACTCGCTCTTTTTCTGGCGCCGAATCTGATCGATGCGGCCGAAGTTCACCTCGAACACCGAGTGCACGTGCGCCGACGTGCGGCGGCTCATCACCATGTGCTCGGCGATTTTCTTGCGCATCACCGACATGGGGACCACTTCGGTCGCCGCGCCGGGCTTGAACGCCGGCATGTCGATGGCCGGCCCCTTCGGCGCGACAGCCGGCTGACGCTCGGCTAAAGCCTTCGCGCTACCCTCCTGCCTTTCCCGCCCGATGTGCCCCAAAATGTCGTCTTTCGTCACCCGGCCGGCAATGCCGCTGCCCTGCAGCTGCGAGATGTCGACGTTGTTCTCCTTCGCAATCTTCCGCACGAGCGGAGACGAGCGCTGACGAATCACGTCTTCGGCCGACGGCGCGCCTCCCGTTTGGGCAGGCGCGGCTTTCGCGGCGGTCGGCGCGGCGGCCGCGGGCTGCGCGGGCCGCGGTGTCGGCGTGGTCGTCCCGTCCGCCTGCGGCGAGGGCGTCGGCGTCTGACCTTTCGCCGGAGCCGGCGGCGTCTGCGCGGCGGGCGGAGCCTGTGCCGCTTCGCCGGCCGCTCCAATCAGCGCCACGACGCTGTTCACGGGAACCGTCTCGCCTTCTTTCACTCTGATCTCGGTGACCACGCCAGCGGCAGGCGATGGAATCTCCGCATCGACCTTGTCGGTGGAAATCTCGAACAGCGGTTCGTCCCGATCGACCTTGTCGCCGACCTTCTTGATCCAGCGGACGATCGTGCCTTCCGCGATTGACTCGCCCATTTGCGGCATTACGACATCGGTAGCCATATCACTCCTAAACCTCTAGTATCGGATCAATCTCTTCGCCGCCGCCATCAGCTTCTCGACATTGGGCAGAAATGCCCTTTCGAGCGGCGGACTGTACGGCACCGGCACATCGAGCGACGCGACGCGCATCACGGGGCCGTCGAGGTACGGAAACGCCTCCTCGCCGATGATCGCGGCGATCTCTCCGCCGATGCCGCCGGTCCGGCTGGCCTCGTGGAGCACGATCACCTTGCTCGTCCTGGCGACGGACGTCAGGATGGCCTCGCGGTCCAGCGGCGCCAAGGTGCGCAGATCCAGCACCTCCGCTTCAACCCCTTCGCCCGCCAGCGCCTCGGCCGCCTCCAGCGCGACGTGCACCATCGCGCCGAACGTGACGATCGTCAGATCGCGGCCCGCGCGGCGAACGATCGCCTTGCCGATCGGCACCACGTAATCCTCGGTGGGCAGCGTCTCCTTCAAACGCCGATAGAGCAGCTTGTGCTCGAAGAACAGCACGGGATCATCGTCTCGAATCGCCGCCTTGAGCAGACCCTTCGCGTCGTACGGCGTGGACGGCTCGACGATCTTGAGGCCGGCGGTGTTCAGAAAGAACGCCTCCGGGTTCGCGGAGTGAAACGGTCCGCCGCTGACCCCGGCGCCGCACGGTCCGCGCACCACCATCGGCACGCCCGCGCCGGTGCGATAGCGGCTGGTCGCCGCGACGCTGGTGATCATGTCGAAGCACGTGGTGATGAAATCGATGAACTGCAGCTCGGCAACCGGCCGCAGACCCATGTACGCGGCGCCGATCGACGCGCCGATGATCGCGCTCTCCGAGATCGGCGTATCCACGACGCGCGAGTCGCCGAATTCCGCGAGCAGACCTTCCGTCACTCTGAACGCGCCGCCGATCGGCCCGACGTCCTCGCCGATGACGAACACGCGCTCGTCGCGCGCCATCTCCTCGAACAGCGCCTCGCGGATGGCCTCGAGAAACGTGACCTCGGCCATCAGCGCACCGCCTTCGTGTCGGCGAAGGGCGATCGCACGATCTCGACGCTCGTCGGCACGAACGGATCGCCGCCGAACAGGCCGCGCGTGACGGTCGCCGCGTCCGGCTCTGGCGCCTCGGTCGCCAACTGCGATTCGGATTCCGCGTAGGCCTTCGTGATGCGATCGATCTCGTCGAGCTCGGCGTCCTTGGCGATGCCGTCGCGTTTCAAGCGGGCGCGGTAGAGCGCGATCGGGTCGCGCTTCGTCCACGTCTCGACCATATCCGCGGGCACATAGCGCATGTCGTCGTGCGCCGCGTGTCCCTTCATGCGCATCGTGTCGATCCCGAGCAGCACCGGTCCCTCGCCGCGCCGCGCGGCGTCCACCGCCTGCTTGGCGGCGTCGTAGACGGCGACCATGTCGTTGCCGTCGACCATCTGATGGCGGATGCCGTACGCGTCGGCGCGTTGATCGATGTGGGCGATCGCCATCTGCTGGCGCACCGGCGTCGAGTAGGCGAATTTATTGTCTTCGGCGATCACGACCAGCGGGACGCGCTTCACCGCCGCGAAGTTCATCGCCTCGTGGAAGACACCGGTGCTCGTAGCGCCGTCGCCCACGTAGACCATCGCGACCAGCGGCCGCTTCTGCATCTTCGCCGCGAGCGCCACGCCGCTCATCACCGCCACCATGTCGCCGAGCGGGCTCACCGGACCGATCAGCATCGGCGCGTCGGCGCCAGGCGCCGGAATGTTCGCGAAGTGATTGCTCAAATCGCGGCCGCGCGCCGCGCTGCTGCCCTTGGCCATGTACTGCAGGAACATCACCAGCGGACGCACGCCCATCGTGAGCAGTGCGCCGAGGTTGCGCGTCAGCGGCGATAGCGCATCGTCGCGCCTCAGCGCGTAGGCGGTCGCCACCGACTCGCCTTCCTGGCCGAGGCTGCGATAGACCGCGCCAGTGACCTTGCCCTGTTTGTGCAGGATGTTGACGCGCTCCTCGATGTCGCGCGTCAGACGTGCGTAGTAATACAGCTCGAGCCGCTGATTCCGTGTCAGCGCGGCTGACGGAGCGCGGTCGGGAGCGGTCTGTGTTTTCCGCGAAGTTGCCATGAAGTCGAACCATAGTGCGAGAAGACGAAGCCGAACCGTAGCGCGAGGGCGTCAGCCGAACCGTAGCGCGAGGGTGTCAAGCCGAACCGTTGCGCGAGCGGTGTCAAGCCGAACCGTAGCGCGAAGGCTTCAGCCGAGCGTCAGCTGTGGATCGCGGCGCCGTGAGTCGCGTGCGCCGCTTCGCCCACCGCTTCCGCCATCGTCGGATGCGCGTGAATGGTGCGAATCAATTCTTCGACCGTCGATTCGAGCTGCAGCGCGAGCGTCGCCTCGGCGACGAGCTCGGTGGACCGCAATCCGATCATGTGCACGCCCAGCACCTCGTCGTACTTCTTGTCGGCGACGATCTTGACGAACCCTTCGGTCTCGCCAGCCATCTTCGCGCGGCCGAGCACGCCGAAAGGGAACGTCCCGACGCGCACCTCGTAGCCGCGCTTCTTCGCTTCGCGCTCGGTGAGGCCGACGCTGCCGATCTCCGGATCGCAGTAGGTGCAGCCAGGCACATGGTCGTAGTTGATCGGCCGCGTCTCATGTCCCGCAATCCGCTCGGCGGCGACGATGCCTTCGGCCGATGAGACGTGCGCCAGCTGCGGATGACCGGGGGTGCCAAGCGTGATCACGTCGCCGATCGCGGAAATTCCGGGGACCGTCGTACGATACAGCTCGTCCACCGTGATGTACCCGCGCTCCATCTGCAGGCCGACGCGCTCGGCGTCGAGTCCCGCCGTGACCGGACCTCGTCCGGTGGCGACGAGCAGGTAATCCGCGCGCAGCTTCTGCATTTTGCCGTCGGCGTGCTGCATCTCGATGTCGACGCCCGATCCGTTCGCTGTGGCGCTCGTGACCTTCGCGCCGGTGTGGGCGCTGATGCCCTGCTTGCGGAACGACTTCTCCAGCTCTGTCGACACCGCGTCGTCTTCGACGGGCACGAGGTGCGGCAGCAGCTCGACGATGGTCACGTCGCTCCCGAAGCGGCGGAAGATCGACGCGAACTCGACGCCCACCGCGCCGCTGCCCATGATCACGATCGCCTTCGGCACTTCCTTCAGGTGGATGGCTTCGTCGCTCGTGATGATGCGCTTGTGATCGATCACGATGCCCGGCACGCCGCGCGGCGATGACCCGGTGGCGACGATGATCTCCTTGCGCGCGCGCAGCGTCCGCTTGTCGCCCTCGAACACGTCGACGCCGCCGTTGCCGGTCAGCCGCGCCGTGCCCTTGATCCACTCGATCTTGTTCTTCTTGAACAGGAATTCGACGCCCTTCGTCAGCCCGCTGACGATGCGATCCTTGCGCGCGTGAACCTGCGTCATGTCGATCCCCGGCGCGCTGACGCCGGTGATGCCCCACTCTTTCGCGCCCTGCGCCACTTTGAGCGCGTGCGCGTGCTCGAGGAGCGCCTTCGTGGGAATGCAGCCCCACAGCAGGCACGTCCCGCCGAGCGCTTTCTGCTTTTCGACGACGGCGACCTGGAGCCCGAGCTGCGCGGCGCGGATGGCGGCGACATAGCCGCCAGTCCCGGCGCCGATGATGATGACGTCGTACTCGTTAGACACACAATCCTCTTCTGCTGAACGCCGGAAAACAGGTACGGCCCTTTTTCTGGCGGAACATATTCCGAAAAAGGGGCCGTACCCCTTTTCCGATCATGATGATCGTTTCAATGATGACAGTGACACGAACGTCGTGCTGCTGGCCGCGGCGCTCGGCTCGGCGTGCGTCGGTTCAGCCGCCGGCGGCGGCTCGAGCCGGGCGACGCGCGCGCGCACCTGCGCGACCTCGTAGCGCAGCTCCCAATACGACTCGGTGAGCCGCTCGAGACGTTTGGCGAGGCGCCGCGCGCGCACCATCGCGATCGCGGCGGTTATCAAGGCTGCTGTCGTGAGCAGCAAAGGCAAGGTCAACAAAACACAACGTTAGCGAACGGCTTGCAACAGTGTCAACCGCCTGCCACAATACGCTCGGCCTTCTCCCAGCCCGATGAGCCACAAGCCTAAAACCGTCCTCATCGTCGACGACGACGAGGGCATGCGCGACACGCTCAGCGTCATCCTCAAGCGCGACTATCGCGTTTTGCGCGCAGCCAGCGGCGAAGCCGCCCTCCCTATCCTGAACCGCGAAGATGTCGATCTGATGCTGCTGGACGTCCGCCTGCCCGGCATCAACGGCTTCGAGGTCCTCCGCATCGTCAAGGAGAATTTCAGCCTGATCGAAGTGCTGATGATCTCGGCGATCAACGACATCGAGACCGCGGTGCAGGCGATCAAGCACGGCGCCTATCACTACACGACCAAGGAGTTCGATTACGACCAGATCCAGTCGCTCGTCCGAAACGCGAGCGAGCGCCAGGATCTGAACCGCCAGGTGCTGACGCTGTCGGCGCAGGTCGCGGATCAGACCGAGCGCGAGTTCATCGTCGGCCCGAGCAAGACCACACGCGAGATCGTGGACCTGGTGAACAAGATCGCCAAACTGTCGGCGACGGTGCTGATTCTGGGCGAGAGCGGCACGGGCAAGGAGCTGTTGGCGCGTCTCATCCATCGCGAGGCCGGCGATACCGAGGCGCCGTTCATCGCGGTGAACCTGGCCGCCATTCCGCGCGAGCTCGCCGAGAGCGCGCTGTTCGGACACGAGAAGGGATCGTTCACCGGCGCACACCGGCAGCAGCTCGGCAAATTCGAGCTGGCGTCCAATGGGACACTGTTCCTCGACGAGATCGGCGATCTGCGGCTCGACCTCCAGGCCAAGCTGCTGCGCGCGATTCAGGAGGGGGAGATCGAGCGCGTCGGCGGCACCAAGCCGATCAAGACCGAATTCCGCCTGATTGCGGCCACCAACGTCGACCTCGAAAAGGCGGTGAAGGAGGGGCGTTTCCGCGAGGATCTCTACTACCGCATCAACGTCATTCCGATCAAGATGCCGCCTCTGCGCGATCGCACGGAGGACATCGCGCAGCTCGCCGAATTCTTTCTGCGCCGCTACAACGCACGCTTCCGCAAGAAGATCTCCGGCATCACCGATTCGACGATGGCGATGCTGAAGAAGTACTGGTGGCCCGGCAACATCCGTGAGCTCGAGAATCTGATCGAGCGGCTGGTGGCGGTGAGCGACAAGGACTACATCTCGGAAGAGGATCTGCCGCTGGAATTCCATTTTGCGCAGCTGGAGCCACAGGGCAAACACGGCGACAGCCTCTTCGAGGAGGCGACCGCGACATTCGAGCGCAACTACCTCCTGCGCGCGCTCGAAAAGTGCGGCTGGAACGTCACCGGGACGGCGGAGTATCTTGGAATTCCATTGAGTACGTTGAAGTACAAGATGGATCGCCTCGACGTGCGACAGCTCGCCAAGAAGCTTCGCGGCGCGTGACTGGGCAATAAGTTGGCCGATCGGTCAACGGGCTGACCGCCAGCCGCAATCCACTGCTCCAGCAGCATTAAGCGACGAATCGATTCCGCGGTCCCGCCGCGGCGCGGTCAACCCATTGTCCGCGCGGTCCCGCCCGCTCATCGCCATTCGAACAGACTCCAGACGACACCGCGCCGAATTCGCTAACGAAATCGACCCGCTTGGGTTGCGTCGACTCGCTGGAACACCCGTTGCAATTTCCGGGCGCAGCTCGACAACGACCCACCAGCCATCTCGGTCTTGGGTCACTTTCCCACCGCAGCTTCATTCGCGGTCCCGTTTCGGAGCGGCCAGTTGCAACCTTCGATCTTCAATCTCCGTGTGCCGCTCCCCGAACCAGGGGACGTGTTCCTGATGAACACGCTCACCGACGCGCAGCTCGTGGTGTCCGCTGATGTCGCGGCCCTGCTCGACCGCAGTGCGGAGATCGAGAGCGTGTCGTCGTTGGACGAAGAAGCGCGCGAAGCGCTCGGCCTGCTGAGCGAGAACGGGTTCATCGTGCCGAGCCGTGCGGCCGACTGGGACGCACTCGACCGATACTTCACAGCCGTCAAGAGCGACACCTCCGAGCTGCACATCACGGTCCTCACGACGCTGCAGTGCAACTTCGCGTGCGATTACTGCTTCCAGGGCGACCACGGCGACTACAACAAGTTCGCGCAGAAGATGACGCTCGAGATGTCGGCGCGGGTCGCCGGCTGGATCGAGCGCGAGCTGGATCGCATCCGGCCCGAGCGACTGGTGATCACGTTCTTCGGCGGCGAGCCGCTGCTGAATCTTCCCGTGTTGTACGACCTCGCGGATCGGATGTGGGCCGCCACGCAGGAGCGCGGCGTCCGCATGATGACGAGCATCATCACCAACGGGCTGCTGCTGACGACCGAGATCGTCGACCGCCTGGTGCCGCGCGGGCTGCAGGGAATCAAGATCACGCTCGACGGCGATCGCGACACGCACAACCGGATGCGTCCGCTGCGCGGCGGTCAGGGCACGTTCGATCGGATCGTCGAGAACATCCGGCAGGTGGCGTCGAAGGTGCCGATCTCGATCGGCGGCAACTTCGACGAGTCGTCGGCTGGCAGCTACCCGGCGCTCCTCAAGTTTCTTCGCGAGCAGGATTTCGCCGACAAGCTCGTGAAGGTCAATTTCAAGCCGGTGATCCGGACGCAGGCGCCGTCGCCGAAGGGCATTCTGCCGTTGACGCCGGTGAACAGCGACGGCAAGCCGCTCGGCGGAACGTGCATGACGTCGGCGGGCGCCGGCAGCCTCGGGACCGCGTGCGACTCGTGCAATTTCCTGGACGAGCAGCTGACGTTCCTGCGCGACGAAACGAAACGGCACGGATTTCCGACGCCCGACGGGGTACACAACGGCCCGTGCCATGTGCACATCGAGCATGCGCACACGATCGGCCCCGACGGGTCGCTGTATGCGTGCCCGGGATTCACGGGCGAACTCGCGGCGTCGACGGGGCACATCGACGATCGCCGCGATC
>Ga0207657_10004234_pt1 | contig 15204 bp, 12 predicted proteins | sample KBSC33metaG_FD_184316 | JGI IMG/M metagenome (GOLD analysis project Ga0207657, IMG submission 184316) | Corn rhizosphere microbial communities from Kellogg Biological Station, Michigan, USA - KBS C3-3 metaG (SPAdes) (version 2) | ecosystem: Host-associated > Plants > Roots > Rhizosphere > Soil ... | reverse complement strand
CACCTGCAGGTCGCACAGCCGGTGACGCTCGGGCACCACCTGATGGCCTATTACGAGATGCTTCGCCGCGATCTGTCGCGCTTCACCGATGCGCGGGCTCGCATGAACGAAAGTCCGCTTGGGTCAGCGGCCCTCGCAGGCACGGGCTTTCCCGTCGATCGCCATGCGGTCGCCGACGCGCTTGGCTTCGATCGCGCCACGGCAAACAGTCTCGACAGCGTTTCCGACCGCGACTTCGCAATCGATTACCTCTCCGCCGCCGCACAGTGCGGCCTGCATCTTTCGCGACTCGCCGAGGAGCTGATCGTCTGGGCCAGCGCGCCGTTCGGCTTCATCAAGTTGCCGGACGAATATTCGACCGGCTCGTCGATCATGCCGCAAAAGCGCAATCCCGACGCGGCCGAGCTCGTGCGCGGGCACAGCGGCCGGATTGTCGGGCTGCTCACCGGGCTGATGGTGACGATGAAGGGACTTCCGCTCGCTTATTCGAAGGACATGCAGGACGACAAGGAGCCGGTCTTCGAGGCGCGCGACCTGCTGATCCTGTCCCTCGAAGCGCTCGCCGGGATGATGGAGACGGTCGAGTTCGTGCCCGAGCGGATGCGCGCGGCGGCGGCTTCGGGCTTTTCGACGGCGACGGATCTCGCGGACTGGCTGGTGCGCGAGGCGGACGTGCCGTTCCGCGAGGCGCATCATATCACTGGACGGGCGGTCAAGGCGGCGGAGGAGCGCGGCTGCGACCTCGCAGAGCTGCCGCTGGATGTGCTGCAATCGATCGATGCGCGCATCGATGAGCGTGTCTATGGCGTGCTCAGCGTCGACGCCTCGGTCCGCAGCCGCACGAGTTACGGCGGCACCGCGCCCGAGCGTGTCCGCGAGCAGATCGCGGCCGCGAAGGAGGACCTGAATCTCGTCGTTCCCGGGCAAGCGGGAACCTAGCTGGAAAACTGGGGTCCCTGCTTTCGCGGGGATGACGATTATTGCTTCAACCGACGCTTCCGTTGCGCGATTGTGCGCAGCCTGAGCGCGTTGAGCCGGATGAACCCCGCCGCGTCGCGGTGATCGTAGCTTCCGCTGCCTTCCTCGAAGGTGACGAGGTCCTGGTCGTAGAGCGATTCGGCACTCTCGCGGCCGATGACGGTCGCATTGCCCTTGTAGAGCTTCATCGTCACCCGGCCGCTGACATGCTCCTGGCTCTTGTCGATCGCGGCCTGGAGCATCTCGCGCTCCGGCGCGAACCAGAAGCCGTTGTAGATCAGGCTCGCATAGCGCGGCATCAGCTCGTCCTTGAGGTGCATCGCCCCGCCGTCGAGCGTGATGCTCTCGATCCCGCGGTGCGCGGCGAGCAGGATTGTTCCGCCCGGCGTCTCGTACACGCCGCGCGATTTCATCCCGACGAAACGGTTCTCGACGAGGTCGAGGCGGCCGATGCCATTGTCGTGCCCGAGCTGGTTGAGCTTCGTCAGAAGCGCCGCGGGCGAGAGCTTCTTGCCGTCGATGGCGACCGGATCGCCGCGCTCGAAATCGATCGTGATGATCGTCGGCTCGTCCGGCGCATCCTCGGGCGAGATCGTGCGCTGGTGGACATATTCGGGCGCGTCGGCCGCCGGATCCTCGAGCACCTTCCCCTCGGACGATGAATGCAGAAGGTTGGCGTCGATGGAGAAGGGCGCGTCGCCGCGCTTGTCCTTGGCGATGGGGATCTGATGCTTCTCGGCGAAATCGAGCAGCGCCTCGCGGCTGGCGAAGTCCCACTCGCGCCACGGCGCGATCACCCGGATGTCGGGTTCGAGCGCGTAATAGCCGAGCTCGAAACGAACCTGGTCGTTGCCCTTGCCAGTCGCGCCGTGACAGACCGCATCCGCGCCGACCTCGCGCGCAATCTCGATCTGTCGTCTGGCGATCAGCGGCCGCGCGATCGAGGTCCCGAGGAGATACTGGCCCTCGTACAATGTGTTCGCGCGGAACATCGGGAAGACGAAGTCGCGCACGAACTCCTCGCGGAGATCCTCGATGAAGATGTTCTCGGGACGGACTCCGAGCATTTCCGCCTTGGCCCTGGCCGGCTCGACCTCCTCGCCCTGGCCGAGATCAGCCGTGAAGGTCACGACCTCCGCGTCATATTCGGTCTGCAGCCATTTCAGGATGATCGACGTGTCGAGCCCGCCCGAATAAGCGAGCACCACCTTCAGCTTCTTCTGTGACATTCTTGCTTTCCGTTTGGGGCGTCACGCCCATCATCCACAGCATTGCGCCGCGCGCGCTATGCATCCGGTTCCCGGCCTGGCGCCAGACCGCCGAGCGCGGGCCGTCGATCACCGGCGCGGTCACTTCCTCGCCGCGCCGCGCAGGCAGGCAATGCATGAACCAGGCGTTCGGAGCGAGCGCCATCAAGGCCTCGTCAACCTGATAGGGCTCGAAAAGGGCGCTCCGCTCCTCGCTGTCCTCCCCGCCCATCGAGACCCAGACGTCGGTGTAGACGATATCGGCGCCTTCCACGGCATCCCGAGGATCGGTGAGCGCGCCTTCGAGGCCGTGGCCGGGCGGGCTGGCGATCACGAATTCCGCGCCGATGAGCGCGCATGCTTCGGCCAGCGAGCGCGAGACGTTGTTGCCCTCGCCGATAAAGGCGACGCGCGCGCCTTCGAGCCGCCCCAGCAGCTGCTTGATCGTCAGGAGGTCGGCGAGCGCCTGCAGTGGGTGGTCCGTCGCGGAGAGCATGTTGAGCACCGGTGCCGCATTCACCGCCGCCATCTGCTCGAGCAGTGCGTGCTCGAACACGCGGGCGCCGATGATAGCGTGGTAGCAGGCGAGGGTGCGGGTCACGTCGGCCACGCTTTCGCGGCTACCGATTCCGAGCTCCGCCGGCTGGAGGTAGACCGGATGGCCACCGAGCTGCGCCGTCGCCAGCTCCATCGAATTGCGCGTGCGTGAGCTCGGCTTCTCGAAATAAAGCGCGACACCCTTGTCTTGAAGGACGCGCGGCGACGGCTGCTCGGAGAGCGCAAGAATAGCCCCGACATCCGCAGCCGTGAGATCGCGCATCGAAAGAAGGTGCTTCACCAGCTTTTCTCCCGCCGGATCATGGTGCCGACTCCGTGGTCGGTGAGAAGCTCGATCAGCAGCGAGTGCGGCACGCGCCCGTCGATGATGTGCGCGAAGCCGACGCCCTGGTCGACCGCGTCGGCGCAGGCCTTGAGCTTGGGGATCATGCCCTTGCCAACGCTTTCGTGCCGCATCCGGTCGCGCAATTCGGCGGACGTGAGGCGAGGGACGAGCGTGCGCTCGTCGCTCGCATTTTCGAGCAGTCCGGGCACCGCCGTCAGATAGACGATCTTCTCGGCCTTCATGGCCACCGCGATCGCCCGGGCGGCTTCGTCCGCATTGACGTTGTACGGGTGGCCTTCAGCATTCGCACCGACGGTGGAGATGACCGGGGTCAGCCCGTCGTCGAGCAGCCGGTGGATGAGTTCGGCGCGAACCTGCGTGACATTGCCGACGAAGCCGAAGGCGGAATCGGCGGGCGTGACCGTCAGCAGGCCGGCATCCTCCCCCGACACGCCGACGGCTACCGGCTCGTCGCCCGCCTGGCCGTTGATGGTCGCTACGAGGTCGCGGTTGATCTTCCCGACCAGCACCATGCGCACGATCTCGAGAGTCTCGGCGTCGGTAACCCGAAGACCGTCCTTGAACTCCGGCTCCTTGCCGACGCGGCGAAGCATCGTGTCGACCTGCGGTCCGCCGCCATGCACCAGCACGCAGCGCACGCCGACGCTGCGCAGAAGCAGCACGTCCTGAGCCAGCGCCAGGTCGCTCTCGCGGTCGATCGCGGCGCCGCCCAATTTGACGACGATCGCCTTGCCCGCGAACTGGCGAATATATGGCAGCGCCTCGACGAGGATGCGCGCGGTCCCGGCGGCGCTCATGATGTCTTGCTATTCTCTTTGATGTAGCCGGGGCCGAGGTCGATCCCTATCATCCGCGCGCTGTCGTTGCCCGCGCCGAGATGGACCTCGATCGCGATCTCCTGGCCCATCATATGCTCGGCGAGCGCCTGTCCGTCGTGCGCGACGGCGGTGCCGCCTTCGGCCACGGTGATCCCTCCATAGCTGACGCGCGAGCGAGCGACGTCGAGCGCCACCCCACACGATCCAGCCGCCGCGAGCAGCCGCCCCCAATAGGGATCGCCGCCGTACCAGCTGCACTTGACCAGATTGTTCTCGGCAATCGCCTTGGCCGCGACCTTCGCCTCATTGTCGTTGGAGGCGCCGGTGACGCTGAGCCGCGCGATTCGGGTCATGCCTTCAGCATCGCGCGCCATCTGCATCGTCAGCGCGTCGCACGCGGCGAGCACGGCATTTCCGAACTCCTCGAGGTCCGGAGTCCCGCGCCGCGCGGACGCGAGCAGCATGGCGGTGTCGTTGGTCGACATCGCGCCGTCGACGTTGAGCGTGTTGAAGGTGGAGTCCGCGGCGCGGCGGAGGATATCCTGAAGCGCCGAGCGGGGGACGTCAGCGTCGGTCGTCAGGAAGGCTAGCATCGTCGCCATGTTCGGAGCGATCATCCCGCACCCCTTGGCCATTCCACCGACGGTGAAGCTGGAGCCGCGGATCACGACCTGCTTGGGCTTGTGGTCGGTCGTGAGGATTCCGCGCGCGGCATCCTCGGCGCCGCCCTCGGACAGCTTCGCCGCCAGCTTCGGCGTTCCGTTGAGGATTGGCTCCATCGGCAGCGGCGTTCCGATAATCCCGGTCGAGCAGACCAGCACGTCGCTGACATCGACGCGGAGCGCGTGGGCGGCGGCCGCGGCCATCACGCGCGCATCGCGCATTCCCGCCTTGCCGGTGCCGGCATTGGCGTTGCCAGAATTGACGATCACGCCCGCGGCGCGGTCGCCGTTGGCCCGCAGGATGGCGCGATCGAGCTCGACGGGGGGTGCGGCGAACTTGTTCTGCGTGAAAACTGCGGCGCAGGCGACCGGCTTGCGGTCTTCGGTCGCGATCATTGCCATGTCGAAGCGCCGCCGCTTGATCCCGGCATGGATTCCGGATGCGACGAAGCCTTCGGCCGCGGTTACGCTCATGGGTAAACTCCAATTGTGGACAGGCCCGCAGTCTCGTCGAGCCCGAGCATGAGGTTGGCGCACTGGATCATCTGCCCGGCCGCGCCCTTGCCGAGATTGTCGATGGCCGAGATCGCGAGGATCCGGCCGGTCCGCTCGTCGCGCCGCGCGGTCAGCTGCGCGCCGTTCGAGGCAGCGACCCATTTGGTCGCGGGTGGCTCCGCGGTGACATGAACGAACGGCTCATCCGCATACGCGTGGCGCAGGATTTCCAGCGGGTCGCCCGCGCCGGCCACCTCGCCGATGCAGGTCGCGAGGATCCCGCGGCTCATGGGCGCAAGGTGGGGCGTGAACAGCACCGTCCCGCCAAGCGCCATCTCCATTTCCGCGGTGTGGCGATGGTTGAGCAGACCGTAGGCGGACAGGCTTCCATCGATGGTGCAGAAGCCGGTCGTTTCCTTCGTCTCGCGCCCGGCGCCGCTCACGCCCGAAGCCGCGCTGACGATGAGGCTGCCCGGCGCGAGGAGGCCAGCATCCACCAGGGGCTTGAGCGCCAGGATCGCCGCCGTCGCGTAGCAGCCGGCCGCTGCAACCCCTTTCACGCCGCGAATGGCCTCGCGGTGGAGTTCGGGAATCCCGTAGACGAAGCGCCCGAGCAGCTCCGGCGCTTCATGCGCGTGACCGTACCAGCCCTCATAGTCCGCCGCGTCGTTGAGCCGGAAATCGGCGCCGAGGTCCACGAACGGAATGCCCCGATCGAGAATTTCGGCGGCAATCCTCTGGCTGTGCCCGTGCGGAAGCGCCGCGAAGATCAGATCAACGTCGTCGAGTGCGCCCTCGCCGAACCTTTCGATCGCGGCTTGCGGATAGGCTGCCGCGAGATGCGGGTGAACGACCGCGAGCTTCTGCCCGGCCTTGCTTTCGCCGAACAGCTTCGCGGGCGCGAGCGCCGGGTGCGCGGCAAGCAGCCGCAGCAGCTCTCCGCCGACATAGCCCGAGGCTCCGAGGATGGCCGTCCGAATCATGAGAGCCGCCCTATTCACCGGATTGCATATTTATGCAAGTAGATGCATAAGGATGCACATGAACGATTTGAAGGAACGAAGGCAGCGCGCGATCGCCGATCTCATTCGGAGCGGCACGCTGTCGAGCCAGGAAGAGCTTGCGGAGCGGCTCTCGGGCCTCGGCTTCGCCGTCACGCAAGCGACCATCTCGCGCGACCTCGACCAGATCGGCGCCGTGAAGGTCCGCCGCCCCGGCGGCCTCAGCTACGCATTGCCGGAACAGGTCCAGGGCGCGCCCGCGCCGCGCCTCGCCACATTGCTGCGCGACTTCGTGCGATCGATCGACACCGCCGCCAATCTCGTCGTGGTGAAAACGCCGCCAGGCTCGGCGCACCTGATCGGCGTGGCCCTGGATCAATCGGATTATGCGGAGATCGTCGGCACCATCTGCGGCGACGACACGATCTTCATCGCCTGCGGATCGTCCGCCATCGCCGCGGAGCTTGCGACAAAGCTCAGATCGGCGGCAGGAAAGCTGCAGTAGAAGAGTGGTGCCGCCTGCCCGTGACGGCCCTCCCGCCGTTCAGAATGCCCGCACCACCCCGATTTCGCTGCGCGTCCGCCGGTAATCGTAGAATTCGACCGTGCTCCGGTTGCGCTCGATGCTGAACCGCGCAACCGGCGCGAACCCGCGGAACTGCAGTTGTCGGAAAGTCGCCCCCAGCCCGAAGCGCGAGTAGCGGTCTTCTCGCCGGTTGGGGAACAGCAGCAGCCGCCCGTCCGCGTGCAACCTTCCGACATCCGCCTGCGCGGTGAGCGTCATCCGCCCAATCTCGCGCCACCCGATCAACCCGGCGCGCCAGCCCGTCGTGGCGTAGCCCGGATCCCTCAGCGCATCCCGGTTGAGGGAGAGGTTGAGGCCCACCCCGGTCGTCGCCGAGAACGCGCGCTCGATCTCGACCCGGCCCGCGTACGATTTGCCGTCCTGAAGATCGTTCAACTGGTTGTCGATCAGCGCCGCACTGCCGCTGAGTCGCAACTGCATGAGGTTTCCCAGTGGCCGGGTCCAGGTCGCGCCGGCGCGGACCGACCGCATGAACGGCTTCTGCCCGAACCAGCGCTGGGTCGCTCCAAACTCGACGTTGACCTGGTTGCGCCCCAGCCGCATTTCCGGGCCCACCGCCAGGTCGGCCGCGACGTCGTTGAACCGCATCTTGCGATAGAGGTCGCCGAAGCCGCTGAGCCTGACGAGCAGGTTGGTGTCGCGCTCACCGAGCGCCAGGCGCCGATACGCCTGGCCGCGCAGCGACAGGCCGGTGCCCGATCTGGCCTTGCTCTGCTGGTCGATGTCGAAATCGCCGAAGATCGTTCCCAGCGTGTCCGACCGCGTCGCGCGGTTGATGTTGCTGTCCGGCGCGAGGGCGATTTCCAGGCTCGCGCCGTGGGGACGGGAGGCGCGCAGAGCCTCGGAATAGCGATCGACGATCCGGGCGACCGCCGCTGGCAGCCCCGAGGCGTGGACGGCGCGCATCTCGCGCCAGGCAGCGTCCTTGTCCCCCATCCGGTCGAGCAGCTGGGCAAGCGCGAGCCGGGCAGGCACGGCGTCGGGCCGCTCGTCGAGGATCGCGCGTAGCAGCAGCGCGGCGCCCGTCGTCTTTCCCTCCGCTTCGAGCAGCCTGGAATGGCGAAAGCGCGCCTCGTTGCGGATGTCGCTGTCGGGGTTGCGCGCAAGCATTTCCAGGATCTGCGTCGCCTGGGCGTTCGAGCCGCGGGCAAGCAGCTGGTCGGCCAAGCGGAACATTTGCGGCGGGTTCAACCGGACGGTGCGCTCGCCGCCTGCGATCGAAGGCTCAGCGGCTCGAGCGGGACCGGCCGAACCCCCGAGCGCAGCGGCCGCAATTATGAGGATGGCGAACATTACGCGTCCCCGTCGCCGCGAACTATGGGCCCCTCGATCCTCCGAAGACGCCGCTCATTGTCCCGGTCGTGCCATCGACCGGGTCCTTGAACGGCGCCTTCCAGCTTCCCATCAGCTCGACTGCTTTGGGCCCGTTGAACGTGCCTTCGAAGGAGGACGGGCCGTCGGCCCCCGGCGGCGCGATGAAGGACCCTGAGAAGCTCGTGCTTCCGGTCGAATAGACTGTGTTCGTGAAGGTGTAGGTGCCGAGCCCGATGTCGTCGTAAACGGGCGCATAAAACGGCTCCATCTTGCCGCTCAGAGTTCCGGCGCCGAAATCGAAGCTGAAGTCGATAGACCCGAACACCAGCGACGTCCCGCCGTTCGTTATTCCCGAAATCGTACCGGAATAATCGGCTGAGCCAGTCACCGGCATGTCTCCGGCAGCGGTCGGAATGCCGTAGACGAACAGGCCCGTCACGTGCCACCAGTCCGCTTTGGGCTCCATCCACTGGGCCATACTTGTGTATTGGAGGCCGGAAGTGCCCGGCGCATCCAGCGCTACCTCGACCGGCTGAAGGGTGGTCGAATTTCCGTCCGTCACGCGATTGATCGTCGAAGTAAGCTCGATCAGGCCGCTGTCGTCGTAAACGCCATTGGCTGTGACGGTCACCAGCTTTCCGGCGTCGAATCCGGGCAGCTTCACAGTGTAGCTGTTGTCCGGCGCCGAATAGCTGAACTCGACGCCGCCCTTGCCGCTCACCGGATTCCCGCTCGCGTCGGTATGAGCGCTGTACGTTGCAAATGAGGCGGCCCCGGTCAGGCCGATCGGTCCTGGAAGGGGGATTGGAGTCGGCGTTGGTGTTGGTGTGGGAGACGGGGTGGGCGTAGGCGTCTGCGGCGGTGGCGAGATCGAAGCCACGCCTCCTCCGCCTCCCCCGCCGCAAGCGGAAAGCATGAGCGGCAAGGCCGCTGCGCCGATCTGAAGCGAGGTCGGTTTCATCTGCTTCTCCTGTGCTCGATAGCCGCTACTTCCCGGCGACGAAGGCGCCGTCGGCCTGGTACGGCTGACCGTCGATCGGTGACCGATACGGAAGCGCGAAGTCGCCGATCAACTCCTCGGCGTGGGGCCCGGTGAACCGGCCCCTCAGGAAGTTCATGCCAGCAATGTCGGTGTCGAACTTGCCTGAAAAAGTCGTGCTTCCCGACGAATAGATCGTCTCGCGCAAGCTGATCGGCGCCAGCGCGTAGTCGTCATAATCCGCATAGTTGAAGACGCTCGGGCTGATCTGCCCCGAAAGGGTTCCGAGGCCGAAATCGAACGAGAGCTCGATGCCGCCGAAAATCGTCACTGCTGAAGCTGAATGGGTCTCGGATGTCGATCCCGACAATTGGCCGGTGTAGGTGGCACTTCCGGTTACCGGAACGGCGCCAGCCGCCGTCGGGATTCCGATGGCTTCGAACCCCGAATAGGTCGCGCCGTCGTTCCAGGAGAACAAGCTTGAATATTCGGTGTTTGACGATCGGGTTGAAAGGCTGACCGCGCCTTCGAAGAAGTTGCTGCTCCCGGCAGCCGCATGGATTCCCGCCCACTCATCGCTGCCTGGAAGCTGGACCTCATAGGAGTTGGACGATTGGACATAGCGGACCTGTAATTGGTCGGCGGCGCCGAACAGCGGGCTTCTGTCCCCCGTATCCGGGCGCGTTGCTCCCATCGCCACGAACTGTTGGCTGGTTGTCGCCGCTGGGATGATCGGCGGCGGCGGCGGTGGCGGAGGCGGCGGTGCCGCCGGGGGTGGAGAATAAGCGACATGCCAGCCTCCGCCGCCGCCGCAGCCCGCCAGTGCGAATGCCGTCGCGATGAGAAGCGCACGGCTCGTCGAATTGCTCATTCTGCCCTCCGCGCTGTCACTTGGCCCCGACGAAGGCGCCGTCGGCTTGGTAGATCTTGCCGTCGACTGGCGATCGATAGGGAAATGCGAAATTGCCGATCAGCTCTTCGGCTTTGGGTCCGGTGAATTGGCCGCTGAAGCTGTTCAGCCCGGCGACGTCGGTGTCGAACATGCCCGAGAATGTCGTGCTGCCCGTCGAATAGACGGTTTCGCGAAAGTCCAGCGAACCGAAAGCGTAGCCTTGGTGGAGGTTAGGACTGATGCTTCCTGACAGCGTCCCGAGCCCGAAATCGAACAACAGTCGAATGGACCCGTCGACGGCGGAATCATCTGCGCCAACCGGTTGATATTCCGACGTGTACCCGGCGATCCGGCCCAGGTAGCTCGCGCTTCCCGTTAGCGGAACGCCGCCCGCGGGCGTCCCCATCCCGATGGCTTCGTAGCCGTGAATGGTCGAATCCTTCGAGGACCATTCGAGCAGGCGTGAATATTGGTAGGTACCCGGCTGTAGCCACACAGTGGCGGTGTTGCCCGAGAACATGGCCGGGCTTCCCGGCTCGCTGCTCACATACGAAATGCCCGCCCAGGTCTGACTCTGCGGAAGCTGGACTTCGTACGAGTTGGATGACTGGACGTAGCGGACTTGCAGCTGCTCGCCCGCGCCGAGACGGGGGCTTTGATCGCCCTCGAAAGGAAGACTGGCGCCGCTGACGGCGAATTGCTGGCTGGTCGTCGCCCCGACAATGATCGCCGGTCCTGGCGACGGCGGTGGCGGCGGCGGGGACGGGGGCGGGGGAGTCGAGGCGATGCCTCCGCCTCCGCCGCCGCCGCAGCCGGCCAGCGCGAATGCCGTCGCCAGCAAAAGCGCACGGATTGTCGAACTACGCATGATGCCCCCGCGCATTTGATCCAATCCCAGCAGGATACCGGCGCGCGCGAGCCGAAGCTTGGAGAGGAGCTGTAGATTTCTTGGAGAATGGGCCCGTGCTATTGTTCGCCGCTATGCGATACCGCGTTGGCGAGCATGTTCTGGACCTGCGCAAGTTCGAATTGCGCAAGAACGACTGCTTGCTCTCCGCCGAGCCTCAGGTCCTTTCCCTGCTTATTCTCCTGGTCGAGAACCGCGACCGCCTTGTCAGCAAGGATGAGTTGGTCGCCACCATCTGGGGTGGCAGGGCCGTCAGTGACAGCGCCATCTCGAGCCGTATCAAAAGTGCGCGTCAGTTGCTTGGCGATGACGGGGAGGCGCAGCGGCTGATACGCACTGTCCACGGCAAGGGATTCAGATTTGTCGGAGAGGTGTCTGCGTGCGAAGCCGAGGTCGCGAACGCCCAATTGCTCGACCGCTCGGACTCAAAGCCGTCGATCGCCGTGCTGCCGTTCGAATGCACGGACCCGCGTTTGTCGATTATTTCCGACGGAGTTCCCCACGATTTGATCGTGGGGCTGAGCCGACTGCGATCGTTGATGGTGATTGCGCGAGGCTCTTCGTTCCGATTCCGGGGCTGGTCGGGAAATCTCGAGCAAGTCGGCGCAACATTGGGCGTGACCTACTGTCTTACCGGGACCGTCCAGTCTGCGGGCAGTCGCGTCGCCGTGGCTGTCGAACTCATCGACGCCGCGACGAGCAGCGCAATTTGGGGCGATCTCTATCAAGGTGACCTCGACAAGTTGCACGAGATCCGGGACAGCATCCTCGCGCAGATCATTTGCACGCTGGAATTGCAGATTTCTCGCCACGAAGCGGAGCGGGCGCGGCTTCGCAGTCCCGAGGATTTGGACGCATGGTCCTCTTATCACCTCGGTTTGCAGCACGTCTTCCGATTCAACCGGGCGGACAACGCTCAGGGCCTCAGATACTTCGAGCAAGCGACGGCGCGGGACCCGGGCTTTAGCCAAGCGCACGCCGGCGTCTCGTTCGCGCGATTCCAGAACGCTTTCATGCAATATTCGGACGATATCGAGCAGGAGATCGTGGAGGCCCGGCGCGCAGCGGAGGCCGCGATCGAGCTCGACGAGCATGATCCGACGGCAAATCTGATGATGGGCCGATCATTGTGGTTGGAAGACCAGTTGGAAAACAGCGTGCCCTGGCTCGACCGGGCAATCACGCTCAGTCCCAACTACGCCCAGGCCATCTACTCACGGGCGTTCACCCATATGCTCATGTGCGAGAATGAATCGGGACAGGAAAAGGCGCACGCGGCGCTCCGCCGGAGCCCGATCGATCCTCTGCACTATGCGATGCTTTCCTGCTCCGGCTTCAATGAAGCGATACTCGGCCGCGAGGCGGAAGGGGCGATCCTCGTTGACCGGGCCGCCCGCGAGCCACGCGCTCACGTGATGATCGCTGCGATGGCCGCCATTTGTCACGTGTGGGCAGGCAACAAGCAGGCCGCGAGTTATTGGGAAAGAGACATAAGGTCGCGCGATCCCAACCTCACGGGGGAAGTTTTCCTGACCTCGTTCCCGTTCCGAGATGGTCCGGTAAGAAAACGGGTAACAGGGGCACTTCGCGTGCTCGGCTTCTGAGACGAGGGCCTGCGCGCGGTGGCTTCGCACCAGCTCCGGGCCAGCTTCGAACTATGCAGACAGCGCCGTAGCGTGCCGCGTATCGAATGACGCGGACAAGAAAGAGGGAAGCGGGGGGATGGCTGAGAATGCGACGATTAGATCCACGACCGGGCGTGGAAAACTATTCCAGAGCATCCTCGACACGGTGGGGGACACGCCGGCGATCAGGATCAACAACCTCGCTCCTGATGACGTAACCATCTACGTGAAAGCCGAGTTCTTTAATCCTGCATCTTCCGTGAAGGATCGGCTCGCGCTCAACATCATAGAAGACGCTGAGCGATCCGGCGCGATTGCCCCGGGTCAGACCATCGTCGAGGCCTCGAGCGGCAATACCGGAATTGGCCTTGCGATGGTTTGCGCTCAGAAAGGCTATCCACTGGTCGTGATCATGCCCGAGAGTTTCTCGGTCGAGCGTCGCAAGCTGATGCGCATGTTTGGTGCGAAGGTCGTTCTCACTCCGCGTGCGGAGAAGGCTTACGGCGCCTACCGGAAAGCGGTCGAGCTTGCGGAAGCCAATGGATGGTTTCTTGCCCATCAGTTCGAAACAAGGGCCAATGCCGATATTCATGAAAGCACGACAGGCCGCGAGATCGTCAATGACTTTGCGGGCTCCAGGCTCGACTGTTTCGTGACCGGTTATGGAACGGGGGGAACCCTGGTTGGCGTTGCGCGAGTGCTGCGGCGTGAGCGGCCGGAGACACGAATCGTCTTAAGCGAACCAGCTAGCGCCCAGCTGATCGGTAGCGGGATTGAGCAACGACGAACGCCGGACGGAGCTCCACTCATGAGCCACAGCGCGTGGGAACCACACGCCATCGAGGGATGGGCGCCGGACTTTATCCCGCTTGTGCTTCAGGAGGGGATTGACTCGCATTTCTACGACGAGGTCGTCCCGATCACGGGAGCAGAGGGTGTCGAATGGGCCAGAGCTCTGGCACAGAATGAGGGCATTCTAACCGGAATTTCGGGGGGCTCGACATTCGGCGTTGCGCGCCAAATTGCTGATAGAGCGCCGCGCGGATCCGTCATTTTATGCATGCTGCCGGATACCGGGGAACGCTACCTATCCTCGCCTCTCTTTGAAGCCATTGAAGATGAAATGACCGAGGAAGAGAAGGATTTGTCACGGTCGACTCCGTCCGCCCAATTCGCGGATGAGTGATCGTTCTCCGCCAACCCAAACCCTAGGTCCAGCGCCAGCTGCGTGTTTGGGCCCTTCAGAATTATCGGCCGGAGTGGCTCGTTCGGGAGGTGGTGCCGCTTGCGTGACTCGAACACGCGACCCCATCATTACGAATGATGTGCTCTACCAGCTGAGCTAAAGCGGCCTGTCTTTCAGGAGACGCGCGCCCCTATCAGCCGCAGGCGGCGCGGGCAAGCGCCGGATAAGCCGCGGATATGCCCTCAGGGCAGCAACCAAATATGCTTAACGCTTTGGTAAGGCGGGGCCGTCATTTTCCCCACGAACCTGGGAGGGGTGGGGCCCGAGCGCACAATGGACACGTACCGCGAAAATCCGAGCGATTTCGACCTGGCGACGGCCGCGGAAACTTCGGCGTCACACGATGTCGCGGCCGCCATCGGCACCGACGAGCGGCGCATGCACGTGCGCGCCTACAATTATTGGGTGGCGCTGCTCGACGGCCGCGACTTCCCCTCGATCGAGGACCTCGAGCCGGCGGACGTCACCGACTTCGCCCCCAACAGCGTCCTCCTCGATTTCACCTGCGGACGGGACAATCCCGCCGTTCCCTATATCGGCGCCGCGATCCGCGACGAGTGCGGCCTCGACGAGGACACCCGCACGATCAATGACGTTCCGAGCCGGTCGCTGCTCTCGCGGCTCACCGACCATTATATGCAGATCATCGCCAACCGCGCGCCGATCGGCTTCGAGGCCGAGTTCGCGAACCAGCGCGAGGAGACGATTTGCTATCGCGGCATCCTGATGCCGTTCTCCTCGGACGGAGAGACAATCGATTTTATCTACGGGGTCATCAACTGGAAGTGCGTCGAGGCAGGGCAGCAGGCGGAGCAGCCGCAGGCCGAACCCGTGGAGATGCCCCGTGTCGAGTTCGACCTCGACGACACGTTCGGGCAAGATGAGCCGCTTGAACTGACGGAAGCCGTTTCGGACGAGCCGCTCGAGCTGACGCAGACGCTCTCGGAGGAGGCGCTCGAGCTGACCGAAGTCGCGGCCGACCCCGACGACGAGCCCGCGATGCCGCTCGACGGGACCGTCGAGATCGAGGAGATCGCGGACATCCCCGAAGCGCCAGCAGTGCACTTCTCGTGGGAGGACGGCCCGCTGGCCGATGTCGACGCGGGCGAGATTCCGGAAGTTGCGCTGGACGACAATGCCGGCCTCGCCGACCGCTTGTGGGCCGCGCGCGAAACGGCCGAGGCGGTCAAGGCGGGCGAGGGGCGGACACGTGTTGCCCTCTACGGTGCGCTCTCGCTGGCTTATGACTTCGCGCTCGCCGCCCGCGACAATGCGGACGAATATGCCGAGCTGCTCGAGGAATCGGGCGTGAAGGCGCAGGCCCGCGCGCCGATGACGCCGATCGTCAAGCTCGTCTTCGGGATTGATTACGACAAGGCGCGCCTGACCGAGTTCGCAGCGGCGCTGTCCTACGCGCTCCGCCAGGAGGTTAGGCGGGGCGCGTTCAAGGACTTCATCGAGAAGCAGCCGGGGGGGCTCAAGGCGCTGGTTGCGGCCGAGCGCCAGGCGCGCCGGCCCGAGCCGAAGGCCGACACCAAGGGCGAGGCTGC